>Ga0256407_10000159_pt1 | contig 170600 bp, 140 predicted proteins | sample RumenRJG_04DNA_FD_193489 | JGI IMG/M metagenome (GOLD analysis project Ga0256407, IMG submission 193489) | Bovine rumen microbial communities from Lethbridge, Alberta, Canada - RJG_04 | ecosystem: Host-associated > Mammals > Digestive system > Stomach > Rumen | place: Canada: Alberta... | reverse complement strand
TGTCTTCGCGGATTGACGGCGAGCCAATTTAAATAGAAACGCGCGCGTCCTTTGTCGTCAAGACCGCCGTGATCAAGTGTACCGTCCACAAACTGCTGCTCATTTCTTGAACCAGCCGAGTTTATTGGCGTTGTAAACTTTGCAACTTGATTAAGGTAACCATCGACAGTAGTTGTGCTTCCCATTCCAACAGCCGAATATGCCTTATCGGAATAACGAGTATCTCTCATCGCCGCGAGGCTGACAAGCCCCCCATTTGTGGAGAATGCCATTCCGGGACAGTGGTAATTTACATAGACGCATGTATAATCGGCGGAGAATGTTACACTACTTTTTTTTGCATTGAATGCGGGGCCGGCTGATGGATCTGGGAAGCTCGGTTCTTGGAATAGAAAGAAACGCGAGCCAATCATGTGCGCGATTGTCGGTCCCATAATAGGCATTGAAAAATTCCAGTCGTTACCATTTGTGGCACCATTAGAGTATCTGGAAAACTTAAATCCTTCGCGTTTCCAAATCCAAACATCGAGGTTTAGTCTTATGTACTCAATATTGTGCATATGGCGTCCGCCCCAATATCTGGCATCATCCCTTAAAGAATAATCACACTGTTGGGGTCTGGAGTAGTCTATATTGTAAGTTGATATGCCATAAGCAAGCGGTGTCATGTTAAATTGCGCGCCTAAAGCTCGAGTATCTTCTCCTGCTGCTTTCATTTCTATTCTTGGATATATCCCTTGAACATCGGACATGTCTATATAGAGTTGGTTTATGTTCGGGCTCATAATAGAACCGTTAAATGCACGGCATTGGCTACTCCTTATTTCTTTAAGATCGAACATTATGTATTTGCCATCTTTGGAGCCATAGCGCCAGTCGGTGTCGTTGGCGTATTTCGCGGCGTGCTCCGACTCGGGATGCGGAATGTCAACATAAAAACAGCCACCCAAAACACCGCCGTCATCAAGGCCATGGAGCATTGCGTTCTTTTGTTCGTAGAGGCTTGTTGTATCGGTCTTTTCAAGCACTCCGTTGGGACCGTCATCATATTGTTTTGACGTGTTGAGGGGATCACCAACATAACTTACAATTCTGCGCATCGAAAAGATTTTTGCTTTCCCCGGTTCTATACCTCTCGCATCATAGGCGAGGAAAATGAGGTTGGCATCATCGCAACCATCTGTTTGTTTTGCTTTCCATGGGTTGCGCGAGTCTATCGAACGTTGGGAGAGGAACAGCATATAGTTATCGCTACTTATGTTACGATCCATAGAGCTGCTGTATTTGCCATGCGTTACTGCGTAAACGATATTGTTTAAGTATAGCGGTATTCTCGCAACGCGGGCGGCATATTTTGCCGACCCTGCCCGAGCTGCGACTGTGGGGATGTCTTTCGGGACAATATTCCCTTCTGCTACAATGCCTTGCCAATGTTTCCACTGGTCTGTTGCCTTTTTTTCAATGTCAGACGGAGCGATCGCTTTTCTGATATCAGCAAGCGAGGGATTTACGTTCATTCCATACCCGAGCGGGTAGGCGCTAATTGTATTGCCGTCTTCTCCCGGGCGACCATATCCCCGATAAAAACGCGTAAAACGCGACATCCACCAACGTGTTGGATAGACTTCATCATTGTCAAAGCATTTTTCATCTCTCTGATAGTTCTTTGTTGAATACCAGTTTGCGCCGAGCCTAAAGGGAACAAGGAATTGTTGCTGGCGAAGTTTGTCTGGTATAGGCGTGGAGCGCGTTACTTCTTCAGAGAGCGAGGGTATTATCTCGGTGCGCAGATCTCGTAAACACTGGAAGTAGTTGCCGACTCTGTAGCCTATGGCAAATCTGAACGCACCCACGCAATGCCTGAAATGGGCGTGGACTCTTATGGCGTAATAGGTATCTCCCTTAATTTTCGTATCGAATGGATTGTAAAGAACGAGCATTGGAATTATATGTAAACGAAGCCCATATTGTTCGCCGTTGTAATGAACGAATGTGGGCACATAGAACACTTGGAATCGCTTTACTACGGGTTTAAGCCCGAAACGGTCGTCAGTCTGAACGCGACTATTGAGCGTGGCTTTTTCAGCTAAATCTTCAGCACGCAGATTGTAATAAGAACGCAATTGATCCCAGAGCGGGCCACCTGGGTCTTTCCAAATATATTTATCGTCGAACATATCTCTTACCATTTTTATTGCTGACATTTGCTCGGAATCGGCGATAAATTCATGCCCATACATTTGCGACCCAAATATATGCCCTCTTCCTTTTAGCTTTCTGTCAGGCTGTCCAGATTTGTTCGGGTTGATGTGGTAGTTGTAGACATTATCCTTTTGGAGTGGATATGCCGTCGTTTTAAAATCATATCCTGCTACGCCGTAAGGGCGTTCAAAATACTCCGGCGACTTATTGTTGTCTTTGTCGCCGAGCACTTCCGTTTCGTTGCCGAAGTCTTTTCTTGTGAGTCCGAGCGAAAGGTCTTTCTTCAGCCCTCCGTCGCGCACATTTACGATAAGCCCTTTTGTGTTGAACGATGCGCTGTGGAAAAATATCTTCGAAAGTTGCATATTCTCGGGGATACTGCCAGAACGGAATATATCGAGCTGTGAAATGTCGTCAAGGCTGCGTATTCTCGATATTGAGGAATCGTCGCCGCCACTTGTGAAGTCAAAGTCGAATACTTTTGCGCCCGCTCTGTTCCCTGCGCCCGGGAGCGTTAATCCATGTATGCCCGAGTAGAACGGCATGCTTTGTATGCGATAATCGATACGCTCTGCATGTTCGAGAATGTTTTGCTGTGCGACTGCGTTTAACGACGCTTTTTGGTTTTCGTCGGACACCCACCATGCGATGCGCGTTTCTTTGCCGTCGGTTATAGCTTCGCCCGTGACTGCGTTGGGATCTTCATCAAGTTTTACGAGCGGCGCGAGAACGTCCTGCTCGGGGCGATGCGAACCGTATGAATCGGACGCCGACCCCTTCGATACAAGTCGCGCATACTTGCCGTCGTCAAGTGATTTTGTCGGCAGATAATGTGGAATCGTGGTTTTATTCTTTGTCGAACGCACGATGTTTCCCGAAACAAGCCATGTCAGCGCTTTCTCGATTGTTTTGTTGGCGTATTCCGAGCGCTGCTGTTCGCGTTTTTGCAAGTCGGGGTGGTAGCCGCGGCGCGAATCCCACACGCCGAGCCAGTAGCGGTTTTGCGAGAGCGCGGCATCGTCGATTTTTTCTACTTCATCGCGCTCTATTGACATTGGCGAAGTCCACCAGTCGTATCTTTTATCGTTTTCGAGAGACTTTATTCCGGGGAATATTCCCGGGTCGAACATCATTGCGTTTGCTGTGACTCGTTGGTCGGGGCCGAGCGCGGATTGGATGCGGCTCATTGCTTGGTATGCCGCGAACTTCGCCGCTTGCTTTGCCTTGAAGTCAACCATCGCTTGCCGGCTCAGGCGCATTTGCATTTGCACCATTGTCGCGAGCGTGACGATTAACAGAACCATGAAGCCCATCAGCGCGAGCGACAGCACGAGCGCGAACGCCTTTTTGTTCGAGGGCTTTTGTCTTTTAGAAAGGGTTGGGGTATGTATTGAATGCATATTTAATTCCTCTAATATAAAGGTAGGCGCGGCTCATTTTTTTATCAAGCAATTTTTATATTTTTTCTGCGTTTTTTCGGAGGCGAATTTTTCCGTTTTTTCCGCGAATATGGGCGCAAAAAAACGGCGGAAAATTTTTCTTCCGCCGCGCTTTCTTTGCGATTGATTTTCTCCTGCGCCGTGATGCCGCCCGCTATCTTCTCGAGGGGTTTACGAGGTCGAGAATTTCGCCCTGCATGACAAGGAGAGTCAGGGCGTTTATTTCGTCGTCGATTTTTGACATCTCGGCGAACTCGTCTTGAGTCACCACGCCTTTGGGCTTCGACGCGTCGGCGGTCGCGAGAATTACCGAGATTGCCGATACCGCCACGACTGCCGCAGCCGCGGTGCAGGAGAGGATTGTCGAGTATATGCTGCGGCGGAGCCTTGCCGCGCGCGAGAGGACAGCGTCGGCGATGCCGGCAAAGTCGCGCTGTTTTGAAAGCATGCTGTCGGCGAGAGCGTCGAGGCGTTTTTCTTCCGCGCGGGCGAGCTTTGCCGCCGCGAGGACGGAGTCGGCGAAATCCGCGCGCGGGGCGGGGGCGTCGGCTTTCAGGAGGGCGTCGGCGAGGGCGTCGAGGTTGTCGTTTGCGTGTTTCATTTTTTTGTCTTTCGTTTTTTTTGCGGCTACTTTTCGGGGTTGTTTGCGCGCTCGAGGGCTTCGCGCAGGGCGAGGCGCGAGCGGTGTATCCACGTCTTGACCGACTGCACGTTCGCGTCCATGATTTCGGCGATTTCCTCGTAGGAAATTTCCTGCTGCTTAAGGAGCAGAATCGCCGTCCGCTGGCTCTCGGGGAGCGACTCGACGGTCTTGTAAAAAATTTCCTCAAGCTCGGAGATGTCGTCTTTGCGCTCGTCGGCGAAGTCCATGTCTTCTGGGGCGAACGCGTCGGCGGGGCGGCGCGCGTTTTTTCGGTGCTCGCTTATCAGCACGTTTCGGGCGATGCTGAAAAGATACGTCGAAAACTTCGCTTTTTGTTTTCCTTCTTGGCTGTTTATATAAAGAGCGTATGATTCGCGCGCCTTGTAGAGGTTGATGAACGCGGTTTGCGCCATATCCTCGGCGGAATGGGCGTCGTTGCAGGAGCGGTAGAAGTAGTTCATCAGGGGCTTTTGCCACTTCTCGACGATCATTCTGAAGGCGTGGTCGGAGCCTTCGGCGGCTTGGAGCATGAGGGCGGCGTCTCTTTCGAGCCCGCCCGCTTGCGCCTCGCCGGTTTTGATGTTTTCCGTTGATGTCATTGAAATCGGTTTCATTCTTGATAACGCGTCCGAAGCAAAAAAGTTGCGCGAGCTCGAAAAAAAAATGAAAAAAAAGCTGGAACGCGAGAAAAAAATCGTTAACCTGCCCATCTTTAATTTTTAAAAACAACGCATAAATTCGGAAAGAAAATATCATGAGCGGACTCATTCAATGGTCTTCCAAAGCCAAGCGCAAGCCGGGCAAAAAAGCCGCGGGCGCGAAACCCAACCCGCGCAGACAGCGTGTTCTCGCGTCTCGCAAGCGCAAGCAGCGCGCGAGCGCGGCGAAAGCTTCGGCGAAGGTTTACGCTTCGGACAAGCAAAAATAAACCCCGCGCAGATTTAGCCTTTCGCGCCTTCTCGCAGGAAAAAATGCTTGCAATGAGGGCGGAGGCGGGTAGTCTGCGACCTTTAACAATTTCAAAAATACGGAGAATTTCACCATGGCAAGAGTATGTTCGATAACAGGCAAACGCCCCGTCAAAGGGCGCAAGATAATCCACAAAGGTCAGAGCAAGAAGAGCGGCGGCATCGGCTTGCAGCTCGTCAAGCAGACAAAGCGCACCTTTAAGCCGAACCTCCAGCGCATTCGCGTTCGCACGGAATCGGGCGAGGTCAAGCGCCAGTGGGTCAGCGTCAAGGCTCTCAAAGCGGGTCTTGTCGAAAAGGCTTAAAGATGGCCTGACGGCGGGCGGCGGCGCGGTCGCGGCGCGCGCCCGAAAAGGAAATCCCCCAGAATTAGCGGGGGATTTTTTGTTTTTTTGCGGCGGCGCAAAAAGCGAGTTGGCGGTGGCGGCGAAAGAAGCGCGTTGGCGCGAATCAGCATTGGTCGCGGCGCGATTTTTTCTTTCAGGGGTGGCTGGAAAATTTTTCTTGTATATATTTATTTTCAACTTAATAACTTTTACAAAAACAAATTTTCCGAACGCTGTATCTTCCGCGCCGTTCGGAATTTTAAGCTGGGGAGGACAATTCTAAAAAGGCAAATATGGAAATCTTTGTTGGCAACCTGCCGTTCGACATAACGGAGGGCGATATAAAAGAAAAATTCAGCGAGTGCGGAACGGTGGCGTCGGTGAAAATGCTGACCGATAAGCTTTCGGGCAGATTTCGCGGCATAGCGTTCGTCTCGTTTGACGACGACGAACAAGCGAAGGCGGCTGTCGAAAAACTCAACGGCGCCGATTTGGGCGGGCGCCCGATGAGGGTTGACATAAGCAGAAGCATCGACAGGCGCTTCAACGGCTTTGGCGCGGGGTTCTCCCCGAAACGCCCGAAATACGGCGAAGGCTTCGCGCCGCGCCGCCCCAAGTTTGGGGGCTTCCGCCCGCGCGAAAATTTTGGCGAAAACCGCGGCGGCGGAGAAGGGCGCGAGGGCGATACCGGCGGCGCGCCGCGTCCGAAGTTCGGCGGCTACAAGCGCCCGTTTGGAAAATTTTCAAAACAGCGCAGGTTTGACGACGGCGAAGATTTCGGCTCGCGCCGCCCGTCGGGGAAGCCGTTTAGGCGCGATAGCCGCGGCGACGACGAAGATTTCGATTTCCGCGGCAGCCGCAATGTCGAGCCCGACGACGAATAGCGCGCGCCTTGCGTTCCATTAAATAAAAATATAAAAAAATAAAAAACGCGCGGCCTCTTGCACGCGCGTTTTTTGTTTTTTTACATTGCGTATTTTTCGATGAAATCGAAATAGTCCGCGGCGCTCGGCGGGTGCGCAATCGGGCGCGACGACATAAACACCGCCCCGTCCGCGGCAAATCCCGCGAGAGTTTTCGGCGGAGTTTTTGATGTAAACGAAGGCGATATCGCATAGCCGGGCTTTGCCAAAAACAGGTCGTCGGCGTATTTGTTATTTGACGGAAATTCTGCCTCGCTTGCGGCGCGAAGCGGCGAGGAAAGCGTGTCGGCGTGCGCGTAGGCGAACGGCTCGGAGGCGAATTTGCCGCTTTCAGATTCTAGCGCGCCGCGGATTTTTTCTTTCGCGCGGGGATTAAAATATTTAAACCGCGCGTAGGTGTCGGCGTAGAACGCGGCGTAGTCGGAGCCGAATTTAAGGCGCGTTTTTTTCACAGCCTTTTCGACGTCGCAAACGCCTTTGACTTCCGCGGTCTGGAAGTCGGAGAAAAGAAAAATATCGAGCCCGAAGAAATTTTTTTCGGCTAAAATTTTCGCGTTTTTTACGAGCTTTTCAATTTGGGCGTCGCCGCCGCCAAGCTCGGAATCGAACATCAAAAGAACCGAGGAAACGGAATCGTCCGCAAGAGTCTTTAGCGCGAGAGGCGCACGCTCTTCGGCTTTGGTCTCCGCGCCTACGACGGCGCGGCTTTCATTCTGCGGGGCTTCGCCCGCAGCCCGCGCGTCCAAGTTTGAAAATTTTTTAAATGAAAAATTCGGCAGGAGCGAGTAGGGGATATTTTCGATGGAAAAATTTTCGCCAAAGCCGTATTTTTTGGAAAGGCGCGAAGAAAAAATTCTCCGCGCGAATCTCGTGTTGAAAAGGCATTTTTTGTGAAGCCCCGCGCCGAAGCAAAATTTTAGATACGCGAATTTTTTAAACTGCGAATTTTGCGCGTCGAACTTGAAAGCGTCGGCGTTCGCCATTTTCGCCGACAGCGAAGTTTCAGCCCGCAAGCAAAGCGGCGCGTTGAAAAGCGCGCGCGGGCGGCTCGAGCACGCGAACGCGCCGGAAAGAGCTTCGGACTTTTCCAGAAGCCGCGCGTCGAGCGAATCGGCGTAAATAAAAAGACTCTTCTTTTGCATAAGGGGCGATTTTTACGTCGAGTTTTTTCTTTTGCAAGAAGTATTTTTGCGCCTTTTTCTTTTGTAAATTCCCATTTTGGGAACATTTTAATTTTTTATCTCTCTGAAAATGAAATCTATGCTTTAATATTGGAATATTTTTGGATTTTTTTTATTTTTTTGCTTGAAATGGGCGCAAAAAATTTTTTTAATCCGTTCCAGAATTAGTTTTTTTCAGAGGGCAAATCCTATGAATTTATCGAAAGACACCCCATACGCGCAGATCGAGCGGCTCGTCCGCGAGACGGTTTATAAAGAGATGAACCTCGCGGTGCCGACGCCCGTCGAGGGCCCGAATCCGCTTGTGGTGAATGTAAGCGCGCGCCACGTGCACCTCACGCAGGAGGCGGTCGAGACGCTTTTCGGCAAGGGCTACCAGCTGAAAGTCCACAAGTGGCTTTATCAGGAGGGGCAGTTCGCGGCGCAGGAGTCGCTTACGCTTATCGGCCCGCGCAGCAGGATAATTTCCAACCTGCGAATTCTCGGGCCCTGCCGCAAGGAGAGCCAAGTGGAGCTTGCGCTGACAGACGCGCGCGCGCTCGGCTTCGACGTTCCCCTGCGCAACAGCGGCGACCTCAAAGGCACGCCGGGCTGCATGCTCATGGGCCCCGCGGGCTTTTACGAGATGCCCTACGGCGTGATCCGCGCGGCGCGGCACGTTCACATGAGCCCCGCCGACGCCCAATTCTACGGCGTCAAGGACAAAGACTTTTTGAAGCTTCGCGTGTATGGCGAAAATTCGATAGTGTTCGAGAATCTTCTCTGCCGCGTCGATCCCGCGCTGAAGCTCGAGGTTCACATAGACACCGACGAGGGCAACGCGTGCAATCTCGGCGAGCACTCTCTTTGCGAGCTTGTGAAATAAATTTAATCTAAAGACAAAATTAAACACGAAAGGTAAAAAATATGAGTCAATCATTGGGAATGATAGAAACTCGCGGCTTTACGGGCTGCGTGGAGGCAATCGACGCCATGGTCAAGGCGGCGGACGTTGAACTTGTCAAGCAGGTTCAGATCGGCGGCGGCTATGTCACGGCGATAGTGCGCGGCGATGTCGGCAGCATCAAGGCTGCGGTCGAAGCGGGGAAACAGGCGGCGCAGGCCGTCGGCGAGCTTGTCAGCGCGAACATCATCGCGAGCCCGCACCCGACGCTCCTCGAAAAAATGGGTCTCTAATTATTAAATAAGGAAAGGCATTTTTATGAAACAGGCATTGGCAATGGTTGAAACAAAGGGCTTTGTCGCGGCTATGCAGGCTGCTGACGCGGCTGTGAAGGCTGCGAATGTCGAGCTGCTCGGCTGGAAGAAGGTCGGAAGCGGCCTCGTGGCTGTGTTCTTCACCGGCGACGTCGCTTCGGCGAAGGCCGCCCTCGACTCCGCCGTCGAGGCTGCCGGCAAGATCGGCGAGGTTTCCTCCGCCGACGTCATCGCGCGCCCGCACGACGACCTCTCGAAGCTCGGCTGCTTCTCGTTCTAATTTTAATAGAGGGCGTTTCCCCGCGGGGGTTCGATGAAAAAAATTCTCATAGCGAACGTCGGCTCGACGAGCTACAAGTACACGGTTTACGAGATCTCGCAAGCCATGGAATGCCGCGAGCTTTACAGAGGCGCGGCGGAGCGCGTGTCGGACTACGACACCGCGATCGCCGACTCCCTCGCCGACTTGTCCTCCCGCGGGCTGGGCGCCGAAAAGCTCGACGCGGTCGCGTTCAAGACGGTGATGGGCGGGGCGGTCTCGGGCCTTCGCGACGCCGACGCCGAGGTTCTGAAAGCCCTCGACGACATGAGCTATGTCGCGCCCGCGCACAACCCGCCATACGCTGCGGCGATACGCGCGTTCGGCAGGGTTTTGCCGTCGGCGCGCAGGATCGTCCTGTTTGAGACGTCGTTCTACCAGTGGGCCGACGAAGCGTGGAAGCGCTACGCCGTCCCGCGCTCGTGGGACGCGGCGGGCATACGCCGCTGCGGCTTCCACGGGGCGAGCCACAAATACGCCGCCGAGCGCGTCGCCGAGCTTTGCGGCCGCGCCGACGCCGCCGAAAGCGCGCGCAGGCTGTATGTGGACAAGGGCAGGGCGAAGCTCGAAAAGCCGTTCAGAATGGTGAACTGCCATTTGGGCGGGTCGTCGTCGGTATGCGGAATTTTAAACGGAGCGGCTGTCGGCTCGAGCATGGGCTTTACGCCGCAGAGCGGGCTTCCGCAGAACAACCGCGTGGGCGATCTCGACTCCATGGCGATACCGTTCGCGATGCAGCGCTTCGGAATCGACGCGGAAGAGGCAGTCCGCCGGCTCTCGAAAGAGGGCGGGCTTCTGGGCATAAGTGGCGTCTCGAACGACATGCGCGACATCAAAAACGCCGCGGACGAGGGCAACGCCGATGCGAAGCTCGCAATAGACGTTCTCGCGTATTCGGCGAGGTTTTACATCGGCGCGTTTATGGCGCAGATGGGCGGGCTCGACGCCGTCGGCTTTAGCGGCGGAATCGCCGAGAACAACCCGTGGCTCCGCGCGGAAATCCTGAAGCCGCTCGAGTCTTTCGGGCTCGTTGTGGACGGCGCCAAAAACGCCGCGATGAAAAAATCGGAGGGCGTGTTCTCTTCGGAAAATTCAACAATAAAGGCGGTCGCAGTCGTGGCGAACGAGGAAATCGTCATCGCGCGCGAGGCCGCGAGGTATCTTGAAAAATTTTAAATTAAAACAAACAAAGGAAAAAATATGGCAAACGCAATAGGTGTATTGGAAACAAAGGGAATGGTCGCGCTCGTCAAGGGCGTCGACGCTATGCTCAAGGCTGCGAGCGTAAGCTTGGCGGGGCAGTATAAGGACATGGGAAGCGCGTACGTGAGCGCCGCCGTAACCGGCGACGTCGCGTCGGTCAAGGCGGCTGTCGAAGCCGGCGCCACTGCGGCGGCTGAAGTCGGCACCGTCGCGAGCGTGCATGTCATCGCGCGCCCCAACGACAACACTTCGGCGGTGATCGCGCCCAAGCCCGTCAAGAAATAAGCCGCGCGAAAGCGAAAAAAGGCAATGTTTCTTGCAAAGGTCATAGGCAACGTGGTCGCCACGCAGAAGGACGACAAGCTCAGGGGAAGCAGGCTGCTCGTCCTGCGCCCGCTGCAAATCGAGGAGGGCGGCGAGTCCTCCCGTCTCGCCGACGGGAAGAACACGGTCGTCGCGGTCGATGCGTGCGGCGCGGGCGTCGGGCAGGTTGTCCTCTACTGCCAGGGATCGAGCGCGCGGCAGACGTCGGGCATGAAAGAGCTGCCCATCGACGCCGCCGTAATCGGTCTGGTTGACAAAGTCGAAGCCTTCTCGAAGGAGATTTACAAATCCCAAAAATAGGCGTTCCGCGCGGGCGTTCCAGCGTCTTTTTGCAGAGGCGCGGGGCGGCGCGCGCGGGGCTCCGGAGCGTTGAAAGAAAGCTAATATTATGAGTTTTAATTTGGACGAAGAATCGCTGCGGCAGATCGTGCGCGGCGTGATAAAGGAAATGGGCGTCGCGCCCAAACAATGCGCGTGCGGCGCGCAAAAGAGCGCTCCCGCGGCGCCGTCGGTTGTCTCCTCCGTTCGCCAGGGCAACGGAATTTTCTCCGACGTCAGCGAGGCCGCGAACGCCGCGTTCGCCGCGTACCGCCAGCTCTGCAAGGGCGGCATGGCAGCCCGCGCGAAGGTCGTCGACATCGTCAAGAAGATGACGGTCGCCAACGCCAAAGAGTGGGGAACTTTTGAATACAACGAGACGCACATCGGCAAGCTCGAGCACAAAATCGGCAAGCTCGAAATCATAAAGCTCGTCCCGGGCGTCGAGTGGATCCGCCCCGACGCGTGGAGCGGCGACCACGGCATAATGCTTGAGGAATACACGCCATACGGCGTCATCGGCGCGATAACGCCAGTCACGCACTCGGTGCCGACGATCGCGGGCAACATCGTCAACATGGTGGCGGCGGGCAACGCGATAGTGTTCAACCCGCACCCGGGCGGCGTCAAGAGCGCGGTCAAGGCGATAAGCGCGTTCAACGCGGAAATCGAAAAGCAGCTCGGGATTAGAAATCTCATCTGCTGCATCGGCAACCCGACGCTCGAGTCCTTCGACGCGATTTGCAAAAACGACCTCGTCTCGATTATGTGCATAACGGGCGGGCCGGGCGTCGTGAAGGCGGCGATGAAGTCGGGCAAGAAGTCGATCTGTGCGGGCCCGGGCAATCCGCCCGTAATCGTCGACGACACCGTCGACATGGACAAGGCCGCCGCCGACATCATCGAGGGCGGCTGCTTCGACAACAACCTGCTTTGCATAGGCGAAAAGGAAATCTTCGTGCTCGAGAGCGTCGCGGACAAATTTATGCGCGCGCTCGACGCCCGCGGCGCGGTGAAAATCGGCGGCTCGGCGCTCGACTCGCTGACGAAAACCGTCTTCGCCGAAAAGGACGGGCACTTCACCCTCAAGCGCGACCTCGTCGGCAAAGACGCCGACGTCATCGCCCGCGCGGCGGGGCTTTCGGTCCCCAAGAGCGCGCCGATGCTCTACGCGGACGTCGATGCCAAGCACCCGTTCGTCATGGAAGAGCAGATGATGCCCATGATTCCGGTCGTTGTGGTCAAAGATTTCGAAGAGGCTCTCGAGGGCGCGGTTCGCGCGGAGCGCGGCTACAAGCACAGCGCGATAATCCACTCGCTCAACGTCGGCAGAATGACCGACATGGCGCGCGCGCTGAACACGACGCTCTTCGTCAAGAACGGCCCGTCGACTTGCGGGCTCGGGCTCGGCGGCGAGGGGTATCTCTCGTATTCCATCGCGACCGCGACGGGCGAGGGAATCTCGAACCCGAAAACCTTTACGCGCCGCCGCAGGTGCGTGATGGTCGACAACCTCAACATCTTCTAAAAACGGCTCGATGCAGACGGCTAAAATAGTCGGAAATCTCGTTATGAACTGCGCGCACCCGAGCGCGCGGGGCAACGCGTTTTTTCTGTGCCAGCCGATCGACGAAAACGGAAACGACGCGGGCGAAATCGTCGTGGCGATAAGCCCGTTCGGCGGCGGCCTCGGCTCGAAAGTCCTTATTTCGACCGACGGCAGCGCGACGCGCGAATACGTGCGCGACCCGAAAAGCCCGATCCGCAACTCGATAATCTGCGTAATCGACGACTGATTTAAACCATGAAAATAGGCAGAGTCATAGGCAGGGTGGTGCTTTCCAAGCGGGACGCGAACCTTCCGCACGGCTTCCTTCTGGCGGTATCGCCGCTCGACAGGGAGCAGCTCGCCGGCGAGGGCGCTTCAAAAATCTCGAAGCGCCAGCCGAACCTCGTTGCTTTCGACAGCCTCGGCGCGAGGCAGGGAGACCTCGTCTCCTACGTCGAGGGCGCCGAGGCCACCGCCCCGTTCGACTCCCCCGCCGCGATCGACGCCTACTGCGTGGGCATCGTCGACACTTTCAAATACGACAAATCTATTTAAAACACCAAAGGCAATGAAAAGAGTATATACAGCAAAGGACATAGAGGAACTGCAACGCGCCGGCGGCGCGCTGCCCGCCGACGCGATCTTGACGCCGCAGGCGAAGGAAATGCTCGCCTCGGGCGGGGCGAAAGTGCCGGCGTCGAAATCGGTTTCGTCCGCGCCGAAGGAATACAAAGTTCCCGAAAAGGAATACAAGTGGAAGCGCGGCGCCGATCCCAAGACTCCCGAAGAAATCGAAAAGTTCTTCCATTCGCCCGAAATCGAGAAGCTCAAAAGGCTCATCGTCGATCTCGGCAGGCGCTCCTACGGCAAGAACTACAACGACGGCAACGGCGGCAACTTCAGCGTGAGGGTCGGCGACAACATCGTCCTCTGCACGCCCACGATGATTTCAAAAGGATCGATGACGGTCGACGACATGTGCTTTGTCGACATGGACGGCAACCAGCTCGCGGGCAACAGAAAGCGCACGAGCGAAGTGCTCGCGCACTTGGCGATAATGAAGCGCCAGCCCATGGCGAAAGCCTGCTGCCACGCCCACCCGCCGCACGCGACGGCGTTCGCCCTCGCGGGCAAAACCCCGCCGCGCTGCGTCAACCCCGAGACCGAAATCTTCATCGGGCAGGTCGGTCTCGCCAACTACGGCACTCCCGGCACGCAGCACATGGCAAACGCCGTCGGCGAATGCGGAGTCGACCACGACTGCGTCTTTATGGTAAACCACGGCGTGATGACGTGGGCCAACGACATCGAGACCGCGTTCTGGAAAATGGAAAACGTCGAGGCGCACTGCTTCACCTCGATGCTCGCCTACCAGATCGGCGGGCCGCGCAAGTTCTCCGACGCCGACGCCTCGGAGCTTGTGAAAATCAGAAAGTCCATGGGCATGGTCGACCAGCAGCACCTCACCGAGTGCGGGCTGTGCCACTCGTCCGACGAGTTCCGCCCCGCGAGCGTCTGCCGCGCCAATCCGCCCGAAAAGCGCGACGAGGCAGGCTTCGACTGCGACGCGGAAAAGCTCGTGGCGAAAATCACGCAAATGATAATTTCGGAGCTCAAGAAATAAGATGAAAGTCTCGATAATAGGCGGCGGAGGAAGAGTGGGCTCGTGCGCGGCGTTCGCGCTCGAGTGCATGGGCCTCGTTTCGGAAATACAGATTATCGACGCCAACGCGGAGGCCGCCGAGGGCGAGGCTCTCGACCTTCTGCACGGCTCGGCGGTTCTCGGCGGGCAGCGGATAAACACCGGCTGCTACAAGCGCGCCGCCGATTCCGACATCTTCATAATCACCGCGGGGCTGCGCCGCAAGCCCGACGAGAGCAGGCTCGACTTGGTCAACCGCAACGTCTCGCTTTTCAGGCAGATTCTCGCCTCGATAAAGGAGGGCGGCTACAAGAAAGACGCGTTCGTGTTCGTGGTCTCGAACCCCGTCGACATTCTCACATACCTCGCCGCGCAGGAGCTCGACATTCCGCGCGAGCGCGTCATCGGGCTCGGCACGATGCTCGACACTTCCCGCTTCCGCGCGCTCATCGCCATGGAGCTCAAAGTTCCCGCCTCGCAGGTGAACGCCACTATCCTCGGCGAGCACGGAGACTCCATGTTCCCCGTCTGGAGCGCCGCGGCGATCGACGGGCTCCCGATGAAAGGCTTCGCGGGGGTTGACGTGAATTTCCAAAACCGCATTTTTGAGCGCACGCGCCAGAGCGGCGCTGAAGTGATAAAGCGCAAGGGCGGCGCGGGCTACGCGGTGGGCGCGTCAATCGCGCGCGTCGTGCGCGCGATCCTTTTGGACACACGCGAAATTCTGCCCGTTTCCACGCTGCAAAACGGCGCGTACGGGCTTTCGGACGTTTCGATAAGCGTGCCGACGATGATCGGCTCGGAGGGCGTAAAAAAGCACGTAGAGCTCGAGCTTTGGCCGAAGGAAGAGCAGGCGCTGAAAAACTCCGCGGCGGCTCTCCGCCGCACGATAGTGTCGCTTTCGTAAAAAATCGGGATAAAAAAACGCAAAAAAATCGCGCGTTGGATTTAACCACGCGCGATTTTGTTTTGTGAGGATTTTATATTTTTTATTATTTTTCCTCGGCGAGCTCGAAGAACACCGTCGGGCCGTTTTTGAGCGTCGCGGTGTCGATTGAAATCTTCGCCTTGCCGTTCGCCGCCGAAACCGACGCGATTTTATCGCGCCTTTCGCCGTTCGAGTGGAGCGGGTAGAGGGCGAACTTCTTCGACTTGTCAAGATCCGCGAGAAGCTCGAGCTTCGCGGCGCGCAGGCGCACCGGCGAACGCCCGCGGTTGAGCAGCACGACGCCGTCGTTCGAGAACGTCTCGCCGGTGTTTCTGTCCTCGGTCGAGAAAATAAGGAGCATTCTCGAGCTTTTTGAAATCGGGTTGCCGTCGAGCGACGAGAGCGCGATTGCCGCGTTTTCGGAAGTCGAGACAACCTCAAGAGCGCCGATTTTTTCGCCCTTGCCGGCGAGCAGGCTGACGGCCTCTGTTCTGGGGGTCGCGACCTTGAGCAGGGTCTCGTTCGCGCGCATGGTGATTTCGCCGGTGTCGGTCTGGAACACGCCGTTCTTGGGGTCGCTGATGTTTTCGGGAGGCAGGATTTTCTTTTGGCGCATGACCTCGGCGAAATCCTCTATGCTGAAGTTTCCGCCTTTGGGAACTTCGACGTCGGAGAACCAGTCCTGGGAGAAAATCTCGGCGAAGCCCGACGGAGCCATGAGAAGATCCGCCTTTTTCGGGATGGAATCCTTGAGAGCGGCGGGGCGCTTGATGTCGGGGTGGGCGGTCGCGAAGCCCGTCATAAGCCCGATGGACGCCTGCGTTGTGCTCATCGCGTAGGGCGAGACGTTCGCCTCCTTGAACCAGCTCTTGGGCATAACCATATCGACCCTCTTTTTGTGAGGCGCGACGTCGCCGCGCTTGAAGAGCAGGTAGGTGAGCACTTCGTTCGCGCGCATGACGGGCGAAGCCCCCGCCGAGAACGTTCCAAGCGGCCCCGACCTTTCGATGACCGCGCCCGCGTGTATAAAGAATTGCGAGAACCCTTGGAACGCGCCGTAGGCGGGCATCAGCAGCCCGCCCTCGTGCACAAAGGGATTCCAGTGGCAGTAGTTGTGCTCCATTATCACAAGCGGGCGGTCGTTGATTTTTGTCGACATTGTGGTGAGCAGATACGAGCCGCGCAGGCTGACCGCGCTCTCCTGCTTTACCTTGTTGCCGACCGAGCCCCAGCCGCCGAGCGGGTGGCAGTAGTAGATGTCGATCGGCACGAGGTCCGACGCCGCCGCGCGCGGGTAGATTTCCGACATTCTTCTGCTGCCGTCGCCCTCCCAGACGAGCCCCTTGTAGCCGACACTCTCGATTACGCCGCGGCAATAATTTGTGAACTGCTCGTGCTTTTTTGCGATGAACCTATACCAGTCGCGGGTGGGCGCGCCGCGCTTGTAGAAATGTTTGTTGGTTATTTCGTCGAACGAGGACAGCAGTTCGGGCTGCTTCCACGCCTCATTGAGCATGTCGATTGTCTTGTATTTTTTCTTTAGCCATTTGCGCCACTCTTTTTCGCCAAGCGGGGCGAGGTCGGGAATGTTCGTCATAAGGCGGTCGTAGCCCGAGTTCATCTCGCCCATAAAGTTTACGCCGAGAACGATTGGGTCGTCGGCGAGCTTTGTGCCGGTGTAGGGGTTCAGGTGCGTCAGCTGCCCGACGGCGAAGTCTTTCCAGATTTTGAGCATGACGGGCTCGCCCATGAGGCACCTGAACTTGGGGTCGTCGCGACGCTCGAAAGTGTAGCCCTCCTGCCCCATGTCCCATGTGCCGATGCGAAGCTGGATATACACGCCGTTCTTTTTAAGCTCGGCGATGAGAAAGTCGTAGGAGTCGAGTATCTGCTTTTCGAGGTCGGTGGCGTCGCTTTTAAAAAGCCTGCCCGAGAAGCCGATTGTGACGGCGTTGTAGCCCTGCGCTACGATCATCGCCACGCGCCTTTTGATATTTTCGCGCGTCTTTTCGGGATTGCCCTTGACGAACGAACCCGACATCGCGCCGTTGTAGCCGAAGAACCGCACTTCTTTGTCGGGGCGCTTTTCAAAGGCGATCTTGCCGTCTTTGTTGACAATCGCGCGCCCAAACTTGCCTGCGGGCTTTTCGGATTCGTCGATTCCGAAGAACAGGGCGGTGCCTTCTTTTACGGCGCAGTCGCCCATATCGGCGACGAGAAAGACCTTGGGGTCTGTGATTTTTGGCGGAAGATTGTCCGCGCTCTGCGGCGCGGGAGCCGCGTAAAGCCCAGCGGCGGACAATGACAGCAACGTTGCGATTAGATGTTTCATGGGTTGATTTATAAATCCGTCCGACATATATTAAAAGAAAATTTTTTGCCCCGCGCAAAATATTCGCCGAAAAGTCAATACGGCTAAAAAAATAGACCATTATATTGCAAAAACGCCCCGCTCAAACAGACGGGGCGCTTGCAAAGATTACAAAAAACGCGCACAGCAAAAGCCATGCGCGCCGAGATGCGTTCGCGCCGCGGAGAAGCCGACGATTGTCAATACGCCCCCCCGCCGGAATAAAAAGGGCGAGACCCTACGCCAGACGCGATTCTTTGACCTTCGTGGCTTCCTTGCCGATGCGGTCGCGCAGATAGTAGAGGCGCGCGCGCATGGGGACGGAGTCGCGGTCGACTTCAATCTTGGCGATGTTGGGCGAGTTCACGGGGAATACGCGCTCTACGCCTTCGCCGTAGGAAATGCGGCGGACGGTGAAAGTTTCGTGTATGCCGCTGCCTTTGCGGGCGATGACGATACCCGAGAAAACCTGAATGCGCTCCTTGTCGCCTTCGCGAACCTTGGTGTGCACTTTCACGCCGTCTCCGACCTTGAACTTTACGGTGTCGGTCTTGATTTGGTCTTTTGTTATTTCTTTGAGCAATTCCTGATTCATTGTTTTTTGCTTTCTATTTTAAAATGTCCTGTCTGCGTTCCGCCGTCTTTTCGATCTGCCTTGCGCGCCTCCACGATGCGATTTTCGCCGCGTGTCCCGAGGACAGCACCTCGGGAACTTTCATTCCCCTGAAATCCGCGGGGCGCGTATATTGGGGAAAGGCGAGAAGATTGCCGTTGAAGGAGTCGAACGTCAAGGAATTTTCTTCGCCCAGAACGCCTTTGACGTATCGGGCCGTCGCGTCGGCGATGACCGCCGCGGGGAGAGTTCCGTTTGTGAGAACGTAGTCTCCGATTGAAATTTCCCTGTCGATAAGGCAGTCGCGCACACGCTGGTCTATGCCCTCGTAGTGCCCGCTGAGGATTATCAAGTGCCCGGCTTCGGCAAATTCCGCCGCGTGCTTGGGGGAGAATTTTTCCCCGTCGGGGCACATATATATTCTTGTGCAGTTCGGGGTTTGAAGCTCCTCTATCGCGGCGAAGATGGGCTCGGGCTTCATGAGCATTCCGGGGCCGCCGCCGAAGGGGCGGTCGTCGGTGTTTTTGTGCTTCGATGTCGCCCAGTCGCGGATATCGTGGACTTTGATGTCCAAGATGCCCGCTTTTCTGGCTCTCCCGAGCATGCTCTCTTCGAGAAATCCGTCGAGCATTTTAGGGAAAAGCGTCAGGAAGTCGATTTTGAGATGCTCTGCCATAAGCCTGTCTGCCTTTGGGCTGTCGCCTTTGGGACGGTTGGAAAAGAACGGTTGGGGCGGTTATTGAGCCGCCGCTTTGCGGGCCTTTTTGATTACGGTCTTGGCGGTGTCGCTCGGGAGGGCGCCGACGCCGAGCCAGTAGTCGACGCGCTCAAGGTTCACCTGAGTCTCGACGTCTTTGCCGCGGGGCTTGGGGTTATAGAGTCCGAGGTTTTCCACAAACTTGCCGTTGCGGCGCGAAGCGCTTTCCGCCACGACCATGCGGTACATCGGGTTATGCACGGAGCCGTGCCTTTGTAGTCTTATTCTTAATGCCATAATTTATGATTTGATTTTTTTCAAAGCCGCCTATTTCAACGCAAAAATTTTTTTTGTAAAGCATATTTTTCATCTTAATTACTACTTTTTTACGAAAAAACCCATCTCGCAAAAAATCGGGCGCGCGGCGCGGTTGTAAAAGTTTGACTTTTAACGAAATCGCAAAACCCGCCGCGCGCGGCGGGGAGGGAGGGGCGGAAAATTTTCAGAAAAATCGATTGACTCCACGCAAGATATTTACCAAATTGGTAAAAGATGAGAGTCATATCCAAGAAAACGCTTGCCTGCTATTGCGCCAAACACCCCGATTGCGAGGGCGCGCTGCTTGCGTGGTATGAACGGATATCGTCAACGCAATGGCGGGATTTCAACCATCTTAAGACGGCTTTCCCGTCCGCCGATTTCGTCGGAAACAACCATTACGTTTTCAACATTCGCGGAAACAATTATCGGCTTGTGGTGGTGATTCAATTCACCCCGCAAGTTGCGATGATTAGATTTATCGGAACGCATGCGGAATACGATAAAATTAAAAATATCGCGTTTACATAGAAAGGCGAAATTATGAAAATTGTAAAAACCATAAAGACCGAGCGCGAAAACGAGCGCGCGCTGCGCGAAATCAAAAAGCTCATGCTTAAGCCAAAGCTCACCAAAGCCGAATCCGACCATTTGGAGCTGCTCGCATTGCTCGTAGACGATTTCGAGAAAAAAGCTTATCCGCTGTCGAAACCGACGCCGCAGCAAATGGTGCAATACCTTATGGAGGAAAACGGCTGGACGCGCAAAGACCTCGCAAAGCAGCTCGGCGCGCCGTCGCGCGTGTCGGAATTTCTCAACGGAAAGCGCAACCTGACACTGCCCATGATACGCAGATTAAACCGGAATTGGGGCGCGCCTTTAGAGGCGTTGGTTTAATAAATTAGCGCAAACAATGAGCAAAAGTTTTTTTAAAGACATAAAAGAAACGCTTCAGGAAGCGCTTGAAATCGAGCAGGGCAAACGCAAGCCTGCGAGTGTTGTAGAGTTGCCGTCGGATTACAATTCGAGGCGCGGGCAGTGTGTGCCCAAACCTACCCGAAAATAATATTGGAGATAGCGCGCTAAACTTTCACAAGCTCGTAGCGCATTGTGCCTATGCCGAGCTTTTCGGCGTGCTCGAGGGCGGAGATCCAGTTTGTCTCGGGCGAGACGTCGGCGAAGTGGTCGCGGTGCTTGTGCCCATGCTCGCCAAGTACGCTGTCTTTGAACGCGGGCTGGGCGTTGACGGCGTCGGCGCAGGCGCGGTCGAGCGCGACGGGGTCGAAAGAGGCGAACATTCCAACGTCGGGGACGATGGGGGCGTCGTTTTCGGCGTGGCAGTCGCAGAACGGCGAGACGTCGACGACAAGGTTTATGTGGAAGTTCGGGCGGTTCTGGATTACGGCTTTTGTGTATTCGGCGATTTTGCGGTTGAGCACATCGTTCGCCTCGTCGAACGCCGCCTGAACGGCGTCCCTCGGGCAGACGCCTATGCACCTGCCGCAGCCGACGCATTTGCTGTGGTCGATTTTCGCCTTTTTATTTTTTATAATCGGCGCGCCGTGGGCGCAGATTTTGGCGCACTGCCCGCAGCCTATGCAAAGCGAGGTTTGAACGGTCGGCTTTCCGGCGCTGTGCATTTCCATTTTGCCCGCGCGCGAGCCGCAGCCCATGCCGAGGTTTTTCAGCGCCCCGCCGAAGCCCGTAAGCTCGTGCCCCTTGAAGTGGTTTAGGGAAATGACGATGTCCGCGTCCATAATCGCCGCGCCGATCTTCGCCTCTTTGACGTATTCGCCGCCCTCGACGGGAACGAGGCGCTCGTCGGTGCCTTTGACGCCGTCGGCGATGATCGTGTGGACGCCTGTGCAGAACGGGTTGTAGCCGTTTTCGTAGGCGGAGTCGAGGTGGTCGAGGGCGTTCTTTCTGCCGCCGACGTAGAGCGTGTTGCAGTCGGTAAGAAAGGGCTTGCCGCCGCGTTTTTTGACGAAGTCGCAGACGGCTTTGGCGTAGTTGGGGCGCAAGTACGCGAGGTTTCCGGGCTCGCCAAAGTGTATTTTTACCGCGGCGAATTTTCCGCCGAAGTCGATTTCCCCAAGCCCCGCTTTTTCGACAAGCCTGCCGAGCTTTTTTGGAAGCGACGTACCGAGGCGCACGCGCATGTCGGTGTAAAATACTTTTGATTTTTTCATGCGCCGGACGATAGCGCGAAGTTCGGCGCGCCTCAAGCAAAATTGCGCGCCTTTTCGGGCGGCGCGGTTTTAAGGCTTTGGCGATTTTTTTAGAATATGTTTGCAAAAAAGTCGCGGCTGATTTTTTATCGGCCCCATAACCGCGTTCATACGCAAAGTAAAATACACAGGGGAACAATTATTATGAATATAAAAAAATACGTTTTAACGGCGGCGGCGTTTTTGTGCGCCCTCGGAGCATTCGCGCAGTGGAAATATCCGCTCTATCTCGACGGAGGGGAGCCCGCGAAAAAGCGCGCCGAAATCGCGATAACAAACAACACGGACAAGCCTCTCGACGAGCGCGTCCTTTTTATCAAGGCGTCCGAAATAGGGCTTGCCGGCGAAAGGGCGGCGTCGGTCAGGGTTGTCGAGGAAAACGGCAACGAGCTTCTCTTCGCGATTGCCCCGTATGCGCCGGTCGTCTCCGAGGACGCGGTCATCACGATACCGTTCAAATGCCCCGCGGGCGGCAAGACTTCCGTCTATGTTTACTACGGCAACGGGCGCGCTTCGGACGTGCCCGACTTCTACCTTTACGGCGCGGTGACCGAAAACTTCGGGCAGCCCGCCGGCGAGACGCTCCGCCGCTGGCACGCAACGCCCATGAGCGAAGAGCACACCTACGACATCTCGCTTTCCAAGGACGGCGCCCATTCGTTTGGCCAGTGCGCGAGGATAAACTCGATGAATAAAAATCGCAGCTGGTATGCGCTCCGCCGCGTAATGCAGGTCAACGAGGGCGCGGAATATCTCTTCGAGGGCTGGATTAGGGTCGCCGACATCGCCAAGAAAAAGGGGGACAACATCGGCATTCATCTTTCCCTTACCAACGAGTCCGAAAACAGGTTCCTTATTTTGAACGCCCCGCGCGCCGACGCGCTGAAGGACATCCACTCCGACGCCAACATCAAGCCCGAAAAATGCGGCTGGACGAAGGTCTCGAAGAAGATAAAAGTTCCCGAGGGCTACAAGAGGCTCGTGGTGAAAACAAAGACCTTCTGCAATGCCGACGTCTATTTCGACGACTTCTCCGTCAGGGAAATCGCGCCGTCCGCCGACTTCTCCTACGAGATAAAGCCCGTCGAGACTCTGGAAATCGCCCGCGAAAAGGCGGTGAAAAAATGGGAGGTTTCAAAGTCGATATACGACACGCGCATCACCGCGACATTCTTCAACCTCACCGAAGAGCCCTGCGAGAACATGCTCGGCATCGTCCCGATAAAGCGCGCCGCGCAGGGGAATTTCCCGACGTCCGACTACAAAGTGCTGCGCAACGGCAAGCCCGTCCCGTTCGGAGTTCTGGGCGAATCCCTCATTTTCTGCATAAAGAATATGAAGCCCATGAGCGAGGCGAAGTTCAATATCTACCTTCGCGCCGACAGGAAAAACCAGAACGTAAAAACAACCGGCGCGCGGCAGGCTAGCTACATTCCCAGCGACCAAGTCGCCGAGGTCAGAAACAAGCTTTCGCCCGAGGATTTTGAAGCGGTGATCGCCGGCTGCAAAAACCTTCTCGCGAACCCGGGCTTCGAGGCGGGCGCCGAGGGCTGGACATACAGAAGGGGCGAGGAGAGCAAAAAATTTATCACCTTCGCCGACGAGGGCGCGTTTGGCAAAAAGTCGATGCGCCTGAAAATCGAAAAAGAGGAGGCAAACTTTCCGGGAATCGAGCAGAGAATGCCCGCCAAAAGAGGCGCGACCTACACCGCGATTTTGTGGGGCAAAAATCTCGGCGGGGCGAATATGCTGCGCGCGCCGGAATTCCATATCGAGCAAATCGGCGGCAAGGGCGTTTCGAGAGAGCGCCCGTTCCTCGTGAGCGGCGGCGAGTGGGAGCTGCAGTCTGCGACGCTCAAGAACGACTACGAGAAAGCGAATATCGCCTTTAAGATTATCTCGAAAAACCCGATAGACTTCCTTTTCGACGGCGCCGTTGTCTGCGAGTCGAAAATGGCGACGAGGTTCGACTACGCCACGCCCGATGACAGCGCGAAGCGCGAAAAGACCGCGATGTGGCAGGTCAACTCAATCGTAAAAATCTTCCCGTTCTTCCCGATGCCCGCCAATCCCGCGCCCGCGAAAATTTCGCTCGCCAAGAACGAGGCTGAAAGCCTGCAAATCGCGGCGCGCTCGAACAGAAACTTGGGAGAGATGAAGATCTCCGCGCCCGCCCCGAAGCTCGAGGGCGACGAGTCCGTTTCGCTCGGCGCGCCCGAGGTCGGCACTGTGGGAATGGTCGCGGTGGACAACGTAAGCGCCTACAATATGTTCAACCACTTCAAATTCTACGAGCGCTGCATTCCGCCCGTTACTATGCTTGAATATTATCCCGACCCGATTCTTCCCGCGGAAACTTTGACCCTCAAAAAGAACCGCACAGAGACGATTTTCCTTTCGTTCTCCGCCGGCGCGGACGCGAAAGCGGGAACGTATAAAGGCGCGGTCGAGCTAATCGGAAAAGACGGCAAGGCCGCCGCGTCTTTGCCGTACACGGTTGTGGTGCGCAATTTCGCGCTGCCCAAGGGCTCGAGCCTCGGGGCGATGTTCTCCTACGCGGATAGGGGCTATTTCGGAAAATGGCGCCAATTCTCGCTCGAGCCCGGAATGATGCGCCGCGCCTACGACCGCTTCAAGGTGCAGGAGTTTGTCGGCAAAAAGCGCATCACCATCGACACGCCTCCCGCCCCGTTCAAACCCGTCAAGGGCGGCGACGTCGCGCCCGATTTTGCCGAGTTCGACAAATTCTGCGATCTGGCGTTCAACAAGCAGAATGTGCCGCTTCTTTACATTCCTCTCCCGATCCAGAAGCTCAACTGGGCGCGCCCGCTAAAGCCGATGTATCTCAACGGAAAAATTATTCCCGCGATCGAGGGCGAGTGGCCCTACAAGGGAAAAGATTTGACGAAAATCTCGCCCGAGTTTGTCGCCGAGACGCAACGGCGCGTCAAGATGATCTACGACCACGTCCGCGAGAAAAACTGGCAGGACAAGTTCGTGTTCTTCGTCTCCGACGAGCCCTATTACTGGCGCGCGCCGATAGCCGGAATGCTTAACCGCTACTGCGACATTATCCGCGAGGCGGCTCCCGAGTTGAAAATCTACTCCTCGACGTGGGCGTATACCGACACCCTCAAAAACGCCGTCGACGCGTGGGGTCTGAACATTTCCGCGGCAAACACGCCCAAGGAAATCGACAGCCTCAACGCGCAAAAGAACAAGCTCAAAATCTTCACCACCGACGGCAACTACTGCATCGACACCCCCTACAACGCGCAGGAGCGCATAATGTCGATATACTGCTACGCGGGCGGTTTCGCCGCCTACGAATACTGGGGCGTTCTGTGGAACACGCAAAACCCGTTCAAGTGGGCAGTCCACAAGGATAGAATCAGCGACTCCGACCCGACCAACGTGCGCCGCAACCGCTATCCCAACGGCGACGGCTACTTCATCTACTACGGCGGGTTCATCGGCAAGCCGGACGAGCTGTATTCGTCGATCAGGCTCGAGGCTATCCGCGACGGGCAGGAAGATTTCGAGTATTACAAGCTGCTCGAAAAGCTCGCCGAAAAAACGGGCGACGCCGAGGCGAAGAAGCTTCTCGACGACGTGAAGTCGATCGCGGTTTATCCGAACGCGGGCGGCAGAAAGTCGGCGGAATTTTTGCCCAACCCGAATGTCATAACGATTCTGCGCGACAAGGTCGCCGAGAATATCGAAAGGCTGCTGGGCAAGTAGGGCGCCTTTGAAAACAAACGGCGCGCCCCGAAAGGGCGCGCCGTTTTTTTTTGCGAAGTTTTGCGCCGCTATTTTAGCAGATTGTTGCGGAAAAATTTTCTCTGCTTTTTTACGAGCGCGATTGTCGCGGCGGAAATTTTTTCCTTCAGTTCGTCCGCGCGGGAGGCGCCGCTTTCGAGCCACTCGATTGTTTCGCGGTATCCTATCGCCGTCCGCGCCGACGGGTTTTCGAGCAGCCCGCGCCCGATGAGGGAGCGCGTTTCCTCGACAATGCCGCCCTCGACCATTCGCGCGGCGCGCCCGCGTATGCGCGGGAAAAGCTCGGCGTCGGGAAGGTCGAGAATTGTGAGGTTTCTTTCCAACTCGCCGAACGGGCAGGGGAGCTTTTTGAAGTCGGCGAGAATTTCGGACGCGCTCTTGCCCGAGGCGAGGCACCGCTCGAACGCGTTTTTAACGCGCCGCGGGTTTAGAATGTCGACGCATTCGGCGGCGCGCGGGTCGAGCTTAAGCAGGGCGTCTTTCAGCGCGGCGTCGCCGCCTTTTTCAAAAATTTCGGCGGAGATTTTTTTCACTTCCGGCGGAATTTCCACGTTGTCCGCGACCGCCGAAAACCACGCCTTTAAATAAAAGCCGCTCCCGCCCGCCACAACGGCGCGCCCGCCGCGCGCGGAGATTTCCGCCAAAGCCTTCCGCGCGAGCTCCACATAGCGCGAGACGTCGAACTTGTCCGAGACGTCGGCGACGTCTATCAAGTGGTGCCTGACCCGCGCGAGCTCCTCTTTTGAGGGCTTCGCCGAGCCGATGTCCATGCCGCGGTAGACGAGGACGCTGTCGCACGAAATTATCTCCGCCCCGATTTTTTCGGCGAGCTCGATCGCGGCTTTTGTCTTTCCGCAGCAGGTCGGGCCCGTGATGATGTCCACTTTTATTTGCGCAGTTTTTTGCATATCGCGCAATAGGTTTCGGGCGTCTTGCAGCCGCGCGCGGGGCAGTGCTCGCGCCCGTAATAAATCAGCTGCAAATGCAGGTCGTTCCACTTTTCCTCGGGGAAGATTTTTTTAAGGTCGCGCTCGGTCTGCTCGACGCTCTTGCCGGAGCTGAAGCCCCACCGCGCCGCGAGGCGGTGAATGTGCGTGTCGACGGGAAACGCGGGCTTGCCGAACGCCTGCGACATCAGCACCGACGCCGTCTTGTGTCCGACCCCGGGCAAAGCCTCCAATTCCTCGAACGTGCGCGGCACTTCGCCGCCGTATTTTTCGGCGAGGATTTCCGACATTCGCTTTATGTTTTTCGACTTCGACGGCGCGAGCCCGCAGGGCTTGATGATGTCGAAAATTTCTCGCTCGGAAAGCCGCGCCATTTTTTCCGCGCAGTCCGCCTTCGCGAAGAGCGCGGGAGTCGTGAGGTTCACGCGCTTGTCGGTGCACTGCGCCGACAGCATCACCGCCACGAGGAACGTGAAGTTGTCGGCGTGCTCGAGGGGAATCGACGGGTTTGGATAAAGCCCGTCGAGAGTCTCGATTACAAAGCGCGCCTTTTGCTTTAGCGTCATTAGTCGCGCGCGGAAACGGAGAACGAGAAGCGGTATGTTTTTCCGCAGGTAATCCTCGCGTCCTCGGCGGGAATGGCGAACCACGACGTTATTCCGCCCAAGCCCGCGTTCTTCGCCGAGACGTTTACTATCTTGAAGTCGCGCGCGGGCAGCTGGTGCGGGTGCGAGGCTTGCTCGATGTCCTCGGGCAGGCAGGGGTACGTCGAAAGCTCGAAGTTTTCGCCGCCGATCGCGCGCAGGCGAAGGTCGGGAACGCCGCTTCCGCGGAGCGTAGCCTCGCGCACGGCGCAGACCGTCGAGGATTCCTGCGGATCGACGTACTTAAAGAACGCCTTGTCGATGCTCTCGCGGAAACGCCCGAGCCACACGCCCCTGTTGCGGTCGCAATAGTTTTCGGTCGGGCCGAGCCCGTACCATTCGCGCTTGGTGTAGGCGCCGTTCACCGCGAACTGCATGCCCACGCGCAGAAGGTCGGGCTGCTTTTTCGCGACGTCGAGCTTGCCGTCGATTTCAATCGAGCCGTTCGGGCGAATGACGTATTTTATTTCCGAGCGCGTGTCGCCCGCGGGCAGCTTGTACTTCGCCAGAATTTTCACCGACGCGCCGCTTTCGGCGTATTCCGCCGAGAAGTGCTCGAGCCTCGCCCGTTCCGCGGCGGTGCGCCATACTCCGAGCTTCGCGCCGAGCTTCGCGCCCATGTCGTTGTTCGTGCGCGGGCGCCAGAAATTCATTCTCATCTGCCCGTCGATAATTTTTTCGCCGCCGAAAACGTAGTCGCAAAGCCAGCCGGTTTTCTTGTCGAAGCGCACCGAGAAATTTTTGCCCGCGACTTTAATCTCGTCGGCTTTGTTCTCGATGGAGATGTCGGATTTCTCCTCCTCTTCGTCGGCTTCGGGCGAGAACTCGCCGCAGAGCGGGAACTGCTCCCACGCGGCTTCCTCGCCGCTCGAGAAGCCCAAGACCCTGCCGTCGGCGGTGTAGGAGACGCGCAGGGCGTACTCGCCCTTTTCGGAGAAGTCGCAGTCGGAAAGGTCTATCGCGATCTTGCTTTTCCCCTGCGGCGCGGTCGCGGGAATGTCGAACGAGCCGGAGTCTATTTTTTTGCCGTCGCGCGTTAGCGTCCAGCGCGCCTCGAACTTCGACAAATCTATAAAGAAGTTTTCGTTGAAGATTTCCAGCACCGCGACTTTGTCGGCGAAGTTCAGAAGCTTCGTGTGGATATTCTGCTGGACTTTTTTAACCTCGGCGAGCTGCGGCGAGGGCGTCAGGTCGGGCTTGACGAGCCCGTTGCAGCAGAAGGAATAGTCGGTCGGCCTGTCGCCGAAATCGCCGCCGTAGGCGAAGTAGGTCTTTTCGGAGGGAGTCTCGGCGAACGCGGAAAAGTCGATGTCGCAAACCGCCTTGCCCGCGCCGAAAAAGTCGGACGCGAGCGCCGAGTCCGCGACGCGAAGCCGCGCGACGGCGCCGTCGAAGACGGTGTGGTTTTCTTTGTCCTTGGGGGCGATCATCAGCGGCTGGAGAGCGTGCGTTTCAAAGGTTTCGATTTTCCTGTGGGCGGCTTTTTTGTTGTTTATGTATATCGCCATTTCGCCGTTTCCGGCGACCGCCGCGATCTCCGCGGGCAGGGCGATTTCCTTGCCGCGCTTCGTCTCGAGTACGTCCCACGCCGAGCCGTTCCAAATCGAGAACGCCACGGCTTTTCGCCCATCGACGAGCTTGAGCGAGAACGCCGTCGGCTGCTCGACGATTGTTTCGGTCTCGCGCTTTTCAATCGGGACGCGCTTGGAGACGCGGTTGTCGGAATACTCGGCGCGCGGGCGGAAGCCCTTGTCGGAAAGCTTGGCCGCCACAGTGAACGCCGACGCGCCTTTTTCAAACAGCCCGGGATACGCCACGGCCGAGGCGCGGAACATCGGGGAATTTACCGCGGTGCAGTTGAACACCGCGATCGAGCGCGCGGGGCAGGCGGTGTCGGCGACGCCGATTGTCGGCTCCGCCTTGCGCGTCAGCCCCTGGTCTTTCCAGTCCCAGATAAACCCGCCTTGGAAGCGGCTTTCGCGGCGCACCAAATCCCAATAGTCGCTCAGGCACCCGCCGCTGTTGCCCATCGCGTGCGCGTATTCGCAAAGAATGACGGGCTTCTGCTCGTCGGGCGGCAGGGCGTCCTGCGAGCGCAGGAACTTTTCCACTTTTTCCGGCGAGGCGTACATCACCGAATAGAGGTCGACGTATTTTAATTCTTTGTCGCGGTCGAAGTGCACGGGGCGCGAGCCGTCGCGCGAGCGTATCCACGCGGCGGCGTTGGCGAAGCTCTCGCCGTCCTTGCTTTCGTTGCCGAGCGACCAGAAAATCACGCACGGGTGGTTTTTGTCGCGCTCGACCATGTTCGATACGCGGTCGAGAATCGCCTTGCCCCATGCGGTTTTCGGGTTGTGCAAAATGTGCGGCACGCCTTTGTATTTGTCGAGCTCGTGCGCCTCGATGTTCGCCTCGTCGATGACGTACATTCCCAGCTCGTCGCAGATGGCGTAGAATTCGGGCATGTTGGGGTAGTGCGACGTCCTTATCGCGTTGATGTTGTATTTTTTCATCAGCGCGATGTCGGCGCGGGCGTCCTCTTTGGTGATGGCGTGCGCGCGCTCGGGATTGTGCTCGTGGCGGTCGACGCCCTTGAAGAGAACGGGCTTGCCGTTTACCAAAATCTGCCCGCCCTTGCGCTCGACCGACCTAAAGCCGACCTTGAACGCGGTGTAAAGCTTTCCGTTTATGCCGTAGTCGGTTTCGATAAGAAGCGTGTAGAGATTGGGCGTTTCGGCGCTCCAAGTTTTGGCGTCGCGAATGTCGGGGAACTTCCACTTGCAAAGCGCCGCCTTGCCCGCGCCGATTGTGATTGGCGTTTCCGCCGTAGCCACGACGCGCCCCCTCGGCGAGCGCAGAGTGCCGCGCAGCACCGCGGACTCCGCGCGAGAGGAATCGTTTTTAAGGGAAATTTCCGTCGTCAGCGTGCCGTCGATATAGTCGCTCGTCAGACCCGCGCGGTTGAAGACGTCGGTGATGTGCAGGTGCGGGAGCGCGAACACCGCGACGGGGCGGAAAATCCCCGAGAGCCGCCAGAAGTCTTGGTCCTCGAGATACGAGCCGTCGCTGTGCTGGTAAACCTCGACGGCGATGCTGTTTTGCCCTGCCTTGACAAAGTCGGTGATGTCGAAAAGCGCGGTCGTGCGGCTGTCCTGCGAGTAGCCGGCTTTCTTGCCGTTTATCCAAAGATAGAACGCGCCGTTTACGCCGTCGAAGCGGACGAACACGCGCTGCGCCGCCATCTCGGGCGGGAGCTCAAAGCCGCGCTTATACGAGCCGACGGGGTTGCGCGCCTCTTCCGGAAAATTCAAAAAGTTTTCGGGCGGCGTCCCCATGACGTTCGGCGGGTCGACCTTGAACGGATACTTTATGTTCGTGTAAAGCGGCGAGCCGTAGCCGTGCATCTGCCAGTTCGACGGAACGTCGATCTCGTCCCACGCCGAGGCGTCGAACGAGTCTTGGTAGAAGTCGTACGGGCGGTCTTTGGGGTTGCCGACGTACGAGAATTTCCACTTGCCGCAGAGGCTGATCTCGCGGCGGGAATCCCTCGCCCTGACGGCGTCGGAGGCGGAGTCGTGGAACGACATCGTCGCGGCGGCGGGCTCTTTATTTATTCTAAAGACGGCTTCGTTCTGCCAGTCCTCGGCGGCGATTGACGTATTTGAAGCGAGAGCGGACAAAACCAGCGCCGACCCCGCGATTTTTGAAAAAGCGTGATTTAATTTCATGCCGAGAATTTTGGCGAAATATCGGCGCATTTCAACGCAAAAAAACGAAAACCGCCCCCGGGCGTCGCGGCGCGGATTAAATCGGCAACTCTCCCGAAAAAAATAATTGACTAACGCGCGGAAATGGAAAGAATGCCGAACTTTACTTTAAGCCGAAATAGCTCAGTTGGTAGAGCAACGCTTTCGTAAAGCGTGGGTCGTCGGTTCAAGTCCGACTTTCGGCTCTTAATTTTAAAGCCCGCGTCAAAGCGGGTTTTTTTGCGCCCATATTTACAGCGGGGCGGCGTTGCTTTTTGCGATTTTCCTAAACTCGCCGCTGACTCGCCTGTCCGCCGCGACCGCAAGCCAAAAATCCTTCGCCATCGCCCGCGACTGCGGCGTGGGCGGGATTGATTTTAGCGCGCCGCGCAAAAGCGTGCCGTCGCTCAGCGGCGCGTAGCGCATCGGGAGCATGTCGTAAATCGGCGCGAGCTCGAACGGAACGCCGCGCCCGATGTAAAAGCTTATGTTGCCAAAGTGCATGTCGGTGTTTCCTATCGCGAGCCCAAAGTTGTAGGCGCGCTCGGCTGCCGAGATGTCTTTCTCGCTAAAGAGGCTCTTTGCCGCGCGCATGGCTTCCGCCCACGAGCCTCCGCTCGCGCCGATAAACGCCGCGTCGATCCCCGAGAGCGAGCTTGTCGCGAGCCTGCCGTAGCGCCCAATTCTGTCGATTCTTTGGTATTCGAGAAACGCGCGTTTTTTTGAAAAGAAAAGCTCCGCCTTTGCGGCGGGCAAGCGGTATTTTTTCAGGATTTTTAGCGCGGTAAATTCGCAGACGAGAAGGTCTGCCCAGCGGCGGCTTTCGGGGCTGCCGGTTTCGCCCGAAAACTTGACGATGACGTTGCGGAACGCGCCTTTCGCGTCCTCCACGAGCGCGCAGAATTTCGGCTGTTCGCCTCCCGCCGACGAGGAGCCTGCGATTCCGTTCGAGACCGCCTCCAGCGCGAGCTCCGGGTATTTTTTTGCGCGCTCCGAAGTTTTGAGGTCGGCGCCGCGCCCATTGAGAAATTCCGACTTCGCGGCGTCGCCTACGATCAGCGCGCCCGACAGATCGCTTCCGAAGCGGACGGAGAATTCCAAAATGTCGGCGTCGCTCCAGTCTTTGAGGCTGCCGGAAAATCCGAAGCTTTTGCCGAGGCTGCGGACGATATTTCTGCCGATAAACCCCTGCGGGCGGTGCTCATAGATGAACCACGGCAGCGACGGGAAAAGCCCGCCCTTAAATTCTTCCCCGAGGAGCGCGGGGAGCTTTGCGCTCTCGAGAAAAAATCCCGCGCTCGTCGAATGGAGAACGCCGATTTTTTCAACGCCGGCGTCTTTGCCTACAATATATAAATTCCACTTCGCGCCGATTCCGCCAATCGGTTTCGGGAGCGCGTAGGAGCGGCTGACGGAATTTCCCATCGCCACCGCGCCCGCCTCTTTGAGCAGCTTGACGGCCGTCGGCTTCGAGACGCCGAAGGCTTTCATGATGTCGGCTGAAACCGCCGCCCCGCTCGTGAGGACAAACGCTTTGACAGCTTCTATGCTTGGCGTTTTCATTTACGGATTTTGTTCTATTATTTTTTATAACAACAAAGAACTTAACGCGTTTTTGTCAAGAAATATTTTACGCTTTTTTTACGATTTTTTCATGCCGCGCGGGGCTATGTTCAAAAAAACAAGCCCGCGAAAAATAAATTTCCGCGGGCTTTTTTTGTTTTATTTAAAGCGGCGCTTGCCGGGGCGAGGCTTGTTTGAAGCGGCGCCTATATGCCGCGGCAGTCGTTTTCGTCTTTCTTGGTGTAGCCCGAGTCCTGCCTGTCGTGGTTGATGTGGTTTTTCTTCGCGTAGGCGTCGTGGAAGTCCTGCGCGGTCATTCCCAAAACCTGCGCGAGCGACACCAAAAAGTGAAGCATGTCGACAACCTCGACGCGCGCGTTTTGCTCGTCGAATTTTTGGTACTTCGCCCACCATTTCCACGGGACGGAATCTATCAGCTCGCAGTTCTCCTGCTGGAGCGCGCGCGTGTAGTTGAGAACCCACTTGATTTTGTCGGCTTCGCCCATGTTCGCGGTATCGACGCCGATCCTCTTGTTGAGCTCGTATTGCATTTGGAAGATGTCTTCGAGTTTATCCATAATGTTTATGACTCTATCGGCGCGCGCGCGTTAGTCAAGTTCAGGCTTTCTTTTTTTCGGGGCGATGCCGAGCTCGCGCGCGGCTTCCGCGACAAGGGTGTCGATTTCTCCCTCGCTGAACCGCTCGACGCGGCATGTCGGAATGGCGTCGGCGAAATTTTTTCCGTAGGACTTCGAGCATATCCGCGAGTCGAGCACGACGACGATCCCCTTGTCGCGCGCGTTTCTTATCAGGCGCCCCACGCCCTGCCGGAATTTTATCAGCGCGGCGGGCAGGGTGATTTCCGCAAACGGCTTGCCGCCCTCGGCGAGGACGCGCTCGGCGCGCGCCTGCAGCAGCGGGTGGTTCGGGTTTTCAAAGGGAAGGCGCGTTATAACGACCTGCGAGAGCGGCTCGCCCGGAACGTCGATGCCCGTCCAGAATGTGTCGGTGCCGAGCAGAACCGCGGAGCCGTCGTTTGTAAATTCGCTGATTGTCTTGTCTCGGGACATCTCGCCCTGCACGAGAATTTTTCTGCCCGTCAAATTTTCCCGAAGATATTCCGAGGTCTTGTTGAGGTCGGCGTAGCTGGTGAAGAGAATCAGCGTTCCGCCCCGGACGTTTTCGCAGAGTTTTTTGCAGACTCGCGCGAGGTATTCTGCGTCGGAGCGGCGCGTTTCGCGCTCGGGATCGGGGGCGTCGGAGGCGATGAACGCGCGCATGTTGCGGTCGTAGTCGAACGGCGAGTCGCACACAACGGCCTCGGCGTTCTCCGCGCCGACGTTCGATACAAACCCGTCCATATTCCCGCCGACGGCGAGCGTCGCGGAGGTCATCACGGCAGGCGATCCTTTCGAGAAAATCACGCGGCGCAAAATCGGCGCGATTTTAAGCGGCGCCGACCTTAGCAGCGCGCCCCTGCCGTCCTTGCCCGCGCGCTCGACCCAATAGACTTTGTTTTCGGCGTCGCCCAAAAAAATGCAGTCCTCGAGGGTGTTTTTATAGCCGATAATCAGGTGCCTGTAGTCGTTTATCTCGGCGGCGAGCTTGTCGGTCTTTGCGTTCATCGCGAACGATCCGAGAACCGTCGCGAGGGCGTCGAGCTTGCGGGGAAATTCGTCGTCTATCCAGTTGGGGGCGGTTAGCCTTACGTTGTCGCGCGTGAGCAGATAATCTTTTTTTATGCGCGCGAAAAAGTCCTCGCATGCGGCGATCGCTTCGACCACGGTCTGGCGGTCGCAGTGTTCCGCCATGGAGTCGCGCGTGATGAGCCCGCGGTGTTTCTTGGGGTCGTAGATGCGCTTTAGTTCGCGCAAAATTCCGGAGTTTCCGAGCGAGGCGCCAAACGCCTCGCCCGCGACTTTCGGGACGAGGTGCGCTTCGTCGAGAACGAGCATGTCGTTCGGGAAAAGGATTCCGCCCGATCCGTTTTCTTCGCCGAGCCCCGAGGCGAGCAGCGCGAAAAACAGGCTGTGGTTTAAAATCACCACGTCCGCCGACGCCGCCTTGCGCCGCGCGTTCTGGTAGAAGCACGAGCCGTCGGAGCAGTTCTTCGGCGAGCACGACGACGCGTCGGCGTTGACCCAGTTCCAGACCTCCGGGTTTGGGGGAGGGTTGAGCTCGTTGATTTTCCCCGTTTGCGTGCTTACCGCCCAGTCGGCGATTCTGTCGAGCTCGCGCGATTCATCGGAGTCGAAAAGCTCCTTTTTTTCGGCGAGGGCGCGGCGCAGGCGGTTTGGGCATAGATAGTTTGCCCGCCCGAGCAAAGTGGAATATTCAAAATCGGCGCAGTCTTCGAGCGCGCCGCAGTTGGAGAAAAGCATTCTTATGCGCGGCAGGTCGTTTCGCTCAATCTGGTTTTGAAGCGCGATAGTGTTTGTCGCGACGACCAGCTGCCGCTTGAAGCGCTTCGCCGCGACAATCCCCGGCACGAGGTATGCGAGGCTTTTTCCAACGCCCGTCCCCGCTTCGAACAGCAGGGACATATTCGACGAGAACGTCTGCGCGCAGCAATACGCCATTTTTTGCTGCTCCGGTCTGTGTTCAAAATTGGGCAAGAGCGCCGCGTATCCGTCTTTGCGGAAGATTTTGTCGCAAAGTTCGGGAAATTCTTTAACCGCCTTTGGGTCGAGATTCGGCACCGCGCGCTCTCCGACGGGAAACTAACTCGTCCTCTTGGAGAAGTTCCGCATGTGTTTCGCGGCTCTGAGCATTCCCGAGAAGCTGCCGAAGATGTCGCAGACGGCGCTCGCCTCGTATCCGCTGTGGAGCATGCAGTCTTTGCACTCGGGGCGCGTGCCGTGCACGCCGAGCCCGTATTTGTCGATCTCGGACATAAGCTCGGCGAACGTCTCGCAGTAGCCGTCGTTGATGAGGTAGCAGGGCTTTTGCCAGCCGAAAATCGAGTAGGTGGGGTTGCCCCACGGGGTGCAGTCGTATTCCTGCTCGCCCTTGAGGAACGCGAGGAAGCTCGGCGAGTGGTTGAACACCCAGTGCTTTTTCGGGTTGCCGAGAATTTTTCTGAAAAGCTCGACCGTCTTGTTGCGCTCAAGGAAGATGTCTTGGTTGGGCGCTTTGTCGTAGGGGAATCCGGGCGAAATCATCATGCCCTCGACGCCGAGCGCCATGGCTTCGTCGAAGAATTGGCGGACCTCGTCGGGGTCGGCGTTGTTAAAAATCGTAGTGTTTGTCGTGACCCTGAAGCCGCGCTTTACCGCCTCTTTTATGCCTTTGACGGCGGTGTCGTAGGCGCCGTCGCGGTTGACGGAGCGGTCGTGCATTTTCTTCGTGCCGTCGAGGTGGATTCCCAGCGAGAAATATTTGCTCGGCTTAAAGAGGTCTATCTTGCGCAGGAGAATTTGGGCGTTCGTGCACATATAGACATATTTCTTTCTCGCAACGAACCCTTCCACCATTTCGGGCATTTCGGGGTGGAGCAAAGGCTCGCCTCCCGCGATGCTCACAACCGGCGCGCCGCACTCGTCGAGAGCCGCCCAAGCTTTTTCCTTGGGCATTCTCACGTCGAGAACTTCTTTCGGGTACTGGATTTTACCGCAGCCCGAGCACGCCAGATTGCACTGGAACAGCGGCTCGAGCATCATCACGAGGGGATAGCGCTTTTGTCCTTTAAAGGTTTTGGAAAGGGCGTATTTTGCGACGGTGAGTGCTTGTGAAACGGGGACTGCCATATTCTTTCTCCTGAAAATTGATTTTTAAATTTCACAACATGCACGAAAGCTCGCCTTTCTTCAACATTTTTTTCGCGCGGGTTTGTTGAAAAAATGCTTGTAAGAGGGGAGTCGAATTGCAATACTGCGGAAAATTGCAATCCGCATAGAGATTTATTTTAAATGAAAACAAAAATAACCGCAATACTAATGGCTTCGATGGCGTTTTCGTTCGCCGCGAATGCCGAAATAATAACACTCGCCAACGGCGACAGGCTTACGGGAAAAGTCTCGCAGGCAAACGACGCGCAAATCGTCCTGACGACGCAATTCGGCGACATAACTATCCCGAGAGCGGCGATCGGCGCGATCAGCGCGGACGAAAATTCCGCGACCGTCACGCAGAACGCGGCGCCCGCGGCAGAAGCAAAGGCTGAAGCCGCCGCCCCCGCGGACGATCCCGCCGCTCCGCCCGCCAAGGAAGAAGAGCCCGAATGGATCACCGCATACCGCGAATTCATCAAGGAGAATTTCCCCGAAACTTGGCAGTTCCGCATAAGAGGCGGCGTCGAGGATCGCAAAACGACATCGTCTTCGTTCTCGGTGTTCCTCGCCTTCGACGTGAAAAAGGAGTGGGACTTGAACAAATTCTCCGCCACAGCGTATTATAACTATACTAAAGAAAAGTCCGTCGCGGGCGTCGAGAGCGTAACGCTCGACAAATGGGGCGTGGACACCAACTTCCGCCGCGACTTCGACGAGACCAGCCACTGGTATCTGCAAAATATTTTGAACTACAAGCGCGACAGGGTAAAGGGCATCAATGACCAAGTCGACGAAGCTCTCACGCTTGGCTACCGCTTCGAGTGGGAACGCTACAATTTGACGCTCGACATCGCGCCCGGCCCCGCTGTCAGGTACATCAACGCCGACAACTTCGACACCAAGTGGGTCTTGATGGGCGTCGTCGCCGAAGACCTCAACTGGCAAATCAGCAAGCTGTTCAAGTTTGAGCAGAACGCGTATGTCGGCATGAACCTTATGAACCGCCACCAGTATTCGGCGTATCTGCGCCTCGGGCTCGTGTTCCACGCGACCGAAGTCATGGACATCTCGCTCAGATACTCCTACGATTACGACGCGGTCAACGCCGCGACGGCGCAGAGAACGGAACAGCGCCTGCTGCTCTCGTTCGAGTTCCCCTTCAACTGGAAATAAAGGATATTGTAAATCATGAAAGACCCCATAAAGATAGCGATAACCGGAGCCGCCGGACAAATCGGTTACTCCCTGCTTTTCCGCATCGCGAGCGGCGCGATTTTCGGGCCCGAACAGCCCGTCGAACTTCGCCTGATCGAGATCGAGCCCGGAATGAAGGCGCTCGCCGGCGTCAAGATGGAGCTCGACGACTGCGCGTTCCCGCTGCTTAGCAACATCGTCACCACGTCGAATATGGACGAGGGCTTTTACGGCGCGAACTGGGCGCTTCTGGTCGGAAGCGTCCCCCGCAAGGCGGGAATGGAGCGCGGCGATCTGCTCGGGATAAACGGCAAGATTTTCATCGGGCAGGGCAAGTCGATAGCCGCCAACGCGGCGTCCGACATTCGCGTGCTCGTCGTCGGCAACCCGTGCAACACGAACTGCTGGACGGCGATGAAAAACGCCTCGAACGTTCCGTCGAATAGGTGGTTCGCGATGACGCGCCTCGACGAGCTCCGCGCAAAGGCGCAGATCTCGCAGAAAGCCGGCGTGCACTCGAGCGCCGTCACGAACATGACGATCTGGGGCAACCACTCCTCGACGCAGTATCCCGACTTCTTTAACGCGAAGATCAACGGCAAGCCCGCCCCCGAAGTTATCTCCGACGAGGCGTGGGTGAAGAACGACTTTATCCCGACCGTCCAGAAGCGCGGCGCGGCGATCATCGCCGCCAGAGGGCTCTCGAGCGCCGCGAGCGCGGCGAACGCCGCGATTGAAACCGTCCGCACGCTCGTCAACCCGACCCCCGCGGGCGACTGGTTCAGCGTGGGCGTCTGCTCCGACGGCAGCTACGGCACGCCCGCCGGCACGATCACCTCGCTCCCCGTCCGCTCCGACGGCAAGAACTGGGAAGTCGTGCAGGGCATCGAGCTCAACGATTTCGCCAAGGAGAAGATCGCCGCTTCCAACGCGGAGCTCCTCGAGGAGCAGGCGGAAATCTCCAAGCTCTTCTAAAGTTTTTAGATTTTATTCGCAAAGCCCGCGGATTTTTCCCCGCGGGCTTTTTTTGCGCCGCGCTTTTTTTCTTGCCGAGCGGCGCGCTCTCAAAAAGAATGGCGGCATTATGAAAAAAACACTGCTTATCTCTTTAGCTGCCGCTCTCCTTTTCGGGTGCTGCCCCGACTGCGGCAATAAATCGGCAAAGCGCGACAGAAAAGTCGGCGTCGCGATGTTCACGTTCCACAAGCGCAATCTCGAGGACGTCATACCCGTTTTCAAGGAAATGGGAATCGACGCCGTCGGGCTTTCCACGACGCCGCTGAGCGCGAAATTCCCCAAGGTTAAAACGGGGTATAAAATGAACGCCGAGCAGAAGGAGTATCTGAAAAAGCTTCTCGCCGACAACAATCTTAAAATCGTCAGCTACGGAGTCGTCACCCCGAAGGACGAAGCCGAGATGAAGGCGGTTTGCGAGTTCGCAAAAGAGATGCAAATTCCGCTCGTGCTCACCGAGTCCGTCGGCGACATGGTTCCGCTGTGGGACAAATACTGCCAACAATACGGCATAAAAATGGCGCTGCACAACCACGCCAGCGACATGATCAAGCGCAACTCGTATTACAACCCGAACAACGTCCGCGCGGCGATCGGCGATTTGAAAAATGTCTACGCCTGCCCCGACAACGGGCACTGGGCGCGCTCGGGAATCGACGCGATCGGCGGATATAAAATTCTCGGCGGGAAAATCGCCATGCTCCACTTTAAGGACCTCGACAAATTCGACGACCTCAAGGCGCAGCCCGTGCCGCACGGCGAGGGCGTGTTGAATGTCAAGAAGCTTATGGAATATCTCGACTCGGTGAAATTCGACGGCTATTATATGATAGAATACGAAAAGAATTTCGACGACAATATCGAGGACGTAAAAAAGTGCGCGCGCTTTCTTAAAAACAATTAGCGCGAAAAAATCCCCGCTTTGATAAAATAAAAAAAAGAACAAAAAACTTCCGAAGAATTTTTCGGAAGTTTTTTTGTTTTTTTAGCGCGGATTTTTTTAGAGCTTTTGCCCGAAAAATTCCGCGACGGAGTCGGAGACCCAGTCTTGCTCGTCGGGGGTTATCGACGAATAAATCGGCAGGCGCAGCATTGTCCGCGCGAGCTTTTCCGCGACGGGGAGGGGAGTCTTTGCGCAGCCGAGCTTTTCCGCCATCGGGCAGGTGTGCAGCGGCGCGTAGTGCGACATCGCCGAGACCTCGCGGCTTTTGAGAAACGCCGCGAGAGCCTTTGTTGTTTCTTCCGATTCGGTCGTTATAAAAAATATGTGCGCGTTTTGTTTGCACCCAGCGGGCACTTTGCCGATTTTTATAAACCCGCCGCGCTCGAGCGGCGCGAGGCGCTCGTTGTAGTAGTTCCACGCGGCGACCCTGTCGGCGGTGAGGCTCTTGGCGAACTCGAGCTGCGCCGAGAGGAACGCGGCGATAAGCTCCGACGGAATGTAGCTGCTGCCGTAATCGACCCAAGTGTATTTGTCGATTTTCCCCTCTACGAAATGGATTCTGTTCGTGCCTTTTTCGCGGATAAAATTCGCGCGGTCGAAAAGGTCGCTTCGGTTGCAAAGCAGCGCCCCGCCCTCGCCGGCGATGACGTTTTTCGTCCCGTGGAAGCTGAGCGCGCCGAGATCCCCCATCGTGCCGAGATGCCGCCCTTTGTAGTATGCGCAAAATCCCTGCGCGGCGTCCTCGACAACCGCCACGCCCGCATCGCGCGCGGTTTGCAAGATCGCGTCCATCTCGCACGAGACGCCCGCATAGTGGACGGGCACAATCGCCTTTGTGCGCCTTGTGATGAGGGGCTTAATTTTCGTCTCGTCGATGTTGAGAGTGTCCTCGCGCACATCGCAAAAGACGGGCTTTGCCCCGCGCAGGACGAACGCATTTACCGACGATACAAACGTGAAAGTCGGCACGATCACTTCGTCGCCCTCTTTTATGTTAAGAAGCAGGGCAGCCATGTCGAGCGCCGACGTGCAGGACGTCGTCAGAAGCGCGGGCGCGCCCGTTATCTCGCGCAGGCTCTTTTCGCAGATTTTAAGAAATTCGCCGTCTCCTTGAAGATGTCCCGAAGCGATCGCTTTTTCGATTCTTGAAATTTCTCTTCCCGTCAGCGGGATTTTATTAAAGTTCACTTTCATCGCGTCGTATTAGAATGAAATCTGCTTTTTTTTAAAGAAAATATTTTAGGGGCTTGCGGGCGGAGTTTTTTCTTGAGCGCGCGCCGCCGCGGGCGTAGTGTGGGGGAATGTTCAGGATATTTTTCGCGGTGTCGGCGTTTTTGGCGTCGTTTGGTTTCGCGCTTGCCGGCGGCAGGATTGTCGTCAGCTCTTATCCGTGGCAGAAAGGCACGGTCGCGGAGATGCTCGCCGACTTCAATAAAATGGGAATCGACAAAGTTTCGATGTTCCAAAACATGAAGCTCGGCGGCGAGGGAAAATTCGCCGGCGAGACCTTCCGCTACAAAATGCCGCCCGAAGCCCGCGCCGAGGCGAAAGCGCTCTTCGACAAGGCGGGCGTGCGCGTTGTGAGCATAGGGCACATCTACCTCGAGGACGAAAAGGAAATCCGCAAGCTTTTCGAGTTCGCGAAATTTTTCGGAATCGAGGATATGACCGTCGAGGCGCAGCCTTTCGCGCTGCCGATTTACGATAGGCTCTCCGCCGAATACGGCATAAAGTGCGGGCTCTACAACCACCCCATAGGGAAAAACAAAAAATTTCCGTACACAAGGCCCGAGAAAATGCTCGCGGCGATCGAGCCGATGAAGTCCCTCCGCGCTTTCCCCGACTGCGGGCACTGGGGGCGCTCGGGTCTCGACATCGTCGAATGCGCGAAAAAGCTGCGCGGAAAAATGGTCGCCGTCAACGTGCAGAACCTTTCCGCCGACAAAAACTGCGAGGAATATTCCAAGGGATCTTTGCCTATCGCGAAATTCGTCGCCGAGCTCGAGGAGGGCGGCTTTGGCGGCTACTATATTGTAATGTTCAACAAGGCGCCCGACCGCTCGCAGATTGAAAAAGTTTTGCCCTCGGTGAAATTTCTCGAGAGCCTCGGAATAAAAAGATAGCCAATGGCGGTAAAGGGCAAGATTGTAGGCGCGATTCTCGGGGCGTTTTCGTTCGGGCCGCTCGGCGCGCTCGCGGGGCTCGCGGCGGGGCATTTTTTGTGCGACGCGCTAACGCGCGGCGATGCGGAAGGCGGCGCGGGCGGGATTCCCGCCCCCGATCCCGTGGACGTCGCCGACGCCTACGAGGCTCTCGGCGTCTCGCCCGAGGCGTCCGACGAGGAAATAAAGAAAGCCTACCGCGCCAAGTGCATGGAGCTTCACCCCGACGCCCTGCGCTCAAAGGGCTTGGGCGACACCGCAATAAAGGCGCTCGAGGCGGAGCTTTGCCGCGTCAACGACGCATACGATTTGATAAAAAAACATAGAAAAGGATAAATTCAATGCTGGACAAATTCAAGTCCCTCGCGCTCGAGGGCTACATAAAAAACAAGTTTCCCGAGTATCTTGAAAACGGCGAGATAAGCGTCGATTTGAAAACCTCCGAGGCGCGCTGCGCGTTCACGGCGCGGCTTGCGGGCGAGGCTTCGCCCGTCTCGATAGAGGTAAAACACTACGATGTCGCCGAAAAAAACGGGGAAAAATTTTTGCGAGTAACGGAAGTTTCGTCCGACAGAAAATGGCTCGAAAATCTCTTGCGCCAATTCCTGCAAAACCGCGACATCAAGCTGCCTTCGTTCATGGCTGACGCATTGTGAAAATTCGCAACTTGCGTCAAATTTCGTGTTCTAAAAGTTTTGGTACGCTGTTCTAAAATACGATAATATCGCAATTTGAAGAACTGTTCTAATTTCAAAAGAATTAGAACAAAATTCTAATAAAAAATATCTTTTTTTGTAAAAAAAGCTTTTATTTTGCCCGCCGATATGCAAGAGTCGCGCCGCTTTCTTTTTTTATGGAAGCGTTGAAAATCATAACGACTGTTAATTATGAAAAGTGAAATATTGACGGCGGGCGCATTGGTTGTCGCCTGTTCATCGTTCGGCGCGGGCTTTCAGGTTTTGGAGCAGGGCGCTTCTAACATCGGCTCTGCCTTGGCGGGGGCGACGGCAAACGCTTCGGGAGATTCCTCGGCGGCGTTTTGGAATCCATCGGCGGCGTTTTTCTCGGGCATAGAAGAGGGCGAGATCAGAGCCGACGCATCGTTCGCGATCGTTACGCCCTTTATAGATTTTGAGGGAAGCGCGACAAATTCGGGCAAGCCCGTTTCGGGCAATGACGGCGGCAACGCGGGCGAGGTCGCGTATGTGCCGAATTTCTTTTCGGTTTACCGCTTCAGCGAAAATTTTATTTTCTCGTTTTCCTCGACCGCGACCTACGGTCTCGAAACCGACTACGACGACAACTGGGTCGGAAGGTATATGGCGCTGAATTCAAACCTCGCGACAATCGACCTCAACCCGAGCTTGGCTTGGCGCGTCAACGACTGGTTTTCGGTTTCGGCGGGGCCGGCGGTAAACTGGATACACGCGTATTTGACGCAGGCATATAATCCGGGTTTTCTGCTCAGTATGCCCGACGGCAGAGTCAGGTTTTCAGGAGACGATTTCGCCGTCGGCGCGACGGCGGGCTTTGCGATAAAATACGCCGAGGGCGGCAGGTTCTCGGCGGCGTGGCGCAGCGAGGTTTCGCACCACATCGAGGGCAATGCGCGCATCGATTACGCGCCCGCGTCGATTTACGGCAAGCTTATGCCGATCGAGTGCGATCTTACTCTTCCGCAGACCGTGAACGCGGGCATATACCAGCGTTTGTGGGGAGATCTCGACCGCTTCGCGGTGATGGCTGACTACGCGTGGACGGGCTGGAGCTGTTTCCAGACTCTCGACATTTGCGACAAGGGCGGCGGCACATTCGGCGGAAGCACTCCTGTTCAGGAAAAATGGAAAGACACTTCGCGCGTGTCGGTGGGTTTCCACTACTATCCCGACTTCGACGAAAACCTCGTGTTCCGCTTCGGCACGACTTGGGACGAATCGCCCGTGCGCGATGCCGAGCACAGAACCGCGCGCATTCCGTGCTCCGACAGAATCTGGATCGCCGGCGGCGTGGGCTACACCTACGAAAACATCTCGGTCAACTTCGGGTATATGTATATATTGTTCTACAACGACAGCCCGATCGCCCACACCCAAGACGCCAACACCCTTACCGGCACGTATTCGGGCGACGCCCACGTTTTCTCTTTGCAGGTCGGAATCAAGCTGTAATTGCGGTGTTTCTTTTGACGATAAAAAAAGCTTTACAAGCTTGAGGAAATCGGGAAAATGTTTCACCAGTTTATATAAGACAACCTCAAAATAAAAAAGAAGATGTCAGACATAGAACAAAGAGTAAAAGAAATCATCGTAAATCAGCTCAACGTAGATGAAAAGCAAATCACCCCCGAGGCCAGCTTCATTGATGACCTCGGAGCCGATTCGCTCGACACCGTGGAGCTTATCATGGCTTTCGAAGAAGAGTTTAAAGACCAAATGGGCATCGAGGAAATCCCCGAATCCGAGGCGGAAAAACTCACAACGGTCGGCAAGGTGATAGAGTATATCCAATCCAAGTCGAAGTAAGACCATTTTCAAAAAAAGCCGACCCGTGTGCATTGTCCTTTCAACGCATGACGGGTCGTTTTTTTTGCGCGCCCCGCGCATTGGGCGCCGCAAAACCCGCAACAATCAGCGAAAGGTTTTTATATGTCCAAGGAAAGAATCGTAATAACGGGCATAGGCGTGATCTCGCCGTTCGGCGACGGCGTCGAGTCGTTCTGGGAAGCCCTCAAAAACGGAAAGACCGGCGTTGACAGGGTCTCGCTGTTCGATGCGAGCCAGCTCAACTGCCAAGTCGCCGCCGAGTGCAGGTCTTTCGACGCCTCGAAATACATGGATCCGAAAGAGGCAAAGCGCAGCGACCGCTATACGCATTTCGCCGTCGCAGCCTCGAAGCTCGCCATGGCGGACGCGGGTCTTAAGACCGGCGAAAACGTCAACCCCGAGCGCATCGGGATAATCATCGGCTCGGGCATCGGAGGCATGGACACTATCGAAAAGCAGTCGCGCGCGTTTGTCGAGCGCGGGCCAAGGCGCGTGTCGCCGTTCATGATTCCGAACCTTCTGGCGAATATGTCCTCGGGAGTGGTCGCCATCGACCTCGGGGCGAAGGGCGTCAATTTCAGCGTGGTCAGCGCATGCGCGACGGGCACGCACGCCTTGGGCGAGGCTCTCCTCCACCTTCAGTCGGGCAAAGAGGACGTCATTCTCGCGGGCGGCAGCGAGGCTGCGATAACTCCGCTCGGCTTTGCGGGTTTCTGCGCGATGAAAGCCATGGCGACAAATTTCAACGACGAGCCGCAGAGAGCCTCGAGGCCGTTCGACGCCGACAGGTGCGGGTTCGTCATGGGCGAAGGCGCGGGCGTCATCGCGCTTGAAAGATACGACCACGCCGTCGTTCGCGGGGCGCACATCTACTGCGAAGTCGCGGGCTACGGCGCGACCTGCGACGCCTACCACATCACAAGCCCCGATATCGAGGGGCGCGGGCTTTCGCAGTGCCTCCTGCGCACGCTCGAGGACGCCGGCGTGCCGCTCGAGTCGGTCGATTACATCAACGCGCACGGCACATCTACGCCTTACAACGACAAGTTCGAGACCGCGGCTATCCACAAGGTTTTCGGCGAGCACGCCAAAAAATTGATGGTGAGCTCCACAAAGGGAATGACCGGGCACATGCTCGGCGCGGCCGGCGCGATAGAGGCGGCGGTCTGCGCGAAAGTTATCGAGGACGGCATCGTTCCGCCGACGATCAACTACGAAAACCCCGACCCCGACTGCGACCTCGACTACGTCCCCAACAAGGCGCGCGAGGCGAAGGTTGACGTCGCGATAAGCACGAACCTCGGCTTTGGCGGGCACAACGGCGCGCTTCTTTTTAAGAGAATATAGCCGCCCGATTTGTTCTTGCGCTAAAGCCTCGGTTTGCGCCGAGGCTTTTTTTGTTTTTTTATTTTAACCAACGAGAGTTGGACATCGCTTATACGCGCTGCGGCAGACGGCGCGGCAACGCTAAAAATTGCCGAAGAGCTTTTTGTATTGGGCGATTTTTTCTTTCGCCGCGTCGGATTGGCGCGAGAGTTCGGCGATTGTATCCGGGTTTTCAAACATCAGCCTGTCGGATTGGAGATCGGGCTTTAGTTTCGCCAAAATTTTTACGGGGATTCTGATTTTGTTTTTTCGCCACTGTTCGATTATCGCCGCGATGTCCCTGTTTTTATAGGCGATGTCGCAATACTGCGCCGACGCGAGAACGTCGTGCGGGCGGATTTCGAGGGCGGTCTTTAGCAAATGTTCGCAATCTTTTGAAAGCCCCGCGCGCGCGAGCATTTTTGCGAGAGCCACCGTTTCAAACGGCGGCCTTTTGCGCGCGAAAAGCTCGAGCCTTTCCGATACGTCGTTGCCCGAAAGCGCCGACACCGCAATCTCGAAAGACTCGAAGGATTCGGGCTCTTTGGCGTGCTTGGCGTATTCGCCATAGCGGGCGGCGTCGAGGGCTGTCGAGGCTTCGCGCGCGTCTTTTTTGTAGAGCAAAAGCTCCGCCTTTGCGAGGAACAGCGCGAACTGCGAGTATTGCGAGACCCTCGTCTTTAGGCAGAAATTTATCGAGTTTAAATCGCGCGAAAGTATCGCCGCGGAGGCGAGCATGTCGAGCTTGTCGGGGTGGGTCTGGGCAAATTTTTTTGTCTCTGCCAAGACGTCCGCGCCGCCCGCGTTCGAGATTTTTTCAAGCGCGGGCGCGGGCACGTTGCCCGAGACGATGTCGGAAAGCTTTTTCGCCTCGGCGGCGCGCTCGGTGTCGCCAAAGTCGTCGGCGAGGCGCGAGAGAAGCCCGTAGAACTGGGTCTTGTTTTTGATTTTCACCAAAGCCGCCTTGATATATGCCGCCGCCTCGATCTCGCGCCCGCTCTCGAAAAGCCGCGTGATTTTCACGATGACCGCGGTCTCTCCGGAAGTCACGCCCGCATCTTCGAGGATTTTCTCAGCCTTTTCGCTCTCGGACATATACGAGAGCACGAGCGCGCGGTTTTTCGCCGCGATGGTTTTAAGCTCCCTGTTTTCGGCGAACCCGCAGATTTGCGCGCAGAATTTTTCCATCTGCGCGTATTGCTTTTCGCGCCTTAATTTCGTCAGCGCCGACACGAGGAGCGCCTCGATATTTTTTTGCGCCATCGCGTGTTTGTCGGCGCACATCGCCAGAAGCTTCGCCGCCTTTTCGCGGTATGTCTCGTCGGCGGAGAAGCAGATTATCGAGAGCGAAAGGTAGTCGGCGTTTTTTTCGGCAAACGCTTTCGGTATGCGAGCCTCCAGCACCTCCGAGGCGCGCTTGGGGTTGCGCAGAGCCGTCATATACATCTGCGCGAGGAGCATTCGAGCCTCGAGGTTGTCGGGCGAGCGCGCCGAGCCGTGCGCGAGGTTGAAGAACGCCCCCTGATAGTCTCCTTTTTTGAGACATTCGCGGGCGCGCGCGATTTGCACTTCGCCCATTTCCACCCTGAATTTTCCCGTCGAGAACGGATTTTGCAAAACCGCCCAGCAGGAAATTGTGTCGTATTTGCGGAGATACTTCAGCCCGCAGAAAACCGCGGCGGACGCGCACAGCCAAAGCAAAACGGCGGCAACCGCCGCGAACACCGCAATGCGCCCGAAGTTCGGGCGGATTTTCCATTTGTCGTTTGCCGCGTCGTAGCGGCGCGAGAACGTTCCCAGAAGAATGGTGTCGTCTAATTCTTTTTTTGCCGGAGTTTTCATTTTGCCACAAGACCTTGGCTCAAACCGAGTATGCTCAGGACGATACCCGTGGCGAAAATGAACACAAGCAAAAAAGCCAACCCCAGCGCCGCGCCGCCGAGCGCTGTCGTGGCGGTCTTTATTCTTTTTTTGAGGCTTTCCGAGTGCGCCGCGTTGAGCTCGCCAAAAGCCGACACGAGGCTTCCCGTGCGCTCGCCCACGGAGACGACATCAACGTCTTCGTCGTCGAGAAGCTCGAATCTGCGAAGCGCCGCGGAGATCGGCGCGCCGTCGTTGACAGCCGTTCTAAAGTGCCTGAAGCGCGATGAGATTTCCGTATTTGAAATCGTCTTTTCCGCGAGCCTGAAAGCTTCGGTCGTGTTGACGCCCGACGCGAAAAGCGTGGAGGCGATGTTTGAAAATCTGCATACGTCGGCGTCGAAGGCGATTTTCCCGACGATCGGAAGCTTGAGCGCGGCGGCGTCTATTTTTCTTTTGCCCGAGCGCGTCGCCCCGTAGAGGCGGAGAGCCACAAACGCCGCAAGAGCCGCGACTATAATGCACGGCGCGCCCGTCATCAAAAAGTCTCCGATGGCGTTCATCATTTTCACGGGCAGATTTTCGCCCGCGCCCATGTTCGCCATCATCGTTTTGATTTTCGGGAGCATAAAAAATAAAAAGAGCAAAACGACGCCCGTCGCCATAATGCAGAGGAAAACAGGGTAGGCGAGCGCCGAGAACACCGTCGCGCGGAGCTTGCGCCTGTCCTCGATATACGCGATTATATTTTCAAAAACGAAGCCGAGGTTCGCGGTTGACTCGCCCGCTTCGACAAGGTGCGTAATCGACGCGTCGAAAGTGTCGGGGTATTTGCGCAGCGCCGCCGCGAGCGTTTTACCCTCGCTCAAATCTTTGTATAGCTCCGCCGAAACCGCCTTTACCCGCCTGTCGAGAGACCGCAGCCCGAGAGCTTTTATCGCGTCGCTGACGGGCATTGCGCCGCTGCCGCAAAGCTGCTTTAGTTTTTTGAAAAGCGCAAGAGCCGTCTTTTCGCCGCCCGCGTTTTTAAGCTGCGAAGAATTTTTTTCCTTCTCGCGCGCCTCGCTTTCCGATATCGCCTTTATCGTTATCGGCGCGAGCTTCATCGCCGCCAGAAGCGCCGTCGCTTCGCGCTTGTCCGCCGCCGAGATCGCGCCTTCGGAAATTTTGCCGTCGGCGTCGGACGCCCTGTATTTAAATTCCGCCATTTTCCTGCTCGGTTATGTTGGCGTAATACATTATCTCCTCCATGGAGGTCTCGCCGTTTTTGACAAGCTCCCAGCCCGACCGCTGAAGCGTGCGCATTCCGTGCCGCTCCGCAGCCTTGCGGATTTCCTGCGCGGTCGCGCGGGCGACGATGAGCGAATGTATCTCGTCGTTTGTGAGGAGAATTTCAAAAATTCCGATTCGCCCAAAATAGCCGATGCCCTTGCATCTGTCGCACCCGACGGGCTTTTTGACAAGCTCGGCGAACTGCGCCTCCGAGCGCGGGATTTCGAGCGCGTCGAGGTTTTGAAGCAGCGTCTTTTGCGCGATGTTCGCGCCCGCGCAGCAGTGGCAAAGCCGCCTTACGAGCCTTTGGGCGAGGATCATCTCTACCGACGATGCGATAAGAAAAGGCTCGATTTCCATGTCGGTAAGGCGCGTGAGGGCGCCCGCGGCGTCGTTCGTGTGGAGCGTGCTCAAGACGAGGTGCCCCGTGAGCGAGGCGCGTATCGCGATGTCGGCGGTCTCGCGGTCGCGGATTTCGCCGACCATGATAACGTCGGGGTCTTGCCTCAAGACCGAGCGCAAAACCGACGAGAATGTCAGCCCGATCTCGGGGTGAACCTGCGTCTGGTTGACGCCCTCGACCTCGTACTCGACGGGGTCTTCAACCGTGATTATCCTGATTTCGGGCGAGCGCAGGCGGCGTATGAACGCGGTGAGGGTTGTCGATTTCCCCGAGCCCGTCGGGCCCGTCACAAGAATGATGCCGTGCGGCCTCCCCAATGGCTGCGAAATTTTCGCGATGTCCTCGGGCGTGAAGCCCAAGTCTTCGATCGTAACCGGCTGCGATTTTTGCGTCAGAAGGCGCAGCGACACGCTTTCGCCGTAGAGCGTCGGCAGGCTCGAGACGCGGATGTCGAGCTCCTCGCCCTTCATCGAGAACGCGATTCTGCCGTCCTGCGGGCGCCGCTTCTCGGAGATGTTCAGGCGCGACATTATCTTTATGCGCGAGATTATCGCGTCCTTGAACCGCGCGAGGTTTGCCGGCAGCTTCAGCGGCACGAGGTTGCCGTCGATTCTGTATCTTATATTGAGAGAATTTTTCTGCGGCTCGATGTGGATATCGGTGGCGCGGTCGGTCTTGGCGCGGACGATGAGCTCGTTGACGAATTTTATTATCGCGGCGTTTTCGTTTTCCTGCGCGTCGCCGTCGTCGATGTCGGAAAATTCGTCGATGTCGCCGCCCTCGAGGCTCTCCGCGCCGACGCCGAACGCGTCGGACATTTTTTTCTCGAGCGCGTTTGTCGGGGCGATAGCCCACTTCGGGGGCTTGCCGGTTATCGCGCGCATCCAGCCCGTCATATCCTCGGACGGCGGCCACGAGACCGCGAGAACTCCGCCTTCGCATGGCAGGCACTCGTATTCGTTGATAATTCTTATCGGCGCGGCTTCGAGCGGGTTTTTAGCGGTCTCGAGGCTCGCGATTGCCTCGAGCGACGCGAAGTCGGCGAGGCGCTTGGCGATCTCGTTTTCGGTGAGAGGGCTTTTTTCGAGAATGAACGCGGCGCGGCGGGGTGCGGGAAGCTTTGCAAGAGCGTCGAGGTCGCCCGGCGAAAGCACGTCGGAAAAAAGCGTGACCGCTTTCTGGGAAATGTCGGCGTCTTTTTTGTTCATCTGCGCGCCCCTGTCGTTCTTGCGTTCGCCGTTCGCGCGGCTCTCGCGGCGTTTGCGGAAGTCTTTGCCTTGCCCTCCTGCGCCGACGGGAATGGCGCCGCTCCCACAGCTTTGCCCGACGGAGCGTCGGGCGTCTTGAGTGTCAAGGTATATGAGCCGAGCGTGTTTGAAATGCTGACGCTGTTTGTCTCCTCGTCGAAAAAGTCTATCGAGTAGGGCGTGCGCTCGTCGGCGGGCTTGCCGAGCTCTATGCGGTATGCCGTCTTTACGGCGGCGTCGAAAACGAAGAATGTCCACTTGCCGTCAACGCGCGAAATTCCGCGAAGCTGAAGCCCTGCGGGCGCCGCCGCCTGCGGGGTTTCTTCCCCGAGCGCGCCGCCCGATCCGGAGCTTCCAGTCGGGGCGAACGGATTTTTGCGGAGCATCTCCTTTATGCGCTCCTCCTCGGGGGTGAGTTTTTCCGCGGGCGCGGGCGCCGCGGACGACGGCTGCGCGTGGCGCGTTTCGGCGTCGCCCTGCTGGGCGTCGGAAATTTCCGCCGCGGGAATTTGGACGGGCTGGACATCGGGGCTTTGATCGCTCTCCTGCGCTCGTGCGGGGCGCGGCTGAAGTTCGGGCGCGGGCTGCTCGTGCGGGATTGTTTCAGGCGCGGGCGCGATTGCTTCGGGCGCGGGCTGTTCCGCCGCGTGTTCTTCCTGCGGCGGGCGCGGCTGGATTTCGGCGTCGGGCTGGGCGAATGCCGCCGCGGCAGCCAAGAGTGCGGAAAATGCAAACAGGGCTTTCACGGGGCTATCTCCTCTTTGCCGCGCGCCGCTTCTTTTGCGCGTCGGGTTCGGAAATTTTTTCTTGCGCCTTTGGAGTTTCTTCGGCGGGCGCAGCTTCGGCGGGCTTTTCGATTTTGCCTTCGTCGCCGTCGTAAACGGGGTGCAGGATCGTCCGCTCGAACGCGCTCATCTGGCGGTTCTTTTCGCCCATCTCCTCTTTTTGCGTGTCGTGGAATTTGCCCGTTTCGAAATAGCGGTTGACCTGCTTGCCCACCTGCGACTGCTCGAGCTTCTGGTCTTTGATGGCGTCGGCGGAGTCCGCGCTTTTTATGACGGACGGGCGTATGAAAATTACGAGCTCGGTGCGCTCGGCTTTGTCGCGCGAGGGCTTGAAGATGTTTCCGATAAGCGGAATGTCGGAGAGGGCGAACACCTCGCCGTCGACGCGGTTTTCCTTTGTCTGCTGGAGCCCCGCAAGGATTATCACCTTGCCGCTCTCCGCGCTGACGAAGCTTTCAGCCTCGCGCTTGCCGATGATCGGCTGGCTGACGTCGTTTATGATTTGCGAGCGCACGACCGACTCTACCGTCTGCTTGATTTTCATCTGCACGACGCCGTTCTCTCCGATGAGAGGGGTGACCTTTAGGATTATGCCGATGTCTTTCCAGTCGATGGTGCTTTTTGTCTGCGGGTACGCGGAGGTGTTGTAGGTTGTGGTCTCGGTTATGAGAGCCTGCGTTTCGGAGACGTTGACCGTCGCCTCTTTATTGTGCGTGGTCACGATGCTCGGCGCGGACAGAATTTTTACGTTCTGGTTTTCCGACGCCACCCCGAACAGCGCCGAGAACCCGTATTCGCTAATCGACAGCGAAAACGGCGTGACATCGGAGCCCTCCATCGGGTTCATGGAAGTGTTGCCCGAGAAGCCTTTTTGCCCGTTTGAGTCGAGCACTTTTGAATAGCTTATACCGAACGACGACAGCCCCGAGGTCTGCTTGTCGGTCAGGGTGACCTCGGTTATGATTACGTCGATTTTCACCTGCGCGAGCACGACGTCCACCTTTTCGATGATGTCTTTAATCTGCTTGAGGTCGGACGGCATTCCGTAGGCGACGATCGAGTTGCTGCGCTCGTCGGAGACTATCGTGACGTAGTCGGAGAACTGGAGCGAGGCGCCCGTCGGGTCGGCGGTGAGGTTTGTCGGCAGCGAGTTTGTGCGCGTCTGGGCGTTGGCGATCCTGTTTCTCGCGTTCTGGGCGTTGGCGGCGGCGGTCTTTGTCTTTTGCGCGTTTTTGGCGGCGGTGCGCTGCCCCTTGATGATGCTGTTTAAAACGTTCTCGATGTCTTTCGCCTCGCCGTGCCTGACGTAGAACACTTCGGAGCGCGTCAGCGGCTCGGCGTCGATGTCGAGCTTCTCGATTATCCTTGTTATGTTTTCGAGGTTGCCCTTTGTCGTGGCGATGATCACTTGGTTTGTGCGCTCGTCGGATTCTATCGTGGTGCGGTCGAAATATTTTTTGAGAATGTCGCCCTTAAGCGACATAAACCTGCGCTTGAGGTCTTCCGACGACATGTTTTTAAGCATAATCACGCCGATGTCCTCGTTTATCGACGCGGGCGTGTCTATCTTTTTTAATATAGTCTCGAGCCTCTGGTGGTTGAGCAGAGTGTCGGACATCAAAAAAGCGTTCTTCGCCGGAAAGAGCGCGATCGACGCGTTGGCGTCGGGCGCGAGGATTTTCGGGAAGATCTGGTTGAGAGCCTCGAGCTGCGCGTATTTGAGCTCGTAGAGTTTTGAGTAAACCGTTTGGCTCGGCTTCATCTCGAGCGACGAGCCCGCGATAAGCTCGGGCGACTGCTTGCCCGCGCCCACGATGGGGGTCGCGCGGAAAAATTTGTCGCCGATCGGCGTGATGAGCACGCCGTTTGTCGCCAGCAGGGATTTGAACGCGTTTATCGCGTCGCTTCTCGACAGCTGCTTCGACGAGGCGAAATTGATTTTCACGTTCGGCAGGTTCGGCGCGATTATCCCGACGCGCCCCGAAAGCTCCTCGAGAATACGTATCGCATTGAGCGGCGTTTCGTCAACGAGGTAGAACGGGCCCTGCATTGCGTTGTCCGTTTTCGGGCTGACGGCGTTTTGTTCGCCGCCCGATGCCGCCGAATCTTGCGCGAGCGCGCACGCGGCAGCCAATGCCATCGCGCACACCGCGGCGGCTTTTTCCGTGATTTTAAAAGAAGGCATATTTTTTCCTTTTTGCAAAGTCCCCATCGCGCGTTCGGTTTAAAACGCGTCTTGCGGTTATTATAATAACAGTGGCGTTATATTAAATGCAAACGCATTTTAAAAGTTTCCGAAAAAAAATAAAAAAAATGAGTTGCATTTGGACGCGGGTTTCCTAATTTGGTTTTTATGAAACTTCGTAATTTAGTTTTTCTCTCTTTGATTTCCGCAGGCGCGGCGTTACTCTCGGGCTGCAATGTCGGCGACGAGACAACCGCCCACCAGAAAACCACGGTTTTCGGCCTCTACACTTATGAGCCCGCGTGCTTCGCTCCCACCTCCCCCGTGGCGATGAGAGTCCGCACCGAGGACGCCGTCGGCATGGAGATCCCCTCGGGCGACAGAACCCAGTTCCTCTGGGGTCTCATCTCGATTGAGGACTACTAATTTTTTTCGGGCGCATCGCCCCGCGCACCCCCGCGCGCGGCGCCGAGCCTAAAAAAATTTCCCCATTCCCCCGAGCATAGTCTCTTTGGAAAATGCCGCCTACGGCGGCTCGCGTCCCTCTCATTCGGGTGGGGCGTTTTTAGTGGGTGGCGGGCGTCGCGTTCACCTCGTTTTGGCTGGGCGTTTTAGCGGGCGGTTGGCGCGGCTTGCCGCGTTCGCGTCGTTTGCGGCGGGCGTTTTTTTTGCGGTCAAAATTTTCTTTAACGCCGGCGCCGCGGCGAAAAAATTTTTCCATCTGATGAAAATTCTTACGATAGATATTGGCAATACGCGCACGCACTGCGCGCTCGTTGACGCGGGCGGAGGGTCGTATTGCGTGCTGTCGGCGCGCGGGTATCCGAGCGCGGATTTTTCGGAAATTTTTTTGAAAGACCGCCTGTTTGCTGAATCGGGCGCGGAAGCGGTCTCGTGGTGTTCCGTCGTGCCGCGCTATTCGGAGAGGCTCAAAAATGCTCTCGCGGGAATCGAGAACATGCAGCTTACGCACGAAAATTCCCCGATTCCCCTCGACGTAAAATTTCCCGAGCAGGTCGGGCAGGACAGGATCGCCGACGCCGCGGGCGCGGGGCTTTTCTTTGAGCCGCCGTATATCGTCGTGGATATGGGCACCGCCGTCACGATAGATTTGGTTGACGCGCGCGGCTGCTATTGCGGCGGGGCGATCGCCCCCGGAATGCACGCGTTTACCGACTATCTCGGCGAGCGCGCAGCGCAGCTTCCGAAGATAAATCCCGTCTCGGCGGACTACGACATGAGCATAGGAAAAGACACCGTTTCCGCGATGCTCGTCGGGTGCGTCAAGGGCTTTTGCAAGCTCGCCGACGGGATTATCGGCGACATCGAGCGCGACTTTTTCGGCGGGGCGCCGGCGCGCGAAAAATGCGTTTTCACCGGCGGGAGCGTCGGGCTTTTGCCTAAAAAATGGCTTGCAGACCGCAAAATAGAGTCCAATCTTGCAAATCTTGGATTGGCGTATTCATTTTTAAAAAATAAAGGAAGAGCATGAAAAAAATTCTGACAGCGGCGGTATTCTCGGCAGCGGCGATCGCGTTTGCGGCGTCGGGGCCCGAACTTTTGAAAGACAAGGCGTCTTTTGAAAACACTGATCTTTTTGAACCGCCCGAAGTGTTCGCCGACAGAGCCGCGAATGTCGCGCTCCTTCGCGACTACGAGGCGAACCCGGCGGCGTATAAAAGCTCGCAGCTGCTGCCGATCGCGGTCTGCTATTTGAGCTTTAACGACCTGCCCAAGGCGAAAACCGCGTTTGAAACTTTCCTCACCGCCAAGCCCAACAACGTCCGCGCGCTCCGCACACTCGGGACGATAAGCCTCCTGATGAAGGACGTCAATTCGTCGATTGAATATTATAAAAAGGCGATCGCCGCGGGCGACGAAAAATCGGTCGTGTTCCTCGGCAGCGCATATATAATGTCGGGCAAGGCGGCGGAGATTGAAAAATATCTGCCCACTCTCAAAAAGCTCGCGAAGGAAAATCTCGAGGCGTTTAACGTGGCGTTCATCTACGCCGGACGCGACAAGGAAAAGCTCGACGAGCAATTAGCCAAGGAACTTCTCGCTTCAGCCGACCCGCGCAAGCTCTTGGAATCGGCGACGCCCGACGGAATGTCAACGGTCTTGCGCCTCTATTTGGCGACGCGCAAAATTTGGGACTCGAGAATGGCGATCGTCCCGGCGCGCTCTGCCGCTCTGGCAGAGGCTTGGGCGCTCGCGATGGAGATGTATAAAAATATTCTTGCAGACCGCCCGAACGACCCTCTCGCGCTCCGCGGAATGAGCGTCGTCGCGTTCAGGACGGGCGACATCATGGGAGCCGCCGACTATATTATGCGCGCCTACAATAACGGCGAAAAGGCAGCCGCCATGGACGGCGTCGAGCTCTTCCTTCTCTCGAAAGATTTTGACGTCTGGAAGAAGTTTTCAAAGCTCGCCGCCGACATGAAGCCCACAGTGCAGGTTCGCGCGGGGCTCGTGCAATACGCCGCCGGGCGCGACGACTGCTCCGACATGTTCTATTTCGCCGCGCTTGGCGAAAACAGCGAGCTTCTCTACAAAGACGAGGCCGTCTCGAAGCTTCTCGAGGAGGGCGCGAAAAAATACGGCAGGGACAAGCGCTCTTCGGAAGTGCTCAAAAAACTCGCCGAGGCAAAGCCCGCGGCGAAGCCCGCAAAGTAGCAATGCCGCGCGCGACCGAAAAAAAGAAGGTCGATTACGGCGCGCTCAACAGCCCGTTTATGCGCGTGCCGCGAATGAATGTCAGGGCGGCGCGCGCGCTTTTGGATTTGAACTTTTCCGAGATATACCAGCTGCGCGGGCGCGACCCCGAAACGCTGTTTTGCGACTACAAAAAAATCCGCCCCTCCGCGCAGGACGACATCTTAAAATATATAAAACTTGCGGTTGAATTTTCCGAGCGCGAAGGCTCGTAAAAAAAATCCGCGCGGCGGTTTCGGCGAAAGAAATCGCCATTTATTTTTTTCATGAAAGACAACGACAATCTTTATATCGCGGGAAGGGAATTTTCCTCCCGCCTGTTCCTCGGCACGGGGAAGTTTTCCTCCCCTCAGACGATGAGGGAGGCTCTGGCAAAGAGCGGGGCGTCGATAGCGACAGTCGCGCTCAAGCGCGCGAACCTCGGCGCGCAGGCGGACGCCTCAGCCGACATCGCCGACTGGCTCGAGCCCGACAAATACCTCGTCCTTCCGAACACCTCGGGCGCTACGAACGCCGAGGAAGCCGCGCGAATCGCGCGCCTCGGCAGGGCGGCGGGCTTCGGCGACTTCGTAAAGCTCGAAATCCACCCCGACCCGAACTACCTTCTCCCCGATCCGATCGAAACTTTAAAGGCGACGGAAATCCTCGCCGCGGAGGGCTTCAAGGTGATGCCGTATATCAACGCGGACCCCGTTCTCGCGATGCGCCTTTGCGACGCGGGCGCCGCCGCCGTAATGCCGCTCGGTTCGCCGATAGGAACGAACAGGGGCGTCGAGACGCGCGGGCAGATAGAGATAATTTTGGAGCAGTGCCCGCTTCCCGTCGTCGTCGACGCGGGGCTCGGCTTGCCCTCGCACGCGGCGGAGGCTATGGAAATGGGCGCGGCTGCGGTGATGGTGAACACGGCGGTCGCGGCGGCGTCGGATCCCGTCGCGATGGCGGTCGCGTTCGCGGAAGCCGTCCGCGCGGGCAGGACCGCGTATCTTGTCGGGCGCTCCGAGCGCGGCTTCTGCGCGTCGGCGACAAGCCCGCTTACGGGATTTCTCGACACGCTATGAACGGGACGTTTCTCGAAGAATTGCGTTCGCGCGATTTGCATGCGCTCGCGAAAAGCTCGCTCGAAACGCGGGGCGGGGACGTTTTGCGAATTTTGCGCGCGGGCGGCGCGCGGAATCTCGAAGAGTTCGCCGCGCTGATTTCCCCCGCGGCGGCCGCGCATCTCGAGGAAATGGCGCGCCTTTCGGCTGCCGCCACGCGCAGGTATTTCGGACGCACAATGCGGCTTTTCGCGCCGCTGTACGTCAGCAACGAGTGCGTCAACAACTGCGTCTATTGCGGCTTCGCGCACAGGCACTCGATAGAGCGCAAGACCCTTTCGCTCGAGGAAGTTGCGCGCGAGGTCGACGCCGTCCACGCGCTGGGCTTTCGCAATATTCTTTTGGTCGCCGCCGAAAACCCGAAGCTCGTTTCGACGGGATATATGGAGGAGGTCGTGAAGATCGCGGCGAAGAAAATGCCGTCGGTCTCGGTTGAAATCGCGCCGTCGCGCGTCGAGGACTACCGCAGATATGTCGCGGCGGGCTGCGAGGGGCTGACGGTTTTTCAGGAGACCTACGACGAAGCCGTTTACCCGACGCTCCACCCGTCGGGCCCGAAGTCGGTGTTCTGGTGGAGGCTCGCCACGCCCGAGCGCGGCGCGGAGGCGGGAATGCGCAAGATCGGGCTCGGGCCGCTGCTTGGAGTCAACGAGTGGCGGTTCGAGGTCTTGGCGGTCGCGCTCCACGCGAGGTATCTTTTGCGCAAGGCGTGGAAGTCGCAGATTTCGGTCAGCCTGCCGCGCATGAGGCCGGCGGCGAGCGGCTACATTCCCGAGCCGCAAAATATCCCGACCGACAGGGAGCTTGTTCAGATAACCTGCGCGCTCAGGCTGTTTTTAAGCAGGCTGGCGATTGTCGTTTCCACGCGCGAGAGCCGCAAGCTGCGCGACGGCATGATGGCTCTGGGCGTCACCCAGATGAGCGCGTTCAGCAGCACCAAGCCCGGCGGATACGCCGAGCGCGGCGAGAGCGGCGAGCAGTTCCGCATCGACGACGGCAGGACGCCCGCGGAATTCTGCGAGGCTCTGCGCGCGCATGGGCTCGACCCCGTCTGGAAAGATTTCGACTCGAGCCTTATCATCGGCGCGCGATAGCTCCATAGCTTCCGCTCGGCGCAAGACAATAACGCGCCGGCTTCTTAATTTTTTGCGCAAAAAAAGGCGGCTTGTTTTTTAAGCCGCCTTCTGATTTTTTTGCCGCCGCCCGGTTTACAGGCTTTTCAGCATTATGTTTGTCCAAAGGCTTTCGGGGTCCAGCTCCGCCGATTTTTCAAGCAGCTTTTTTGCCTCGCGCTTGTTGCCAAGCCCGAGTTCGCCAAGCGCCTGCGTATAGAACGCCTTTGCGTTGATCAGCTCCTTCGTCTTCCCCATTGCGCCCTCCGCGCCGTAGAAGTCTATGTGGCGCTCCACAACGGCGCCCGCGCCTTCTTTCGCCAAAGCCTTGAAGATTGCCTTTGCGGCGTTTTTGTCTCCGATTTTTTCGAGGCTCAGAGCGCGCCAATAGCGGTAATCGGTGCGCTGCGTGTTTACGTTGGCGGATTTTTTGAAGAACTTTTCGGCGTTGGCGCCGTCGCCCTCAATCTCGTATGACAGCGCGATCATGTAGTATATTTGCGCGTCGCGCGGCATTCGCGTGTCGTACAAAAATACTTGGTGGTTTTCCGGGAACATGAAGGCTTCGTTGAAAAGCTTGCGCGCCCGCTCGAATTCTTTTTTGTCGAGCTTTTCCTTGCCCGACAGCAGCAGGGCGTCGACATACGCGTGGTGGAAGTTTTTCATCCCTTCGCGGGTCGGGAAGTAGCATTCGCGCAGAAGCTTTAGCGCGTAGTCCAATTCGCCGACAAACGTGGCGGTTTTTACTTCGGCGGCAAGCGGGTAGAAGCGCTTTTCGCAGACCTTGTGGTTTGCGCGCAGAAGTTCAAAGCGCTCGCGCATTCCGATGCGGGCCTTTTCCGCGACTTGTTCGATTTCCTCGAAGAAAATCGACTGGCTCGGGTCGAGCTCCACCGCCTTGCGGTAGCATTCAAATGCTTTTGCGTATTCATTGAAGTGCTTCCAGTAAGCCCAGCCAATGTTGCGCCACGCCATCGCATATTTCGGGTTTGCGGATATCGCGGCCTTCCAATATTCAACCGCCTTTTGCGGCTGCTTGTCGTAGAACAAATTTCCGAGATAGTACGGAATTTTGAAATTGTCGGGGCAGTATTTTTTTGCGTTTTCCAGAACCTTTGCGGTTTCGAGCCTAAACGGGTTGCAGTATCCGACGGGCAGGGCGAACGCTTCGCCATACAGCCTTTTGGCTTCGGCGGCGTCGCCGCGCTTGTCCGCCATATGCGCGAGCCACATTTTAACCGTCGGGTACTGCTTTTTTGAGTCCGCATATTTCAGCAGATCTTCGGCGGTGTCGCCGAAACCGTCGGCGATGTATTTTATCGCGAGCTCGATATACAGTTCGGGGTCGTCGTTCATCAATTTTCTAAAGTCCGACTTCCCGCCGCCCAAAAATCTTTCACATTCGGCGTAGTAGTTTATCGGATCTGTTTTAAGCACGGCGTCGAAGCATTTTTCAGCCTCCGCCGGCTTTCCTGCGCGGCGCAAAATCGCGCCCTTTAGGTTCAGAGCCGAAAAGTTGCGCCCGTTGTACGCGATGGCTTCTTCGAGCCGCTCGAGCGCGGAGGCGCTGTCGCCGAGCGTCGAGTATATCTGCGCGAGCTGGTAGTTCGCCGCCGAGTTGAACGCGTAGTTCCAAGTCGCCTTGTAAAGGGTTTCAATCGCCTTGTCGGTTTGGCCCAAATCTTTGTAAACAAGCCCGAGGTTGTATGTCGCCTCGCAATCGACGGTGCGCGTGTAGTCTTTTGTCTGCCGCTTTATGGCGCGCTCAAGATGCAGAATCGCCTTTTGCGGGTCGCCGCGCTCGCGCCAATATACGCCCATTTTTGTATTCGAGCGCGTGTCGTTCGGGTCGCGCTTGAGCACTTCGTTGAAGTAGTCGGCGGGGTTGATAAACGGGTTGTGGAATTGCAGGTTTCGCAAGCCGACAAGATAGCATTCCTCGTTGTTTTCAATTTCGCACGGAAGCAGAGGCGGGCGCACAATGTCGGGGAACTTCGCGTTTTCGTCGTGCTTTACCGGATTGTAGGCGAGCAGATTTTTTCCGTTTGCGTCGTCGAGGGTCATTGTAAGCTCGCTTGCCGAGACCGTGCCTTCGGGCAGAGGAATGGTTTCCACAAGCGGTTTTTCGGGCGACACGTTTGCGGTTTTTGCAAACACTGCTTTCCCGTTGCGCAGAATTGTTATGCGGACGTTGTCGAGATTTTGCGTCGCGTTTACGCCGAATAAAATTTTGCCTTCCTTAATTTCCATGTTGATTGCGGCGGTTTTTGACGCCTTTGTCACGCCGCCCATTTCCCTTATGCCGTAAAAGTATTGCGTAAAGGTTTTGGTTTCGTATGGATAAATCCAGTTGTAGTCGGGCTGGTTGTCCGAGTAGGCGCCCGACATCAGCTCGATATAGTGGCCCGCGTTGTCGGTCAAAATCTTTGTGGGCCAGCCCGAGTTCGGGCCCCACGACCAGAATTTGCCGCCCTTTACGATGTGGTGGTTGCCGACCAAAATGGTTCCGGCTTTTTTGCCGTGGTCGTAGCCGGCGATAAAGTCGTCTTTAAGGTCGAAGGCAAATATGGAGTTCCACGTCGGGTGCGCCGCCCACATCGAGGCGTCAATGTTGTTTTGGTATTCTTCGTTGCCGTTGTATGTTTCCCTTGTTATAGGCCAGTGGCAGAAGCTGTTTTTCTCGTGGAAAGTTCCGAACTGCGTCGATTGCGGAAATATGATCTGGTAGTCTTTGTTCGCGTGCGTTGCGGCGTTTGCCCAATACAAAATTGAATTTGAATTTTGCGTCGAGTTTATCATGCGCCCGCTTATTTCGATATACGATTTCTCGGGGTGCAGCGTTATGCCTATCGCCCACGACATTCTTTGGCGCAGCTCCGTTTCGCCGAGCCATATTGTTTTGCTGCCGTCGGCGTTAGCCTCGATTTTGTAACTTACGGGGTCGTTTGTCGTATTGCGGTGGTGGTGCAAAACGTTCCATTCCACGCCGCCCGAAATCCACGCGCCGAGCATTCCCACATTGGCGGGCTTTATGGCATCTTGCCGGTAGAAGATGTTGTAGTTGTTTGTCTTGTCGACCGCGTAGAACAGCCTTCCGCCTATTTCGGGCAGCACGCAAAGCTTTACGTATTTGTTTTCAAGATACAGCGCGTTGTAAGTTTTGGGCTTGCGTTCGCGCGTTATGTTGTCGTTTAGCGGATACGGATAAACGGCCCTGCGCGCGCGCTGATATGAATATGCGCAGTCGAAAATCGGCGCGGTTTCCGCGGGATCCAGCATGTAAGTCGGCATTTCGAGCGGCTGGGCGTAGGCCTTTACTTCGTCGTTTTGAGACGCCCGCGCGAGCAAGGAACAAGACGCGAGCGCCAATGCAATCAGAGTTTTTACTTTCATATTTTTTAGAGGAATTAATGTTTTTACTTTCATATTTTTTAGAGGAAATTTTTCGGCTACGCCTCGTCCTCGACGAGCCCGAACTGCGCCTCGAAGCTCTCGATTGTAACGTCGAGCCTGTTGGCGAGCGTGTTGGCGATATTCTCGTTTATGCCGCGCTTGATGAGCTCGGTGAAGAAATAGTCCTTCATGAGGGTCGCGATATTTTCGTTGTCCTCGAGCTGCGAGAACACTTCGGCGACGAGCTCGCCGAGGCAGACGCCCGCGGGCAGACCCGCTTTTTTGCACGAGCATTCGCCCTTTTTGCAGCCGCACGATTTCTCGCTCTTGCCGCTTCCGCAGGCGCATTTTTTAGCGGCGCATTTTTTTGCGGGAGCCTTTTTGACGGGGGCTTTCGCGGTTTTCTTCGCGGCGGGCTTAGCCGCCTTTTTTGTCGATTTTTTAACTGCCATTTTTTCTGCCTTTCGTGTTTTGTGATTGTTCCAGCAATCTAAAAAAAGGCGCGCGCTTTTCAAGAACAATCTCGCTTTTTTTTGCGCAAAGGCGCAGAAAAAGCTTTAAAAGCGCGCGGGCGTTTTCATAAAGTGGGGGAATGAAGAATTTTTACATCACTACGGCGATCGACTACGCCAACGGATCGCCGCATCTCGGGCACGCCTACGAGAAAGTTCTCGCGGACGTCATAGCGCGCTGCAAGCGGCTTTCGGGAGAGAGCGTTCATTTTCTGACGGGGCTCGACGAGCACGGGCAGAAAGTCCAGCAAAGCGCGAGAAAGGCGGGCGTCGAGCCCATCGCGTTCTGCGACGAGCAGGCTGAAAAATTCGTCTCGATGTGCAAGATTTTGGGCGTGTCGAACGACGACTATATCCGCACGTCGCAGGAGAGGCACAAGAAAGTCGTGCGCGAGATTCTCCAGAAGCTCTACGACAAGGGCGACATCTACAAGGCGGAATACAAAGGCTTCTACTCGACGCGCCAAGAGCAGTTCCTGCAGGAGAAGGACAGGGTCGACGGCAAGTGGCCCGAGATTTTCGGCGAGGTCGTCGAGATAACCGAGAGCAACTATTTCTTCAAGATCCGCCAGTATCAGGACTGGCTTGTCGATTTCCTCAAGCGCAGCGACGACTTTATTTTCCCGCGCTTCCGCGCCAAGCAGGTCTTGGAGTTCCTCAAGGAGCCTCTCAACGACCTTTGCATCTCGCGCCCGAAAGAAAGGCTTTCGTGGGGCATCGAGCTTCCGTTCGACTCGAACTACGTGACCTACGTCTGGTTCGACGCGCTCGTGAACTACATCTCGGCGGTCGGCTACGGGACGGACAAATTCGCCGAGAATTGGCCGGCGGACTTCCACGTAATCGGCAAGGATATTCTCGTTCCGCCGCACTCGGTGTATTGGCCGATTATGCTCCACGCGGCGGGGATAGAGCTGCCGAAGTCGCTGCTTGTGCATGGCTGGTGGATGTCGTCGGGCGAGAAGATGTCGAAGAGTTTGGGCAACATCGTAAACCCGCTCGACCTCGTCGAAAAGTTCGGCGCGGACGCGTTCAGATATTTTCTCATGCGAGAGATGAATGTCGGACAGGATTCCGATTTTTCGTTCGATCTTTTCCTGACGCGCTATACGTCTGATCTGGGCAACGACCTCGGCAATCTGCTCAGCCGCCTGCTGAATATGGGCAAGCGCTACTGCGGCGGGATCGTGCCGAAGGCGTCGGTTTGCGACGAATACGAGTCGCGCCTTGCGGCTCTCGCCGGCGAGACCTGCGCCGAAGTCCTGAAGCTTTACGACGGCATGCAGTTCCACATCGCGCTTGAAAAAACTTTCAACTTTATCCGCGCGACGAACAAATACGCCGAGCAGCGCGCGCCTTGGAAGCTCGCCAAAAGCGCCGAGCCGAACGCCCGCGCCGAGCTTGAGACAACCTTAGCGTATCTCGCCGAGGCTTTGCGCGTGTCCGCCGTTTTGCTCGCTCCGATTATGCCGAACATTTCGGCGAAAATCCTTTCGCTTTTGGGTCTCGGGGCGATTGAAAAGTTTGAGGGCAACGCCGGCTGGTCGAACGTTCTCGAGGGCGCGCAGCTCGGGGCGCAGGAGATTTTGTTCCCGCGCCCGAACGCCGAATAGCGATGGATTTAAAAAAACTTTTTATCGACAACCCCCGCCGCGTCCGAGCCGAGTTCGATTGCGCCGGCGCGAAAGTCGGCGCGCGCAGAATCGAGCTTTCGCCGACGCCGCTTAAAGACGGCGCCTCGCGCGAAAACAAGCCCGTTTATATTTACGACACCTGCGGGGCGTGGGCGAACCCCGATTTCCACTTCGACCCGTCAAAAGGCCTGCCCGACATTCGCGGCAAATGGATTGACTCCCGCGCCGACACCGAGGTTGTCGGCGTCTGCAAGGGCGGGGCGAAGAACCCGTTCGGCGGGCGGAAAATCAGGCGGGCGAAAGCGGGCGAGCGCCCGACGCAAATGGCGTACGCCAAGCGCGGGATAATCACGCCCGAGATGGAATTCGTGGCGCTTCGGGAAAACTTGGCGAGGCTAAACGGCATAGAGGGCAAGATGTCGGCGGCCGCCCCGCGCAACAGCCTTTTTATCCGCCACGGCGGCGGCATGCCCGAGGAAATCACCCCCGAGTTTGTCCGCTCCGAGGTTGCGCGCGGCAGGGCGATAATCCCCGCGAACATCAACCACGCCGAGCTCGAGCCCGCGATAATCGGCAGGAATTTTCTCACGAAGATAAACACGAATATCGGCAACAGCTCCATGGCGTCCTCCATAGAAGCCGAGGTCGAGAAAATGCTCTGGGCTCTTAAGTGGGGCTCCGACACTTTGATGGACTTGTCGACGGGCGCGGACATCACCGACACGCGCGAGTGGATAATCCGCAACTGCCCGACGCCCGTCGGGACGGTTCCGCTGTATCAGGCGCTCGAGCGCGTCGGCGGCGTCGCGGAGGAGTTGTCGTGGGAGGTTTACCGCGACGTCCTCGTCGAGCAGGCGGAGCAGGGGGTCGATTATTTTACGATTCACGCGGGCGTGCTTTCGCGGTTTTTGCCGGCGGCGGCGCGGCGCATGGCGGGCATCGCCTCGCGGGGCGGCTCGATTATGGCGAAGTGGATTTTAGCCCACGGGCGCGAGAATTTTCTCTACGAGCACTGGGACGAGATTTGCGATATAATGTCGCGCTACGACGTCGCGTTCTCGATAGGCGACGGCCTGCGCCCGGGCGCGATCGCAGACGCCAACGACTCCGCCCAGTTCGGCGAGCTCAAAGTTCAGGGCGAGCTTTGCCGCCGCGCGTGGGATTTCGGCGTCCAGACGATGTGCGAGGGCCCCGGGCACGTCCCGTTCAACATGGTCGCCGAGAACATGGAAAAGCAGCTCGACTGGTGCAACGAGGCGCCGTTCTACACACTCGGGCCCTTGGTGTCCGACATCGCCGCGGGCTACGACCACATCACCGCGGCGATCGGCGGGGTGATGATAGGCTGGAAGGGCGCGGCAATGCTCTGCTACGTGACGCCAAAGGAGCACTTGGGTCTGCCCGAGCGCGACGACGTCCGCGAGGGCGTTGTGGCGTTCAAGCTCGCCGCGCACGCTTGCGACGTCGCGAAGGGGCATAGTGCGGCGATGTATCTTGACAACGCAATGAGCCTTGCCCGCGCGGAGTTCAGGTGGCTTGACCAAATCAACCTTTCCCTCGACCCCGAGCGCGCCGAGCAGTTCCGCAAGCGCAACGACCCCGAATTTTCGCGCGAAAATTCCGCGCCGCATTACTGCACGATGTGCGGGCCCAAATTCTGCTCGATGAGAGCCTCGATTGAAATCCGCGAGCATTTCGCCAACGGCGGGGGCGCGGAAAAGTAAATTTTTATGGACGGTGAAAATAAAGAACAGCCTTGCCAAGCGCGCGCCTCGAACAAGGCGGGCGAGCTTTTTTTGAAAGGCTACAACTGCGCGCAGTCGGTGTTCGGGGCGCTTGCGGGAAATTTCGGCATAGACGATAGCGCCGCGCTAAAGCTTTCCGCGCCGCTTGGCGGGGGCGTCGGCAGAATGAGGGAAGTTTGCGGGGCGTTTTCGGCGTGCGCGATGCTCCTTGGGTTAAAACGCGCCTCGGCGGAGGCGTCCGACGAGCGCAAGCGTGAAATTTATGCACTTACGCAAAAACTCGCCGAAGATTTTAAGAAGCGAAACGGCTCGATAATCTGCCGCGAAATCCTCGGCTTGCAAAAGGGGGCGGGGCAGGAGCCCAAGCCCGAGAGCCGAACGGCGAGCTATTACGCGTCGCGCCCATGCCTGCGGGTGGTGGAGCAGGCGTTTGAGGTTATTCAGGAATATATAAAGTAGCGCGGGGCGGGGTGGGGAAAAACTTTCCCGAAAATCAGCCGAAAAAATAAAAAAATTTTGCAAAAAAAGTTTGACTTCGCTGCCCATTTCATATTTTTATGTTTCAGTTTTTAACCCCAATTGGAAGTTTTTATGAAGAAGAATATCCTCACAACCCTCGCTATTGGCGCTTCTTGCGCGGCGTTTGCCCAGAGCGCAAACCTTACAGCCACGACGGATTCGAGCAATCCCGCCCTTTGGTCGGACGGCGCAAAATGGAGCACCGGCGAGCCCGTAAACGATATCGCAACGCAGGTATTGCTCAAGCTGCCCAGTTCGGGCGATGTCGGCTACATCTCTGTTGACGACAACTACTCCTGCAATTCCTTGTACGCCAACACGACCGGCGAATTCCACATCAGCGTAGCCGAAGGCAAAAACCTCACCGCAAAAGGCGCGACGAACTCGCTTTTCTTTACGAACAAAACAGCGGCCGTCGCGCAAGTTTATTTTGATTCGGGCACAATGACCCAGTCGGGGGCTGTCGCGATCTACCTTCCCAAAGACGGGGATTCCGTCACGTTTGGCGCGGGCACAAATGTCAATCTCGGCACTTTGAAGATTAGAACCATTGCGGGGGAAGACCACCAGAAATATGTCGCGATCGCCGGCACGGCGTCGATATATGGCTTTGAAATTTACGCAAACTCGGCTTCGGGCGGCTCGGCGAACTTTATCGTTTACAGCACGGGCAATGTCACCGCCCAAACCCTCAAGGTTGACCTGCAGACCGCGGGCAACAATACCGACGTCGGCTCGGCGGCGGAAATCTACGGCACAATGCAGTTCACCGCCTCCGGCCAGAGCTCTATCCAAGGCTACGCGCTCGGCAATTCCGACGCAACTTTTTCGGTCAAGAGCGGCGGCACGGTTTCTTTCACAAACGCGGGCGCGGCTGATTTGCTCGTAAAAGCGGTCTCCAACGCGAACGCGGGAACCGTTCTCGAAGTCCAAAACGGCGGCACGTTCTCGGCGGCGAACAACGTTTCGTTCTACGGAAATTCTGCCAACACCAACCGCGCGGTCGGCGTTATCAACGGCACGTTCTCGGCGAAAAACCTCAATATCGACGGCGACACCATGGGCCGCGTCGATGTGGGCTCGACAGGTTCGATCACAGTCGCGAGCAATGTCAACATCGGCACAGGGACGACCGCGAACGCTTCGGTTCTGAACATCGCGGGCGGCACAATGACCGTCGCGAGTACGCTGAATGTCAGGGCGGGTTCCACACTCAACGTGACGGGCGGTTCGCTCATCGTAAACGGCATAACAAATGCGGACATTACCGCGAGGTTGAACGTTTCGGGTACGGGCACAGTGCACTTGAACAGTATATCGCAAGGCTATAAATCCGTTACGCCCGGCTATCAGTTCTTCATCGGCACGTCGGGCAACACGTTTGGCGACTATATTTACTTCATTCAAGGCGGCGGCATCGCGTTCAGCGCGAGCAACGATCTGAGCGGCACCGATCTGCTCTACCGCGGCGGCGCGACGAGGCTCCTTGTAAGCGACAATTCCACGCTCGAAATCGCTGGCATCTTCTTGCACGGCACAGTCAAAGACAAGGTGACCTTGATTACGATTGAATCGGGCTCGAAGCTCATCGTCGGGTCGACGGGCGGCACGGCGTCGTATTTGCCCGAAGAGATGGCTTCGCTCGTCGATTTGACGAACAACAACTGCATAAACATTATTGGCTTTGAAGAAGGTTCGATAGCCTTTAAGGAAATTGGCGACTCCGCCGCGCAGGCCGCCGCGCTTTCGCACATCAAGCTCGACGGCGCCTACAGCGAAGACCTGCGCTTTAGCGATTTCGACGGCACTGTCGGCGGCTACTGGCTTACCACCGCGCCTATCCCCGAGCCCGCCACATGGGCGGCGATTTTCGGGGCTGTTGCGCTCGGCTTCGCGGCGTACCGCAGAAGAAAGTAGGGCGGCGCAAACAAGGCGGCAAAGCGCCAAGCGCGGCGCGCTTTCAGCACTCTTAAAAAAAGAAAAAACCTCTCCGATTGCGGGGAGGTTTTTTTGTTGTTTTATATATTCTAAAAGCGGCAAAATTTCCTCCTCTCAAAAAATCCCCCCCCCTTAAAAAACGAGAAAAAATTTTAAAAATAATTTGACTTTAATCACCATATCCCTATTTTTTTATTCAATCTTTCCAATGGGTGCATTGTGCCCGCTATCATTTATCGAGAAAAAATTATGAAAAAATTGTTGATTGCATTGTCCATGGCGGCGGTTGTTTCATCGTCGGCGTTCGCCACTAACCGCTATATGTATGGAGCCGCGACGGCGGAAGACGCGTTCGTCTATTCCTCGACCGACGTCGCAAAACAGCCGTGGGGCGACCAAACTATCCCGTCATCGACCGACGTCATCGTTTGGGTCGGCAGATCATACAGCGGGAAAGTTCTTGACGACGGATATGTCGCGATCGACAACGGCGTGTCGATTCCCAAGATCCTCATCAGCGGCAGCGGCGGCGCGGCTCCCTTGCACTTTATATTAAACAGCGACGTTTACACCGCCGACAACTTCACCGTCTTGGGCAGGCTTGTAGATTACAATAACGACAAATACAACGACCTCTATTTCGACGGCAAAGGCACCGTGAATTTCGCCTCGGGCGCCGGCATAAACTTTACCTCGAACAGCACGACGGCTTCGCACGTGATTTTCGGCGAAAACACGACATTGGCCACGGCGTCGAACCTCTCGTTCTCCGGCAACAACGCGGGCGAGACGCGCTCGAGCGCGACCGTTTACGGGGCGATGAACGTTCAGGGAAATCTTTCGGGCCAGGCTGATTTGATCCTCTCCGGCTCGCCCGTAAAATATATTAGAGACGACTTCGCCGCGAGCGGCAGCACCGCCGGCGCGACGGTCAGAATTGTCGACAACGCAAATGTCCAAGTCGGCAACGGCATCGGCGCGAAAGGCAACAACACATTTAGCATCGAGTCGGGCACCCTCAGCGCCAAAACGGCGACGGTAATGGACACCGCCACGATGTCGATCACCGGCGGAACGCTAACGCTCACGGGCGACACGACTGTCAGCAACGGCTCGCGCTTAATCGTCGGCGCGGGCGGGACGGTTACGATGAGAAACCTCGTCATCAATACGGTAATGGACACCGCCACGATGTCGATCACCGGCGGAACGCTAACGCTCACGGGCGACACGACTGTCAGCAACGGCTCGCGCTTAATCGTCGGCGCGGGCGGGACGGTTACGATGAGAAACCTCGTCATCAATAAGGGAACCGAAGAAACCCAATCCACGACGATCATAAACGGCGACGTCACGATAAACGCGCTGTCCTTCCACAACTACAACTATTTCACCGTCGGCGAAACGGGCAAAATTACCGTCAACGGCGTTCTCTCGCTTACGGGCAACACCACCACCGCGATCGCCAACAACCCGCGCTTTGTCATCAACAGCGCGGGCAACGAGATCAACGGCAATTTCTTTATGCCCGAGTTCGGCTCGTTCAAGGTGACCGCCGACAACGATTGGGATTCCTCGCTGCTACTGCGCGGCGGCAGAACAAACGTATTTGTGGAAAACAACGCCACGCTCGAAGTCAACGGGCTTTTGTCCGTCTCGACTGTCAGCGGCAAGACGAGCAATATTTCGGTCGAGAGCGGCTCGGTTCTTCTCGTCGGCTCCACGATGGGGACGATCGAATATGACGCCATTACATACGTCGGCTTTGGCGAGCTTGACGGCAGCGTTTTGAACTACTTGAACATCGTCTCGTTCGAGGAAAACACGATTGCCTTCAAGGAAATCGGCAACGCCGCCCAGCAAGACGCGTTCCTCTCAAGAGTGACGATTGGCGGCGCCTACAGCGAAGACCTGCGCTTTAGCGATTTCGACAGCTCAATCGGCGGCTACTGGCTCACCACCGCGCCTATCCCCGAGCCCTCCACATGGGCGGCGATTTTCGGGGCTGTTGCGCTCGGCTTTGCGGCGTACCGCAGAAGAAAGTAGGTCGGCTGTCCGCAAGGCGCGCAAAGCGTATCGGCTCTCTTTAAAAAAGAAAAAAACTCCCCTCGCGTGGGGAGTTTTTTTGTTGTTTTTTTATCCCCCGCAAGCGGGGAGTTTTTTATTGTTGTTTCTTTCAAAAGAAAAATTTTTTTGACGCCGCGCGGGTTTGCGGGTTTGATTTTCTTCGTGGACGGATTTTCGCATATTCTCGTTGACGGCTGGAACGCCATTCACGCGCACCCCGGGCTTGCGCGCATTCTCGCGGCGGGCGGCGCGGAAAAGGCGCAGGCGCGCCTTTTTGAAATGCTCGCGCCCGTCCACGACTTCGGAGGGGCGCGGCTTACGATCGTCTACGACGGCGTCGGCGAAGAAATTTCAATCGTCCGCAGAACGCCCTCAAAAACATATTCCGAAGTCTATACGCCCTCGAATATGACCGCCGACGAGCTTATCGAGCAGCTCTGCGCGACCTCGAAGCGCCCGCAGGAGCTTCTGGCGGTCACCCGCGATAACCTCTTGCGCCTGACCGCGTCGAGCTTCGGGGTTTGCTCGGCGACGCCCGAAAGCTTTTTCGCCCGCGCCCTGCGCTCGCGCGGAGAAATGGCGGCGTCTATTAAAATCGCCTGCGCCCTCGCCGAAAAAGCTTGGAAAAAATCGAGTCCGTTCGCGAAGCTCGACGAGCTCGCCCTCGACATAAAATCCGCATTGAACGCCGCGCCGCTTGTCTCGAAGCGAATGAAAAAAAAGCTCCGCAAAACTTCGCGGGAGCGCGCCGAAAGCGGGCAGGGCGAACCCGCCGAGATCCCTTCAAAACGGCGATCCGCGGCGGCGCAAAAAAATAAGCCCTCGCCCGCCGAGACGCCCGCAAAGGCGCCCGCAAAGCCCGCCGAGGCGCCCGCAAAGCCCGCCGCGCCCTCTCGCCGCCGCCCGATTATCGGGGGAAAGCCGGCTTCGGAAAAATCGCTGCGCGAGCTAAAAAATATTTTTGAAACCCGCGCGAAGCCCCGAAAAGCGAAAGATAAAAAATAATAGTTAGCACCATATTCTATCACGCGCCAATTTCGGCGAAAATAAAACCCGAACGCTTCCGCGTTCGGGTTTTGTGTTTTAAGCTTGCGGTAAAGCCGCTATTTTTCTTCCGAAGTTTTTTCTTCCTCGGCGGGCTTTTCGGCTTCCGCGGGGGCTTCGGCGATGGCTTCAGCGGGAGTTTCCGCCGCCTGCGCTTCGGCTTGCAAAGCGGCTTCCGCGGGGGCTTCAGCCTGCGCTTCTTCTTCCGCGGGCGCTTCGCTTTCTTCGGCAGCTTCGTCCTGCGCGGGGGCTTCTTCAGCCGGCGCTTCGGGCGCTACGATAGGCTCGTCCGCCGCGCCGAGATCTTCGGGGAGTTTCTCCTCTTTGTTCTTCGGGCGCGGCATGCGCGGGTTCGCCTGCAGGGTAGTGTCGGCGTATTCCACGACGTACCCCTCGCCGATAAGCCACATAAGCTCGCTCCAAATGGAGCTCATCTTCGCCTTCTGCTCGTCGGTCGCCTCTTCCGAGGGCGCGGGCGTGGCGCCGTCGTCGGCCTTGCCCTCGTTGTTTTCCTCGGCGAGTGTTTTCGCCTTGCGGGCGGCCTCGGGCGGTGTCAGCCCGAGAATCTTATACGGCAAATCGGCCGCCGCGACGGCGGGGTTCGCGGTGATAAAATCGAATATCTGCTGCGGGACGTCGGCGAGAGTTTCGTCCTCGAAAAGGAACTTGCGCTTGACGACCGACACAAACGCGAAGCTCTTGCTCCCGCGCTTGTAAACCGCAAACCCCGTGCGGCGCAGGCGCCCGCGCAGATTGTTCGCGGTGATTATCGGGAAGCGCTTTTGCTTGCTCCACGTTTCCTCGATGTTGCGGCGTATGCGCCCAAAGGGCATCGCCGCGAGGTTTATCCCGCGCATGCGCACTTGCTCGTACGTCCGGACGAGATCGCCCGAGAACTTCGACGCCACATAGTTCGCCGCGGCCTCGCGCGTTTCAAAAATTTCGGGATCGCCCTCCTGCGGCTCCTTGAGCTTATAAACAGAGCGGGTCTTCATCTGCTCGAGCCACGCCGCGATTTGATCGGGGTCGCGCACGGCTTCTATCGTCGGAAGGAACGCCTCGAACGGCGTCTTCGCGAAATGCTCGCGGTGGTATTCGCGCAGGTGCTCGCCGTATTTGTGCCAGTTCGGCGCGCCCAAAAGATCGCCCGTCGTCGAGCAGCGGTTGACAAGCTGGAAATTGCCCTTGGGAGGCTCAACCTCGACCGTCGCGCGCTCGAAAAGTTCGTCAATCTTATACTCAATAGCCGCGAGTTTCGCGGACGCCTCGTCCTCGAACGGAATGTTCAGCGGCTGGGCGCAATAAAGGGGCTTCACCGCGCCGCTCTCGTCGGGCAGATTCTTCGCAAGAACAATGAAGCGCTCGGGCTTCTCAAGCACAAGCTGCGCGATCTCGAAAAGCTGGTACGTGCGCTTCGAGCTTTTCATAATCTCGGCGAGCTTGTTGAACGGGGCGTCGTCGGGATAGAAAAGAACTTCCATCGAAAATTTGAACGGCGGGCGGAATTTGCCCCGCTTGCCGTCCTGCTTGAACGGCTTGCGCGCGGGCCTGTCGCGCCCCTCCGAGGGCTTGCCCGCGCCGAACTCGCGCCGCTGGCGCGGCTTGTCGGCGCCGAATTTGCGGGGCTTGTCGAACTTTCCGCCGTCGCGGCCGTCTCTGCGGTCGGGGCGTTTGAACGCGCCGCGTTTGGGCTCGTCGAAGCTTCTCTTTATAGAGGAGCTCGGCGTCCACGCGGGCTCGAACTGGATATTCGAGAGTTGGCTCAAATCGACTTCTTGCCGATTGTCCTGTTGTTCTTTGTCTTCTGGCATTATGCGATTTTGTTTGTTGAAAAATGCGGCGGCGGCGCCCCCGCGATTGAATTATTTTAATTCGTACCCGTAAGTAAGTACCACTTTCGCGCATTATGCAAAGCAAAAATTTGCCCCCGCAAAAAAAACAAATTTTTTTAGCGCGCGAAAAAAAATGAAAAAAAAGCTTGAAATGGCGATAGGAAAATTTAGCTTGGTCTCACAATAAACCAAAAACTCTTTAACTTTAAAACCAAAGAAAGAATCATCATGAAAATCCTGAAATACATCGCTGTCCTTGCGGCATCACTTCTTGCCGGCGCCGTCTACGCCGCCGACAATCCAAACGCGAACGGGCCGATATCGGTTCAAGTAACCACTGAAGACGGGGCGATCGTGCTGACCATCACCGTCAACCCCGAAGACGGCCTCTCCACAGAAGACGCCATTAAGAAGGCCATTCAAGCCGCCCTTTCAAAAGTCGCGCCGAACTCGCTAAACGGCAAGGCTATCGCTTCCGCGGTCGCGGCGGTCAAGGCTGTCATCGAAGGCAAGTCCGAGCAGATGTCCACGCAGCTGAAAGTTATGGTCAACTGCTCGAACAACACCAATCTTAACGAGAACATCGCTGTCGTAAAGACTGTCGTCGAAGTCAATGGCGCGAAGTACGAATCCAACACCGAAACCACTTACAACCCCGAGACTGAAGTCGCCCAGACGACCGGCAACGTAACCACCACGAGCGCCGCCGGCGTGACGACGCAGTCCTCCGCCATTTCGGTCTCCGTCAACTCGAACGGCGATCTCGTCGGCTCCGTCGGCAACGCGGGCGTGACCGACAACGTCTCCGCCGCCGCCGCCACAACGGCTACCGGCTCGTCGATAACGACCCCCACTTCCGAGCAGGCCGCCCAGGAAGGCAGCACGGACGTCGTTCCCGACAACACGATCGTCACTTCCGAAAGCAACTAATCGGCATAAGATTCTTTCAACGGAAAAAACGGGAGAAATTTTTCTCCCGTTTTTTTTGCATGCGCCTGCCGCGCGGCGCGCATTGCGCGCGAGGGGGGAGCGGCTTTTGCGCCCGGCGTTTTGCGCGTTAGAAATTTGTTGCAAAGCCGCGCCGCCGGCGCGTAGAATACGGCGGAAATGATGAGATTTTTCAGTTTAAAAAACCTTTGGTTTCGTCTCGCGCTCCTGTGCGCGGTTTCGTCGCTCGCGGCGGTGCCCGCCGCGGTTTTCCATTTTTACGCGCAGGCGGAAAAAATCGGCGCATACTCCCTCGAATGCGACGGTGCAAAAATGCTTTCGAATTTGTCGTCAATCTCGCACGCCGCGTATTTGACGGCGTCGGGCGGCGCGGTAAACCTCGCGGAGTCGAGGCGCGCGACGGCGGAATTTCTGTCGCTTTCAAAAAAAATCGCCGGAGGTTCGGTATCAAAAATTATGTTTTCCTCGGAGGCGATAAACGGATTTATCAAAAATCCGGGCACGGGAGAAATGGCGATTGAGGTCGCCTCGAACGTGTCGCAGCAGAGCGGGCTGATGACCGATTCGGTTGCGAACTCGCACCTTTTGATGGAAGTCTCGTCCGACACCATGCCGAAAATTTACTCCGACATTTTCCGCATCTTGGAAGTGTTCGCCAAGCACTCGCAGACGCCGGACAAATTCCAGACGCAGGCGATAATTTCAGGCTCGATTTCGCTCGAGCACCTCGCGCGGGTGATGTCGGGAAAGCTGCGCAGGGCGTGCTCGATGTCGGAGCCGTCTAAGTCGGTCGCTTTGGCGGGAAACATCGCCAAGTTCAACGCGGCGGTGGGCGACTTCAACGCGGCGGTCTCGAAAATGTGGCAGGGCAAGGACACCGACAGATCGCAGCTTCTGGTGTCGCTCGGCACGCTCGAAAATCTCTCGAACGAGGTCTGGCGCGGCTCGAACGCGCTTCTGGCGGATTCGCTCAGCGCGCGGCTCGGCGCGGAAAAGCACAAAAGCAAAGTCGCCGCGGGCATTTGCGCCGCGTGCGCGCTCGCGGTGTTCGCCGCCGCGGCGTTTATGATTTTGTCGATATATTCCGCGGCGCGCCGAACTGTCAAGGTTTCGGGCCTCGCCGCCGAGATGAAGTTCGCGCGCGCGCGGGAATATATAGAAAATTCGCCCCGCGCGGTCTCGCTCTTTGCGGACATCGAAAACAACATCGCGCTTTTGTCGGAATATTTTTCGGAGTCGCTTTCGGCTGCGGGGGAAATTCTCGATTCGGCGGGAAAGCTCGCCGACGACGCCGCGTCGATCGTTGGCGCGCAAAAGCCGCGCGTGGCGGGAGTGGCGAACGGGTTTTTGCGCCTCGACGCCAAAATGGCGATGCGCGGCAAGTCGGACTCCGCGATAGCCGCCTCAGCCCAAAATATGCGCGACAGGCTCGGCGCGATAGAGCAGGGGCTCCGCATGCAGTACAATTCGCTCGCGGGGGTCTCGCGCGACATCGAGTCGGCGTTCGGGCAGGCGGGCAAGCTCACCGAGAGCCTCGCGTCGATCCGCGAGACCGCGAAAAAAATGAGCGTGATCGCCGAGATATTTATGTCGCTCGCCGACAAAGCCAACATTCTCGGGTTGAACCTCGCGATAGAGACCGCGAAAGCGGGCATCAAGGGCTCGGGGCTCGGGACGCTCGCCGAGCAGGTGCGCACTCTCTCCGAGCGCACCGTCGTTTCCGTCATAGACATCGAGTCCGTCCGAAACCGCATTGTCGAGACTATCGACGCGGGCTCCGCCGACGCCGAAAAATTCCTCGCCTCGCTCGAGGGCGAATCGAAAATCCTCTCGGGGATCGGCGGTGAGATAGAGTCGCTGACGGCGGCGCTTTCAAAGCTGTCGGCGTCGGTAAATTCGGTGTCGGTGTCTTTGCGCGAGCGCGGCGCGGCGGACACGCAGTTTCAGGACTTGCACGAGAACATCTCGAAAATCGGCGAGTCGCTCGCGGAACTTTCGGCGTTCACAAAGACGATGAGCCAAGAGGTCGTCAAGCAGCGCGGCAAGCTTCCCGAGGTCAGGGAATAGCTACCTGTAAAAAACTTTTTCGAGCGTGAGCCCCTTGGCGGGCGCAGCCATGAAGCCGTAGGGCGCGCGGGCTTTCGCCTCGAGAATTTTCTCGAGGTCTTTTTTCGAAAACTTGCCTTGCGAGGCGTAGACGAGCGCGCCGACGAGTATGCGCACCATTTTATACAGATAGCCGCTGCCGCGCGTCTGGATTACAACGGTTTTCCCGCGCCGCTTCGCCTCGAGCGAGTATATCGTCTTGACGGGGTTTTCCTTCGCGCCCGCGCCCCTGTTTGCGCTAAACGAGGTAAAGTCGTGCGTGCCCAAAAAAATTTTTGCCGCATCGTTTAGCTTTTCCAAGTCGAGCCTTTTTCCGATGCTCCATACGTATCTCGCCTCTTTCGGCGGGGCTTTTGCCTCGCGGATTTTGTAGGCGTAGCGCTTCGACTTTACGGAAAATCTCGCGTGGAAATTTTTGCCCGCCGTTCGCAGCGAAAGCGGCAAAACCGACTCCGGCAGCCCCGCGCGCAATGCCGCCAAAAGCGCGGCGTCGGAGTGCTTCCACTCGGCGTCGAAGTGGAAAACTTGGCCGTCGGCGTGGACGCCCGAGTCGGTGCGGCCGCTCGCGTGAATGCGCGTTTTTTTGCCGAAAATTTTTTCAAGGCGCGCCTCTATCAAATCCTGAACCGACCCGCCGCCGGGCTGCGACTGCCAGCCGTTGAAATCGGTGCCGTCGTAGGCGCAGACGCACTTGAAGCGGCGGATTTTCTTTTCGCCCGTCATTGCGCGCCGCCTTTCGTCTCGACGTATTCGCGCAGGAAAATCGCGCACGCGCGCGAGTCTATGTCGCCGCTTCGCCTATGCTTCTTTCGCGCCGCGACCGATTTCTTCGCCCGCGAGGTCATCGAAAAATAGTCGCTCTCCGCCTGAAACGACGAGAGCCTCTCGTCCGTCCTGTCGACGGGCAGCGCGAAGCGCCGCTCGACAAGCGCGATGAACTCGTCGACCTCGCGCGCCTTGTCGCCGATCGTCCCGTCCATGTTGTAGGGATAGCCGACGACGATCTTGTCGATGCGGCGCGCCTTTATTTCCGACCCTATGTGCGCGAGCCGCTCTTCAAGCGAGCTTTCGACCGCGGCGGGAATGGGCACGGCGACGCCAAGGGCGGTGTCGGCGTAAGCCAACCCGATTCTCTTGTGCCCGTAGTCAATGCCCAGCAAATTCACGCCTCGATTATTTAGATTATTTTTTTCCGAAAAAAAGTTTTTTTTTAGAAATCGGCGCCGAAAGTTGCATGCGATCGCGCGAAATTTTCGTTTTCGGGGCTTTTTTTGTTTTGCAACAGGTTGCGGGGAAATAATATAGCTCTTGTTGATGCGGCGCAAACCCCGCATTTTAGGCGTTTGCCGCCGGCGGATTTTAGCTTTGCGCCTATAAATAGGCAACGCGGGGCGAAAAGTTTTTGCCGCGCCTTGGCAAGCTTTTTGTAAAAAAATTTTTCCACAAATAAAATGTGAATAACTTGTGAAAAAGTTCTTCTTGCAAGTTTTGGAAATTGGATAATTATCTTCCCCACATAGGCGAAATGTATTCTGAAGGTTATCCTTTGTGAAAACGCTCTCCTTGCCGAAAGGCGCTTTGGGGATTTGCCTTAACAATTTAATATCCACCAATTTAAAACAATGAAATCCGAGCAAAAACACGGTTGGGGCTTTTTTTGCGGTTCGCAAATTGCGGGTCGTGAGCTTCTTTGCCCGCGCGCGGCGCGGCGGCGCAAAACGGCTTGACTGCCGCGCGCCCTTCGTGTGAATAATTCGGAACTTTTGCGATGACCCCTTTAACTATCACATCGACTCTTAACGAGATTTGGCAAAGCGCCAAGGCGGAGCTTGCGCGCGCGCTTCCGGCGGACGCGTACGCGTCGTGGTTCGAGAACGTCGAGTGCGTCGGCGGCGACGCTTCTAAAATCGAGCTTGGCACGCCGAGCGCCCTCGCGCCCTACTGGATTTGCGACAACTATTCCGACGTGCTCTCGCGCTGCCTAAAAGACGCGGCTTCGACCGACATCGATTTCGACATTAAATTTGTCGCCCGCCGCGCCGAGCCCGAGGCTCCGCAAACCCGCTCGCGCGCCGAGGCTCTCGATGAGGCAAGGCTTTCCCCGCGCATGGCGGGGCAAGAGAGCGCATCAGCCGCGCCCGCGGCCGCGGCGATAAACCCGCGCAATACTTTTGAAAATTACATTGTGGGCGAAGCCAACCAGCTCGCGCACGCGACGGCGCTCGCCGTCGCGCAGGCGCCCGGCAAGGCTTTCAACCCGCTCTTCCTCTACGGCGATACGGGGCTTGGCAAAACCCACCTGATGCACGCGATCGCGCACTTTATAATAAAGTCGGATCCGTCCGCGCGCGTGATGTTCGTTTCGGCGTCGACGTTCGTCAACGACTATGTCGAGGCGGTCCGCGAGCGCACTCTCGCGCAGTTCCACCGCAAATATCTAGAATCCGACGTCCTGCTTATCGACGACATTCAGTTCCTCTCGGGCAAAGAAGCGAGCCAGAAAGAATTTTTCTACACCTTCAACGAGCTTACGAACGCCAACAAGCAGATCGTGATCTCGTGCGACAAGCCGCCGTCGGAGGTCGCCGACATCGAGGCGCGGCTCGTGTCGCGCTTCGAGTGGGGAATGTGCGTTGACATCAAGCAGCCCGACTACGAGACGCGGCTTGCGATCCTGCGCAGCAAGCTCTCGGCGATGGGCGACTCCGTCAAAATCGCGCCCGAAGTGCTCGACCTTATCGCGCGCCGCTTCTCGAAGAACGTCCGCAGAATGGAGGGCGCGCTCAACAAGATAATCGGGTATTCGTCGCTGATAAATTCGGGCGAGGTTGTCTCGCTCGAAAAGGCGGGCTTCCTGCTCGCCGACGCGCTCGCGAAAGAGGCGGCCGGGGCGGGCGTCGATGTGGAGCGGATTCAGCGGGTCGTCGCGGAGCACTACAGAATGGAAGTGGCGGACATCTGCGGCAAAAGGCGAACGGCGTCGATCGTTCAGGCGAGGCACGTGGCGATGCACTTTGCCAAAAACCTCACCCAGCTTACGCTTCAGGAAATCGGAAGGCGCTTCGGCGGGCGCGACCACGGAACGGTGCTTCACGCCATGCACGCTGTGAGCAACCTCATCGAGAGAAGCCCCGAGTTCGCGCGGAAAATCGAGTATCTTAAAAAAATCCTTTCGGCGTAGCGGCGCTTAAGAGAGCGAAAAAATCAAGGAGCGGTTTTATGAAAAAAATTATTGCCTCAATTTTGCTGTCGGCGTTCGCGCTTTCTTTCGCGGCGTTCGCCGCCCCGGAAAGGCCCGCGCAGCCCAAGGCGCCGGCGCAGGCGCCCAAGCCCGCCAAGCGCGAATGGGCGAATTTCGCCCATTACGAAAAGGCGAACCTTTGCGCGAAAGACCCCGCCGCGGTCTTTATGGGGGACTCCATCACCGCGGGCTGGGCAAAGCAGCGCCCCGAATTTTTTAAGGACAACAACTACGCCGGACGCGGCATAAGCGGGCAGACGTCCTCGCATATGCTCGTGCGCTTCCGCGCCGACGTGATCAACCTCAAGCCCAAGTGCGTCGCGATTCTCGCCGGCATAAACGACATCGCCGAAAACAACGGCCCGATAAAGCTCGAGCATGTCGCCGAGAACATCGCCTCCATGGCGGAGCTCGGCAGGCTCCACGGAATAAAGGTCATTCTTTGCTCGGTTCTCCCCTCGTGCGAAATCCGCTGGAACAGGGGCATAACGGGCGTCGCCGACAAGGTGAAAGCCCTGAACGCGATGATTAAGGACTTCGCCGAGAAAAACAATTTCGATTACGTCGACTACTATTCGCCGCTCGCGGACGGGCGCGGCGGACTTCCCGCGAAGTATTCCAAGGACGGCGTGCACGTCAACGCCGACGCCTACGCGATTATGGAAAAGCTCGTCAAGGCGAAGATAGAGGGAAAGTAGGCGTCAAAAATTTTGGGTTTTGAAGCGGGGAGGGCGCTGTTCCTCCCCGCTTTTTTCGCGCCCGAAACCGCGCGAAGATTTTTTTAAAAAATAAATTTGACAGCCAAGCGCTTTATCCATTTGGTTAAACCCGATGGCTGAAAGGAATATTGTCTTGGAGCTCGCGCAGGGCGTCTGCCCCGACGCGAAGGCGCGGATTTTCAGGGCGGCTCTCGAGGAGTTCGCCTTGATGCCGTTTTCGGCCGCGCGCACCCGCGCTGTGGCGGCGCGGGCGGGCGTAAACCACGCCGCGATCAGCTATTACTTCGGCGGAAAGAAAGAATTGTATATCGAGGTCGTCCGCCAAATCTCGGAGTATATCCGCCTTTTTATGGAGGGGTTTTTCGAGCGCGGAGAGGGCGTGAAGCGCTCGAAGTCGGCGGCGGCGGCGAAGGGGCTTTTGAGCGAATTTATCATGAGCAGGGTCTGCGTGGACTCGCCGCGCGACCCGCTTTTCAAGTGGATCGTGATGATAATAACAAGGGAGGAAATGTATCCGACCGAAGCGTTCGACATCATCTACGACAACGTGATAAAGCCCTCGAACGACTTTATGTCGCGGATGATAGCCATCGCATCGCGCGGCGCATGCCGCGGCGCCGAGGCGCGGATTTTCGCCCAGATGCTCGTCGGGCAGGCTATGATGTTCAACTCGACGCGCGTCGGCTTTAAGCGCCTAAACGGCTGGCGCGTTTTCGGCGAGGCCGAGTATAAAAAAATAGAGCGCGTCCACGGGCGCGTCTTGGGAAAACTCTTTTAAAACAAAATGGCAAATATGAAAAAAATGAACATAAGAAACGCGGCTGCCGCCCTCGCGGCGCTCGCCGCCCTCGCGGGGGGCTGCTCCGACAAGTCGGCGCCCTCCATGGCAAACCGCGCGCCCGTCGAGGTGCGGGTCGCGAAGCCGATTTGCAAGTCGGTCGAATTTTGGGACAACTACACCGCGCGCCTCGACGCCGTGGCGTTTGTCGAGATCCGCGCGAGGGTCGGCGGATATTTGCAGAAAGTATGCTTTAAGGAGGGGCAGAAAGTCGCGGCGGGCGATCTTCTTTTCGTGATCGACCCGCGCCCCTACGAGGCGGCTTTGGCTGCGGCGAAAGCGCAGGTCGGGGAAGTCGAGGCGCGCCTGGCGCTTGCGAAGAACAACGACTCCCGCGCGAAGGAGCTTTTCGCGGCGAAGGCGATTTCAAAAGAGACCTACGAGACCCGCAGCAGCGAGCTTCTCTCCGCCGACGCCGCGCTGCTGGCGGCAAAGGCGAGGCTGCGCGACGCCGAGCTTAACCTCGAATTTACGCATATCAACGCGCCGATGTCGGGCATGGTCAGCGAGTCTTTTGTCGACGAGGGCAACCTCGTGGCGGCGAACAGCACACTGCTTACGAACATCGTCAAGAGCGACGTCATTCAGGCGTATTTCGAGATCAGCGAGCGCGACCAGCTCCGCTACAAAAAGACTGGGCTTTTCCGCGAAATCGACCCCGAGAAAAAGACGGGCCCGAGGGTGAAAATCACCCTGCTTGACGACGGCACGCAGCGCGAGGGCAAGCTTACATACTTCGACAACCGCATGGGCAAGGCGACCTCGAGCCTGACGATGCGCGCCGACATCGACAACTCCGACGGGCTGCTCGCCCCGGGAATGTTCGCCAAGATAAGCGTGCTGGGCGAGCGCGCGCGGAAGGTGCTTCTCGTGCCCGAGGACATCATCGGCACCGACCTTGTCAACCGCTACGTTTACACCGTGGGCGCGGACGGGGTTGTTCAATACAAGGAGGTCAAGGTCGGCAGGCTTTTCGGCAAGTACCGGGTGATAGAGGAGGGGCTCTCGGAGGGCGACCGCGTCGTGGCGGTCGGCCTGCAGAGGGTGATGCCCGGCATGAAAGTCTCGGCGAAGGATATGTCGTTTGAGGCAGAATAAACCCGCAACTTTGGCATTGTGATACAATGAAATTTTCGCACTTTTTCATCGACCGCCCCGTCTTTGCGGCGGTCATATCAATTCTCATAACGCTTATGGGAATCGTCGGCTACGTGCGCCTGCCCGTCACGCAGTATCCCGACGTCGTGCCGCCGCAGGTCGCGGTGATGACGCGCTACCCGGGGGCGTCGCCCGACATTCTCATGGAGACGGTCGTCGCGCCGCTCGAGCAGGAAATCAACGGCGTCGAAAAAATGATGTACATGAGCAGCCGCTGCAACTCCGACGGCACGATATCGATCGTCGTCACGTTCGAGCTCGGCACGAACATCGACATCGCGCAGGTTCAGGTACAGAACCGCGTGGGCATCGCCACGCCGCGCCTGCCCGACGACGTGCGCAACATAGGGGTGGTCGTCAAGAAGAAGTCGCCCGACCTGCTCTTGGTGTGCAACCTTTTCTCGCCCGACGGCAGCCGCGACAAGCTGTACCTTACAAATTTCGCGATCACCCAGATGATCGACAGCCTCTCGCGAATTTACGGCGTCAGCGACGTCGAGGTTTTCGGCAAGCGCGAGTATTCAATGCGCGTCTGGCTCAACACCGAGAGGCTTTCGCACTTCAACATGAACCCGTCGGAGGTCGTGGCGGCTCTGCGCGAGCAGAACAGGCAGGTCGCGGCGGGCAAGCTCAACCAGCCGCCGCTGGCGAACAAGGACGTCGCGCACGAGCTTATCATCAACACGCAGGGGCGCCTTAGCACGCCCGAGGAATTCGGCGAGATAATCGTCAAGTACACGCCCGACGGAAAGACGGTAATGCTAAAGGACATCGCCAGAATCGAGCTCGGCGCGTACACCTATTCCGACGACTCCTACATGAACGGCAGCCCCTGCATAGGCATGGGGCTTTACCAGCTGCCCGGCACGAACGGCATCTCGACGGTCGACAACATCAACAAGGTTCTTAAGGAAATGCGAAAGTCGTTCCCGCCCGGGGTCGATTACAAAGTCACGCTCGACAACACCGAGTACATCAGAACGTCGGTCGACGCCGTTTACCGCACGATTTTCGAGGCTGTGGTGCTGGTCGTCTTGGTGATGTTCCTGTTTTTGCAAAACTGGCGCTCGGCGGTGATCCCGCTGTTCGCCATTCCCGTCTCGCTGATGGGGACGTTCTTTTTCATGGTGCTTTTCGGGTTCTCGATAAACAACCTTTCGCTCTTCGGATTGGTGCTTGCCATCGGCATCGTCGTGGACGACGCGATTGTCGTGGTGGAGAATGTCGAGCGCAACATAAGCGAGGGCCTCGAAGTGCGCGAGGCGACCAAAAAGGCGATGACGCAGGTGCAGGGCGCGCTCATCGCGATCGTGCTCGTTCTCGCGAGCGTGTTTATCCCGACGGCGTTTGTCGAGGGCATCTCGGGGCAGTTCTACCGCCAGTTCGCGCTTACGATAGCCTCCTCGACGGTGCTTTCGGGCGTGGTCTCGCTCACGCTTTCGCCCGCGCTCTGCGCGCTGATGATACGCCCGCGAGGCAATCCCGACTTTATCACGAAAATCCTGAACGCGTCGCTCGGCTGGTTCTTCTCGATTTTCAACAAGTGCTTCGAGCGCGTCGCCGACTTTTACGGCGCGGCGGTGCGGCGCGTGGTGAAAGTGTCGTATCTGGCGATAGTTCTTTACCTCGGGCTGATCGCGCTCGGGGCGTATCTTTTCCGCGAGACTCCAAAGGGCTTCATTCCGAAGCAGGACACCGGATACATCTTTATCGCCGCCCAGCTGCCCGACGGCGTTTCGCTCGCGCACACCGACAAGGTGATGAAAAAAATCCAAAATATGCTAAAAGAGGTCAAGGGCGTCAGCGACTCCATGACGGTCGTGGGTCTCAACGGCGCGACGTTTACGAAATCCTCGAACGCGGGCGCGGTGTTTATAAAGCTCACGCCCAAAGACGAGCGCCTCAAGGAAAACATCACCCTCGACAACATTATCGGGCAGGTGCAGCGGATGCTGCAAACGCGCGTTCCCGAGGCGTCGGCGTTCGTGCTCACGCCGCCCGCCGTCAACGGCATCGGCGCGGGCGGTGACTTCAAGGCGCAGGTGCAGGACAAAATGGGCTACGGCATAGCGGCGGTTGAAAAATATACGCGCGAAATCGCCATGAAAGCCATGCGCCGCCCCGAGATCGGCGTGGCGTTCACGATGTACCGCGTGTCTTCGCCGCAGCTTTACATCGACATCGACCGCGAGCGCGCGCAAAAGCTCAACGTGCCGATTTCGTCGATTTTCAACACGATGCAGTTCAACATGGGGTCGGTTTACGTCAACGACTTCAACATTCTAAACCGCGTCTACCGCGTCATGGCGCAGGCGGAAGGCGCGCAGCGCGCCGACATCGACGACATCTACAACATGAAAGTGCCCAACGTGCGCGGCGAAAACGTGCCTCTGGGCTCCGTCGCGAAAGTGCGGCGCACGATCGGCCCGGACAGCGTCGGCAGATACAACCTTTACCCGACCGCCGAAATCATGGGCAACCTCGCGCCCGGCTATTCGACGGGGCAGGGCATCGCGGCGATTGAAAGCGTCGCGGCGGAGGTTCTGCCCGCGGGCATGGGCATCGACTGGACGGATCTGGCGTATCAGGAAAAGCGCATAGGCAACACCGCCATTTACATTTTCGCGATTTGCGTGGTGTTCGTGTTCCTGCTTCTCGCCGCGCTCTACGAGAGCTGGACGCTACCGCTTTCGGTGATTCTCGTGGTGCCGCTCGTTCTGCTTTTCGCGATAGCCGGCGTTATGTTCAGGGGAATGGACAACAACATAATGACGCAAATCGGGTTCGTCGTGCTCATCGGGCTCGCGTGCAAAAACGCGATTCTAATCGTGGAGTTCGCCAAGCAGAGGCAGGAGCGCGGCGAGGACGTCGTGCACGCGGTCAGCATGGCGGCGCGAAACAGGCTGCGCCCGATTTTGATGACGTCGTTCGCGTTCATCTTGGGGGTCGTTCCGCTCGCGTTCGCGTCGGGGTCGGGCTCGGAGCTGAGGCAGTCGCTCGGCACGTCGGTGTTCTTCGGAATGCTGGGCGTGACATTATTCGGCTTGATTTTTACGCCCGTTTTCTTCTATGTAATTCGCAAGAGGTATTCAGGGAGGAGTTCTTAAAATGAAAAATACCGCAGCAAATCTTCTTATCGCGGCTTCCGCGCTCGCGCTCGGCGGCTGCATGGTCGGGCCCGACTACGTCGCGCCGACTTCCGAAATCGCCAAGGAGGAGCTTGGCAAAGAGCATTTCTTCAGGGACGACGGCCTCTGGAAAGAGGCGGTTCCGGCGGAGTCGCTGCCAAAGGGCGAGTGGTGGAAAATCTTCGCCGACCCCACGCTCGACAAGCTTCTCGAGCAGTGCTCCGAAAACAGCCCGACGCTCTCGGCGGCGTTCTTCCGCGTCGAGCAGGCGAGGCAAAACGCGCGCATCGACGCCGCCGCGTTCTACCCGCAGGGAAACGGCAGGGCGTCGTTCGCCCGCACGGGGTATTCGCGCAACATTGAGACGGGCTACACGCAGACCGACCGCTGGACCGTCGGGCTCGGCATGACGTGGGACCTCGACCTTTTCGGGCGCATACGCAGCATAATCAACGCCGACGTCGCCGACGCCGAGGCCTCTTACGACGCCTACAACAGCCTTATGCTGACAATGCACGCGCAGGTGGCGAAGCAGTATTTCACAATCCGCCAGTTCTGCTCGGAAATAGAGCTTCTCGAAAGGACGCTCGAAGTGCGCAAAGAGCAGACCGAGCTGATCGCGAACAGGGTAAAGCTCGACTTCGCCAGCGACCTCGACTTGCAGCGCGCCGTCCAGCAGGAGGCGGAAGCCGCCGCGCAGCTGGCGGCGGTGCGCCGCGCGATGGCGATCGCCAAAAACAACATCGCCATACTCGTCGGCACGACGCCCTCGAAGCTCGATCTTCCCGACGCGCCGCTTGGCGAAACCCTCCCGAAGCTCCCCAAGGCTGTGCCGTCCGAGCTTCTCGAGCGCCGCCCCGACATCGCCGCCGCCGAGCGCAAGGTTTACGCGGCGAACGCGCGCATAGGCGCGGCGCAGGCGGGCTTCTTCCCGACGGTCTCGATTTCCGCCAACACCGACCTTCAGGCGAACAAGATAGACAAGCTTCTAAACTCAAGCAGCTTCGCCTGGGGCGTGAGCCCGCAAATCTACATTCCGATTTTCCAGGCGGGGCGCGTCTACGCGCAAAAGCAGGTCGCGCTCGCCGCGCACAAGGAAACGCTCGAAAACTACAAGGCGGCGGTGCTCTCCGCGATAGGCGAGGTCGAAAACGCGATGTCGCAAATCAACAACCTGCGCATAGAATACAAGCGCAGAATGGACGTTACAAAGGCGTCGAACAAGGTGTTCGAGCTTACCCGCAAACAGTACGACCTCGGGTTTGTGGACTACTTCTCGGTCAGCGACGCGTCGAGAAACGCGCTGCTGAACGAGCGCGAGCAGATAAGCCTGCGCGGCGACAGGTTCCGCGCGTGCGTCGATTTCATCGCGGCGATAGGCGGCGGCTGGCAGACCGACGCGGAGTCTGTCGAAAACGGCGACATCAAGCCCGCCATGTACGAGAGCGCGAACCTCGACCCGAAAAATCCGGGCGCGTGGAAAAACTCGGGCTCTTCCGAAGAGTAAATTTTTCTCACGCTTTCGGCGCGAACGCCCCCGACAAAATCTCGGGGGCTTTTTTTTGTTTTATTTTTTTTTGCGGTAAATTCCCGCGCGGGGCGGGGAGGGCGGCGCGGTGCGGGGAGGGCGCGGGGCGGAACAGATAGGGCTGCGCGGCGTAAAAAATTTGACTTCCGCGCGGTGCGGGGTTTATTTTTTTGCCATATGAAAACTACCGCATTTATCGCAATAGCGTCGCTCGCGGCTCTTTGCTCTTGCAAAGACGCTCGCAAAGCGGACGAGCCGCTCGTAATATGCCAATTCAACATGCGCTGCTACGTTCCAAACGACGGCGCAGTCGTGGAGAGCAAAGTCGTAAACGGCAAAAAAGTCGACGTTCGCGACGGCATGCAAGTCTGGGAAAAGCGCGCCCCGCTCATAAAAAAATTCCTGCGCCACCACGAGGTTGACGTCTGCGGCTCGCAGGAGCTTTTCAAAAACCAGATTGAGGACATGCGGGACCTCGAGGACGTTTACGGAATCTTCGGCACAACCACAATGCCCTCGCGCGACAAGCTGGGGCACAAAAACCACAACAACATAATCTTCTACAAAAAGAGCCGCCTCGAGCTGCTGGAATCGGGCGTGTTCTGGCTGTCCGAAACGCCCGAAAAGGAGTCTCTCGGCTGGGGCGCGAAGTACGCGCGCAACTGCAACTGGGGAAAATTCCGTGACAAAAAAACGGGCAAAATTTTCTTCTACTTCAACACGCACTTCCACCATATCGGCGAAAACGTGAAGTTCGAGTCCGCCAAGCTGATGGTCTCGAAAATTCGGGAGATCGCGGGCGCGGCGCCGCTGTTCTTTACGGGCGACCTAAACTCGGGCGCCGACTCCCGCGCGATCGCCGAGATAAAAAATTCGGGCTTTCTCAAAGACGCCCGCGAGGTTTGCAAAACCGAGCCATACGGCGCGGAGGGGACGTTCAGCCGCTATCAGCCGACGGTGAACATTCTCCTCGACTGGATTTTTGTTCAAAACGTGGAGGTCGAAAAATACGCGGTCTACCACGAGATTATCGACGGCGTGTTCCTTTCCGACCACTATCCCGTGCTCGCGAAAGTTAAAATAAAATAGGATAAAATTTATGAAAAAAATCGTTTTAGGCGCGCTCGCCGCCGCCGTTTTATGCTCGTGCCGCGAAGCCCCCGATTGCGGGGACGACGCGCTTGCGGTCTGCCAGTTCAACATGCGCTGCGACGTTCTCAACGACGGGCATCAGCTGAAGCGAATCGAGAACGGCAAGGAAGTTGTCAAGCTCGACGGCACGCAGAAATGGGAAATGCGCGCCCCGCTCATAAAAAAATTCCTGCGCTATCACGAGGTCGACGTGTGCGGCTCGCAGGAGCTTTTCAAAAACCAGATTGAGGACATGCGCGACCTCGAGGACGTCTATGGAATCTTCGGCACGACCACCATGCCCTCGCGCGACAAAATCGGGCACAAAAACCACAACAACGTAATCTTTTATAAAAAGAGCCGCCTCGAGCTCTTGGAGACCGGCGTGTTTTGGTTCTCCGACACCCCCGAAAAGGAGTCCCTCGGCTGGGGTGCGAAATACGCGCGCAACTGCAACTGGGGAAAATTCCGCGACAAAAAAACCGGCAAAATTTTCTTCGTGTTCTCGATGCACTTCCACCACATCGGCGAGACCGTGCAATACGAGTCCGCGAAGCTGCTCGTGAAAAAAGTCGCCGAGATAACGCGGGGCGCGCCGTTCTTCGCCATGGGCGACCTCAACTCCAACCCCGATTCCCGCGCGGTCAAAGAAATAAAAAGCTCGGGCTTTATGCTCGACGCCGCCGAGATTTGCGAGACGCCGATATACGGGCCCGACTTCACCGACAACTACGGCTACACCGGCAGAAAAATGGAGTGGATAGACTGGGTGTTCGTCCCGAAAGGCGTGTCGGTTGAAAAGTTCGCGGTGTTCTCGGAGTGCTTCGGCGGCGTGTGGCCGTCCGACCACTTCCCGCTGCTTTTGCGCGCGCGGATAAAGTAAAAATTCTCCCCCAAGCGGCGCGCCCCCAAAAAAGGGTGCGCCCTTTTTATGCCCAAAATGCGGAAATCTCAACTGTTCAGAAAAGTAATTGCAAAAATTGTTTGAAGCTTTTTGGCGTCGGTGTTTTTATCGGTTCGTTATCAAAAGCGCGTAGCTTTGGCAATCAACCGAAAAACAACGAAGGACAGAACAATGGGCGTTTTCGACTATGTGGGTGTGGGCTTTTGCAGCAACGACGATATCTCGCTTCTTCCCGAGATACCGATAGATTCAAAGGTAAAAATTATCGAGCACACGATTCAGGGCGGCGGACCCGCCGCGACCTCGACCGTCGCGGCTTCGCGCCTCGGATTGAGGGCGGCGTTTATCGGCACCGTCGGCGACGACGACGCGGGCAGGCGCATTATCGCGGACTTTCAGGCTGAAAAGGTCGACACATCGTCGATTGTCGTCCGCCGTTCGCGGACTTCGCCCATCGCCTACTGCTGGGTTGACGAGCCGACTGGCAAGCGCAGCGTAGCGTGGACGCGCGGCGACACCGAGGAGCTCGAGGAGGGCGAGGCGAACCTCAAAATTTTGGACGGCGCGAAAGTTCTGCACATGGACGGGCACAACCCCAAGGGCGCCCTCGCGTCGGCAAAGCGCGCAAAGGAGCTCGGCGTGCTCGTCAACTTCGACGCGGGAACGGTGCGCGAGGGCGTCGCGGAGCTTCTGCCGTACGCCGACATTTTGATAACCTCCGAGGCGTTCGCGCGCTCGTGGACCGGCGAAAACGACCTTGAGCGCGCGCTCGTGAAGCTCTCCGACTACAAACCGCGCGTTCTCGGCTGCACGATGGGCGAGAACGGCTCGATGGTTTACGACGGCGGCAAGTTCGTCAAATGCCCCGCGTTCAAAATCGAACCCGTCGACACCACCGGCGCGGGCGACGTTTTCCACACGGCGTTCGCCGTCCGCTATCTCGAGACGCAAGACCTTTTCGAGTGCCAGCGCTTCGGCGCGGCGGTGTCGGCGATAAAGTGCGGCAAGCTCGGCGGCAGGGCGGGCATTCCCTCGCGCGCGAAGGTCGACGAATTTCTTTCATCACACAAACAATAAAAAAAGGCAGCCACTATGAAGAAGTTTAAGATAGGTTTTCTCCCCCTGACAAAGGAGAACTGGACGAACGACGTTATGGAAGAGCAGCGCAAGCAGGCGCGCGCCATGCTCGAAAAAATCGACGGCGTCGAAGTTGTCGGCGGCGGCGCGATGATCGACGTCGAGGCGAAGGCGGTCGCGGAGCTCGAAAAGTTCGAGGCGAACCGCCCCGACGTTATCGTGGCGTTCTACGCGACATTCTCTCTCGGGACGATTGTTCCGCTCGTGTCGCAAAGGCTCGGCAAATTGCCAGTAATCCTTTGGTCGATACCCGAGCCCGACCCCGCGGGCGGCAGGCTTCAGGCGAACTCGTTCTGCGCGACGAATATGAACGCGCACTTCCTCTGGCGCTTCCACATTCCCTATTTCAACGTGCACGGCGCCATCGGCGCGGAAAAGACGCAGGCGGCGCTCGCGCGCGCGGTGCGCATCGTCCGCGGCATGGACAAAATCAAGAATCTTCGCATAGGCTCGATAGGCGGGCGCGTCCCGGGCTTCTACACGTCGTGCTGCTCCGAGATGCTTCTTCGCGACAAGATCGGCGCGGAGGTCAAAACCATCACGATGCTCGAGGTCGTCAACGAGGCGAAGAAGCTTTCCGAAGCCGAATTGAACGCCGCCCTTGAAACCATAAAAGGCGACGCCCCATGCGGAGTCGCGACGAAAGACGAGCACGTCCGCAAGTGCGCGGCGATGTTCGCAGCCATACGCAAGCTCAAGGCGAAATACGGCGTCAGCACCTTTACGATGCGCTGCTGGCCCGAAGTCATCAGCGACGAAATGTACGGCATCACCGCCTGCGCGCTCATCGGGCACCTCACAAACCACGGCGACCTCACCGTCTGCGAGGGCGACATCTACGCGGCGGTCGTGCTCAACCTCGAAAAGGAGCTCACCGGCATCGACCCGTTCTTCTGCGACCTTATCATGTGCGAGGACGACTGCGAATACGGCGTTCTCTGGCACTGCGGCGCGGCTCCATGCTCGATACGCAAGGACGGCTACCAAAGCAAGCTCGACTTCAGCTCGACTGTCGGCGGCGGCGGCGTCAAGGGCGTGGTGCACGAGTTCCCGCTCAAGCCCGGCAAAATTACGGTCGCGCGCCTCGGCGAAAAGCGCGACGGCAGCGGCTTCAGAATGCTCATCTTCACCGGCGAGGGCATCGACACCGATCTTTTCGTGCGCGGCAACCCCCTCAAGGTGAAGTTCGACGCGGGCTGCAAAAGGCTCAAGGAGGCCGTCATCAACAACGGCTTCGAGCACCACTTCTCGATGGCCTACGGCGACATCTCAAGCGAGCTTCTCGAAATCTGCCGCGTCATGGACATCGAGCCGATTCTCGTAAAATAGCGGAAAGGCGGTTTGAAAATGGCAAAGGGAAAATTTCTCATAAACCTCAAGCCCGAACAGGGCTTCAACGACGTCTTCCGCGTCGGCAATTATGGAATGAAGCTGACTTCGTTCGGAATTTTGAAGCTCGCCAAGGGGACGTCGCACAAGGCGTCGACGGGCGAGTTTGAAGTCGCGCTCGTAATCTTGGGCGGCAAGTGCGCGGTGCGCGGCGACGGCTTCGCGTTCGAGGGCGTCGGCGGGCGAAAGAGCCCGTTCGACGGCGCCCCGCACACGGTGTATCTGCCGCGGCGCACCTCTTACGAAGTGTCCGCCGAGACCGACGTTGAAATCGCCGTAAACGAGGCCCCCGCCACGCGCGACACCGCGCGCCCGACGGTGATCTCCCCCGAGCAGACCCGCACGTTCGAGCTCGGCAGGGAAAACTTCATTCGCCGCGCGACGGTAATTCTCGACGAAAAATTCGACTCCGAGCACTTCTACATCGGCGAGGGAATGATTCCGTCGGGCAACTGGTCGGGCTATCCGCCGCACAGGCACGACGTCGACAAACCGCCCGAGGAAATCGACATGGAGGAAACTTACTTCTATATGTTCGACCCCGCGCAGGGCTTCGGAATCCAGAAAGTTTACACCCCCGACGGGCGCATCGACGAAACCTACACCGTAAAGAACTACGACACCGTCGCGATCGCCGAGGGCTACCACCCGCTCTGCGGCGCGCCGGGATACTCGATGTATTACCTCTGGACGATGAGCGGGGCGGTCAACCGCGGGCTCATATCGTCGCTCGACCCCGAGCATAAATGGGTCGTCGGGAAATAGCGATGGCGCGGTCGGAAGACATTCTTCTGGGGATTGACTTCGGCACCGGCGGCTGCAAGGTTACGGCGGTCTATGCCGAAAGCGGCGCCGTCGCGGCGGAGGCTTCGGTGGAGTATCCGACGGAATACGCGCGCGCGGGCTGGTCGGAGCAAAACCCGGCGGACTGGTACGCCGCGATGTGCCGCGCGCTTTCGCTTGTCGCGCAGCACGGGGTAAACCTCAAGGCGGTTCGCGCGGCGGCTCTCGACGGCTCGACGCACAACGCGGTATTGCTCGGCGCCGACATGAAGCCCGTCCGCAAAACCATAATGTGGACAGACCAGCGCAGCGCCCCGCAATGCGCGCGCCTCAAGGAAAAATTCGGCGACAAAATTTTCCAAACGGCGTATCAAATGCCCGCGCCCACTTGGACGCTTCCGCAGATGATGTGGCTGTCGGAAAACGAGCCCGAAGTTCTCCCGCGGGTAAAGCGCGTGCTGTTCGTGAAAGACTACGTGCGCTATCTGCTTACGGGGGTCGCCTGCACCGACTACATCGAGGCGCAGGGGACGCTGTTTTTCGACATGAAAAATATGCGCTGGAGCGAAGAGCTCGCCGAGCTTTCGGGGCTGCCGTTTAGCTCGCTGCCCGAGCTTGTCAAGCCCGCGGACGTCGTCGGGAAAATCACCGCGCGGGCGTCTGCCGACACGGGGCTGCCCGAGGGAATGGCGATCGTCTGCGGCACGAGCGATTCCGCCGTCGAGGACTACGGCGCGGGCGCGATCCGCCCGGGCGACTGCATCATAAAGCTCGCGACCGCGGGCAACGTGAACGTCATGACCGCCGAGCCCCGCCCGTCGGCGACGACTCTTACATATTCGCACGTCGTCGAGGGAATGTGGTATACGGTCTCGGCTACGAACGCGGCGGCGCTTTGCCTGCGCTGGTTTAGGGACGCGTTCTGCGGCGAGGAAAAATCCGCCGCCGAAAAGACCGGCGAAAAAGTGTTCGCGCTCATCGACGCGCTCGCGGAAAAATCCCCCGCCGGCGCGAACGGCGTGATGTTCCACCCGTATCTTCAGGGCGAGCGCTCCCCCTATTGGGACGCCAACCTGCGGGCGAGCTTTACGGGCGTTTCGATTTCCTCTACGAAGGGCGACTTTATCCGCGCGCTCATGGAGGGCGTGGCGTTCTCGCTCAAGGACTGCTACGGCTCGATAGAAAAAATGGGGCTCGGGGTGGAGAGAATATTTTTAATCGGCGGCGGCGCGAGGGGAAAGCTTTGGAGCAAAATCATCGCCGACGTTTTCGGGCTCGCCGCGACGGTCCCCATTCCCGGCGACGCCTCCTACGGGAGCGCGCTTTTGGCGGGCGTTGGCGCGGGGCTCTTCGCGACGCCCTCCGAGGCGGTCTCGCAATGCCTCAAGTTCGACAGGGTCGTCGAGCCCGACGCAGCCTCGGCGCGCGCCTACTCGGAGCTTTTTGAAAAATACAAGGCGGCACACGACGCCCTCGCGCCCGTCTATTCAAAATACAATTTATCAAAACCAAACAAGGAGTAATAAAAAATGTTTGTTTCAAAAGACAGCTATATGTTTGAAATGATCAGGACGGAACTCGCCGACGCTATCGGCGAGGGCTACGTCAGCACCGGAGATTCCGACAAGTTCGGGCACTCCATCGACTACTACTGGATTCCGGAGATGTGGCACGACAGGGGTCTGCCCACGCCGAAGCCCGATTTCGTGGTCCATCCGGGAAGCGCGGAGGAAGTCGCGAAGGTGATGAAAATCGCCAACCAGTACCGGATTCCCGTCGTCACATGGGGCGGCGGCTCGGGCTCGCAGGGCGGCGCGCTGCCGATCGCGGGCGGCATTGTCCTGGACACAAAGCGCATGAACAAGGTCATCAACATCGACGAAGAGTCGCTCACCGTCACGACCGAAACGGGCATCATCACCCGCCACCTCGAATGGGCGGTCAACAGAAAGGGCTATTCCACAATGCACCTGCCCGCGTCGATCGCGTGCTCGACAATCGGCGGGTTCCTCGCGCACAGGGGAACGGGCGTTCTTTCCACGAAATGGGGCAAGATCGAGGACATGGTCATGAGCCTCGAAGTCGTCACCCCGACGGGCGAGATAATCAAAACCCTTCCGATACCGCGCCACGCGTCGGGCCCCGATCTTACGATGATGTTCCTCGGCAGCGAGGGCACGCTCGGCGTCATCACAAAGGTCACGCTGAAAATCCACCCGATGCCCGCGGAGCGCCAGTTCCGCGCGTATCTTTTCAAGGACTTCCACACCGCGATGCAGGCGGGCGCCGACCTTATGCGCAGCCGCCTCGAGCCATGCGCCGTCCGCCTCTACGACGAAACCGAAACGCGCACGCACGTTAAAAAAGTGTTCGGAATGGACATCGGCTCGGGCGCGTATCTGGTGTTCGGCTTCGACGGCGAAAAGGACATCGTCGCGCTCCAGATGAAGCACGCCAGAAAAATCATGGAGGAAAAATACAACGGCACCGACCTCGGCAGCAAGGGCGGCGAAATGTGGTGGAAAAACAAGTACAAATTTTTCTACCCGGGCTATATGTTCCACCTGCCGCAGGCGTTCGGCACGCTCGACACCGTCGCGGACTTCGCGCACATCGAAAAGGTGTATTGGGCGATGAAAAAAGCCGTCAACGAAAAGTTCCCGAAGGCGCGGTTCATCGGGCATTTCTCGCACTGGTACCAGTGGGGCTGCATGCTCTACGCGCGCTTCATCTTCGAGGGCGAGGACGTCCCCCAAGATCCGCGCAAGGCGGCGGCGCTCTACAACGCGGTCTGGGACGCCGCCATACGCGAAGCCATCAAAAACGGCGGCGTGATAAACGAGCACCACGGCGTCGGGCTCAAGCTCGGCAGGTATATGAAAGACCTTTACGGAAACGCGTTCCCGATCCTCGAGGGCATAAAGAAAACTCTCGACCCGAACAATATCATGAACCCCGGAAAAATGGGTCTCTAAAATACAGGAGGTATGAAAATGAATATCGACAAATTTGAGGAAGACATCAAAAAGTGCCGCTTCTGCTTTATGTGCCGCCACCTCTCGGGCGTGGCGAACGTCACGTTCCGCGAGGCGGACACCCCGCGCGTCAGAAGCTCCATGGTCTGGGGCGTGATGCTCGACAACTCCAAGCTTTCCAACCCCGACTTCATCGACACGATTTTCTCCGCCGACCTTTCCGCGGCGGGGCGTTTCCACTGCGTCAACAAGTGGGACGAAAACTCGATAGTCCTCGCGGCGCGCCGCGACATCGTGGAGGCGGGGCTTGCGCCTGCCGACGTTGCGAAGCTCGCCAAGAAGCTTTCCGCCGCCAAAGCCGAGCCGAAGATTTCGGGCAAAGCGGACGTGCTTTATTACATCGACCCGCGCGCTGCGGCGCTCGCGTCCGAAGTTAGCGCGTTCGATAAAATCGCGAAAAAGGCGAAGGTAAAATACGCCGTCGCCGAGGGCGGCGAATGCGGCAAGGCGCTGCGCGCGCTCGGATATTTCCCCGAGGCGAAAGCGGCGGCGGAAAAGTTCGCCGCGGCGGTCAACGCCTCGGGTGCGAAGACGGTCGTCGTCTCCGATCCCGCCGTTTACGACGCGCTCGCAAACGACTTCGCCGAGTACGGAATAAAGCTTTCGGCGAAAGTTATGCATGTGGCGGAGTTCATTCTCTCGCTCAAGCTCAAGTTCCAGAAAAAGGCGGGCGTGCTGTATTATCTTGAGAGCGATTTCCTCAAGAACTACTGCGGCAACCCGAAGTTCCCGCGCGAGCTCCTTGCGAGCCTCGGCGCGCAGAGCGCGGCTGGCTTTACGACCGACATTCTCGACAAGCCCATAGACTTTATGTTCGGCACGAACAACGAGGAATCCTACACCTGCGGCGAGGGCGCCGTCGTGTTCGACGTCCTGCGCCCCGAGATAGCCGCCAAAATGGCGAAGTATGTCGAGGCTCGCGCGGCGGATCCCAAGAACGACAAGATCGTCGTCGCCTCGCCGTACACGAAAAGCGTCTTGTCGAAAAACACGAAGCTTCGCGTTTCCACGCTCGCGGAGCTCGCGGCTGAATGCCTGTAAGGAGGGGTAAATGGCTCTTGCGACCCTAAACGACATTCTCCCCGCCGCCCGCGCCGAAAAGCGCGCGGTCGCGGCGTTCAACGTCGCCAACTACGAGGCGGCGCTGGGCGTCATCCGCGCGGCGGAGGGCGAGAAGCTTCCCGTAATCCTGCAGATTTTCCAGAGGCTCTTCCGCTCGGAAAAAGGCGCAGACCTCGCCGCGACTCTTCTTCGCATGGCGCGCCGCTGTTCGCAGCCGGTCGCCGTGCATCTCGACCACGGCGCGGAGCCGTGGCAGGTGCGCGAGGCGCTCTCGGCGGGCTTAAGCTCGGTGATGTTCGACGGCTCGACGCTCCCGTATTCCGAGAATGTGGAGCTTACAAAATACGCCGCCGACTACGCCCACAGGCTCGGCGCGAGCTGCGAGGGCGAAATCGGGCACGTCGCGATGGGCGACGAAAACGCGATAACGTCGGTCGAGGACGCGGTGCGCTTTTACGCCGACACGAAAGTCGACGCGCTCGCGATTTCGGTCGGCACTGTGCACGGCTTCTACAAGGCAGCCCCCAACATCAACGTCGGGCGGTGCCGCGAAATTTCCGACGCGCTCGGCGGCGTGCCGCTCGTTTTGCACGGCGGCTCCGGAACGCCGCCCGCCGACCTTCGCGCGCTCGTGGAAAACGGCATATCGAAAATCAACATCGCCACGGAGTTTATGGACACGTTCCTTAAATCGACGCGGCGCGAGATAGAAAAACTCGGCGGCGGCTTCCGCGCGATAGACATTTTCAACGACCCCGTAATCGACGACTGCGCCGCCCACGCGGCGAGGCTGCTTCGGTTCTTCGCGGGAAAATAGCCCGCGCTCCCCGCGGGGCAAACCGGAACATCAAACAACGGAAAGCTATGGACGGCGCGCAAAACAAAGGCGGAATGTATAAATGGATTTTGCTCGGATTCCTCTGGGTGGCGTATTTTCTCCAGCAGGGAACGCGGCAAATTTACAACGCGATTCTCCCGCAAATCCAGTCCGACTTCGGCGCGACTTCGGTGGAAATCGGGCTCGTGGCGACGCTCTTTACCGTCGTTTACGGGCTTTGCGTGCCGTTCAGCGGGCTTTTGGGCGACGTCGTAAGCCGCAAGAAAATCGTCGTCGCGGGCGTGGCGGTTTTCAGCTTCGGGATATTCTTCTCGGGCGCGGTCGCGACAATCGGAATGATGGTCATAACCTACGGGCTCGTGAACGCGGTCGGGCAGAGCTTCTACTATCCGCCGTCGAGCTCGCTGCTCGGGCAGGCGCACAACGAGACGCGCTCGACCGCGCTTTCCATCCTCCAGACCGCGCAATACGCGGGCATTGTGATATGCAGCTGCGTGGCGGGGTATCTCGCCGACTTGCACGCGGTGGACGTTCCCGATTTTCTCTCGGGGGCGCTTGGCGAAAAAATCGCGGGCTGGCGGCTGCCGTTTTACATCTTCGGCGCGATAGGCGTCGTGTGGGCGCTGTTTCTGGCGCTGTTTATGAAAGACTCGCCGAGGGTCGCGGACGGCGGCGGCGAAAAGGCGTCGTTTTCGGCGGCTCTCAAGGCTGTGTGCTCGCGCCCGTCGGCGATGCTTCTTGCGCTCGTGTTCGGGTTTCTCGTGTATCTCGACGTCGGCTTCAAGACGTGGATGCCTACGTATATGGCGGAAAATTTCTTCGACGGAAACCTGACGTCGGCGAATTTCAATTTTGTGATTTTCGTTTACGTGGGCTCGTTCATCGGGGTGATTTGCGGCTCGCGCGTTTGCGACGGGCTTTACAAAAAAGTGCGCCACATCAGATTTTCATTAAATTTGGTGGGCTTTCTTTGCCTCACGCCGTTCCTCGTGATGTCCGCCAACACCGAAGTTTTATTCGCGTGCAAGACGAGCCTGCTCGTCTACGGCATTTTCAAGGGTGTTTGCGACTCGTGCATTTTTGCGTCGATTCTCGACGTCGTTCCCGCGCGCTACCGGGCGTCCGGAATGGGGCTTATGATTTGCGGCGGCTTCTGCATAGGCTCGACTTCCTCGACGGTGCTCGGGTTCATACGCGAGGCGGCGAGCCTGACGGCGGGAATTTCGTCGCTCGCGGTGTTCTCGCTGCTGAACGTGGCGGTGCTGTTTGTGATAATAAAATTCTTCTTTAAGCGCGACCACGTCGAAGGGTAGGGGCGCAAATAAAAACGCGCCCATGCGCCATTACATTCGCGGCGTCTCGGAGTTTTCCGAAGCCGCGAATTTTTTTATCAGAAAAAGCGCGGTTATTCCCGAAACGAGGGCGTAGGCTATGCCGATAGACGCCTGCCCGAAAACCGCCGCGGAGACGAAGTCTATGAGCGTCGCGGGGGTGAGCGAAAACAGCGCGAGCTTCGCGCTTTTGGCGAGGGAAAGCGGATACGACGGCCTCGAAAAAATAAAGCACGCGGGCGTCATTATCGCGAGGCAAAACGAGTTCATAAAAAGCGCCGCCGCCGCCGCGATCGCGGGAAGCAGGGCAAAGAGCAGAAGTTTTTTTGGCGGTATCATAACCGAGACGTCGGGAATTTCGCCAAGGTCTTTAGCGGAGATGAACGTTTCGGAGCCGTCGGGCATATAGAGGGTTAGCCTGTCTTTTTCAAACGCGAAGAGCAGCCCGCGCGTCTTGTTCGCGTCGATGTAGTTTTGGCTCGCCACCGCGAAAGGCTCGCCGCCCGCCGCCTGTAAAACGACGTCCTTGCCGTCGGGCGTGACGACTTTGCCGCCCTCGATTTTTACGCCGCGCAGCTTTTCCGCCGAAAGCGAGAGCGTCTCGGAGTAGAGCTGTTCCATCGGCGCGTATGCCGCCAGAAAAATTCCGAGCCCCGAGACCGCCGACAGCAGCAAAAAATACGCCGCCGCCTTGAACCGCCAAAGCCCGACTGCCGCCTTGCAGAACGCGGGCGAGAGCGGCGCGCAAACGAGCATTTTAAAAACGTCCATTTTATAACCAGAAAACTTTTGAAATTTCTATGTTGAAGTCGAGCACGCTCGAGAAGCTTTTGGGAAGCGGCGCCTCTGCCGAAAATTCAATATCGTTTCCGCCGAGCGAAATTTTAAGCTCGGTTTTCGCGCAGTGCAGAAAAAGCCTGTTGATCTTCGACGCGGAGCGGAATTTTTTGTTGAACGAAAAGTCGCCGTAAGTGGCGTCGCCGAGAATCGGGAAGCCGCGCTTCGCGCACTGCACGCGCAGCTGGTGCGTGAAGCCCGTTATCGGGCGGAGCTCGGCGAGGCAAAGCTTCGCCTTGTTTAAATCCTCGCGCACGAATTTGCAATACGTGATCGCGGTTTTCCCCGACCTCGAGGACTCGGTCCTGACGTATTTTCCCTTTGAATACATCGCGAGGTTGTCCACCCATTTGTCCTCGATGCCGACCCTGCCTTTGCAAATGGCGAGATACGTTTTCTGCACCGTCTTTTCTTTGAACGCGAGCTTTGCGGCGGCGGCGGCTTCGGGATTCGCCGCGGCGATCACGACGCCCGAGGTCGGCGAGTCGAGCCTGTTCGCCAGATACAGCTTAAAATTTTCGCCCGCCTCGTTTTCCCACGAGTAATACTCGCCGCGCATATTGTAGCGCGCCCGCAGCATCGGGGGCTTGGCGTTTTTCGACGGCGACGCGTTCGGGTGCGTGGCGCGCCCCGCCTTTTTGTTTATCGCGATAAGCCCGCATTCGTCGAATTTTATCACTTCGCAGCCCGAGGAGAGCGGAAGATTTTTAATCAACTCTTCTGTTTTCATCTGTAGTGGAACGTTATTTTTACCGATTGGTCCTGCCCGCCGAAGGCGTTTACCATTTCCTGCGTCCACTCGCCGTATGGGGCGGTCGTGAGAATGGACTGCTCGCACAGCCCCGTTCCGGTGTTCGTGGACGTGGAAAATAAAATTTTGAATTTTGAAAGCTCGCCCGACGTGTTCAGGTAGAACTCGACCGCGACGATAGAGCCGACCGCCGTGCCGAGGTCGTATTTCGACGCGAGCAGATTCCACTGGCGGGCGATAGCCTCTATCATTCTCTGCTGGTACGCGCCGAATTCGCTGAAGCGCGAGTCGCACGCGACGACCCCGCGCGAGCTCGCGTGCGAGCGGTTGTCGGCGAGCGGGCCCGCGGGAATTTTCATGCTGAGCGTGGGGCGCGGGCGCGGCGCGGGAAGGTCGGGCTGGTTTTGCCGCTCTTGGCTCTCTTGTTGTTTTGGCTGTTCGGGCGTTTCGGAATTTTCTTTTTGTTTGGGGGCGTCGCCGGGCTTGCCGCCGCCCGAACCTTTTTCTCCAAGAGTCTCGCCCTTGTTCGGCTTTTCGGGGGATTTTTCCGACTTAACGCCCTTGCGCTCTTTTTCGCCGTCGGGCTTTTCCGACGCCGGCGTTTTTGAATGTTTTTCAAATTTGACAAACCCGCTTGTCTCGGGCGCGGACAGCGAATTTTGCTCGGTTTTCGCGGGCGGCGTTTCGGGCTTGGAGTCGTCGCCGCCGCCGTCCGATTTCGCGGCGCTTGCGGATTCTCCGCCGCCGTTTTTGGAGGTCGAAGCGCTTTCGCTCTTGGGTTGCGCGGAGGGCTGCGGGCTGCTTTCCGACGCCTGCGCGGGGTGTTCGAGCGGGCGATTTAAAGTTTCGAGAACCGCCTCTGGCGAGAATGTGTCGGTCTCGCCGCTCGTGCCGGAGACGATTTTTTTGCCGTTTTTGATTTCGCCCTCGACATACGGCATTTTCGATTTCGACGAAGGGTCGGGCAGCTCGTCCGCGGCGCGCTGGTTTTTGAAAGACTCGGGGGAGTCGGGCGATTCGGGCGGGGTGTCGTTCGCGTATGGGTTCGCCTCGATAAAGGTGGGCGTTTTTTTCTCGATCTTCGGCGGGAGGATTTCGATTTTCAGCTCGTCGAAATTTTTTTCTTTTTGCGCGATGCGCGAAAATTCCGCCGGTATTGCGTAGTAGCCGCCAACGTGTATCAGCAAGGCCGCCAAAAGTGCTATCGCCGCCGCCGTGCGGTCGGTCTTGTCGGAGCCGTAATAAATTTTTCTGTCGAAATCGTCCTGCATTATACTATGCAAAAAATGAAAAATTTTCTCAAGTATGCGCGCGCGCGGCGAGCGTGTCGAGAATCTTTTTGCACGCCCCGACGGGCAGCCCCATGACGTTGTCGAAATCGCCGTCGATTTTTTCGATGATCATCCCGCCGCATTCCTGCGCGGCGTAGGCGCCCGCCTTGTCGAGGACGTAAACGCGGCGCAGATATTCGTCGATTTCGCCGTCGGAAAGATTTTTGAACGATACCCGCGACTCTCTAAAATCCGCGATCGCCTCGAGCGAACCGTCCGCGCCCGCGCGCGCCGCGCAAACGCCCGTAAAGACAGAGTGCGTTTTTCCGCGCAGGATTGAGAGCATTCGCTTGGCGTCGGCTTCGCCGCGCGGCTTGCCGTAAATATCGCCGCCGAGCGCGACGACGGTGTCGGCGCCGAGGACTATTCTGTTCGGGCGAAGCTTCGCAACGCCCAGTGCCTTGCGCCGCGCGTTTTCAATGGCGACCTCGCGCGGGGAGAGTTTCCCGCCGGCGATTTCCTCCGCGTCGGAGACGACGACCTCGAAATCAATCCCCGCCTTTTCCAGAAGCTCGCGGCGCCTCGGGCTCGCCGACGCCAAAATTATCTTGTTGCCGTTTGTCAAATCCATGTCAGTATGGGCGCAAATAATCGGGACGGAATTGAAAAACGCAAAGAAAATAACCTCGAAAAGGGAAATTTTAAACATTCGCGGGCTGTCGTTTATCGCCGACAGGAAAATCGTCGACAACATAAGCTGGCGCGTCCTCGAGGGCGAGCGCTGGGCGCTGCTCGGGGCGAACGGCGCGGGGAAAACGTCGCTCATATCGACGATCTGCGCCTACAACACGCCGTCCGAGGGCGAGATGTCGGTCGACGGCAAAAAATACACCGAGTACAACTGGAGCAAAATGCGCGAGCGCATCGCGCTTGTCGGAAGCCAGCTTCGGCGCGGCATCAACCGCGGCGAAAAGGTGATGGAGGTCGTCGTAAGCGGCAAGTTCGCGCAGATAAACTACTGGGGGCGCATTACCCGCAAGCTCGCCAAAGAGGCGTACGCGCAGATGGAGCGCTTCGGAATCGGGCACCTTGTCGACAGCGACTGGTTTCTCATCTCGCAGGGCGAGCGGCAAAAAGTTTTGCTCGCCCGCGCGATGATGCTGAAGCCGTCGGTCGTGTTCCTCGACGAGCCTTGCTCGGGGCTCGACCCCGTCGCGCGCAGGGATTTCGTCAAGTTCCTCGGCGGGCTTTGCGCCGACAAAAACATTCCCGCGATAATTATGGCGACGCACTATGTCGAGGAAATCCCGCCCGAGTTCACCCACGCGATGGTTATCAAAGACGGCGCGGTTCTCGCGCAGGGCAAGATAGGGAAGGCGATGACATCGGAAAATCTTTCGCTCGCGTACGGCGCCAAGTGCGCGCTTTCAAAAAAGCGCGGAAGATACCGCCTCGAAATCGAATAGCGCGCGGCGAAAATATAATTTCGTTGTTGCGCGCGCGGCGTTTTTAATTTTCTAATATAGATCGTTTCAATCTGCAACAGGAGAAAAAATATGAAGAAAAGCAAAGCGGCGCTTGCCGCGATTCTGGGAGCGTTTTTGTGCGCGTCGGCGTTCGCCGAAGTGTTCGAGCTCAAAAACGACAAAGTTCAACTGCAAATCGACGGCAAAGGAAACCTCGTTTCGCTCAAAAATCTTGAGAAGAACCGCGAATACGCGGGCGGCGACGGCCTCTGGCGCATTATCTATCAGGACGGCCTCTCGCTCGAGGAAAGCGTGGAGGCCCGCGACGTCCCCGTTTCGGTCAAGAAAGAGGGCGGAAAAATTTTGCTCTCCTACGGCGGAGAATTTCCCGTCGAAGTCGCGTGCTCGCTCGAGGGCGACGAAGTCCATTTCGCCTCCGAGATAAAAAACGCCTCGAAGGCGAAAATTCTGCGCGAGTTCCAATTCCCGATGATTCATTCCATGAACGTCAAGCCCGACTCCATTCTCTATTGGAACGACTACAACGGAAAGTTTTTTAAAAATATCCGCGGCTGGCTGATGTCGGGCTTCAAGGAGTACATGGCGCAGGACAACAAGGCTATCGAGAAATACGCCATGTATCCGTCGCCCCTCTCGATGAACTACTATATCGTGGGCGACAAGGATTGCTCGCTCTACTTTGGCAGCCACGACCCCGAGTTCGAAAAGACCCTGCACCTCGTCCGCACATGCCAGACGGGCGGCGAGGGCGAATTCAAATACGGCGGAATCGACTTTACGATGGTGAAATATCCGTTCCTCAAGCCCGAGCAGTCGAAGAAAATCGCCGACTTTGTTATTTCGCCGCACTCTGGCGATTGGCACGTTTCGGCGCGCAAATACCGCAAATGGGCCGACACTTGGTACAAGCACGTCCCGATTCCCGAGAGCTACAAAAAGTGCAACGGCTGGCAGCGCATCATCATGCGCCACCAATACGGAAAAGTTCTGCACCGCTACGACCAGCTTCCCGAAATCTGCAAGGCGGGTAAAGAGGCGGGCTTGGACACGATTCTGATGTTCGGCTGGTGGAAAGAGGGCATGGACGCGGGCTATCCCGAATACACCCCCGACGACACGCAGGGCGGCGACGAAGCCCTCAAAAAATGGATTAAGGAATTCCAGAAAGCCGGCGGCAAGGTCAACCTTTACTTCAACGGCCAGCTCATCGACATGAGCACAAAGTTCTACCGCGAGCGCGGCTGCAAGCTTTCGGTCAAGCGCGCCGACGGCACCGAGCACATGGAGCGCTATCCGTTCGGCGGCGACGGCACCGGGCTTCGCGCGTTCGGCAACAAGACGTTCGTAACCGCCTGCCCCGCGACCGACGAATGGCTCGAAGTCTTGAAGTCTTTCGCCGACCGCGCTATAGCCGTCGGGGCCGACGGCGTGTTCTTCGACCAGCTCGGCTACGTAACGGAGCTTTGCTTCGACCCGAACCATGGGCACGCGGTCCCCGCGCAAAACATCATGAAAATTAAGGGCGAAATGATACACAAGCTGCGCGAGTACGTCCGCTCGAAAAAGCCCGACATGAGCATGGGCATCGAGCACGTCACCGACCCGACCTCGATGCACGCCGACTATATCCACGGCGTCAACCCGCAGCTGTTCTTGGCGGCGGGGCGCGAGACCCCGGGCGGGGCGCCGCGCACCGCGCACGTTCCGCTTTACCAGTACACGTTCCCCGAAGTGCACACCACCAACCGCGACATCTACAACAACCAAGACGTGCCGCGCCGCTGCAATCTCTCGTTTATGCGCGGCTGGCGCGAGGACGCCGCGGTGTTCCGCTGCCGCGCGACTGTCGACCACGCGCCAGTTTACAAGGCGTATCTGACGAAGATAAACGCCCTGCGCGACAAGTTCCGCGACACCGTCCTCAACGGCGTAACGCGCGACACCGAGCTCGCCGAGTGCTCGAACCCCGACCTCGAATACCAGACTTTCGAGAACGATGAAAAAATCACCGTCGTAACGACGCAGTCGTTCAAGGGCAAGATGTCGGCGACGTTTAAAGTCGCGGGCGGGGAGCTCGCCAACTACGACGGAATCGGCAAGTACAAGGTCGTCGGCAAGGGCGGCAAGGTTGAAGTCGAGGTCGATAAAGACGCGCTTTTGGTGCTCGACTTCAAAAAGGTAAAATAGAAAAACCCGCTTTCCCCAAACGCCGCCTCCCCCAAAGAGGCGGCGTTTTTTTGCCCCGCGCGACAGAAAAAATCCATGCAAATCCGGAGTCAGACTCCGGATTTGCATGGATATTTGCCCGCGCGGCAGAAAATATAAAGCCGCGTTTTTTGCGTTATTTTGCTTGAAAGTCCGCGCTGAAACACGCTATAACGCAAGAATGAAGTGCTTGAATTTTGTGAAACTTTGCGCGGCGGCGGCGCTTTTGCTTGCGCAGCTTTGCGCGGCCATCGGCGCCGAAGAGTTCTTCGGGCTTTTCAACGGAAAGGCGGAGATAAAGTTCGACTCGGCGGGCAATCTGGTGTCGCTTAAAAATCTCGAAAAAAACCGCGAGTACGCGGGCGGGCGCGGGATTTGGCGCATAATATACCGCGACGGCGATCTGCTCGAGGAGGCTCTCGAAAGCTCGGACGTCCCCGTCGAAGTCTCGAAAAAAGACGGCGGGATTTTTCTATCCTACGGCGGCGAATTCCCCGTCGAAATAATGTGCAGGCTCGACGGCGACAGCGTAGTGTTCTCGCCGAAAATTTCCAACGCCTCGAAGGGAAAAATACTGTCCGAGTTCCATTTCCCGATGATAGAGTCGGCGAATATCCGCGAAAACACGGTGCTGTATCTGCCCGTCGCGGGCGGGACGTATTTCCCCGACGTGCGCGGCTGGCTGATGTCGGGCTTCAAGTCCTACATGGCGCAGGACAACAAGGCTATCGAGCAATACGCGACGTATCCGTGCCCGCTCTCGATGAACTACTACGTTTTTGACGACGGCGACTGCGCCCTTTACGTCGGCAGCCACGACCCGTCGTTTGAAAAGACGCTCCACATTTTCCGCGCGCGCCACTCGGGAGGCTCCGGCGATTTCAATTACGGGGGCGTCGATTTCGGAATGGTCAAGTTTCCGTTCCTGAAGCCCGGGCAGTCGAAGGCGCTCGCCGGCTATGTGGTCTCGCCGCATTCGGGTGACTGGCACGTTTCGGCGAAAAAATACCGCAAGTGGGCGGACACATGGTTTTCGCATAAAGAGCCCGCGGAAAGCTACAAAAGCTCGAATGGCTGGCAGAGGATAATCCTGCGCCACCAATACGGCAAGACGTTCTACCGCTACGACCAGCTGCCCGAGATACGCGAGGCGGGCAGGGGCGCGGGGCTCGACACGCTCATGCTCTTCGGTTGGTGGAAAGAGGGCATGGACGCGGGCTATCCCGAATACACCCCCGACGCCGCGCAGGGCGGCGACGAAGCCCTCAAAAAATGGATAAAGGAATTCCAGAAAGACGGCGGCAAGGTCATTGTATATTTCAACGGGCAGCTTATCGACACCGGAACCGCGTTTTACCGCGAAATCGGGCGCAAAATTTCCGTAAAGCGCTCCGACGGCGCCGAGCATATCGAGCGGTATCCGTTTGGCGGCGACGGCACCGCGCTGCGCGAATTCGGGAACAAGACATTTGTCACCGCGTGCCCCGCGTCGGAAATCTGGCGCGGGATTTTGAGGAAATTCATAGACCGCGCCGCCGCGCTCGAGGCGGACGGGGTGTTCTTCGACCAGCTCGGATACAAGAGCGAGGTTTGCTTCGACCCGTCGCACGGGCACGCCGTTCCCTCGTTCGACATCATGCGCGTAAAAAGCGAAATGGTGCGCGAAATGCGCGATTATGTGAAATCGAAAAATCCGAAAATGAGCTTCGGGATAGAGTGGTTCAGCGACATCACCGCGCAGCATGCCGACTACGTCCACACCACGATGCCGAACCTGCATTTGCAGCGCTCGCAGGCGCTGAGCCAAGCGCGGCTTTCGGTGGTCATGCCGAATATGTCGACGGGCGGCGGCGGCGGAAAATCGGCAGTGCCGCGGACCGCGCACGCGCCGATGTTCAAATATACTTTCCCCGAAATCCAGATGACAAACCGCGACATCTACGACAACCGCGACGTCGCGGGGCGGCTAAACCGCACGTTTATGCGCGGCTGGCGCGAGGACGCCGGCGTGTTCCGCTGCCGCGCGACGGTCGACGCCGCGCCGGTTTACAAGGCGTATTTGGCGAAAATCGCGCGCTTGAGGGACAAATACCGCCCGCTCGCGCTCAACGGCGTTTTCCGCGACACCGACCTTGCGGAGTGCTCCGACGCCGATATCGAATATTCCACTTTTGAAAACGGGGAGGAAATCGCCGTCGCCGCGACGCAGTCGCACGCGCGGTCGGCATCGGCGCGCTTCAAGGTCGGGGGCGCGAAGTTTGAAAAATCCGACGGCATAGGCGATTTCAAGGTTGAAGCGAAGGGCTCGTCGGCAAGCGTCAGGATTGGCAAAGACGCGCTCGTTTTGCTCGTCTTTAAAAAGAAGTGAAAAAAACGCCAAAAAAACTGTTGCATTTTTCTTGCGGGGGCGTTTAATTTCGGTGTTTTATTTATTAGATAAAAGGAGAATTTTATGTCACAGCACAATAGTTTCAAAAGCGGAGGCTCCGCGACATCGAAGAAACGCAGCGTTCTCAAGCGTTTTGAGCGCATTGATTTGCTCCGCAAGCGCGGGCAGATTAAAGAGGTCACCCGCGTGACGGGGCTTCCCAAGACAAAGCCCGCCGAATAAGGCGTGCGAGGCCTTTAGAGCGCGTCCGGCGGCAATGCGGACGCGTTTTTTTGTCTTTTCTTTCGCCGCGCGCGGCGCCGAATTTTGGGCGCGGCGCCGGTTTTCAAAATGGCAAAACTTCCGGAAATAATGTCGCCCGCGGGCGATTTCCCATGCCTTTCGGCGGCGCTAAAGGCGGGGGCGGACGCCGTCTACTTCGGCGCGAAGGGCTTCAATATGCGGGCGGGCGCGCGGAACTTTTCTTTGCGCGAGCTCCCGAAAGCCGCCGCGCTTTGCCACTCGTTCGGCGCGAAGGCGTATCTTACGCTCAACACGATTTTCTATCAGCGCGAGCTCCGCAAACTCGACGCCGCAGTCCGCGCCGCCGCGAAGGCGGGGATCGACGCCGTCATCGCGTGGGACTTCGCGGTTTTCGAGCTCGCCAAAAAATACGGGCTCGAGGTTTTTCTCTCGACGCAGGCGAGCGTCTCGAACGCCGCGGCCGTCTGCAAATACTACCGCGAGTTCGGGGTGCGCCGCTTTGTCCTCGCGCGCGAGTGTTCGATTTCCGACATCGCCGCGATCCGCCGCGCAGTCCGCCGCGAGCTTGGCGCGGGCGCGGGAATACAGTTCGAGGTTTTCGCGCACGGGGCGATGTGCGTCTCGCAAAGCGGCAGATGTTTTATGTCGGCGTTCTCGCGCGGGGCGAGCGCGAACAGGGGCGAGTGCCTCCAGCCTTGCCGCCGCGAATACACGATCTCGGCGGCGAACGGCGACTCGTTCGCAATCGGCAGCGGCTATGTGCTAAGCCCGAAAGACCTGTGCGTTGCCCCGTTCATCGAAAAGCTTTTCGAGGCGGGAGTCGATTCGCTGAAAATCGAGGGGCGCAACAGGAACGCCGAATACGTTTGGACGGCGACGCGCGCGTATAAAAAACTGCGCGACTTTTATTTTTCGGAGCGCGGCAAGCCGGGCTTTGGCGCCGAGTTCGCCAAGCTCAAAAGCTGGGCCGTCGGCGAGCTTTCAAAAGTTTTCAACAGGGGTTTTTCGGGCGGCTTCTACATGGGAAAGCCCGCCGGCGACTGGACGTCCGCGGGCAACGAGGCGAAGCTAAAAAAGAGGATCGTAGGCCACGTCGTAAAATTTTATCCGAGGATTTCCGTCGCCGAGATTTCCGTCGACGCCGAGCCGTTCAGCGCGGGCGACATTCTTCAGGCGGAAGGCGAAAAAACGGGCTTTGTCGAGTTCGCCGCCGAGAGCGTCGAGCTTGGCGGCGAGCGCGTGAAAACCGCTCCGAAAGGCTCGCTCGTGGGCGTAAAAGTTCCCGAAAAGCTGCGCAGGCTCGACAGAATTTACAAGCTCTGTTAGCGCCGCGGCGAGGCTGTCAGTTTTTTGTTGATGTCGGCGGACAGGCTTTTATTCTTCGTTTTATCCCAGAAATTAAATCTATGAAAAAATATTTTAAGTTTGCGCTGCCTCTTTTTATTTTTCCGATAATCGCGTTCGGGAAAGGGGAGCTTCAAAAGATTATCGACGATGCCGCCGCGCGCGGCGGGAAGCTAGTCAAGATTTCCGGATTTTACACTTTGTCCGAGCCGCTCAAGCTCGACGAGCGCCATTCGGGAATGACGATAGACGGCGGCGGCGAAACCGTCGTCTGCTGCGGCGAAAAAATCGCGGGTTGGCGCTTCGAAGGCGGGTTCTGGCGGGCGAAGGCTAAAATCGGGAAAGCGGACTCCATGTTCGTAAACGGCGCGCGGGCGAACCCGTCGGCGGGCGGCTTCGCGCGCATGTACAACGTATGCGTCGCCGACCCGACAAATTCGTTCTTCGCGCGCTCGCGCGATTTGGAGCTTCTCGACGGGCTTTCGCCCGATGAAATCAAAAACGCGTATATCGAAGAGTGCGACGTCTGGCACAATTCGCGCTTGCCGATAGTTTCGGTTGAGAAAATCGGCGGCGGAAAAACGTCGCTGGTAAAGTTGGCGGGCGACAACAGGACGCCGTTTTTCCTGTTTGAAAAGTTTCCGCATTACAGGGTGTGCAACACGCGCAAAGGGCTGCGCAAAGAGGGCGAATTTTATTTCGACATGGCATCGCGCGAAATCCTCTACCTGCCGCGAAAGGGCGAGAATATGCAAACCGCGGAAGCGTTCATTCCCGCGCTGCCGCTCGCGCTGGAAATCGCGGGGAAATCCCCCAAATCGCGCGCCGAAAACATCGCGGTGAAGGGTGTCGATTTCTTCTGCGGGTCGGTCGAGCCGTTTACTTTGGGAATGCAGGCGGCGAAGCCCGCGAAGGGGTTTGTCAGAATTTACAACGCGCGCGCCGTATCCTTTAGCGGCAACAAAATCCGCTGCGCCGACTCGTGCGCGTTGGACATCGGAAAGGCTGCCGACGGAATATCGGTCGAGGGCAACGAAATTTCCGACATCGGCTGCGGCGGCGTTAAAATAGGCGAGGAGCCGGCGTGCATAAAATCGCCGGAGGAGGACACGTTCGGCGTGCGCGTCAGCGACAACATAATCCGCGCGTATGGGCGCTACAACAAGTCGGCGGCGGGCATACTGGCGCTCGACGCGCGCGACGTGGAAATAGACCACAACACGATTTTCGACGGCTTCTACTCGGCAATCTCGTGCGGCTGGACGTGGGGCTACGCCCCGACGCGCACGCGCGGCAACAAAATTACAAACAACAGAATTTTCGACATCGGGCAGGGGTATCTCTGCGACATGGCGGGCATCTACACGCTCGGCTCGCACAAGGATTCGGTCATTTCGGGCAACGATATAAGCGGAGTGCGCAGGCAAAGATACGGCGGCTGGGGCATATACAACGACGAGGGCAGCGGCGACTTTCTCGTCGAAAAGAACTACGTCCACGGCGTTCAGGACGACGGCTATTTCCAGCATTACGGCATAAGAAACACGGTCCGCAACAACGTGTTTGAAAACAACGGAATCGGCGAAACCCAGATAGGCCTGCTGCGCAGGGGGAAGGACTATCCCGACCAGCTCTTTTTTGAGCGCAACATCGTCTCCTACGCGGGCGGCTCGACAGTTCTCAAGCATGGGCTTGTCGGGCGCGGGAACGGCAAGTTCGACCGCAACATCTACTGGGCGGGCGGGAGCCAGCCCGACTTCGGCGGCGCGAATTTTGCGCAGTGGCAGGAGAAATTCGGGCAGGACAAAAATTCAATCGTCGAAGACCCGCGCCTTAAAGACGGCGTTCCGGAAAACGCCGCCGCCGCGCGGAAAATCGGCTTCGAGGCGTTCTCGACAAAAGGCGCGGGCGCGCGCGGAAAAATGAAGGAGCGCCTAAAAGAAATCCTCGGCGCGTATAAAACGCCGGAGACTTTTTCCATTCCGCTCCTGCCTGATTGGCCGCGGGAGTACGAGATGGATCTTTCGCGCTCGCCGATCGGCGGCAGGCCGATTCTCTTTGGCGCGATCTCGCAGTATATTGGCTCGGCGAACAACGGCTACGACGTCTGCGTCCTTCGGGAGGGAAACTCGCGCTACCTGAGATTTTTCGACTCAAAGCTTCCCGACAAGACGCACTATCCGACGCTGAATATCCATTGGGTGCATTTCCCGAAAGGCGAGCGCTGCGTTCTAAAGTTTGAAGCCAGGCTCTACAGCTTTTCGACATTCTTCGTGGAGTGCAGGGGCGACACCGGGCACTCGGGGCCGATTATGCGCTTTAAAAACGGAAAGCCGATTGTCGGCGGAAAGGCGGTTGATGCGCCGTTTGGCAAGTGGCTGGAATGCTCGATAGAGTTCGCGATAGACGGCTCGCGGAATTTCAAGGTTGAAATCAGGGACGGCAAAAAAATTCTCGCGCAAGGCTCCCAAACCTACGCGGCAAAGCCGATGAGCCGCGCGCAGGCGATTGTCGTGGCGCAGACTTCCAACGCCGAGGGCGCCTATTTCGACATTCGCGGGCTTTCGCTAAAAAGCGCGGAATAGTCGAAATAGTTTAAACTTTTGCCTCCACAATGCAAACCGGCGCAAGATGTTTCTTGCAATGCGCCAATTTTTCTTTACGGTGCTTTTCACAAACGCAAACAAAAGGAACACAATGGCAGACAGAAGAAAATTTTTATCGCAAATGGCTTCGGCGGCGGCTCTGGTTGGGCTTTCGCCCGCAATCTCGGCGTGCTGCTGCGCGGGCAAATCCTCGCGCAAGCCGTTTAAAATCGGCGTCGCCGACTGGACTCTCTTAAAGAGGGGAACCCCCGACGCGTTCGATATGGCAAAAGAAATAGGGCTCGACGGCGTGCAGGTCTCGATGGATTTCGAGCCCGAAAATCCCGTCTGGGGAACGCCCGAAAAAATCGCGGCTCTCAAGTCGGCGATGGCGCGCACAAACCTCGAGTGCGCCTCCACCGCGGCGGTGTGCGGAAAAAATCCGTTCATCAAATACGGCACCGTCGTGGATTACATCAAGGACGCCTGCAAAGCCTCGGCGCAGCTTGGCGCAAAGGATATGCTCGTGCCGTTCTACGGCAAGGGCAGCCTGCTCGACACCTCCACAATGCGCATCAAGGAGGAATATTTTAAACCCGTCGTCGAGCGCCTGAAGCTCATCGCGCCGGTCGCGGAAAAATACGGCGTGACGATCGGAATGGAAAATTCGCTCAACGCCGAGGACGATATCCGCATCATCGAGGCTGTCGGAAGCCCCGCGATAAAGGTCTACTTCGACATAATGAATTTCCAGTATTACGGCTTCGAGACCGTCCCCGAGATGAAAAAGCTCAAGGGGTATATCAACCAAATTCACCTCAAAGACATCGGCCACAAGCTCGACTCCAACTCCGGAATGCCGCGCGATATGCGCGCGTGCTTCGAGACGATTCTGGAAATCGGCTTCGACGGCTGGCTCGTGTTCGAGACGCACGGGCACAACCCCAAAAAGCACGGGTCTGTGGAGAGCCTGCTAAAGCACAACCTCGAGTACGTCAAAAATTCGGTGCTGTTCTCGTAGGCTTTCGCGAAAGCGGCCGCGAAAAAATAAAAAAGGCTCCCGATTTTTCGGGAGTCTTTTTTTGTTTTATTTGAAGAGATGTTTCGCGCGGGCGGAGCGCAGCGGCTATTTAATCCACTTTCGCCAGTCCGCCTTGAACGAGTCGGCGTCTTGCGGAGTCGCCACGAGGGGGGCGAGCAGCCTTGCGGGAAGCGACGGCTCGAAGCCGTCCATGAGTTTTTCGGCGATTGTGCGCGCCGCGAAATAGCCCCAGCCGTAGTAGTCGTGGTAGACGCACGCGGAGATCTGCCTGCGCTCCAGATAGCCCGCGAGCTGCGGCAGAGCGCCGACGCAGATGGCGAACGTTCTGTCGATGTCGGGCCTTATCGGCGCGGTGTCGGCGAGCAGTTCGGGGGAGATGAAAATTTCGCCGAAGTCGTCGCGCCGCATTATGAGGGCGGCGTTTGTGTCGGCATAGACGGAGTAGAGGGAGATGTTCTCGGCGAAGATTTCGGACGAGATTTTTTCAAAGGCGCCTTTTCCGAAGAGTTCCCGCGCGCGGGCGAGAATTTTTTTGTCTGCGTCGGCGGACGGCGGAACGCTGCCGTAGATGTAGAGCGCGGGTTTCTTTCCGCGCGAGAGAATCGACAGCTGCTCGTCGAGGGCGGCGCGCATTTTTTCCGCGTCGGTGCCGATAAAGCAGAACCTATCCGAGCTTGGAATGTCGGTCCCCACGAGCGCTGTCGGGAACGAATTTTTTTTGAGAGAAGAGATTTTTTTCGCGAGGGGCTCCGCCGCGCTTTCGGGCATGACGATCGCGCCTTTCGCGCCGTCGATATAGGCTTTCCCGAGAAGCTTTGCCTGCTTTTCGGCGTCGGGCGCGGAAAGGAATTCGACCTCGAATTTTTTTCCGTATCTGATTTCGAGCTGCGCGAAGGCGTCGAGGGCTCCGTTGCGTATGGCGGCGTTCGCGGCGGGGTTTTGCATTGAACCTATATACGCGATTTTAACCAAGCCTTTCGCGCTTGCAAGGCACGCGAGGCACGCGAAGGTTGCGGCAAAAAATATTGTTTTTTTCATTGTGCGGGGGTGGTTAGCATTTCGACGATTTTCGACATCGAGTCGGCGCAGAGTTTCGCCGATTTCGCGGCGTCGGGGGAGTGCGCGAAAAACGCCGCCGCGGCGTTTGCCGACGGGAATACGGCGCACACGTTCGCGCGGTTTTCAAATGAGTCGGCGGCGACAAAAAACACGGCGCCCCTTTCGCTCGAGCGCATCCAGCCGTTCGCGAATTTTTCTTCCGGACTTTTGGGGAAGCGCCTTTGCGCGAGCGTCTCGCGCGTGGCGATCGGCGGGTTGGGCGAGGTTTCGCACTCAAGCCACTTGGCGGTGTCGCCTATCGAGAGCGCGTAGGCGGTCGCCGGGAAGAGCGCGCCGCTGTATGATGCAAAGCGCGGATCGGAAAATTTTAGCGGCTTAAAAAGATATTTTTCGGAGCAGGCGGCGAAAGATTTTTTCATATTTTTTTCGCGCTTGTCGAAAACGTATCCGAGCGCGTATCCCGCGAGAGCCGCCGAGAGCCGCGACCTTATCTGGACGCCGCCCGCGCCCGATATCGGCTGGATTTGCGAGGCGGCCTCGAACGTTTCGGCGGCGGAAGAGGCGCGCGGGAGAAGGTCGTCGGCGTGCGGATCGACGCCTGCGCGCATCGAGAGAAAGTCGGCGAACGCGCCCGAATATTTTTCGCTCAAAAACGAGCAGTGGCGGGAAACTTTCCAGTCGGCGCGAACGGCTCCCGCGCTTTCCATCGAGGCGAGCATGAGCGATAGTAGCGCCTGCGACGTGTTGCCGAGCTGGAATTTTTCATCTTCGGGGCATGAAAAAACTTTTTGAAAAACGGTCTTGCCGTCTATTACAACGCACATCGCTCCGCTCTTCGCGCCCGACGCTTCCAGCCCGCGCGCGAAAGCCCGCGCGGCGTATTCGAGCCGCGGCGCAGTCAAGTTGCGCGCTTCGGGAACGCCGCCACTTGCGGCGCAGGAAAGCAGCGCGAGAACCGCGGCTATGGCGAAAAATTTTTTCTTCATAATTTAAACCGCTTTATCGGAACTTTGCCCGATTTGGAGCGCACCCAGCTTTCCAAGTCGGCGGGCAAAACCATTTCATCGAGAATTTCGGAGAACATGCAAGAGCGCGTCTTTACGCGAGCGGCGATGCACGAGATGTCGAGGGTAAGGTCGGTCGGGCTGCCGCCGGAAACGGGCTTTATGAACTCGCCCGGGTTCAGCCCGAAATGCTCCGCTACGCGCCGCGCCATGTCAAACCTGCTCACGCGCTCGAGCCCCGCGAAATGGTATATGCCGCTGACGTTTGGGCGCTCGCAAAGCTCGCAGAGCAGGTCGGCGAGGCGCGAGACGGAGAGCGGGCATTTTATCTCGTCGGTGCGCAGCTCGGAAACCGCGCCCGACGACCACGCGCGCAAAAGTTTTTCGTGAAGCGAGCGCCGCCCCGTCAGGCTGTTGCCGCAGACGTGGCTGAGCCGCAAAACAATCGTTTCGCGCGGATCGACTTTCAGCACTTTTTTTTCCGCCATCATTTTTGTCGTTCCGTAGAGCGTGCAGGGCATGGGAATGTCGGTATTTTTATACGGCGCTGCGGTGCCGTCGAAAACCATGTCGGTCGAAAGGTGGATAAACCGCGCCCCGACGTGGTGCGCGAGCCTCGCGAGAGCCTCGGGCAGGGCGACGTTCATCTTTTCCGCGAGCGCAGGGTTCGCATCGACATCTGCCGGGCTCGAGATCGCGGCGCAGTTGACGACCATTTCCGGAAACATGTCGAGCACCGCCCGCTGGAGCGCGGCTTCGTCGGAAAGGTCGAGCTTTATTTGCTCGACGTTCGCGATCGCGGGAAGATCGTGCGAGTTCGAGACGGCGAGGATCTTGTGCCCCGCCGCCGACGCCGCCTTTACAAAATTGTAGCCGACAAGCCCCGTCGCTCCCGTGCAAAAAATGTTCATAAAAAATAAGCCTTTGACTATTATCTTACGCTTGCAAAAAACGGTGATTTTTCAATAATCGCCGTTGTTTATATAACGACATAGTATGAAACTCGAAAACATAGTAAAGAAACAAATAAAAAATCTGCCCGTTTACGAGACGGGCAAGCCCATCGAATACGTCGCGCGCGAGTTCGGGCTCGACCCCGACGGAATCCTGAAAATGGCGTCGAACGAGAACCCGCTCGGGGCGTCCCCCAAGGCTATGGCTGCGGTGCGCGCGAATCTCGGCAACCTCAACAGGTATCCCGACGGCGGCTGCTACGAGCTGCGCCAAAAGCTCGCCGCCAAGTGGGGGCTTTCGCCGTCGCAGTTCGCGTTCGGCAACGGCTCGAACGAGCTTCTCGAATTCGTCGCGCAGTGCTTTGTCGACGAGGGCGACGAAACCGTTTTCGGCGCGCAGTCGTTCATAGTTTACAAGCTCGCCACGATTTTTATGGGCGGCAAATGCGTCAGCGTCCCGATGCCGAATTTGAAATACGACCTCGACGCCCTGCGCGACGCCGTCACCGACAAAACAAAAGTCGTCTTTATGACGAACCCGAACAACCCGACGGGCGCGGTGCTCGGGCAGTCGGAGGTGGAAAATTTTGTGCGCTCGCTTCCGGAGCACGTTCTGTTCTGCTACGACGAGGCGTACACCGAGTATCAAGACAAGGAGGTCGATTTGCGCCCGCTAATCGCGGAGGGGCGGCATGTGGTGTGCCTGCGCACGTTCTCGAAAATCTACGGGCTCGCGGGGCTGCGAATCGGCTACTCGTACTCGTCGGAAGAGCTCGCAAGCTACATCAACCGCGCGCGCGAGCCGTTCAACGTAAACAGCCTCGCGCAGGTCGCGGCGATCGCCGCGCTCGACGATTCGGAATTTCTCGAAAAGTGCCGCGCGGTCAACAACGCGGGCAGAAAGCAGTTCGTGGAGGCGTTTGAGAAATTGGGCTTTGAGTATTTTTCCGACGGCGCGAATTTCGTAATGGTGAAGGTGGAGAACGCCCCGGGCGTGTTTGTGGAAATGCAAAAGCGCGGGGTGATCGTGCGCCCGAATGTCGGCTACGGGCTTCCCGACTGGCTCCGCATAACGATCGGCAAGCCCGAGGAAAACGAACGCTGCATAGCGGAGCTTTCCAAATTCGCAAAGTAGGCTCGCGATGTCCGGGTTTTGGCAGTCGGCGCTGTGGCTTGCGCTCTCGCTCTCATCGGCGGCGGGCGGGGCTGCGCTTGCGTCGATGTCTTACGCGGTGGCGTCGCTGCGCTTTCTGAACCTGCGCGGAGAGGAACTTCCGAAGCGCGGGCGGGGATTCGCGGGAATATTCTTGGCGGGCAACTCGCGCCGCGTGGCGTCGGCTCTGGCGCTGGGAAGAAAATTTTTCTGCGCGTTTTCGGCGGCGTCGATGTATCTTGCGCTCTCGCCTCTCGGCGGGGAGAGCGGCGTCTGGAAAACGGCTCTGGCGGCGGCTTCTGCGGTATTAGCGGTGTTCTTGCAATACTGCCTTTTTGAAATCCCCGCGACGAGAATCGGCAGAAACTATCCGCTGCCGACGGTGAAAAAACTCGGAGCGTTCGCGTTCGCGGTGTATGCTGCGTTTCTGCCGATCGAGCTCGCGGCGCGGTTTCTGGTCGGGAAAATTCTTCCCGAAAGGCTGCGGAGGCTCGAATCGGGCTTCGACTACATCGACGTTGCGATGATGCTCCGCGCCGACGAAAACGAGGCGGAGGCGATCTCGCCGTACACGGGGAAAATCGTCAGAAACGCGTTCAGGCTTCAGGAGCTCGACGTGAGCGACGCCATGCTCCCGCGCACGAAAATCGAATATTTCGACACCGAAAAAAGCAATTCGGAAAATCTCAAGCTTGCGCTCGGCTCGCACCACACCCGATACCCGCTCTGCAACGGCGGGCTCGACGACTGCATCGGCATAATGCACATCAAGGACGTTTTCACCGCCGCCGCCGAGCGCGACGTTGACAGCCTCGACTTCCGCGCGCTCTGCCGGCAGACGATACGCGTCAGGGAAAACGAGAAGCTCGAGGGCGCGCTCGCGAAGCTTTTAAAATACAAGCTGCAAATGGCGGTTGTGGAGGACTCGTTCGGCGGCGTGATCGGAATGCTCACCCTCGACGCGGCGCTCGGCGAGCTCGTCGGGCCCATGCGCGGGGACTTCGGCAACGACCGCGCCTCGGGCTCGATACGCGTCGTCGGGAGAAACCGCTACAAGATCGCGCCCATGACCGCGCTGCGGCGCGTCGAGGATTTTCTCGACGTGGATTTCGACACCGACGAGGTCTCCACATTCGGCGGGCTCGTGACTTTTTTGCTTGGCAGATTTCCCGAAAAAGGAGAACGTTTGCATATCCCCAATCCCGAAATGACAATCGTCATAGACTCCGTCGGAGAAAAGACGGTGGGCGAGTGCACAGTCATTTTGGAGGATTCCGGCGGGGACTAAAAATTTTTAATTTATCATGAACAACCCTCTGAACACACTCAAAGATTTTGCTTCCGCCGAGGGCGGCGTGAAGGGAAAAATTTACAGCCTCAAGGCTCTGAAAAACTCGGGCTTCGACGTCTCGCGCCTGCCCGTGGGCATAAAGATTGTCCTCGAAAGCGTGCTTCGCAACTGCGACGGCTCGCGCGCGACCGAGGCCGACGTAAAGCGCCTCGCCGCGTGGAACGCCGCCGCCCCGGGCGACTACGAAGTGCCGTTTGTGGTCTCGCGCATCGTCTTGCAGGACTTCACGGGCGTGCCGCTTCTGGTCGATTTGGCGGCAATGCGCGACGCCGCCGCGAAGCTCGGCGCCGACCCGCGCGCGATAGAGCCGCTCGTGCCCGTCGATCTGGTCGTCGACCACTCCGTGCAGATGGACTTCGCCGGAACCCCCGACGCCTGCGCGAAAAACCTCGAAATGGAATTTTCCAGAAACGCGGAAAGATACAAGTTCCTCAAGTGGGGGCAGGGCGCGTTCAAGACGTTTTCGGTCGTCCCGCCTTCGACGGGGATAATCCACCAAGTCAACCTCGAATACCTCGCGCGGCTCGTGTTCGTATCGCCCGACGGCGTCGTTTACCCCGACACGCTCGTGGGAACCGACTCGCACACGACGATGATAAACGGGCTCGGCGTCGCGGGCTGGGGCGTGGGCGGAATCGAGGCCGAGGCGGGAATGCTCGGGCAGCCGGTGTATTTCAAAGTGCCGGAAGTCGTGGGCGTAAACATGTCGGGCAAGCTCGCCGAGGGCGTCACCGCGACGGATTTGGCTCTCACGGTCACCGAGCTTTTGCGGCGCGAAAAGGTCGTCGGCAAGTTCGTCGAATTTTTCGGCGAGGGCGCGCGCTCCCTTTCGCTCGCCGACAGGGCGACGGTCGCGAACATGGCGCCCGAATACGGCGCGACGATGGGCTACTTCCCCGTCGACGAAACGACTCTCGAATATCTCAAACTCAGCGGCAGGGACGAGAAGCTCGTCGCCCTCGCGCGCGACTATTACAAAGAACAGGGAATTTTCGGCATACCCCTCGAGGGCGAGTGCGACTACACGAAAGTCGTAAACCTCGACCTTTCGTCGGTGCGCCCGTCGATAGCCGGGCCCAAGCGCCCGCAGGACAGGATCGAGCTTTGCGACGCGAAGAAGGCGTTTTCGGCGCTTTTGGCTGACGCGAAGCGCGAAAAGAAAAGCGTCAAAACCTCAAAGGGCGAAATCTCCGACGGCAGCGTTTTGATAGCCGCGATAACGAGCTGCACGAACACGTCGAACCCGTCCGTGCTGGTCGCGGCGGGGCTTTTGGCGCGCAACGCGGCGAAGCTTGGAATCCGCCCGCCCGCGTATGTGAAAACGACAATCGCCCCGGGCTCGCGCGTGGTGGCGGACTATCTCGAGGCGGCGGGGCTGCAAAAATATCTCGACGAGCTCGGCTTTAACATCGCGGGCTACGGCTGCGCGACGTGCATCGGAAACTCGGGCCCGATCGACGACGAGATTTCCGCCGCCGTCAAGGAGGGCGACCTCGTCTGCGTTTCCGCGCTTTCGGGCAACAGAAATTTCGAGGCGCGCGTGCACGCGCTTTTGAAGGCGAACTATCTCATGAGCCCGCCGCTCGTGGTGGCGTTCGCGCTCGCCGGGAAAATTGACATCGACTTCGACCGCGAGCCCCTCGCGAAGACGCCCGAGGGCAAGGACGTTTTCCTTTCCGACATTTGGCCGTCGTCGGCGGAAGTCGCGCGGACTGTGGGCGAGGCTCTCAAAAGCGAGATGTTCGCCAAGCGGTACAGCGACATGGCGGGCCCCGCGCAGTGGCGCGCAATCGAAAGCCCCGAGGGCGAGCTTTACGACTGGGACGAGAACAGCACCTACATACAAAACCCGCCGTTCTTCGACGTGCTTTCAAAGCAGGGCGGCGCCGCCAGCCTCGCGAACCTGCGCGCGCTCGCGATTCTCGGCGACTCCGTCACGACCGACCACATCTCGCCCGCGGGCGCGATAATCCCCGACGGCCCCGCGGGAAAATATCTGCGCGCCCGCGGCGTGGAGCGCAAAGACTTCAATTCTTACGGGTCGCGGCGCGGCAACGACCGCGTCATGACGCGCGGCACGTTCGCGAACGTGCGCATAAAAAATAAAATGGCGGGCGGCGCCGAGGGCGGCTTTACGAAGATCGACGGCGTCGGCGAAAACGTCCCGATTTTCGACGCGGCGGAAGTCTACCGCGGCAGGGGCGAGGGGCTCGTCGTGTTCGGCGGCGCCGACTATGGCATGGGCAGCTCGCGCGACTGGGCGGCGAAGGGAACGAAGCTTCTCGGCGTCCGCGCGGTTGTGGCGAAATCTTTCGAGCGCATACACAGGAGCAACCTCGTGGGAATGGGCGTTCTGCCGTTTGAATTCGCGGGCGGAGAGGACGCGCAAACTCTGGGCTTGGACGGAACCGAGACGTTCACAATCGAGTGCGAAATCGCCCCCGCGGCGAAAGGCGTCTTAAAAATCCGCAAGGCAGACGGCTCGGAAAAAACGGCGGCTCTGCTGCTGCGCATCGACACGCCGATAGAGGCGGAATACTACAAGGCGGACGGAATTTTGCCGTTCGTGCTCAAAAAAATTATCGACAAACGCTGATGCCTGACGAAACAAAATTTCTCGTGAAAGTCGAGTCCGGCACCGCGACGCTCGCGGTGATCGGCAAGGCGGGCTATCTGAATTGCAGCAACGTCGGGGAGTTCCTAACGTCGGCGATCGACGGCGGCTGCGCGCGCGTCGTGGTGCTTTGCCGCGGCTGCACGGGCATGGACAGCACGTTCCTCGGAATCCTCGCGGGGGCGGCGCTGCGGCTTAAGAAAATCGGCGGAAAAATGTTCCTCGCGGATTTGTCCGAGCGCAACAGGGAGCTTGTGGAAACCCTCGGGCTCTCGAAGTTCGCGGCGCTGGTAGATTCCGGCGCGGAGCGGGGCGAGGGCGGCGAAAACATAGGCGCCGCGCCCGCCGCCGCAGACGCGATCCTCGGGGCGCATGAAAATCTCGTCGAGGCGGACGGCGCGAATTTGTCGAAATTTAGGGACGTAATTTCATTTCTAAAGCGCGGGCGCGAAGAGCGGGAAGGCTTGTGATGGTTTTATTTTTGTCGATTTGGTGCGTTTTGGCGACTGCCTTGGCAGTCTCGCTTTTTGCGGGCGCCCGCGCCGACCGCGCCGCGCGCGAGGAAATCGATAGCATGCGCGAGGAGAAAGACACGATTATCGATTTTCTCCACAAGACCGCCGAGTGCATGGGCGGCGGCGACATCGACAAAAACAAGCTCTACCGCCTTATCGTCAGGGCGACGGCTCTTACCTGCGGGGCGATGAGCGCGTGCGTCTACGAGAGGACTTCGGACGGCAAGCTCGTTTCGCGCGCGACGGAAGGCTTGTTCCCGCCGCAGTCGAGGAGCGTAAAGGGGCAGGGTAATATGCTCCGCGCGAAATTTCTCGAAGAGGCGATTGTCGGCGAGACGATCGGCGAGGGCGACGGCGTAATCGGCGCGGTGGCGGCGCGGCGCGGCGGGATAATCGTCAAGAACGCGGAGAAAGATCCGCGCGTGATGGCGCACGAGGACGAGTCCCTCAAAGTGCGCAGCATAATCGCCGTCCCCGTCGCGTTCAGGGACACGCTCTACGGCGTGCTCGCGGTCGCGAACCCGATTTCGGGAAAGCCGTTTACCGACACCGATTTTTCCCTCGCGCTGTCGCTCGGCGAGCAGGCGGGGCTGGCGCTGCACAACATGGATTCGCTCTCGGCGATAATCCAGAAAAACAAAATGGAGTTCGATCTGCGGCTGGCGAGCAACGTGCAAAAATATCTTTTGCCCTCGTCCATGCCCGACACCGAAAACCTCCAGTTCGCGGTAAAGTACATGCCGCGCCAGCTCATCGGGGGCGACTTTTACGACTTCTACAAGCTCCCCGACGGGCGCGTCGGGCTCGCGGTGGGCGACGTTTCCGGCAAGGGCGTTTCGGCCGCGATGGTCATGGCGATTTGCCGCACGAAGCTGCAGTCGCTGGCGGTAAAAAACATTTCGCCCGCGGGGATTTTAAAAGAGCTGAACGCCGAAATGTTTTCGGTCATGCGCGCGGATATGTTCATCACGATGACATACGCTGTTGTCGACGCCGATTCATCGAGGATAACCCTCGCGAGGGCGGGGCACGAGCCCGCGCTCCTGTATTCCGAGGCCGCTGGCGGGCAGGCCGCGAAAAAAATCCGCGGCGACGGCATCGCCCTCGGCATGGCGGATTCCGAGATTTTCGACGAGTCGATTTCCGACATCGAGATAAGCTTTTCGCGCGGCGACGTTTTCGTGCTTTACACCGACGGGCTGACGGAGGCTTCCGACGCGTCGGGGGCGGAGTACACGTCGGGGCGCCTCGCGGAAAAGATAGCGCAGTTCGGCGCGCTTTCGGCGAACGCGATAAACGAGTCGATCGTCGCGGACGTCGCGGGCTTCACGAACAACGCCGAATACGCCGACGACCTCACCCTCGTTTGCGTCAAGAGAATTTAATCCAAAAATAACAATAAACAAGAAGGAATATTAAAATGCCAGGAGTTGGAAAATTGCTTAAACAGGCGCAGAAAATGCAAAAGGCCATGGAGGCGGCGCAGGCGGAGCTCGAGACTCTCGAGGTCGAGGGAACGGCGGCGGGCGGCGCGGTAAAGGCTGTCGTGAACGGGCAGGGCGCGCTAAAGTCGCTGAAAATCGACCCCGAATTTTTGAAGGAGGACGCCGAGAGCGTCGAGACCTCTATTGTCGCGGCGGTTCAGGACGCCGCGGCGAAGGCGAAGAAAACGGGCGAGGAAAAAATGTCCTCGATAACGGGCGGCTTCGCGCTTCCGTTCTAAATTTTCTTTAGCGCAAAGGCGCGAAAAAAAAGGCGAAAAAGAGCATGGCGCTCTTTTTCGCCTTTTTGTTTTCTCGCGGCGTTAGGCGAGGTCTTTTTCGGAGAACTTGCGGGTGTCTCCGCTTTTTACCTTGCCCGCGATAATCTCGCGCGCGAGCGGGTTTTCAATCCTCGCGTTTATCGCGCGCTTGAGGGGTCTTGCGCCGTAGGCGGGGTCGTAGGCTTTTTCGGCGAGGTAATTGTACGCGCCTTTGGTGAGCTCGACTTTTATGTTTTGCGCCTCGAGCCGCTTGTTAAGCTGCGCGATTTGCAGCTTTACAATCTTGACGATTTCCTCGAGCCCGAGAGCCTTGAAAATCACGATGTCGTCGATTCTGTTGATGAACTCGGGCTTGAAGTGCGCGCGCACTTCGCCCATGACGGCGTCGCGCGCGGCGGCGGAGAGGTCGCCGCCCTCGCCGATCGACGCGTCGTTGATAAACCGCGCCCCGACGTTTGAGGTCATTATGATGACGGTGTTTCTAAAGTCCACCCTGCGCCCCTGCGAGTCCGTCAGTACGCCGTCGTCCATGACTTGAAGGAGCGTGTTGAGAACTTCGGGGTGCGCCTTTTCGATTTCGTCGAAGAGCACCACGCTGTAGGGGCGGCGCCGAACCGCCTCGGTGAGCTGGCCGCCTTGCTCGTAGCCGACGTATCCGGGCGGCGCGCCGATAAGCCGCGCGACGGAATGCTTTTCCATATACTCGGACATGTCGATGCGCACCATGTTGTCCTCGCTGTTGAAGAGGGCGTTGGCGAGGGTTTTCGCCAGCTCCGTCTTGCCGACGCCCGTCGGACCGAGGAACATGAAGCTGCCCGTCGGGCGCTTGGGGTCTTGGATTCCCGCGCGCGAGCGCAGTATCGCGTTCGCGACGGCCTCGACCGCCTCGTTCTGCCCGACGACTCTTTCGTGGAGGATTTCGGGAAGCTTGAGCAGGCGCTCGCGCTCGGTCTCGAGAAGCTTGTTTACGGGTATTCCCGTCCAGTCGGCGACGATCGCCGCGATCTCGTCGGCGCCGACGCTCTCCTTGATGAGCGACGGCTCGCCGCCGTTTTCCATGGCGGTTTTGAGCTCGGCCTCGAGCTTGGGGAGCTCGCCGTATTTTATCTTCGCGGCCTGCTCGAGGTTGTACTCGCGCTCGGCGCGCTCCATTTCGATTTTCGCTTTCTCGATGCGCTCGCGCAGCTTGACGGATTTGCCGCTCGCCTGTTTTTCGTTTTCCCAGCGGGCTTTGAGGGCGTTGGCGGTCTCGCGCATTTGGGCGAGCTCCTTGCGCACCTCGGCGAGGCGCTTTTCGTCGTGCTTTTCCTTGACGAGCGCGGTCTCCTCTATCTCGAGCCTGCGGAGCTTGCGCAGAAGAAGATCGAGTTCCGTCGGCATGGAGTCGAGCTGCGTTTTTATGCGCGCGCACGCCTCGTCGACGAGGTCGATAGCCTTGTCGGGCAGCTGCCTGCCTGTGATGTATCTGTCGGAAAGCTCCGCCGCCTCGACGAGCGCCTTGTCTTGAATGTGCACGCCGTGGAAGGTCTCGAAGCGCTCCTTGAGCCCGCGCAGAATGGAGATGCTCGTCTCGACGTCGGGCTCGGCGACATACACGCTTTGGAATCTGCGCTCCAAGGCGGGGTCTTTCTCGATATACTGCCTGTATTCGTCGAGGGTTGTCGCGCCCACGCAGCGCAGCTCGCCGCGCGCGAGCATGGGCTTAAGCATATTCGAGGCGTCCATCGAGCCCTCGGTTTTGCCCGCCCCGACGATCGTGTGGAGCTCGTCGATGAACAGGATAATTTTTCCGTCGGACTCTTTTATTTTATTGAGAACCGCCTTGAGGCGCTCTTCAAACTCGCCGCGGTATTTCGCGCCCGCGACGAGAGCGCCCATGTCGAGGGCGAAAACGGTTTTGTCTTTCAGCCCCTCGGGGACGTCGCGCCGGACGATGCGCTGGGCGAGCCCCTCGGCGATCGCGGTCTTGCCCACGCCCGGCTCGCCGATGAGAACGGGGTTGTTTTTTGTCTTGCGCGAGAGGATTCTGATAACCCTGTTGATTTCGTCGTCCCTGCCGATGACGGGGTCGAGCTTGCCCTCGCGGGCGAGCTTGACGAGGTCGGAGCCGTATTTTTCGAGGACCTCGTAAGTGGCCTCGGGGGTTTTTGTGGTCACGCGCGAGGATCCGCGCATTTCGACAATCTCGCGCTCGGCTTCGGCGCGGGTGATTTGAAGGCTTCTAAAGAGGCTCGCGATTTCCGGCGGCTCGGGCTGTTCGAGGATCGCCAGAAAGAGGTGCTCGGTCGAGATGTATTCGTCCGACATTCCCTTGGCGATTTCCGCGGCGCGCTCGAGCGTGGACGAGAGCCCAGTGCTGATGTACGGGTCTGACGACGCCCCGCCGACTTTCGGCAGATTGTCCACGACCCTTCGCACGCCGACTTCGAGCGCGGCGCGCTTGTCCGCGCCGAGCCTGCCCAGAAGCGAGCCGACAATCCCGCCGTCTTGCGAGATAAGGCTTGAAGTCAGGTGAACTTGCAAAATCTCGGGATTCCCGCGCGACTTCGCGATTTCGCGCGCCGCGCCGAGAGCCTCGAGGCTTTTTTCTGTAAATTTTTCCATATCTATATTGTTCATATTGCCTTTTTTTGAAGCAGTAAATGTGCCGTTTTACAAAATCATGATTATCCGCAATGTGTGTTCGGGGCGGCGGGGGAGATAGCGACATTTTTTCCCTCTTTAAGATAAAAGATGTCGCAAATTGTCCCGCGGGTTGGGGAGGGGGGGGGTGCAAATTACGGGACGGAGGAGGGGAGTTGTCTTAAATAGGGGGAGGGCGCAAATTGTCCCGCTTTGCGTGAGGGGGGTAAATTTTTTAATTATTATTCTATTATTAAGTTGACACCAGCCGCGGTATTTTATTTTTAAATATAGTTATTATGAAAAAATCTACTTACACTTCTGTTGCGACTGCGGTTTTATTCGGAGCGTTCGCTTCGCAGGCGACGGCTACGAACCATGTCATACCAACGGGCGAGACATATACTGATACGCCGACGACCTTTGCCGATTACGACGTTTATTATACCGGAACGGCGGGTCAGAGAGCGCGCATCGGCGGCGTGAGCCAGCCGGATTTCAACGCGTATTCCCTCGTGTTCCATGGCGCGGGCGAAAGCGTAGAGGAAACAACTTCCACATTGCCGAGCCAATGGAATGTTCTCTGCAATTTGAACATCGATGTCAACGCGGCTTCGGGCGATAAAACGGTGTTCAGCAATCTTTCGGGAAAGTATTTCTACTACCAGTTGGGCGGGATAACCATCAGCAATTCCGTCGCGGCTTCGACGGCGAAAGCGGTTGTGAATTTGGGCGACGGCGGGTATATACTTTTTCAGGGCAACGCCAATGGTCAGAATCCATCGCTTACGGTAAGCACCGACACTCAAATTACCGCGAACCGCGGCGGCGACGACAACGAGTTGATATTCTTTAGAAGAAGCGCGTTCGCAGTCGACAACGGCGCGACCTTGACGCTCGGCGCGCAAACATACATCTATGGCGAAGCCGCCGCTACCGCTCCTACGGTTGACATCGCATCGGGCGCGGCGGTGAATTTCTCCAAGAATATCCAATTCGGCGTTTATTCACAATCCGGCATCTACGGCACGATGACGGGCAGCAATTCCGCCGCCGTAAACATCACTACCGGAAGCGACGGCTCGATGACGATCGGCGCGGACGGTTCGATTACATCGTCGGGCGACTTTAATGTAAGCAACAGCTCTGTGATTACAAACAACGGCACGATGGCGTCGGGCGCCAAAATGACAATTTCAGGCGGATCCACAATCACGGGTTCGGGGACCATTTCCGCCGCCGGCAACACAACAATTAACGGCGGAGCTTCGGTGAGCGTGGCTTCTATGAATGTCAAAAAGCTCAACTTGGACGGCGAGTCGTCGCTTGCGGTTTCGGGCAACTTCGCCAGATCCAACAGCGGAACCGGCGTCGCCGGCGGTTCGACGGTTGTTGTCGGCGGAGAGCTCTTAACAGGGCAGGGGCAGCTGATCGCGATTTCCGGAGCCTCGACCTTTGCCGCGCAGACTTGCGCGACGCTCAACAATTTGACGGTTTCGGGTTCGGGCTCTTTGTTCTCCATTCTTTCGGGCAATACGGCGTCCAACCGCTCCGTTACGATCGACAACAGCGGCGTGGTTTCGTTCGGCGGCGATTACACCATGTCGAACAACGCCAACCAGACCGATTATTCACAAGCGAACGCCACGGTTGTCACCGTTTCCACAGGCGGCCAGCTTCAGGTTGCCGGCGGCGATATTTATATGTCGACTTCAAAGCTTGCGCTGCTCACCGCAAACGCGGTGAACGACGGCAACAGCGGCTTGGTAAACCTTTCCGTCCTTTCAAACACGAAGCGCAGCTTGCTCGCGATGTCGGCAAACCAAACCTTTGGAACGGTTGCCGTAGACACCAAAACTCTCGAGCTTGAAATTTCGGGCGGCGCGGTTTTGACCGCGGACTTCGCCTCAACAAATGGCGGCTTGATTTTCGTCAACGGCTTCGCCGAGGACACTGTCTTCATCGGAAACGCGGGCGAAATCGCCGACGTAAATTCAATCTTCTACGCTTACGCGACGAAAGACGACGAATCCTCGCTCATCGACACTCTCTATATTTCCGACTCGGGCTTCCTCTCTGCGATCGCCCCTGTTCCGGAACCCTCGACGTTCGCGGCTGTGCTCGGCGCGCTCGCGCTCGCGGCGGCAATCTACCGCAGAAGAAAGTAGAGCGTTTTTTATAGAGCATAAAAAAGCGGCAAAGGAAAAATCCTTTGCCGCTTTTTTGTTTTTGTTTTCGGTTAGATGTAGAAGCCGTTTTTGACCTCGGGCTTTTTCGGCAGGGCGTTCCAGCGCGCGCGGAAGTCCTCGCCGTTCGAGGCGAACAGCGGGGAAATCTCGATGTCGATCTCGGGCGCGCCGCTTTCGCCAAGCGCGAGCTCGACGCCAACGCTCTTTAGCCAGCGCGCCGCCTGCGCCTTTTGGTGCGCCTTGCACGTCGCGGGGGAATCCAAGCCCTCGGCGTTCTTGACGGGCGAAAATTCGTCGCCCCTGAAGCCCTCGATTATCACCGGCGACTTCGCCATCGGAAGCGCGTCGAAAACGAACATCTCGAACTTCACGCCGTTGGGCTTGTCGGGCTTGACGGGGTTGCCGTTTTCGTCGATGTGCGGAATTTTTTTGTCGGCGCGGTGGAACGGAAGTTTCGCCTCCGAGCCGTCCGAGCCAAGCTTCTTGACAAAATTCCTGTCGAGAATGTGTATGGCCACGCTCCCCGAAATAAACTTCAGCCTGCCGTCCGCGCCGACCTGCTCCTGGTATTCCTTGGGAAGGTCGGAGTATTCCACAACGCACGTCTTGCCGCCAAGCTTGCAGAAATGCCCGACCTTCTCGAGCGGATACGCCTTGGGTATCATCTTCGACGACATCTCCGACCCCCCGAGAATGTGGAAGCCGAGGAAATACGGATCGATGATGTTGACAAGCGGGTTGTCCACCTGAAAATAGCTTATGCAGTCCGCCCCGCGCCTTTCAAGCTCGGCGACCGCGCCGCTTCGGCACATCGCGCGCAGGCAGCCGCCGTGCCCGTCGGGAGTCATGGCGATTTTCGAGCGCGTCTCCATGATGATTTTCCCGCCGTAATCGACCGCGGGCATAAGCCCCTGCCTGAAGAATAGAACGTCGGCCTCGGGAAGCCCGAAGAATTTGTTTTCGGCGAAAAATTCCCTCGTGCGGGCGTCGTTGATATGGCTTGTCATCACAAGCCACGGAATCGACACGCCGTATTTTTCGGAGGCGGCGCGTATTTTTTCGGCGAACACCTGAAAAAGGCTCTTGCCTTTGACGGGCGTTACTTTGTAAAGCCCCTTCGGCGCGTCGAAGCCAAGGCGCGTTCCCTGTCCGCCCGCGACGACAAACGCCGCGAGCCTGCCCGCGCGTATCGCGTCCTCGCCGGCTTTCTTCGCCGCGAGCCACTTTGCGTCGGAGGTTTTGTCGGCGGGCAAGGGCTCGTATCCGGCGGGCTCAAGCTTCGTGAAATCCACCGCCGCGCCCGAGCTTCCGCCGAAAAGCAGAGTTTTTTCAAGGCGGTCAAGCTCGTCCAAATCCACCATTTCAAGCTGCGCCAAAAGCGAGGCTTTTTCAGCCTCGGAGAGCGAGTCAAAATATTTAAAGACGTGCCCTTGCCCGCGCTTTTCAAAAGTTTCCCTGATGTTTTCCATCGCTATTCCTTCGGAAATCCGTTCGGGTTGTTCTTGTGCCAGCGCCACGCGGTTTCGATAATTTCGCGCACGTCGCCGAATTTGATTTTCCAGCCGAGCTCCGACTTCGCCTTTTGCGAGTTCGCGTAGAGGGCGTCGGGGTCGCCCTCGCGGCGCGCGTCCATGACGACCGGCACTTTCAGCCCCGTCACTTCCTCGACGCCCTTTATGATTTCCATGACCGAGTTCGGCGTTCCCGTTCCGAGGTTGTAGAACGAGCGGCTCGCGGGGGTCTCAAGATTTTTGAACGCGGCGATGTGCGCGCGGCAAAGGTCGTCCACGTGGATATAGTCGCGCAGGCACGTTCCGTCGGGCGTGTTGTAGTCGGAGCCAAAAACTTTTATCGCCGGCCGCTTGCCGGTCGCGGCGAAAATCGTGAGCGGGATAAGGTGCGTTTCGGGGGTGTGGTCCTCGCCGATGGAGCCGTCCTCCGCCGCGCCCGACGCGTTGAAATAGCGCAGCACCACAAAGCTCAGCCCGTACGCGCGCGAGCACGCCTTGAGGAAATTCTCGACGTCGAGCTTTGTCTGCCCGTAGGGGTTTATCGGCAGCTGCGGGTGGTCTTCGGTCAGCGGCAGCTTTTTCGGCACCCCGAACGTCGCGCAGGTTGACGAGAACACAAACTTTTTCACGCCGTGCTCGATCATCGTGTCGACGAGCGCTATCACGCCCGCGAGGTTGTTGTAATAATACTTTATCGGGTTCATGACCGACTCCCCGACGTTGATGAACGCCGCGAAGTGCATGACAATCTCGATCTGCTCCTTGTCGAGAATTTCGCCCACGAGCTTTTTGTCCTCGAGGTTGCCGAGGTAGAACTTTACGGACGGCAGGAGCGCCCCCCTGTGACCGTAAACGAGGTTGTCGAGAACGACGGGCGTGTGCCCCGCCGCTATCAGTTGCCTTACGCAGTGGCTGCCTATGTAGCCCGCGCCTCCGATTACCAATACTTTCATAATCAATCCTTGTTTAAAGAAAACGCGCCGCCGCGGGCGCGCTTAAAATTTTTTATATGACTTTCGCGCCGTCGCCCGATTCGCACGCGAACACCGACGGCTTTTTGCCGAACTTCGCCTCGTACGCTTTCGAGACGGCGTCGGCGTCCTCGCTTGTGAACGAGGAGTCGGCGAGCGCCATAACCGCCCCGCCAAAGCCGCCGCCCGAGAGCCTCGCCCCGAACACGCCGCGCGCGCCCGACAAAAGCTCCACGAGATAATCGAGCTCTTCGCACGAGTTTTCAAAAAGCGTCCGCGAGCTTTCGTGCGAGGCGTTCAGCATCTTGCCGACGCCCCGAATGTCGCCCGCGAGGAGAAAATCTTTCGTCTTCATCACGCGCGCGTTTTCGTCGATAACGTGCTTGGCGCGGCGGTAGACGACGTCTGTCATCTTGCCTTTAGCCGCCTCGAGGTCGCCAGCCGAGAACGCCCGCAGCGGGCGCGGCTCGCCGCCCTCGGAGAGGATTTTCGCCGCCTCCATGCACTCATTGTGGCGCGCCGCGTAAAGACCGTCAACAAGAGCGTGCTTTTTCGTCGAATTAAACAGCCAGAACTTGCAGCCTTTCGGCAGCGGGTAGGCGGAAAATTCCTCAGTCAGGCAGTCGATGAAAACTATAGCGTCCTTCTTGCCGAAGCCCGACACCCCTTGGTCGAGAATCCCGCACGGCATTCCGACAAAGTGGTTCTCGCACTTTCTGCCTATGCGCACGAGTGTCTTGGTGTCGGCGTCAAAGCCGTAGAGCTTCGACATCGCGAACGCGCTCGCGAGCTCTATCGCCGCCGACGAGCTCAGCCCCGCGCCCGACGGCAGGTTGGAGCGGTCGAGCATCTCGAAGCCGCAGTCCGCTTTCAGACCCGCTTCGAGAAGAAATTTGAAAACGCCGAGAGGGTAGTTCGCCCAGTTGTATTCGCGCGGCTGCTTTTTTATGGAGTCCAAATCGACGCAGACCTTTTCGCCCGACTTCGCGCTCGCGAACACGAGCTTGCGGTCGGGGCGCTTGGCGATCGCCGCCATGACGATTCTGTCGAGCGCAACGCCCATGACGACCCCGCCGTTGTAGTCGGTGTGGTTGCCGATGAACTCTATGCGCCCCGGCGCCTGCGCGAACACCTCCGGCTTTTTGCCGAAAATTTCCGCAAAAGTTTTCTCAAGCGATTCCCTCATAAAAACCCCCTACATTTGCGGGCCCGTAAAGAAGAGCCCCGAGAAGATGATGTACAGCGCGGCGCTCGCGGCGAGCACCGCGATTCCGCCGATCTTCGCGCCCCTCGAGGACTCGAGGTTCATCGAAGTGTTTTCGGGCATCTGTATCTCCTGTTTGAGCGGCTTCAGCAGCGTAAGCAGCGACATCACCGCGAGCGAGCACGCGAAAGTGATCGCCATTCTGTTGAGGAACGCCATGTCGGAGCAGAAGATCTTCAGCAAGCCGTAAACGATCGGGCTTGTGAGAATGCCCAGCGCGCCCGAGAACCTCGGCGCCTTGCGCGAGAACATTCCGAACACGAACACCGCCAGAATGCCCGGCGAGAGGAAGCCCTGAAATTCCTGAATATACACGAACACCGTCCCCAAGTTCGGGTTCGCGAGAACGGGCGCGACAAAGCAGCCTATCGCCGCGAACACGAGCACCGCCGTCCTGCCGACGAGCACCATGTTTTTGTCGCTCGCGCCCTTGAAAATGTAGCGCTTGTAGATGTCGATCGTGAAGATCGTGGACGCCGCGTTCAACATCGCCGCGAGCGAGCTTACAACCGCGCCGAGCAGCGCCGCAAAGATGAAGCCCCTCAAGCCGAAGCCGTCGGGCAGAACTTTTGTGATAAGCAGCCCGAACGCGGAGTCATACTTGTAGCCGTAGAATTTTTCGACTATTACGCCCTCGCCCTTGATGTTTTCGGCGTTGAGATTGTTCCACATGTCGACAGCCATTTTCGGCTTCGGGTTTTTCTTCGCCCAGCCGGCGTCGTATTCAAAGCGCGTCTTGGCGAGCGTGCCGTCTGCCTTCGCGGCCTTGTATTCGCCGTAGAGGGCGTCGATTTCGCCCGCGGTGAAAATCTCCCTTCCCTTGCCGTCCTTGAAAACTTTTACAAGCGCGGCGGAATCGTACGGGACGCCCGCTGCGGCCATTCCCTCAAAGCAAATCGGCGCGAAAGTCTTCGCGTTTTCCTCGGCGATTTTCTTGTCGGCCTGCGCCGCGGCGGCCTGGTCGTCGGAGAAGAGGTTGAACGCCATTATGCCCGGGATAACGATGATAAACGGAATGATGAGCTTGAGGCCCGCCGCCAAAATCACGCCCTTTTGCCCCTCGGCGAGGCTCGATGCGCCGAGCGTGCGCTGAATGATGTATTGGTTGAAGCCCCAGTAGTAGAAGTTCGGAATCCACAGCCCGATGATGAGCGCCGTCCACGGAATTTCAGCGTGGTCGGCAGGCATAAACATTGTGAGCTTGTCGTAGTTTAGGGCGAAGAATTTTTCTATCACGCCCGCGTCTTTGAGGGAGCCGAGCGCCTCGGGAGTAAACGAGGCGGTCGTCGCGATTTCCGCGACGGGCTTTGCCGCGAACGCCGAGAACGCGAAATACGCTATCAGCGCCCCGCCGATAATCAGCGCCGACCCTTGAAGAAGGTCCGCCCACGCGCACGCCTTTAGCCCGCCCGCGCAAACATAGACCGCCGCGATAATTCCTATCGCCCAGCACGCCGTCGCGAGGTCGATATTAAAGGGCATTCCGTCGGCGTTGCCGAAAACCGTCTCCGCGACCGTCGCGCCCGAGTAGATGACCGCCGTCACGTTCACGAGAACGAGCACCACGACCATCATGAAAGACATCACCGAGCGCGAGAGCGCGTCGAACCTGTATTCGAGGAACTGCGGCACGGTGTAAATTCCGCACTTGAGGAATTTCGGCAGAAACAGGAACGCGACAAACACGAGGGTGATCGCCGCCATCCACTCGTAGCTCGCGATCGCCAGCCCCGATATGCCCGAGGCGCTTCCGCTCATTCCGACAAACTGCTCCGTCGAGATGTTCGCCGCGATGAGCGAAATTCCGATGAGCCACCATGTCAGCCCGCGCCCCGCGAGGAAGTAGCCCTCGCTTCCGCTTTCTCCGCGGCTCTTGTAGAGTCCGACGAAAACAACCGCCGCGATAAACGCGGCGAACACTGCGATATCCATAATCAATGCGATATTCATAATAAGTATATACTGCCGCGCGCGCGGGCGATGTCAAGAACTCTCGCTTTCGCCTTTCCGTTTCGCGCGGTCGATTTTTTATCGGCAAAAAAAAGGAAAAAAGCGCAAAAAAAAGGAAGCCCCGCGGGGCTTCCTTTTTTCAAAAAGCCGAAAGATTTTATTTGTCTTTGAACTTCGCGACGAGGTCGTTGATCGTCGCTTTCGCGTCGCCGTAGATCATTCGCGTGTTCGGGCGGAAGAACAGGCCGTTTTCCAGGCCCGAGAAGCCCGCGCCCTTGCCGCGCTTGAGGGCGAACACCGTCTTCGCCTTGAACGCCTCGATAATCGGCATTCCGTAAATCGGGCTGCCTTTGTCCTCGGCGGCGGCGGGGTTGACGACGTCGTTCGCGCCGATGACGATCGCCACGTCCGCCATTTCGAGGATTCTGTTCGCCTCTTCCATTTCCTTGAGCTGCTCGTAGGGGACGTCCGCCTCGGCGAGAAGCACGTTCATGTGCCCGGGCATTCTGCCCGCGACGGGGTGGATGGCGAACGCCACTTCCGCGCCGTTGTTTTCGAGGATTTCTGCGAGCTCTTTTACGGCGTGCTGCGCCTGCGCGACAGCCATTCCGTATCCGGGAATGAACACGACATTCTGCGCGGCCTCAAGCACGAAGTAGGCGTCGTCGGTCGAGATCGGCTTCATTTCGCCCTCGACTTTCTGCGACTTTGAGCCAGCCGCGCCGAAGCCCGAGAACAGCACGTTCGAGAGCGTGCGGTTCATCGATTTGCACATTATAACGGTAAGGATAAGGCCGCTCGCGCCGACAAGGCAGCCCGCGACGATAAGAACGTTGTTGCTGATGACAAAGCCCGCCGCCGAAGCCGCCATGCCCGAGAGGGAGTTCAGCAGGGAGATGACAACCGGCATGTCGCCGCCGCCGATCGGCATAACGGCGAAAATTCCGAGAAACAGCGAGAACACCGTCGCGGCGATCATGAGCTTGTAGCCGAGGTCGAAATCGCAGACGACCGCGAACGCCACAGCCGAGGCTACCGCAAGCAATGCGACGATCGCGTTGACCGCCTTCTGCCCGATGTAAACCTTGGGCTTGCCCGAGAGCTTGCCCGAGAGCTTGCCCCACGCGTAGACAGAACCCGTAAACGTGATCGCGCCGATGAGGATTGTCGCGGCGATCGCGCACTTTGAGAACAATTCGGGCGCTTTGTTCGCGTCCATGTCGAACTGGAATTCGCCGAACGCGACAAGAAGGCTCGCCAAGCCGCCGAAGCCGTTGAGCAGCGCGACCATTTCGGGCATCGCCGTCATCTTGACCTTTTTCGCGACGAGCGCCCCGACGAGCGCGCCGAAAACTATGCCGCCGATGAGCAGCCCCCACGAGAGCGGGTCGGTGCAGTCGAGAACTTTTTTGTCGAAAAGCGTGATCGCCACCGCGATGAGCATGCCTATCGCCGAGACCATGTTGCCCCTGCGGGCGGTCTCCGCCTTGCCGAGCATCTTTATTCCGAGAATGAAGAATATCGACGCTACGATGTATCCAAAATTGATATATACCGCGGAGTTCATATTATTTGCCCTCCTTCTTCTTGAACATGGCGAGCATTCTGTCGGTGACCATGTAGCCGCCGACGACGTTTATCGTCGCGAGCGCGAGCGCCGCGAAGCCGATATACGTCGCCGCGGGGCTGCCCTCGGTTCCCGCCGTCGCGAGCATCGCGCCGACAATCGTTATTCCGCTGATGGCGTTGGAGCCGCTCATCAGGGGCGTGTGCAGCTGGCTCGGGACTTTCGAGATGAGCTCGAACCCGAGGAACGCCGCGAGCGTAAATATGAAAAGCAAAAGAATTAGTTCCATAATTTTTGGCGATTGGATTTATTATTTTTGGATAAAGCGTTCGTCGGTGATGACGCCGTCGCGGGCGACCACCGACATCTTCATAATCTGGTCGTCGAAGTTCGGGACGAACGAGCCTTCGGGCGAGAAGTGGGCGATGTAATTGTACACGTTCGAGCTGTACATCTGCGACGCCGTTGCGGGGACGGACGCCTCGAGGCAGGTGTCGCCGATGATCGTCACGCCGTTGGGGGTGATGACAATCTCATCGGGCTTCGAACCGTCGACGTTGCCGCCGCTGCCCGCCGCCATGTCGATAATCACGCTTCCGGCTTTCATTCCCGCGACCATTTCAGCGGTGATGATGCGCGGGGCCTTTCTGCCGAACAGCTTGGCGGTCGTGATGAGAACGTCGGACTGCGCGCAGACTTTCGCCATTCCCTTGCGCTGAAGCTCGATTTGCTCGGGCGTAAGCTCCTTGGCGTAGCCCTGCGCGGTCTGGCCGGTCTCGCCGAGGTCAATCTTTACGAATTTCGCGCCGAGGCTCTTGACCTGCTCCTCGACAACCGGGCGCGTGTCGAACGCGTCGACCCTCGCGCCGAGGCGCTTCGCCGTCGCGATGGCCTGCAAGCCCGCGACGCCCACGCCCACGATGAAAAACTTGAGCGGCGAAATCGTGCCGGCGGGGGTCATCATCATCGGGAGGATTTTTTTGAGAGTGTTCGCCGCCTTTATCACCGCGACGTATCCGGCGAGGTTCGACTGCGAGCTGAGCACGTCCATCTTCTGGGCGATCGTGCTTCTGGGGATCATCTCGAAGCTCGCCGCGTTTACGCCGGCGTCGGCGAAAGCCTTTATCAGACCCTTTTCGTTGAACGGGTCGAGCAGGCTCAGGTAGAACGCGCCGCGCTTAAACGTCTTTACCGCGTCCTCCGTGGGCTTCCTGACCGCGACGATGAAATCCGCCTGCGAGATGAAGCTTGCGTCGGCAATTTTCGCGCCAACCGACTTGTAGTCATCGTCGGAAAAGCCCGCCTTTACGCCCGCTCCTGATTGAACATTTACCTCCCAGCCGATTTTCGCAAGTTTTTGCGCGTCCGAGGGGATTACCGCGACCCTCGTTTCTCTCGGGTCGCTTTCCGAACATACGAATAGAGTTTTCATTCGGGGCTTTATTCAAACGTCTCGGGCGGCAAAGACAAGCAATTTTTGCCCGAATTTGAATCCCCCGCGCCCGCTACGGGCGTTTTCTGCCGAAAGCCTCGAGTATTTTATAAAGCTCGTCGGTCGTTATGGAGTCCGCGACCTTCGCGAACGCCTTTGCGCGCGCGGGGTCGTTGACGGTCCAGACCATTACGTAAAGCCCCTCGCGTTTGAGGTCGGCGCAAAGACCCGCGAACGCCTTGGAGTTCGGGTCGACGTAGGTCTCCATTATCCCGACCGCGTCGAAGCCGCGGCTTTTCGCGGATTTGGCGAACGCCTTTGTGTCGAGCGGCGTTAGGGTGTAGAGGTTTTTCGGGGTGGTGTCGCAAAACCACCTGTTCGCCTGAAGAAATTTTTCGCCCTCCTGCTTCGGCAGAAGAAAGAGAATGCACTTCGAGTTCGGAAAGTATTTTTTTGTCTCGCGCGCGTCGTAGGTGTAGAACATGGCGTTTGATTTGTCGAAGCCCGCTTCGTCGAACGCGGCTGCGGCTTTCTTGAAGTAATCGGGCGTGCGCGCGTTCTTGGAGTCGAATACGATTTTCCCATTTTTTGGCATAGCCTTTAAAACTTCGGCAAGAAGCGGAATCCGCACCGTTTTAAGATGCGCGTATTTCCCCGATGCGAGGTTTATCTTCGCCCTGTCCTCGGGCGTGATTTCGACGATTTTCTTGTAGCACTTGGCGAGCTGCTGCAGCTGGACTTCGTGGTGCAGGCAGATCATCTCGCCGCTTTGAGTCTGCCAGACGTCGAACTCGGCGAAGTCCGCGCCGTTTTTGACGGCGGCGGCGACCGCTTCGGCGGTGTTTTCGGGCGCGGCTTGCATGTCGCCGCGGTGAGCGACGATGTCTACCGCCAATGCCGCGAGCGGGCAGAGCAGCGATATTGCGAGAATTGTTTTTTTCATATTTTTATTTTTTTACAGCTTCGACGACCGCGTTTTTGTCGAGCCAGTCGAAATACATTGCGTCTGTTTTAAAGGGGTCGATATGCGCGTTGTCGGGAGTGTCCGCGGGGAGGATCCCGAGGGCCTTCATCTTTCTGATGTAGCCCGCCTGCGGGCGGAAATTCGGCGAGCCCTCGAACGGCGACTTCTCCGCGAGCGATTTCGCCGCCGCCTTTATCGCCGCGAGAATCGCGCGGTAGCCGGGGTCGGACTTGTCCTTGAACACGACGGGGTGCGCCGAGCCGTCGGCGGAGCCGCCCGAGTCGGAGGCGAGGGGCGCGACGAGCGCGAGGGATTCTTCGGGCTCGCTGAAATTGTATAAAAGGTCGGCGGGAATTTTTGTTTCCCCTGTCGCGCCGTCGGGATAGGCGAATTTTATGGGCTCTACGCACGCCGACTCGAACGCTTCGCGGTAGTCGAAAACCGTTTCGCCGTAGTTTTGCTTGGGCTCGAACGGGCGGCGCGGAATTCGCGCCTCTTTGACATGGCACTTGCCGCACCTGTTTTCTATCGCGGCGTATGCGGCGGCGTTCTCGGGGTTTTCGTCCTCGAGCCTGACGACCCCGCCCTGAAGATACGTGTGCAAAAAGCCCGTGTTGAGCGCGGCGTACGAGCCGATTTGCATCGCGCCCGTGTCGAGCCAGCGCGCGAGAGTTTCAAACTCTTCCGGCTTTGGATCGGCGCCGCAGTGCGCCTCGGAGAATTTGCCTAAAATCGGGCTTGAGCCCGAGCCGAAAGTGTAGGGCGGCATGTCGCCGTAGCCGTTTCTGCCCGTAACAAGCTGCCCGCGTTCGTCGAGAGAAATATAGGAGTGTATGAAATTCGCCCCGACCCCGCCGTCGAGGATTATACCAGCCTTGCGCGAGGAGACGTCGTGGCAGTCGAGGCAATATTTGTCGAGAAGCGGCTGGATTTGCGAGCGGTAGTCTATCGGGTGGTCGAACGGCAGGGGGGTGATTTTTGAAATTCTCGAATAAGCCATCGGCAGTTTGCGCTTGGGAAGCGGCGCTTCGGCGCGGTTTTCGTGGCAGCCGATGCAGCTTGTGCTCGTCGCGGGGGCGAAGCTTACAAAGCTTTGCATGCGCTTTACGGCTTTGCCGTCGTTGTCGAGCGCGACAAACGCGAGCGCGCGCTGCGAGGGAACTTCAAAATGCGCCGAGCCGTCCTTTTCGACGGGCACAGTCCCGAGAATCCGCTCGAGCGCGAAGCCGCCGAGCCTGTTAAACTGGTTCGAGCCGCCGTTGTAGTGCGCGGGCGCGGGCAGAACTTGAAGCACGAGCAGCTTCGCCACGCTCCCCCGCTTGACGCCTTTCATGTTGCGCCCATGGTAGACGTCCTGCAAAAACACCGCCGCGGTTTTTTGGGAAAGGTCGGACATGTCGGGGCGCGCGACAGGCTGCTGGCGCCCTTTGAGGGGCATCGCGCCCTGCATAATTATTTTGCACGCCGCCGGAATTTTGTCCCTGCCGCTTTTCCACGCCACGACGCTCATCCGCACGAGCTTGTCGGTCTTGAAAAGCCAATCGGGCAGGTCGGATACTTTTTTATACTGCCCGCCCGCGTCGAATATGTAGATGTCGCGCCCGTCGGTCGCCATTGTGTAGCCTTTGCCGAGCGGCTGCGGGCGGTTGAACTCGGGGCGAATGTCGCCGCTTATGAATTTCGAGGCGTAGGGGTCGCTCGGGTCGAACGGCTGGACGAGCTTCGCGATTTTCCCGAAGCTGTCGCGCGTGCCATGCCCGAAGCCGAACGTGAACACGACGCCGTTCTCGTCGGGGATCGGCGCGGGCGAGATAAACAAATGCCCGGGCTTGTTGTTCCCGAAATACACCATGTCGGAGCCGCCGTCGGGGTTCATCGTCCAAAGGTGGTGGAACGCGAGCTGGTTTCGCTGGTTGTAGTCCCAGCGCATATATATAATTCTGCCGTCGGGAAGAACCGCGGGCGTGCTGTCGACGTCGGGGTTTTGCGACAGCGCCGCGATTTTGTTTTCGGCGCGGTACCACCTGTGAATGTCGCATACCGGCATATAGAAGCACTGCACGACTTTCCCGAGGCGCGTCGAGGCGAACACGATGTCGCCGTTGGGCAGGTATGCGGGCTCGATGTCGTTTACGCCGTCCCGCGCGATGGGGAGCTTCCGCAGATTCGAGCCGTCGGCGCCGATTTCGTAGAGGTGGTAGTCGGGCGATTTCCCTTTTCGGTAGGAGAACAAAATTTTCGAGCCGTCGCAGGAGACGGTGTGGTCGCGCACTTCGCCGTCGGGGTCGTCGATGAGCGTTTTAAGCTCGCGCGTGCGCAGGTTGTAAACGCAGAGCCTGCCGCCGAGGCGGCTGAACATCTCGCAGTCGAAGCGCGCGTCGATCTGCGGCACGCCCGTCTTTACCCAGCAAGTCCTGCCGATTGTGGAGTACCAGTGGTAGTCGCGCCCCTCGCCGCGCTGCGAGAACACGGCAAGCTCCGTCCCCGCGGCGGCTATCGCGCCCTCGAGAATGCCGTCGCGCGGATCGGCGATTTTCGGCGCTTCGGGCGAGTCGGAAAGCTCGATGTAGTCGTACGCCAGCCACGCCGCGCCCGAGCCTTTCGCCGACGCGGAGATTTCGATCTCGTTTTTTTCGCGAAGCTTTTTCGGGTTTAGCTCGAACGTTAGAGCTTTCGGAACGCCCGTCGAAAGCGGATTGTACGCAAGCGCCCCGCCGAAGCCGAAGTTTTTGTTCGCCGCCTTCGCCATGCCCAAGCTCTCGCCGTTTAGCGAGACTTTGACGTCTATCGGGGCGAGGTCGGACATGTCGCTTACGCCGATTCTAAAAAAGAGTTTTTCCGCTTCCGTTTTCGGCGCGCCGAATTTAACCGAGATTTTTTTCGCGTGCGCTTTCCACGCGCAGCCCTTTACCGGGTGGATAAAGGGAAAATCTTTTTCGGAATTTTTCCCGACCTCGAAAACCGCGTCTTTCGAGAAAAATTCCGCGATGCCGTCGACGTCGCGAAAAGGGCGCCCTTTTTCGGACTCAACGCCCTTTATTTGCTGGTAGGTGTATTTCGCGTCCTCGAGATTGCGGAATATTTTAAACTCGGCGGATTTCGCGTCGGGCGATCCTATCCTGAAAATTTCCGCGCCGAAAGCGGCGGGGGAGGCGGAAATCAATAGCGGCAAAAGAAGCTGAAATGCGCGTTTCATTCGCAGCGATAAAACACGAAAAAAAGCGGGGTGTCAAGCGGGCGTTTATTCAAAGCCAAGCTTTGCCGCAACTCGCGACGCCTTTTCGCGCACCGCATTTTGCGCGGCGGCGATTTCCGCGCGGCGCATGGCGGCGTTCTCGTCGGCGATTTTCGCGAGATCTGCGAGGTTGTAAAGATAGGCGTCCTCGAGGTCGGCGCAGGCGTCGTCGATGTTGTGCGGCACGCCGAGGTCGATGAGAAACATCGGCTCCGCCCCGCGCTTTTCGAGCGCGCTTTCTACGTCGCGCGCGAAGATGAGCGGCTCGGGCGACGAGCTCGCCGCGATTACGATGTCGAAGCTTTCAAGGCTTTCAAGAGCATCTCGCATGCCGCACGCCGAGGCGTTTATCTTTTGCGCGAGAGCCTCGGCTTTTTCGCGGTTTCTGCCCGCGACTTTTATGTTCGCCGCACCGCGCACATAGAGGGCGTCGGCGACGCTTCCGCCCGCTTCGCCGGTGCCGAGAAGCAGAATTTTCGCGCGCTCGAAGCCGTCGAAAATCCGCGCGGCGAGCTCCGAGGCGACCGAGCCCACGCTGATTTTTCCGTGCCCTACGTCTGTGTTCGTCCTGACCCATTTCGCGCACTGGTTCGCCTTTTGGAACGCGGTGTTTAAAACCGCCGCGCAGTGCCCCGCCTCGCAGGCGCGCGAATAGGCGTTCTTGACTTGCCCGAGGATTTCGGTCTCGCCCGCCATTTGCGATAGAAGCCCCGACGCCACCGCGAAAATATGCTCGAGCGCCTCGCGGTTTGTTTTTAGATAGCCGATTTTAAGAAACTCGCCCGCTCCTTGCCCGCGCGCGGCTGAAAATTCTTCGGCGGCATTGCGCGCGGATTGTTCGGAGTCGGCGGCGAGATAAAGCTCAACCCTGTTGCAGGTGCTCAATACAAGAGCCTCCGACACGCCCGCGGTTTTGAGCAGGTTTTCCTCCGCTTCCGACGCCGCTTCCTTTGCGACGCCGAAAAGCCCGATTGTTTCGGCGCCTGCGCATTGGTGGGAGATCCCCGCGAGATACAAGCCTGCGTGTTTCATCGCGCTTGCGGGAAGTTTCAGCCGCGGTTGAGCCCGCGCATTTCGGAGCAGAAGCGCATAAGGTTTTCGCGCGTTTCGGGAAATTTTGAGATCGCTTTTTCGGCGAGGGAAATGCGCCTTAAAAATTCGCGCGCGCAGTCGCCCGGGATGTCCAGCTCCAGCATCATTTCCGCGATTTTCTCCGGGCTTTGAGTCGGGAGATTTTTCGCCAGAGCCTCCGATTTTTTCTTCGGGAGCTTTTCGAGAAGCGCGATGAGCGGGTAGGTCTGCTTGCCCGAGACGAGGTCTGTCCCGAGGGTTTTGCCCGCGTCGCTCTCCGACATAAACCAGTCGCAGAGGTCGTCGTAAATTTGGTACGCGATGCCCATCTGCTTGCCGCATTCGGCGGCGGCGTCTTCCCAGCCTTTGGGGGCGTCTGCGCAGCTTGCGCCGAGCCTGCACGAAAGCTCGAACAGCGCGGCGGTCTTGCCGTAGGCGACGTCGTAGTATTTTTTCCGCGGCACGATTTTCGTGTTGTCGGCGAGCGTCTGGCGGATTTCGCCGGAACATATCGACCGCACGCACGAGGCCGTCTTTTCGAGGACGTCCATGCTGTTTTCCTCGAACGCGAGGGTCATCATGTGGGCGAAAATCGCGTCGCCCAGAAGAACAGCCGTTTTCGCGCCGTATTTTTTGAACGCGGTGTCGCGGTTGCGGCGCATGTCGGCGCGGTCGATGACGTCGTCGTGGATTAGAGTGGAAAGGTGCACGAGCTCGGCGATCGCCGCGCGCCTGACGAGCGAGCCTTTCTGCCTCTCGCCCGTCGCCGCCGAAAACACAAGAAGCGGCCTTATATATTTTCCGCGCGGGGCAATAGCCTCTTTCGCGACGTCGCGAACCTCGCGATCGAACGCCGCCGCCTGTTTGAGCAGATACGACCCCAGCGATGAAAGTTCGCGCTTAAATCGCTCCGCGGCGCAGGAAAACGGCGTTTTACTGTAATGCCAATTATTCAACGCGCCGCATTTTTTCATTAAATTCTTTTTTCGCAATTAAAAAATGTGCCGGCGCAAATTTTTCGGCAAAAAACGAGAATTGGCTTGTCAGAAGGCGGGCAAAATATTTGACTTTTTTCACGTATGGAAAAAAGGGCTCTGATATCTGTTAGCGACAAAACCGGCATAGTGGAATTCGCCAAAGAACTTGTGCGTCACCACGGCTACACAATCCTTTCGACGGGCGGGACGGCGAAGCTTCTCGCCGAAAAGGGAATCCCCGTCACGGAAGTCAGCGACTACACCGGCTTCCCCGAAATGATGGACGGCAGGGTGAAAACCCTCCACCCGAAAATCCACGGCGGGCTGCTTTGCCTGCGCTCGAATGAGTCGCACATGGCGCAGGCTCGCGAGCACGGAATCGGAATGATCGACCTTGTCGTCGTCAACCTTTACCCGTTTGAGGCGACCGTCGCCAAGCCCGGCTGCACGCTTTCCGACGCGATAGAAAACATCGACATCGGCGGGCCCTCGATGCTCCGCTCGGCGGCGAAAAACCACGCCGACGTAACCGTCGTCTGCGACAACCGCGACTACCCCGCGGTTCTCGAGGCGATCCGCAAGGGCGGCGACGAGCTTAAAGAGCTCAGAAAAAAACTCGCCCTCAAAGTCTATCAAAGAACGAGCGCCTACGACGCGGCGATAGCCTCCTATCTCAATGCGCAGTACAACGGCGCGGGCGCGCTTCCCGAGACTCTCAACATCGGGCTTGGCCTCGTCCAGAAGATGCGCTACGGCGAGAACCCGCACCAAAGCGCAGCCCTCTACGGCGACTTCGGCAAGTATTTCCGCCAGCTGCACGGCAAGGAACTTTCCTACAACAATATCATAGACATCAGCTCCGCCGCGCTTCTTATCGCCGAGTTTGAAAATCCCACGCTCGCGATTTTAAAGCACACCAACCCTTGCGGAGTCGCCTCGTGCGACAACCTTCTCGACGCGTGGAACCAGGCGTTCGAGACCGACAAGCAGGCGCCGTTCGGCGGGATAATCGTCATGAACAGGCGTCTCGAGGAAGATCTTGCGCGCGAGATTTCCGGCATATTCTCCGAGGTCATCATCGCGCCCGACTTCTCCGACGCGGCGATCGAAATTCTCACGAAGAAAAAGAATCTCCGCCTGATGCTTTCCACTTTCAAAAAGTCGGAAGCTCTCCAGTTCAAGAGCGTCGTGGGCGGAATGCTCGCGCAGTCCGCGGACGACATCGAAGAGCTGAAAGAAAATATGCAGGTCGTCAGCAAGAGGCAGCCCACCGACGAGGAATGGCGCGCGATGCTTTTCGGCTGGAAAGTCGTCAAGCACGTCAAGAGCAACGCGATTGTCTACGCCGGCTGCGAGCGCACTCTCGGAATCGGCGCGGGGCAGATGTCGCGCGTTGACAGCTCGCGCATCGCGGTCTGGAAGGCGGAGCAGGCGGGCTTGCCGCTCAAGGGATCGATTGTCGCCTCCGACGCGTTCTTCCCGTTCGCCGACGGTCTCGTCGCCGCGGCGCAGGCGGGCGCGACAGCCGCGATACAGCCCGGCGGATCGGTTCGCGATGCCGAGGTTATCGCCGCCGCCGACGAAAACAATATGGCGATGGTCTTTACAAAAGTCCGCCACTTTAGACACTAAAAATTATGCCGCCGCTTCCCGAAATTCTAACCCGAAAAGGCAGAGCCGCCGCCGCGCTCCTCGCGGCGTGCGCGGCGTCGGCGTATATCCTTTCGGCGGGCGGCTGCGACATCGGAAAAACCGAAACCGTCAAAGAGACGAACGAGCCCCACTTCGTGCGCGGGCAGGACGAACTAAAGCGAGGCAATATTCCCGAAGCGATGAGCGCGTTCCTTAAAGTCGCCGAAAAGCGAAAGGACGCCCCCGAGTCGCACTTCGAGCTCGGCAGGATTTACCTCGACCACATGGACGACCCCATAGAGGCTATTTACCACTTCAAAAAATATTTGGAGCTTAAGCCGAACTCGCAGGTGTCGCCAATGGTGCGCCAGATGATCGACACTGCGAAAAAGAAATTCGCCGCATCGCTTCCCGAAAGCCCGTTTGAAAACAACGCCCGCAGAATGGAGCTTGAAGAGCTTTTGCAAAAAGTGCAGAAAGAAAATCTCGAACTCAAGCAGAAACTCGATTCGGCGATCGCGCAGGCTGACAATCTCCGCGCGACGCAAAAAGTAAGCGTGGCTTCGCAGCGCGCCGCGAAGCCAAAAGAAAAGGCTTCCGAAGCCGCCGCGCCGTCAGCCTCGACCGCCGCCTCAGAAGCGCCGCAAGTGGGGCGCGACACTCCGCCCACATATACCGTCCAGCCCGGCGACACCCTCACAAACATAAGCCGCAAAGTTTACGGCAAGCGGAGCAGATGGCGCGATATTTTCGACGCCAACCGCGACAGAATGGCGACGCCCGAATCGCTCAAGCCCGGTCAGGTCTTGCGGATTCCGCGCTGATGTTTTTCGATTTTTTTGCGCGCCGAAAAAGGCGCGCTTTTTTGTCTGTTAAAAAAACTCGAAAGCCAGCGACGCGCTCCCGTTGTAGCTCGCAGAGATCCCGAATTCGCCGGGGTGCATGAGCGAGCGCGGCACATTCAAATTTAAATAATACGTACTTCCGAAAAGCTGGAACGGATACCGCTGCGCGGTCAACATTCTGTCAGCCGCGCCCGTGCCGGTGTCGGGGAGATATTGCGAGCTTATCTCGGCGCAGCCTACGCCGAATTGGAACTCGAGCCCGTAGCAATATGTCTTGTCGCCAAAGCTCCACGCGCGCGGATAGTCGGTGTCGAGCATCGCTCCGTAGATGATGAGAGAGGATTTCTCGTTGAACGCGGAGCACGGCGTCGTGTAGAGGGCGCGGTCGCGCATAGGAACGGCGAAGGCGCAGTTTTGGTTGTCGGAGCTTATCGACGTGCTGCCGCTCGTGTCCCACATCGGCTCGCCCTCGTCGGGAGCGAGATAGACGTAGATGTTCGCGTTCACCTGAACGCGCCTGACGCGCCAGAAAAATTCGACGCATTGCTCCGGAGACATCGCGCCGAGTTTCACCGCCGACGGCGAGTTGAAAACATCATAGACGGGATACGGCAAAGGCGACGGAAATATAAAATTTTCGCTCGGCATTTTTTATTGTTTTATTGTTTGGGTGTTTTGGTGGTTGTTTTGTCATTTGTTCGGCGCTTGGCTTGTTGCTATGAGTAATAGTTTACGGGCGAGGTCATCAGAACTTTCGCCGTTGCAAGGTATCCGTTTTGGCAGACGAAAATTGTCCGCATGCTTGCGGTCTCGTTTGCGGCGAGATCTGCGGAGTTTATGTCGATATTGCGCGAAACGGAATTTTGCCCCGTTGACGAAACCATCAGCCTTTCGTAGGCGCAATCGCCCTCTGCGCCGTTGTCCGCGGCGGCGTCGGCGGAGAAGTCGCCGCCCTGAATTGTCAGCGTGGCGTTGGAGCGCGTGAACGCGCTGTCGGAGCTTTTTCGATTTCTGTTTATCCTGAAAAGCTCGGAAATTTCGTCGGGGTAGAGGTGTTTGGGAGGGCCAAACTTTACGAGCGTCGAGCCTGTTGACAAATTTTCCTCGACGCACACGGCGTTCGATTTGACCGACGCCCACTCGGGGTGCGACGCGGAGCTTATGCTGACAAGCCTGCCGATGTACTCGCTGCCGAGGCTGTCCGAGAGCGTCGCCGAGCCTTCGTATTGCAGCTCGGAAGCCGCCTCATAGACCGCCTGCGCGAGCCCCTGCGGCATCTGCTCGGCGTATTGGGAAACTCGCCAGATGTAATACGTCCCCGTGGAGGCGTTTGTCGAAAGAATGTTCGCCGCGACGCTTTTTGTTATCGATGTTCCGTCGGGCATAGAGTATCTTATTTTCGCGCGTGCGGCGGTTCTGATTTTTCCGAAATTCATTCCGGCGACAATCGATCCTTCGAGGAGCTCTCGCTGGTATGTTGTGTCGTCGAGCGACGATTCGACAATCGTGAAGTCGGCGCTTGAAAGCGAGGGAATGTGCTTGCGCCACCACTGCCTGCTTGTGAGGTTTATCGTTCCGCACACGATTCTGAACGTGTCGCACGACGACCGCTTCCCCTCCAAATCGACGCTCATTACGAGCACGTTTTTCGCCGCCGACGAGATGTTCGCCGGATAGTTGTCCTCCTCGACTTCGAGCGACGACTCGCCGTTTGCGACATTTTCCCTCTCGTATTTTACCGACACCCCCGCGAGCGAGAGGTCGGGGCGCGGCGAGACCGAAATTTTAAGCGCGCCGCTTTCGCTGATGGACGCGTTTTCGCGCAGCAGCGATCCTTTCTTCAAGACGTGCAGAGTCGGCGCGCCGCTCCCCGAATAGTCGAAGAACGCGGCGGCGTTGGGCGACCACTTCATAACGCGCAAAAGAGCCTGTGCGCACGAGAGGTCGCGCGCCTCGTCGAGGAGCATTGCCGAGTCGATGTCGATGTTTCCGATTTGCAGGTTGGCCCCGCACGAAATCGCGTAGGAGAGAATGTCGCGGATCTGGTCTCCGACGCCGATTTTCGCGCCAGCCGCGTTTTGCCCGAGAACGACTTTCCCCCTGTACACGCTCCGCACGCCCGTCGCGGTCGAGCGCGTCCACGCTTGCTGGTATGCGATGCGCTCAAGTTCTCCCCATGCGTTGTGCGCGGTGAGGCTTGCCCTTTGCAAGCCGCCGAGAAGCTCTATTTGTATCTTCGCGGCGTAGCCTTTGAATTTGCGAAGCGTTCCCGCGAACGCCTCGATTGCGTCGCCTTCCGAGAATTGCGCGGCGTATTCGGGAGATGCGAAGCGCAGCTTTAATTCGTCGCGCGCGCCGCAGCGCTTTGTGATTTTCGCCTCCGCCACGCCGAGTTCTTCGGGCGTTTTCGAGACTCCGTTTACCTTGAAAGATATTGCCATATTACATCTCCGCCTTCAGCGCGTTCGAGGATTGCAGGCTTTCCGCGAGCGTCTCGTTGAGCCGCTCTATTTCATGCTCGAGGTCGTCGAGGCGCGCCTGTATCTTTTCCAGCTCCTCCTGGAGCTCGCGTTCCATTTCTTCGTTTGTCATAGCGACCTTTCCGGCGCGGGCGCGGCGAACTCGTATTTCGAGACCGTCATGATTCCGTCGCATTGCGTTTTTATTCTTTCGAGGGCGGCGTTGCTGAAAAGCACGCTGCCGTTGTCGCCCGCAAATTCGAGGGTCGCGGGCGAGAGCGCGGCGACCTGCGATGCGTGCGTGAGCGCGAAAATTTCCGCCTCGGACTCGCTTTCGTGCGAGCGCTCGAGCGAGAACGACAGCGCGTAGCGAGCGTTCTTTCTGTCGAAGAGCTTTGCGGTGGAGGCGTCGATCGGGTATTCGGTTTGCGTGCGCCTTTTGGCGTCGGCGCAGACGTCTTTCGGGGACTCGGAGCCCCCGTTTAGGTGGAGTGTGGAAAAGTATATTTTCATTGCAAAACGGATTGCGTTTTAAAGGTTGTTCGTATCGACGACTTGCCCGTGCGAAGCCACGCGTGCGTGTCCGACATCGAGAGCTTGCCGTATCCCGACTCGAGCGGCGGCGTCCAGAAGTGCAGCGCGCGCGAGACCGCTTCCGCGGCGTCGAGAACCGACGGCGCGCGCGTTGCATTGGAATCGTCGCGCGAGATTTCGACGGATATTTCGACTTCCGAGAACGCGGGGCCCGCCGCGTATTTGGAGGCGCGCACCGGCACGGGCGACATCACGACAACGCGCATGCCCTCGGCTTTTCCGCCTTCTTCGGGGTCGATGTTTTCGGCGAAAATGTCGGCGCGGCGCAGCTCGGAGAGCGAGCGCAGATATTGCGCCGCCGATTTTTGCAGGCGAGATAGCGTTCCCATGTTAAATTCCTTCCGTCGTTTTGCGCGTTGACACGCGCCTTGCCGCGCCCGCGCTGAAGCCCTTTTTCGGCGACGCCGTGCGGATCGCGCAAATCGGATTGCTCACAGGAAGCTCGCCGCGCGCGATGCGCTCGAGCGTGTTTCTCGCCGCTTCCGCGAGCCGCGTCTGGCTTTTTGAAAGCTCCATCGACGTTATCCGCGCCTGCAAAGCCTCTACGCACAGGCGAAGCGCGGGCTCTTTGAGCTCGGGCGGAATTCTCGAGTGGTCGGTGTCGAGGCTGTTCATGCCGCTCGCGGCGATCTCCGCGCGGATGCGCGCCACGATGTTCGAGATTACTTCAAAGGCGATGTCGCGGTTCGGCGAGCGCAGGCGCTGCGCCTTGAGGATTTCGAGCTGCGGCTTGTTGAGCGCGCACTCGAGGTCTTCGGTTGTGATTTTTATCCAGTCCATATCGGGTGTCGGGGCGGGCGCGGTCGCCGCGCCGCGCCCCTTTTGTTCTCCTTTACTGTGTTATCGCGAGTTTGCGCACGCCGAGTGTGCTGGCGGCGACTATGCTTGAATAGTGCTCAACCGTGATGTCGGTGTACTTTGCGTGTTCGTCGCAATATACGCGGAAAGCCGAGCCTTCCTCCGACGGCGTGTAGAAGCGCTTGAGGTTCGACGGCTCGTCCTTCGAGGCGCCGTTCTTGGCGAAGAACGCGTAGACGGTCGAGCCGAGAATTTGCGTCTTGGCGGAATCGCCGCTTTGGTATCTCGACGAGAGAACCTCGCAGCCGTCGATGAGGAATTTTCCGGCCAATTCGCTCTGCGCCATCGCCGCGCCCTTGAACGCGACGGCGGAATTTTGCGCCTCGAGGCAGGTCATGCGCTTGTCCCACGCCGACTCGCCGATGAGCAGGCGGTTGGGGCGGATTCCGCTCGCGTCGGCGGCGTCGGAGAGCATTTTCCTGATGTCGGCGTCGGGGTTGTCCGAGCTTCCCCAGCTTGCGGGGGTTTGCGCGGTAGCGATCGCGTCGAGAGCCGATACCGCTCTGCGCAGCTCGTTTCTGAGCAGCCTTTGCAGGAGCATCTGAACGTAGCGTTCCTGCCAGTCGTCGCCCGCGACTTCGTCGTGGTCAACGCGGATCGTCAAGCCCTTGTTGAGGGTTTTCTCGTTGACGGACTCGCCGTCGTATCTGACGCGCTTGAACTCCGCGCCGACCGATCGGACGTCGTCGCTCTCCGAGTAGAACGCCTGGGCGTTGTCGGAGCGCTTGAACTCGAAGCGCCTGCCGACGGGGATCGGCGGGGCGATGAAGTCGAGGATTTTTGCGGTGTTTTCGGGGTCGATCCAGCCGACCGTGAACGCGGTGAGCGCCTCGGAGTAGTTGCCCGCGGTGAATCTGTTTTCGTTAGCGGCTGTTATTTCGCTGTTTTCCATATTAGTTTTTCCTTATTGCTATCCATGAGATTTTCGTCGTGTCCGCGGTGCCGCTGGCGTCGAGGGTGAATGTGATGCCCGACGAGCCCGCTTTCGCGGCGACGCATTTTTCGGAGCCGCCCGCGGTGTGGATCGCCGCGACGATCGCGTCGTTTGCGGTAAGGCCGGTGCACGAGAGCGTCGCGCTCGTGGACGAGCCCGTCCATGTGAACAAGCCCGCGGCGAAGAACTGCCACGCGCTTTCGCCGAAGCCCTGCGGGTCGATTTCCACGACGCCGCCGCTCGCCGCGGAGCAGAGGGCGATTCCCACCTTGTAGGCGCCGTTTGCCGCAGTCGCGCTCACCTTGCCGTTCGCGGCGGTGTAAACCGAGTCCCCCGCGGAGACGTCGCCCGTTGCGCGGCACATAAACGTGCTGCCCGCGCTTCCGGGGAGGAGCACCGCGAGCCTTTCGCCTTTCGCGCCCTGATCGACGCAAATTCCGAGCGGCTTGTCGGTCGCCTTGGCTATGGCGAACTCGCCTTCGTTTGAACCCGCGCAGACGACGAGGTTTTGCGACTCTATGTTTTCGCCCGCGACCATTGTCAGCGAGCCGGCGTGCGTGCCTTCGGCGATGTTGCAGAACGCCGCGCCTTTCCCGCGGAGCGCGAGTTTTGCGAGCGCGCCGAGGGCGTTGATTATTTTTTTAGTCATTGTTTCTTTTCCTTTTTGTTGTGCGGGGGGATATGCCCTCCGCGGTTATATCGCCCGCCTCTTTACGGCGGCGAAACTCTTTGTGTAGGGCTCTCCGAGCCTCCTGCTGCGCTCGGCGGCGATCTCCGCGAGCTTTGCGGCGCGCGCCCTTCTTTCGGACGGCGTCGGCTGGGAGGCGTCGCTTGCGCGCTCGGCGAGGCGCTCGGCTATTTTCGCCGACTTCGCCCGCGCGCCGATTTCGGCGGCCTTTTGCGAGGCTTGGCGCAGCCTTTCGCCGCAGCGGGCGATGCGCTCGCCTATGTTTTCCCCGCTTTTTTTAGCGCGCCCGAGGGTCTCGGAGCGCGGCGCCGCGTCGATAATCCTGCCGCTTTCGGGAATGTTGGGGTTGTTGGTAAGCCCCACGGAAAGCAGCTTGACGGGGCGGTATTTGCCGGATCCGAGAAGCTCCATTTTCCAGCGCGGCGACATCGCCGAGAGCCTGCCCGAGACGATGTCGTCGTATGCCTTTTGCGAATACGCCGCGACGACCGCGATGCCGTCTTTTGTGCGGCAGATTTTTTTAATTTTGCCTACGGGCGAAATCTTGCGCGTCGACGGGGCGTCGTCGGGGTGCCCGACGTAAACGGGTATCTGCCCGAGCGGCGACCACGCCGCGCGCTTCATTCTCCGCGCGGCCTCCTCGTCGACCACCTGCATGCCCTTTGAATGGCTCCACTCGCCGAACGGGCAGAGCACCTGCAAAAGCTCCCTATCGAATTTCATCGCCGCTTTCCCCCTCGGATTTTTGCGACATCGGGATTGCGAAGCGCCTCGACAGCTCAGCGATGTCGGGCTTCATTCCAAGAGCGGCGAGGCGCTCGACAATTTCAAGCTCGCACTTGTGCTCCTCGTAGTCGGGGAGCTTGAGCCTGAACTTTGCGAGCGGCTCGTCGTCGCCGAACGCGAGCCTCACAAGCTGCGCGTCGACGTTTCTGTTGAGGGTGTCGCCGATCGCCGCGGCGTCGTCCTCCTCGATGACGGTGCTTTCATACCACTGGGCGCTCGCGCCGACTTGGTTGCTTCCGCTGATCGTGCTTAAATCGCTGCCGCGCCAGAGCGCGCACAAAATTCTGTCCATTCTCTCGACGAGCGCGGGGTAGGGGAGCTCGCCGCGCGTGGAAACGTCGATGGCCTCGATGTCGGTGCCCTCCGAGAGCACAGCGTGGAATTCCGCGCCGAAGTCCGCTACAGCCTCGCACGCCGCCTCCCATTGGGGGGAGTTCGGGTAGGCGTCGGTTTTCGCCTTTATGCCCGGCATTCCGTTGCGCTCGCAGTAAATGAGCCAGTCCTTGAGCGGAAGCTCCTTGAAAATATGCGCGATCGAGGACGCCGCCATAAGCCCGTCGCCGCAGGTGACCATCCACTCGTTTTCGTCGAGCGGCTCGCCCGCACCGAGCTGGCCTTCCCTGTCGAGCTTTCTTAGCCTGCCCGACGTGTTCTCGAAAAGCCAGAGCGGATACTGTTCGAAACGCCCCGTAATTTTTTCGCCTTTTTGCGAGAACGATATTTTGTGGACGGCGTATTTCATCGCGACCGCGTCCATCATCTGCGAGACGAGCATTCGCAGCCCGCCGCGCTGGTTTTTGTCGGCGAAGCTCGTCGTCTCGAGGTTCGAGTAGAATCCGTCGAGAAGCTTCTTGTGCTTGAGCGCCCGCGGGCTTTCCTCCTCGAGCACCACCTCGTACTCGAGGCGCGCGACCGATTTTTTTCTCTTGAGGTTGAGCCCGCAGATCGTGTCGTCGCGCCGCAGGATAGCCTCGAAAATTCGCGCCGCCGTTCCGAGGCGCCCGGCTTCAAACTCCTCGAGGGCCCTTGTGAGGGCGTCGGGGCGCAGGTTTCTTATCGGGTTGAAGCGCGCGCGAACAAGGCGCGCGTCCGTCGTTTGGTTTGTTGCTCTTGCGTTCATGCGCCCGATAATAGCGCAAGGCCGCCGCGGGCGCAAATTAACTTTGGCAACTTTTGATAATACAAATCTTTTTGTTATTTTTGATGTTTAAAAATAACAAATGTTTTCCGCGCTTTTTTGGCGCAAAAAAACGGCGGCAAAGGAAAACCCCAAGCCGCCGTTTTTTCAAGAAGCCTTTAGCCGCTACTTTGAGAAGCGAAGTTCCAGAAGCGCGCCGCCAGCGCCGTCGTTTTTAAGCTCTGCGCGAACCGCGCCCGATTTTTCCAAAGCCGAGCAATCCGCGCCGTCCGCCCGCGCCGACACAAACTTGTATCCTTTGGGGACGGAGAACCAGAGCGCGAGCGGGAAGTCCGCGACGGTTTTTGCGCGCGCGGAAAGCGCGAGCGTTTTCGCGTCCCACTTTACGTCGCATATTTCGTGCGCCGCCTGCGCGGCGTGCCTGTCGCTGCCGATGAATTGCGGCTCGGCGCGCTTGGGCATAAGCACGAGAATCCTCGCTCCGCGCGCGGGAACTTTAACCGAAAAGTTTTTCGCCATTTCCCCGAGCGGCGTTTGCGTCCAGAATTCAAACGCCGCGCGCGGGGCGTCGGAAATTCCGAGCTCGGCGGCGGACGCCGAAATAATCTTTTCCTCGTCGTCCCAGTTCATGAACGCGACGACATTGTAGTCTCCAAGCTCCGCGTGCCTGACCGCGAGATTCCAGACGGGAAGCATATTGAAATACGGGTAGAGGCTCGCGGGGCGCGCGAGCTCGACGGGCAGTGTCTGCTGGAGAATTTTCATCTTCTCGGGCGGAAGGCCGGCGAGTTTGTCGCCGAAGAATGTCAGCTGGCCGGTCAGGGCGATGATTGTGGCGCTTACCCGCGCCTGTTCGATGTCGAGGTCGCGCACGAGCAGGGTGTCGGGGTCGGCGATCATCGAGATGTTGTGCGCGAAGAGCTGGTTTACGGTGCAGCGACCCTGCGCGAGAACGTTCTTCCACATGACGGGCTTGTTCGGGCTTACGATGTCCGCGCCCGTCCGCGCCATTTCGGCGTATGCGGCTTCTGGGCCCGAAGTGTGCCCTTGGCAGGCGAGGAAAATGCTGCCGCTTCCGATGCCGTCGCGGAACGCCTTTACGCAAAGCTCGAACGGGTTGGGGCAGGACGGGTCTTTAAACAGCTTTCTGATTTCGGGGCGCTCGTAGAGGTGGGCGCAGTAGCTCTTGTTTCTGCCAGACATTCCGTCGATTTTGAAGAACTCGTAGCCCCAGTCTTGCGCGGCCTTGCGGAAAATTCCCTCGAGATGCTTGCGCGCCTCGGGGACGGTCGGGTCGAGGGTGTATTCTCCGTTCCAGCACTTGACGGGCTCGCCGTTTTTGTCGTGCAGAAACCAGTCTTTGTGGAGTTTGTAAAATTCCGCGTTGCCCGTCCCGAACGGCGCGACCCACAGCCCCGGCCGGAAGCCGAGCGCTCGGATGTCGGCGGCGAGCTTTTTCATTCCCTCGGGGAACTGCCGCTCGTTGACCTCAAGATTCATGTTGTGGAATTTTTTAACGGGCAGCTTGTCGGAGTTGCCCTGCCACGACTCAATCGACCAAATCTCGCAGCCGAACGGCTGGAGATATTTTTTGCCGACGCGCGCCTCGGCGAGGTTGTCCTCGGCCGTCGCCTTGTCGAAGTATGTGTTCCACGACATCCAGCCCGTCGGCGTTTTTGGGACGTTCGCGCGGTTGAGCGGCTTGTAGTAGGGCACGTAGCTGTTTTTGAAATAGCCGCGCTCGAGGTCGAAGCCGAAGCGCGCCTGCGCGCTCTCGCCGATTTCGCCCGACATCTTCACCGCGAATTCGCCGGCGCCGACGGTTTTCACGCTTAAATTTTTGGCGGACATTTTTACGAGAAGGTCGTTTTGCGCGTCGAAAACGGAGTCGTTGAGAGCCGAGTCCGCGCCGCTTAGCGCCATGTTGAGGACGCGCTCGCCGTCTTTCGGGGTAGAGCGGCAGGCGAAGCAGTCGCGCTTGTCGCCAAGCGAGAGCCTCGCCTCGAGCGACATCATTCCCCTGTAAGACTGCGCGGTGCGGTGGCAGAAGAGAATTTGCAGTTCGTCCGATTTTTTCGGAAAGACGACATATCCCTGCACGTCGCCGCCCGCGTCGACAATCGCGAGCCTGTCTTTTACGCCGTCGCGCGAGGCGGCGATTTTCCACTTGTCGCCGTTTTGCGCGAACGCGCGGAACGAGAGCTTTCCGCGAAGCTCCGCGCCTCCGTTTTTCGCCGAAAGCGTCGATGTGCTTTCGTCGAAGCTTACTTCCCACGCGGCGCGCGCGCATAGTGGCGCGAGCAAAGCCGCGGCGAGGGCGAGTTTAAGAATAATTTTAAGGCCGATGTTTTTCATAAAAAGTTTGTCCATTTTTTTAGATAAAAGCCCGCGGCGGGCTGGCGGTCAATCCAAAACGGCATTGGGGGCGTTCGTTTGGCGCGGGAGAAAATTTTTGTTGCATAAAAGAAAAGGCGCGCCAAAATAGGCGTCTTCAAAATCATAAAAAAGCTATGGTATCTTACAAAGAATTAGGACTTGTTAACACGCGCGAGCTTTTCAAAAAAGCGATCGCAGGCCAGTATGCGATTCCCGCGTTTAACTTCAACAATATGGAACAGATGCAGGCGATTATCCAAGCTTGCGTCGAGAAAAAATCGCCCGTCATTTTGCAGGTTTCGAGCGGCGCGCGCAAGTACGCGAACCAGACTCTCCTGCGCTACATGGCGCAAGGCGCGTGCGAATACGCGAAGGAGCTGGGCGCGAATATTCCGATCGTGCTTCACCTCGACCATGGCGACACTTTCGAGCTTTGCAAATCGTGCATTGAATACGGCTTCTCGTCGGTCATGATCGACGGGTCGGCGCATCCCTACGACGAGAACGTCGCGCTGACGAAAAAAGTCGTCGAATTCGCCCACCAGTACGACGTCACCGTCGAGGGCGAGCTTGGCGTCCTCGCGGGAGTCGAGGACGAAGTCTCGCACGAGTCGCACTCGTACACCCGCCCCGAAGAGGTCGAAGACTTCGTCGGCAAGACGGGCGTCGATTCGCTGGCGATTTCCATCGGCACCTCGCACGGCGCCTACAAGTTTAAGCCCTCGCAGTGCAAGCTCGACGCCAACGGCAGGCTCGTTCCGCCGCCGCTTCGCTTCGACATTCTCAAAGAGATCGAAAAGCGCATACCGGGCTTCCCGATCGTCCTGCACGGGTCTTCGTCCGTCCCGCAGGAATATGTCGACGAAATCAACAAGTACGGCGGCAAGCTCGAGGCGGCTGTCGGCATTCCCGAAGAGCAGCTGCGCGACGCGTCGAAGTCGGCGGTTTGCAAGATAAACATCGACTCCGACGGGCGCCTCGCCATGACGGCGGCGGTTCGCAAAGTCTTTGCGGAAAAGCCCGCGGAATTCGACCCGCGCAAATACCTTGGCCCCGCGCGCGACGAGCTCAAAAAGCTCTACATGCACAAGGTCGAGAACGTTCTCGGCTCGGCGGGCAAGGCGTAACAGGCTAAACTTCCGGACGCGGCGCTAAAAAACGCCGCGTCCTTTTTTGCGCGAATTTGCGGCGCGGGGCTTTCCCCCGCCGCGTTTTTTGGGGACGGGATTATTATTATATGATTACTTTGATGATTGTCGTGTTTATCGCGGGCTACATTTTTATAGCCATCGAGCACGACGTTGGGATAAACAAGGCGGCGACCGCAATCGTTTTGGGAATGTCGCTTTGGGTGATGTATATGCTTTGCGGGGCGGAAACGGTTATCTCCGCCAACGCCGACGCGTTCGGGCATTTTCTCAACGCGAACCCCGACTACAGGGGGCTTTCCATAGACGCGCAGTGCCTGAAATTCATAACCGGCGACCAGATCGTCCAGTTTTTGGGCGAGCACTCGCAGATAATTTTCTACCTGATGGGCGCGATGACGATCGTCGAGCTCATCGACGTCCACGGCGGGTTCGCCGTCGTGACGAACAAGATTACGACCCGCGACAAGCGCGGCCTGCTGTGGATTCTGGCGTTCATCACGTTTTTCATGTCGGCGCTGCTCGACAACCTCACGACGGCGATCGTCATGACAATGCTTATCCGCAAATTGGTCGCTGTAAAGCGCGACCGCTGGCTCTACGCGGGGATAGTGATAATCTCCGCCAACAGCGGCGGGGCGTGGACCCCCACCGGCGACGTCACCACGATAATGCTTTGGATTGACGACAAAATCACGACGCTCGAAATTCTAAAGACGCTGTTTTTGCCCTCGCTCGTCTCGATGATAGTGCCGCTTCTTTTCGTGACGAAATACCTCGGCGGCGGGGAAGTCGCGACCCCCGCGATAACGCATAGGCAGAACGCCTCGCTGATAGTCTCCTCGCGCGAGAGGCTCTCGATTCTCATCTTGGGCATATCGGTGTTTTTGTGCGTCCCGATTTTCAAGGCGATAACGCACCTGCCCCCGTTTATGGGCGTATTGCTCGGTCTCGGAGTCGTGTGGGTTTACATGGAGCTTTTGTACAACCGCAAGAAAAACGTCTCCGACTCGAAGCAGTATAGGATACAAAATATTTTGAGCCGAATCGACACCACCACGATTTTGTTTTTTCTCGGGATTCTAATGGCGGTCGCGGCGCTCCAGTGCGCCGGCGTGCTCGCGTGGGTGTCGGAATTTTTGGACTCGAGCGTCCACAACGTGTATGTGATAAACTCGATAATCGGCGTGCTCTCGTCTATTGTCGACAACGTTCCGCTCGTTGCGGGCGCGATGGGCGCGTACGACATGCCGTCGATTTCGGCGGCGGCGGCCTCGGCGAATCCGGAGTACGCGATGAACTTCATTCAGGACGGCACGTTCTGGATGTGCCTCGCCTATTGCGCGGGCGTGGGCGGCAGCATTCTGATAATCGGCTCCGCGGCGGGCGTCGTGGTGATGGGGCTCGAGAAGATAACGTTCTCGTGGTATATGCGCAACATCTCGTTTATCGCGCTGCTTGGGTATTTCGCGGGAATGGGCGTGTTTGCGCTCGAGCGCGCGCTTTTTTAGCGCGTCTGCCGCGGGGTGATGCAAAGCACGAAAAGGTCGCGCATCACCTGCTGGTCGTAGTTCGGGCGCGAGATTAAGTCCTCAAACGCCTTCGCCAGATAAAGCTGGCAGTCGATGAGCTTTCGCATGGGGGTTTTTGCCGCCAGCGGCGCGAGCTTCGAGCCCGCGTACCACGCGTTTTGCGAGAAAATATTATACGCGCTTTTGTCCTCCGCGCCCGCGAAGATTTCGCCGAAGCGCTCCGCCGCGCGCTCTATCGCGCCGTTAGGCTGCGGCGCGGCCGACTTCGAGATTACCGCCCCGTCCATGAGCGAGCGTATTTGTATCAGCAGCGAATTTTGCCTTTGAAGCGTCGTGATTATCGGACGCGCCGACGCCTTTTTGTTGGCGAAAAAGTAGCGGTCGAGAGCCGCGAGCGCGGCGTCGAGGTCGCCCGAATAAAACGCGTTCGAGATGTCGAAAAAGTCGCCCTCGCCGAAGATCGGCACCATTTCGATTACGTCGCGCTCGGTGATTTCCGCGCCCTCGCCGGCGTAGACCGAAAGCTTTTCAAGCTCCGATACCGCCATTCGCGGGTTGCCCGCGACGATCGATGCGAGCGTCTGCGCGGCGGCCTGGCCTATGCGGATATTTTTTGTCTTGCTTTCGCGCATTATCAGCTGGACGCAGCCGCCGACGGGGTCTTTGCTTTTGAAGTCCTCGCACTCGGCGATTTCCTGCATTTTTTTGAAGAACGGCTTTCGCCTGTCGACGGGGCATGCGCTGATTACAACCGACGCCGTTTCGGGCGACAGCTTTTCGAGGAAATCGGCGAGCTTTGCGAGAGCCTCGCGCGCGGCTTCCGTTCTGCCCGCGCCGCCGTCGCCGATAAAGTTTACGTTCTTAAGCCACACTACTTTTTTTCCGCCGAACATCGAAAGGGTCGCCGCCGCTTCGATTGTGTCGGCGCAGGCTTTTTCGGCTTCGTCGGCTTTGGACGCCGCGCCGTTTATTATTTCTTTCGACATGTCGTCGGCGACGTCCGCGGATAGCCTCTCGAAAATTTCGCGCGCGCGGTTCGCGGCGATAAATTCGTCGTCTGCCGATATAAAAAATGTAGCTTTTTCCGCCATCTGAAAGAGATGATTTTTTTAGAATCGGGATTGTCAAACACAAAACGCTTTGCCGCGCGCGCGGGTTCGATAAGCCTTGACTTGGCTTTGGGCGTCTGCGAGAGTTCTCCGCGCAAATACGGTGTAGGCAGGGGCGGCAAATGTTTTCGTTAGGCAATTTCGCAGTATCTTTCGCCAGACTCGTCGCGGGGCTGTTGGTGCTTTTCGCCGCCGCGTCGGTGCCGTCCTATTTTATTTTCGCCGACAAAGAGGCCGTTGTGGCGGCGGGCGAGGGCACCGCGTCTCCGCTTTCGATAGCGAAGATATATTTCGACGCGGGGAAAATCTCGGCTGCGCTTTTGGTCGCCGACGCCGCGGCGGAGGGCGAAGAGCTCCATAAGGCGGCGGAGGAAGTTTACTCAAAACGCCCCGCGTGGCGCGTCTGCGGCGGCGACGAACCGTTCTTCGACGCGTTTTTATCGACGATACACGGCGGCGGAAAGGGCGGGCCGGGATCGGTTTACTCGATTTTGTCGCTTGGCGAAAACAGGGCGAAACTGCTCGCGTTTTTGTCGCAGTCGCAGTCGGGGCTGGTGGCGAAATTTATTGACGCGCGCAAAATGCCGTCGAGCCTGCTTCCGCCGGTTTACACGTCGGCGGGCGCGCCGCTCGAGGCGGCGCTGCTCACGAGCGCGCTTCTCGCCCAGACGGGGGACTTTACTCCGGAATTTTTAAAGGACGTCTCCGCGACGTTTGAAGCCATGCGCGGCGACACCGCCGCGAAGGAAAAATTCGAGAAATATTGCGTCGGGCTTCTGGCGCTCTCGTCGGATATGGACTGGACTCTCGTGCGCTCGCTTTTCCGCTATTTTTCGTCGCTTGGCGACGTCTACGAATTCGCCAGAATCTATAAAAGCGCGCCGAACGAAGACGCCCGCAGGGCGTTTGCGGCGGCCGTTCTCATGGGCGCGGGCGCGCGCGGGTGCGCCGAATATCTGCGCGGAGCGGACGAACAAAAGTGGCGCGATTTTTCGTTCGCCTACATAAACGGCGAGGGCGCGCTCTCGTTTTTGCTTAAAAGCGGAAAGCCGATTTATAGAGACGGCTTCGCCGCGTCTAAAATCGCCCCGCTCTCCGCGCCGATAAAGGCGAGGCTCGGCTCGTGGGCGGCAAAGTGGCCGCGTTCAATGCTCGCGCTGAAAGTCGCGCTGAGCATATTCGGCGGGTATCTTTTCATACGCGGGCTTATAAGAATTTTCGCGCCGGTGCGCGACACGCCGTCGTGGGCGTCGCCGCTCGCGCTCGCGCGCGGGATGCTCGAGGGCGCGGCGGTGTCGCTCGCGTTTTTTGTTCTGCTCGAGCCCGAGGCGTTTTCGATAAAAATAGAAAACGCGCCCGCGCCCGAATTGAGGTTTGCATTTGAAAAAGCGATAAACACAATACAGGAGGAAACAATGAAATTTGAAACCGACACCGCGACGCTCGCCGCCGTCGGGCTGTTTTTCGTATTGCAGCTGACGGTGTATCTGCTCGGCGTAATACGGCTTTCTTCGATAAAGAGAATGTCCGCGCCCGCAGTCCTAAAATTGAAGCTGCTCGAGAACGAGGACAACCTCTTCGACCTCGGGCTTTACATCGGATTGGCCGGGACGGTTGTCTCGCTGATTCTTTTGACGATGGGCATCGTCACGGCGAGCCTCATGGCGGCTTACGCCTCGACGCTCTTCGGGATACTTTTTACGGCGGCGATAAAAATCGTCCATGTGCGCAAATATAAACGCCGCCTTTTGATAGAGGCAGAAAGGGACAGATAAAATGGCGATTGATCCAACCGCGATAATCGGAAGCGGCGCGAAACTCGGCGAGGGCGTCGAGGTCGGCGCGTATGCGATAATTGAGGGCGGGGCGGAGATCGGCGCGGGCTGCGTCGTCGAGCCCCACGCGAAGATATGCCGCTGGGCGAGGATCGCGGCCGGCTGCAGAATATGCTCGTTCGCGGTCGTCGGGGGCGAGCCGCAGGACTTGCATTTCGACCCCTCCACGCCGGCGTATGTCGAGCTTGGCGAAAATTCCGTCGTGCGCGAGAGCGCGACAATCCACCGCGCGACAGCCCCCGGCGGGGCGACGAAAATCGGCAGGAACGCCTTTATGATGGCGTCGTCGCACGTCGGGCACGACTGCGTTGTCGGCGACAACTTTATCGAGGGGAGCTTCGCCGCGCTCGCCGGGCACTGCATTGTTGAGAACGACGTTTTCGTAAGCGGCGGCGTAATGATCCACCAGAGAACGCGCATCGGCGACGGCGTCATCGTAAGCGGAAACTCTTCGGCGTCCCTCGACATTCCCCCGTACACGATCGCCCACGCGCGCAATTCGCTCGGCGGGCTGAACCTCATCGGAATGTCGCGGCGCAAAATGCCGCGCGCTGAAATCGCGGAAGTCAAGAGCCTGTATATGGCGGTTTACAAAACGCCGTCGGCGCGCAAGAACGCGCTCGCGCTGCTTGAAAGCGGCGCGGCGAAGACCGAGGCGGGTCTGCGTTTTCTCGAATTTTTCAAGCCCGAGCGGCACTATCTCGTCCCGCACAACTCGGTAAACAGGCATGCCGAATAGCTCCAAAAAAATCGCGATAACAATCGGCGACCCCGCAGGAGTCGGCGCCGAGGTTATCCTGAAATGGGCGCGCGAAAACCCGCGGCTTTTGCCTTTCGCGGAGGTTATCGCGCACGAAAAATTTTTGGAAGCTTTGCCGGGCGCGGTTTCAAAGCGCGCCGTTGGAGACCCCTCCTACGAGGCTGTCGCGGGCTCGCCCGACGAGCGCGGCGCGCGCGTCGCCTTCGAGGCTCTCGAAGCCTCCGCGGCGGGCTGCGTTTCGGGCGAATACGCGGCGGTTGTCACGGCGCCGATTTCAAAAATCAAAATGCGCGCCGTCGGTTTTGACTTCGCGGGGCAGACCGAATTTTTCGCGGCGCGCTGGGGCGGAGAGCCCGTCATGGCGTTCGCGGGGGAAAAACTTTTGGTGTCGCTCGCAACATGGCATATCCCGCTGCGCGACGTTCCAAGCGCGGTCGATTTCCCGAAGATCGCGCGCGCCGTCCGCGCCGCGGCGGAGCTTGCCAAGCGCGCGAAAGGAATTTCCGAGCCGCGGATTGGAGTCTGCGGAATAAACCCCCACGCGGGCGAGGACGGCATTCTCGGGCGCGAGGAGATCGAAGTCGTAAACCCCGCGCTCGACATTCTCCGCGCGCAGTTCCCAAATCTTTCCGCCGCGCTTCCGCCCGACACCGTTTTCGAGCGCGCCCTCAAGGGCGAGTTCGACGCGGTCGTCTCGATGTACCACGACCAGGGGCTCGCGCCGCTGAAAGCGCTCGAGTTCGACAAGGCTGTCAACGTCTCGATGAACCTCGGGTTCCTGCGCACAAGCCCCGACCACGGGACGGGCTTTTCCATCGCGGGCAAGGGCGTGGCTTCGGCGGGGAGCTTCGCGGCGGCGTTCGACCTCGCGGCTAAGATGACGGGCATAATGTAGAAAAAATTTCGCCGAATCCGCGCCGCGAACAGCGGCGTTTTTTTTGCCCAAATTGCTTTGCAAAATTCGGCGGTTTGCGGAAGAATCCGCGGCTTGTATTTTTCAAGATGAATACCGACAACATTTCAAAAATCGCAAAGGAACTTTCGCTGCCGATTTCGGGCGTCGCGGCGACCGCGAAACTCATCTCCGAGGGCGCGACAGTCCCGTTTATCGCCCGCTACCGAAAAGAGGCGACAGGCTCGCTCGACGAAGTCGCGATCACCGCGATAAGGGACGCCATGGAGCGGCTCGCCGCGCTCGACGAGCGCAGAGGCGCGGTGAAAAAATCGCTCGAGGAGCGCAATCTTTTGACGCCCGAAATTTCCGCCGCCCTCGACGCCGCCGAGACTCTCGCGCGGGTGGAGGACATCTACCAGCCGTTTAGGCCGAAGCGCCGCACGCGCGCTACAATCGCCAGGGAGCGCGGGCTCGAGCCTTTGGCGAATTACATTTTGGAAAACCAGAACGGCGCGTGCGCGGAGAAAGCCGCGGAGTTTGTGAGCGCCGAAAAGGAAGTGCCCGACGCCGCGGCGGCGCTCGCGGGGGCGCGCGACATCATCGCCGAAAGCATGGCGGATTCCCCCGAGGCGCGCGAGGCCGTCCGCGGCTATTTTGAGCGCGAGGCGCAGATGAGCTCGAAGGCGATGTTCGGCAAAGAGGCGGAGGGCGCGAAATACCGCGACTACTTCGACTGGAGCGAAAAGGCGAGCACCGCGCCGAGCCACAGGGTTCTCGCCGTAAGGCGCGGCGAGGCCGAGGGGTTTCTTATCATGCGCATAACGCCGAAAGACTCATCGGGCGCGGTGTCGCTTCTCAAAAAAATGTTCGTGAAAGGATCGGGCGAGTGCGCCTCGCAGGTCACCGAAGCCGCCGAGGACGCCTATTCGCGCCTGCTTTCTGCGACGTCCGAAACGCACATGCGCCTCGAGGTTAAAAAGCGCGCCGACGAGGAGGCTGTAAAAATTTTCGCGGGCAATTTGCGCGAGCTTTTGATGGCGGCCCCGCTCGGTCGAAAGAGCGTGCTGGCTATAGACCCGGGGTTCAGAACGGGCTGCAAAGTCGTCTGCCTCGACGCGCAGGGAAAACTTTTGCACAACGACGTCATCTACCCCGAGCAGGGCGAATTCAAGGCGCGCGAGGCGGCTCTTAAAATCCGCGATTTCTGCGCGCGCTTCGGGATAGAGGCGATTGCCATCGGCAACGGCACCGCGGGGCGCGAGACCGAGGCTTTTGTGCGCTCGCTCTCTCTCCCGCAGCCGGTCGTCATGGTGAACGAGAGCGGCGCGTCGATTTACTCCGCTTCGGAAGCCGCGCGCGAGGAATTCCCCGACCGCGACATCACCGTGCGCGGCGCGGTCTCGATCGGGCGGAGATTGATGGACCCGCTCGCGGAGCTCGTCAAGATTGACCCGCAGTCGATCGGCGTAGGGCAGTACCAGCACGACGTAAACCAGACACTCCTGAAACGCTCGCTCGACGACACCGTCATAAGCTGCGTCAACAGCGTGGGCGTCGAGGTCAACACCGCGAGCAAGCAGCTGCTCTCGTATGTTTCGGGGCTGAACGCATCGACCGCGGCAAACATTGTCGAACACAGGAATGCCAACGGCGCGTTCAAATCGAGGCGCGATCTTTTGAAAGTCAAGGGGCTCGGCGCGAAGACGTTCGAGCAGGCGGCGGGCTTTCTTCGCATACGCGGCGGCGACAACCCGCTCGACGCGAGCGCCGTCCACCCCGAGCGTTACGCGGTGGTCGAAAAAATGGCGTCCGACATCGGCTGCGACGTGCAGACGCTCATGCGCGACGCCTCCGCGCGCGCGAAAATCGACCTAAAAAAATACGCCGATGAAAGCCTCGGCATGCCGACCCTCAAGGACATCATGCAGGAGCTTGGCAAGCCCGGGCGCGACCCGCGCGAGCAGTTCGAGGCGTTTTCGTTCGCCGAGGGAGTGAACAAAATCGAGGACCTGCGCGAGGGCATGCGCCTGCCAGGAATCGTCACGAACGTCACCGCGTTCGGCGCGTTTGTCGATATCGGGGTGCATCAGGACGGGCTTGTGCACATCAGCGAGCTTTCCGACAAATTCGTCAAAGACCCCGCCGAGGTCGTTAAGCCGCAGCAGAAAGTCAGCGTGTTCGTGCTCGAGGTCGACGCCGCGCGCAAGCGGATTTCTCTCTCGATGAAAAGCGCGCCGCAAAAGCGCGCAAAGAGCGCGGGCGAAGCTGCGAAAGGCTCTTCCCCAAAAACGCCGCTTCCGCGCCGCTCCTCGCCGCAAAAGCCGTTCGGCAATTCTTTCGGCGACGCGCTTTCGGGCTTGAAATTCTAAGCGCGCCGCGGCGCAAAAAAAGCGGGGCTAAATGCCCCGCTTTTTTTCGTTTTTATTTTTCGACCTCGATTCCTTTCGGAACGGAGATTTTTTTCTCGAACGCGCCGTCCGGCTTTTTGCGCCAGGAAACTTTAATGTCTCCCTTCGGCGTGGGATAGACGATCTGCGCCGAGTCCTCAAAGAAGTTCGGGCTTATCGAGACCTTGCTCCAGCCCTCCGCGGTTTGCTTTACGCCGCCGAGAATTTGCGGCAGAATGAACGCCGGGTGCGCGCTCCACGCGTGCGACCGCGTGCCGTGCAGCCTGTTGTACGGGAACGTTTCTGAAGTCGTCCCGTATTCGGCAAAGGGCTTCCACTCGCGCAGAATGTAGCGGTAAACTTCGCCGTTGCAGCCCTCGTCGCACATCAGGCGGAGAAGATAGACGACCCAGTAGGAGGAAGGCTGCGCGTACATCTTTGTTTCGCCCGCGAGAACCGGCATAATTTTTTCGCGCTTTGCCTTTTCAAAATCGAGCCCCTTTATGTTCGTCATCTTGCCGAGAACCTGCGCGTGCGGCGAGGCGTTCGGGTTTTGCTTGCCGTCGGGCAGAATGCCGTCGGAGATCAAGCCGCCGGGCAGGAGCAGATTTTTCTCGATCGCTTCGCGGACTTTTTCTGCGCGCGCGCGGTAATTTTCGGCGTCGCGTTCAAGACCGTTGTCCGCGCAAAGCTTTTTCATTTTCTCGAGAGCCTCGAGCAGCCAGAGATTGAGCAGCGCGGGCTGCCCGTTCTTTTGAATATTCGTCCAGTCGAGGAAAAGCCAGTAGCGCGGATCGGCTTTGACAAGCCCTGTGCGCGGGTCGGTGTTGGCGTCGAAATACGAGAGGATAGACTCCACGGTGTCGCGGTGGTTCAGATACGCCTCGATGTCGCCGGTCTGCCAGTAGTAGTCCCAAATCGACAAAATCCACACGAGCGAGAAGTCGGGCAGAATGCAAGTGTGCGCCATTGTCGGGGCGTGCCCGTAAGTCAAGCCGTTCGGCGTTTTCTGCATTGAAATCGAGCGTATGCCGCGCCGCAGAAGCCTCGCGTCGCCGGAGATGAAAAACGTGTTCCACGCCTGCACGCGGGCGTCGCCCCACCACTGCGCCTGTTCGCGGTAGGGGGTGTCGATGTAGGCGTCGTGCGAGCATATTTTTTGCGTCTGCTTGCACGCCTGCCAGATGTCGTTGGCGAGCTTGTTCGAGGTCTCGAATTTCCCCTTGTCGGCGAGCGGATACGCGCTCCACATGAGCGACGGCGAAATTTTCAGCGCCGAGTCCGGGTTGTTTCTGACGCGTATCGTCATAAACCTAAAGCCCGCCAGATGGTAGAACTGGTGCGTCTGCGATCCCGCGCGGCAGATGAGCCTGTGCGCGGGCGCGAGGTTCGAGAAAACTCCGGTTTCGCCGGTTCCGTTTTCGTGCGCTTCGGTCAGGAGAATATCGACAATCTCGCCGCCTTTTGCGTTTTCGATTTTCAAAATCGGAAAGCCCGCGACAACCTTGCCGAAGTCGATAAGAAAATTCCTGAACGTTCCTTTAGGCGCGGGCGCGGCTTCCAAGACGGCGCAGCTGGCGCCGGCGTTCCCGGCGATCTCCGAAACTTTTTCGCCCTTAAAAATGTCCATTAGGTTTACGATTCTCTCGCCCTCGAACAGCGCCTTGCCGCCGCCCGACGAGACCGACGCTTTCGGCAGAATGATTTTGTTTTCGGGCTGCGGAATCATTCTCGATTCAAACGCGTAGAACGGCATCGCGTTAAAGACCGCGAGCTTGCTCCTTTTGGTTTTCCCCCATTCGGACTCGTCGAAGCCGGGGTTTATCCAGTCGGGATTTTCGACGCGCAGGTCGATATGCTCTTGGTTGCACATCTGGATGGAGAGCTGCGCGGTGTCGCGGTCGCAGCCGTATTGGCGCGCCGCGCGCGTCGCCGAGGACGAGAGCACGGTTTTTCCGCCGCCCAAGTCGAGCGCGAAAATCACCCCGCCCACGCCCTGCGTCAGATAGGAGAACGTGCTCCTCCCGGGGTTGTGGGCGCGGATAGCGATTGTGTTTTTCCCCGCTTTAAGATATTTCGCGATGTCGATTTCGTCGAACGGCTGGGAGTTTTGGAATCCGCGCGCGGGGCCCGATGTGACGAATGTTCCGTTGACATACAGCCGGTAGCTTTGGTCGGCGGAGATGTAAAGCGGCGCCGATTTCGGCGCTTCGGCGAGGTCGAAGCTTTGGCGCATTTTTGCGTATGAGTTGAACAGCTCGTTTAGCATCGAGTCGTTCTTGTCTGTTCCGGGCCAGACCCAATAGGCGCTCTTGAGCGGGGCGGGGACGTTCGACCACGTCGCGTCGCCGTCCCTGTTTTTTGCCGAAAGCGCGCACGCCGAAAGCGCGGCGGCGCAGAAGATAATTGGCTTAATCGATTTCATGGCGTTCCGTGTTAAAGTTGGGGGAAAGCCGCGGAGCGTAAGCCGGATTCTGTAATCTCCTTTTGGGAGACCGACATTCATTTATCTGCGCGGGCGGATTGCTCCGGCCCCGCGCCCCCTTTCGGGGTGCGACATACCCGATGCGTTATGGACGAGCAGCCCCGCACCCTACGTTGTCTTGCACCGAACTGGGTTTTCAATGCCCGGCGGGATTTCTCCGCCGGCGGTGGGCTCTTACCCCGCCTTTTCACCCTTGCCGCTTGCGCGGCGGTTTGTTTTCTGTTGCACTTTCCGTACGCCGTCGTTTGCCGTCGGCGCCCCGGCCTTTCAGCCGGAGTTCCGCTCTGCGGTGTCCGGACTTTCCTCCCGCGCGTTTAAGCGGGCGAATGTCTGCTCCGCGGCTTTCCTTATCCGACACTTTCGCAGAAGCTTTTTTTTAGGCAAGAAAAAATCCGCCGCCTGCGGCGCGGCTTTCGCGCGCAAAGCGCGGGCGCGCGAAAAAAATGGAAAAATAGGAAAAAATTTTTATTTTTTATAGAATGAAAGTATTGATAAAATTCGACTCCGTTCTCTACGACAACCCGGAACAGGTAGTTTTTCTAATACGCGGGCGCAAGTTCGCGCTTTCGCGTTCCGATTTTTCCGCGGGCGAAAACAAATGCATAAACGTCGAGTTTTCGCTCGCCAAAAAGCTCGGTCTGCCGTGGAAAATCTACTATCATGTTCCCGACCAAATTGCGCCCGTGCGCGGACAGGTTTGCATAGATGAGCTTAAATTCAGATCATAGGGCTGCGTTCGCCAAGCTCTCCAAACTTCGCGCCGGCGCGCTTTTCATGAAGATGGGGACGGGCAAGACAAAGGTCGCATGCGATCTTGTCCGAGACAAGCTCGCATACATCGACGCCGTCATTTGGATCGCCCCCGCGTGCCTTGTAAATTCCGAAATCTATCTTGACGAAATCAGAAAATGGGGCTCCGACTTTTTCCCGATAACGAAGTTTTTTTCGGTCGAGGGAATTTCAAAAAGCGACGCAAAATATTTCAAGATGCGCCGCCTCGCCGAGAGCAGCCGCAACTACTGCGTCGTGGACGAGAGCATATACATCAAAAACGCGTCCGCGCTGCGCACGCGGCGGCTTATGGCGGACTGCAGCCTTTTCGATTTCCGCCTGATTTTAAACGGCACGCCCGTGACGAGAAGCCTTTTGGACTTGTATTCGCAGATGTCGTTTCTCTCGCCGAAAATTCTCAACATGACCGAGAGGCAGTTCGCCGACAAATTTCTCGTGTATATGCGCGGGGCGGGCATGGGGGAGCGCCCGTGGGCTAAGTGGTCGAAGCCCGCGAACGTGGAGGCGCTCGCCGAGATAATCCGCCCCTACGTTTTCGGCTCGCCGTTCGACTATCCGTGCTCCGTGCGCGAGCACAACATATTCTTTGCCCTCGACTGCGCCGAGCGCGCCCGATACAGCGAATACAAGGAGCGCTTTCTTTTCGGGAAACGGTTTGTGAATTTTTTGGCTGTCGCGCAAAAGTTCCAAATGGCATATACCGTCGGGTGCAAGGAAAAGTTTAGCAGGGCGCTTTCGATTGTGGACGAGGCGCTCGCGCGGGGCGAGAAAGTCGTCGTGTTTGTCAAATACGCGGTCGAGGCGCGAATGTTGGGCGACGCCCTCGGGGCGGTTGTTTACACCGGCAGGCGCAAGGACGATCTCGCCGAATTTTTCGACACCGCCGGCGTTCTCGTTTGCACCTACGGCGTCGGCAGCTGCGGGCTTAATTTGCAGTGCGCAAACAACGTCATTTTTTTCTCGCAGACATTCGACTACAAAGACAAGGAACAGGCGAAGCACCGCATTTGCCGAACGGGGCAGAGCAGGCAAGTCAACGTTTACGACATGTGGGTCAAGACGGGGCTCGAGAAGATGATAAAAGATAGTCTTGAAAGAAAGGAGCATTTGCTGCATAGTGTGGACAGAATAATCACCGCGGAGAAAGCGAGAAAACTTTGAAGAAATACGTCAAAAAATACCTTGATAAAAACGTCTATGAGGCGGCAAAAGAAAGGCTGGGATACATCTTCAAAAATTTTCGCAAGATGTATGTTTCGTTTTCCGGCGGCAAGGACAGCTCTGTGCTTTTGAATATGGCGCTCGACTACGCCAAGCGCGCGGGCTACAAGCGGAAAATCGGCGTTTTGTTCATCGATTTGGAGGGGCAGTATTCGCTCACGATAGACCATATCCGCGAAATTCTTTCCGAGAACGCGGAGCGCCTCGAAGTTTTTTGGGTATGCCTGCCGCTGAATTTGCGCAACGCCGTCAGCGTCTTTCAGCCGTTCTGGACGTGCTGGGACGGCTCCCAGCGCGACAAGTGGATACGCGAATACCCCGACTTCCCGAACGTGATAACCGCCGAAAACAACCCGTTTCCGTTCTTCAGGGAGAAAATGGAATTCGAGGAATTTGTCCCCGAGTTCGGCAAGTGGTACGCGGGGAATGAAAAGACCGCGTGCCTTGTCGGGATACGCTCCGACGAGAGCCTCAACCGGTACCGCACGATAAAGTGCCTTTGCAAAGACACCCTCGACGGCAGAAACTGGACGACCAAAATTTCCGAGAATTTTTACAACGTCTATCCGATTTACGACTGGTCTGTTTCCGACGTGTGGGTAGCAAACGCGAAGCTCGGCTGGAAATACAACCGCCTTTACGATTTGTTCTACAAGGCGGGCGTGCCGATCGCCTCGCAGCGCATCTGCCAGCCCTACGGCGACGACCAGCGCAAGGGGCTGAACCTGTTCCGCATCGTCGAGCCCGACACTTGGGCGAAGGTCGTCAACCGCGTCAGCGGCGCGAACTACGGCAACATCTACTGCGGCAGGCGCATAATGGGATACCGCAAAGTCAGCCTTCCTGCGGGGCATACGTGGAAATCTTACTGCAAGCTTCTTTTGGCGACCCTCCCAAAAGAAATGTCCGACCACTACAAGCGCAAGTTCAGAAAATTTATGCTCCACTGGCACAGGCGCGGATCGCCCGTCCACCCCGACGAGCTTTCGATGCTGCCCGAATGCGCGGTCGTCTCGGGCGGGGCGTCGCCCAAGGTAAAGTATAAAAAAATTCCCGACTGCGTCGGCGGCAGGGCGGAGCAGCTCCGCATAACGCCGAGCTGGCGCAGAATGTGCGTGTGCATTTTAAAGAACGATTTTCTCTGCACCGGATTGAGCTTCTCGCAGACGAAGCGCCAGCAGGAGAGAATGAAAGCCCTTTTGGAAAAATACAGAAATCTATGAGCGACGAAAATCACATCAAAAGCTCGAGCCCCGTTTACGGCGTCAGAGCCGTTCCGCTGGAAAAAGTCCGCGCGAACATCTACAACCCGAACAAAGTCGCGCCGCCCGAGATGAAGCTTCTCTACGACTCCATAAAAGAGGACGGCTACACGCAGCCAATCGTTTGCTACTACATAAAAGACGAGGACGTTTACGAGGTCGTTGACGGCTTCCACCGCTACCGGATAATGCAAATCCACAAAGATATCTACGAGCGCGAAAACGGCATGCTGCCGGTCGTGGTGATCGACCGCCCAATCGGCGACAGAATGGCGTCGACCATAAGGCACAACCGCGCGCGCGGCTCGCACGACGTCGATTTGATGAGCAACATCGTAGCCGAGCTCACCGAAATGGGAAAGTCAAACGCGTGGATATCGCGCCACCTCGGCATGAGCGCGGACGAAATTTTGCGCCTAAAGCAGATAACGGGGATCGCCTCTCTTTTCAAAGACGGCGAGTTCTCCGACGCGTGGGAATAGCAGCCTCCGCCCCTTTTCTCGCCTTGACAAACCGCGGCGCGGATTGTAGCCTCGGTAAATTCACACAAAAAACGGCACAATGAACACAAGAAGAAAATTTTTGCGCGACATTTCAATTACGGGGGCGGCGGCTTTTGGCGCGCCCTATCTTTCTTTCGGAGCTTCGCCGAAAGAGGAGAAACAGCTCGAGCCCTGCGAGAAAGACCCGATACGCTTGGCGTTCGTCGGATGCGGGCTTATGGGCGGGTCGAACATGCGCCGCTTTAAAAGCATCAATCAAAAGATAGTCGCCTACTGCGATGTCGACACCGGCAGCTACGGCTTCGGCAACGCGAAAAAATACGCCGACAAAGACGCCGCCGCGTTTGTTGACTACCGCGAGATGT
>Ga0256407_10000158_pt1 | contig 171521 bp, 149 predicted proteins | sample RumenRJG_04DNA_FD_193489 | JGI IMG/M metagenome (GOLD analysis project Ga0256407, IMG submission 193489) | Bovine rumen microbial communities from Lethbridge, Alberta, Canada - RJG_04 | ecosystem: Host-associated > Mammals > Digestive system > Stomach > Rumen | place: Canada: Alberta... | reverse complement strand
AAGCTTCACTGGCTTATTTCTTTTAAGCTCCGTTTACTTGGTTTGGTTCGCTTTTCTCTGAAAATTTCCTTTTTCTTGGAATCTTCAGGGTTGCATTGCTGTTTATCTGTCAAGGTGCGTCGCCGAACAAGAATCATTAAACTCATCCGGCACCCGGATTCCCGGGTTTTTGGCATAAAACCAACGCCTTTTCTAACAGGCGCGAATGATATAATATCAAATCCATTCTCCTCTGTCAACAGAAAAAGCTCATTTTTCTAAGATTTTTTTAAATTATTTTTTGGATTTATTCCGGATACAATATCTGGTATTTTGCAGTGTCAGAAGCACTTCTTCTTGCGCTCTATCTTACAGTTCTCTTCTCCTCCGCAATGATAACAGAGTTCATTATCACATATACCATCATTATTATAATATGATCTGATGTTATTAACGGTAGTCTCCGCAATATTGCTTAACGCCTCTCCTGTCAAAAATGCCTGGTGAGAGGTAACTATCACATTCGGCAGGGAGATCAGTCTTGACAGTAGTTCATCATTCAATATATGACCGGATCTGTCCTCAAAAAATATGTCCGCTTCTTCCTCATATACATCGAGACAAGCCGCTCCGACCTTCCTGGCTCTCAATCCGCTTAAAAGTGCCTCTGCATCTATAAGAGCCCCTCTGGATGTGTTGATGATCACAACCCCCTTTTTCATCCTGTCTATTGCTGATGAATTAATCATATGCTTTGTATCCTCAGTTAAGGGGCAATGAAGTGAAATGATATCACTTTTTTCAAATAGCTCACCCAGGGTCACATATTCTATTCCGCTGTCTTTGGCGGGAAATGCATCATAAGCGATCACATTCATGCCAAATCCACGGCAGATGTTTATAAAAATACGTCCTATCTTACCTGTTCCAATGATTCCTACCGTTTTTCCGTGCAGGTCAAAGCCGGTCAACCCGTTCAGAGAAAAGTTGAAATCCCTTGTTCTGTTATATGCCTTGTGGATCCTGCGGATCGATGTGAGAAGTAAGGCTGCCGCATGCTCGGCAACTGCATAGGGAGAATATGCCGGAACATGCACAACATGCACCTTTTTATATGCATGTTCTATATCTACATTATTATAGCCCGCACAGCGAAGAGCGATAATCTTTACACCATATCCATAAAGTTTATCTATTACTTCCGAGTTCACTGTATCATTCACAAAGACACAGACAGCATCACAGTCACTTGCAAGCTCCGCTGTATATTCATTAAGCTTTGTCTCCAGAAACTTAAACTCCATGTTTTCGGAATTCTCATATTTTTCAAAGGATGCTCTGTCATATTCTTTTGTATCAAAAAAAGCAACACGGATCATACTTCACCTCCACCGTTTCTCAAACATTTTGCTGTTACTGTTCAGACTCCCTTGATTTTTGAACAGTTACTTTTGTTGCCATTAAATGGTCAGCCGAACCAACGGATCGTAACGATCAGGCAATTTATTAAATATATGCCTGCTTTATGGCTCCTCTCAGAAGCATTCCCGACTTTGGCTGTATATACAAACGAACCTTACCATGCTTTATCTCATAAGTCAGAGGCTCTGTGGTAAAACTGTCTTCCCAGGTAAGGATCTGCCGGTTGACCTTGCAGTATCTGGGTAATCCGGTTTCCCAAACCGGCACCGAAACCTCCCTTGCCTTATCATTGTTATTTATTACTACTATGCTGGCAAACTCTCTTGTAAACCGGGCATAAGCAAGAAAACCGTAGTCTGCGGCTAACTGTTTAGTTGAACCTTCTCTTAACTCAATATTACTCTTATGGATCCTTATCATGGCACGGTGAAAATCTATAAGCTCAAAATTTTCGTTTCCCCAGGGATAGGTTCTCCTGTTATCAGGATCTGTAAAGCCAGCCAGCCCTGCCTCATCTCCGTAATATATCGTAGGACATCCTCTCCAGGTAAACTGCATTAATACAGCTTCTCTCATAACAGCCATGTCAACACCCTCATTTGCTGCCTTACTCCCAAGAGTGTTCATCCTGCCAACTTTATGGTTGGTTCTGGTCAGAAATCTGGAATGATCATGGTTTGAAAGCTCATTCATAGCTGAAACGATGGAGGGCTCTGAAAATCTCAAGTTGTTATGAAACATGGCTCCGAAAAAGGATTCTGCGTTTCCAAGAAGGTCTTCCCTGAAGTCATCGCTGTGCTTTTGCATTCCGGTCAAAAACCAGGTTATGGGTTCCATGAATGCATCATAGTTCATCACGGTGTCCCATTCGTTTCCCCTGAGCCAGTCCGAAGCATCGCCATAATGCTCAGCTATTATTATCGCATCTTTATTCGCAGATTTGACAGCCTTCCTGAATTTTTGCCAGAATTTATGATTATATTCAGGAGAATGACCCAGATCTGCTGCCACATCCAGTCTCCAGCCGTCGCAGTTATAGGGTGGAGAAACCCATTTTGCGGCGATTCTTAATATATAGTCTTCCAGCTCAGGTGATCCCTCGTAATTAAGTTTAGGCAGGGTATCATGTCCCCACCAGCCATCATAGGAACCATTATAGGGAAAATTGTTGTTATGGAACCTGAAAAAGCTGTGATAAGGGCTGTTTTCAGAAATATATGCTCCGGGTTCATAACCCGGCTGATTTTCATAGATCCTCTCCCTGTCCAGCCATTTATTAAAAGATCCGCAGTGATTGAACACCCCGTCGATAATGACCTTTATCCCGTTTTCATGGCATTTTGCCACAAGTTCGGCAAAGAGAGCATTGCTGGCCTCAAGGTTTGTCTTCGAAGTGACCCTTCTTATATATCTCGTTGCCTCTCTGTTGTCCGTTTTTCCTTCCGCAAGCAGATCACCGCCATCATCCACGATCCTCCCGATATGCGGATCTATATAGTCATAATCCTGTATATCATATCTGTGGTTACTTGGTGAGACAAAGAGGGGATTGAAATAAATGGCATCTATTCCCAGACTTCTTAAATAGGGCAGCTTATCCATGACTCCTTTGAGATCTCCGCCATAAAATCTTCCCACATCCATATCCGTGGGCATATCCTCCCAGTTTTCGGCATGTCTTGAATAGTTTCCTATATAATAATACTCTCTGTCGAGAACATCATTTGAAGGATCTCCGTTAAAGAACCTGTCTGTATATATCTGATATATGACAGCACTTCTGCTCCATTGGGGAACATGAAAGCCCGGATAAATCACAAACTCATAATAGCCGTCTTCATCCTTCGTGACACCCCGTCTGTCATAAAATACCGATGTTCTTCCGCTTTCCACGCAGAAGTGATATCTGACCGGTGCATTATCTACCGTAATGCTGGTTTCATAAAAGTCGAATAGACCCTCCCTTTCCGAAAAGTCCATCAGTATCTTTTCCTTGTTATGGATGAGAAATACATGACTTGCATTATTTCTTTCTGTCCTGAACCTGATCTTTACGATCGTATAAGGCTCGGGTTCCAGAGGTGAAACATAGTCTGCGGTCACATCACTGAAAAGACCCTTTGTATGGAGTGTCGGAGTCATCGTAAGCATATATATGCGCTGCATCTCCTGATCCGAAAGTCCATCTACCCAGTTGTAAAGGTTCATATCACTCTCCTCAATAATCGTAATCGACCGGCTCCTGCCGTGGGCAGGGGGAACCCCCTAAGACAGTCAGTCCTGTCCTTTGATGTCAAATTTCAGCATAAAACCGGGCTCTATTTTAAATTCCATTTTTTTTCCTGTTTTTGGATGATTAAATGTAAGCCTGTCAGCGCATAAACACAGCGGGAATTCATTTTCATCCGAACTTCCGTATTTTCTGTCACCGATCACCGGAAACCCGGCATTTTTCAGCTGAAGTCTGATCTGATGATGTCTGCCCGTAAGAAGTCTTATATCCAGAATATATACTTCATCTGTATCATTGAGCCTGATCTTACTGTCGACACTGTATATCAGTTCTGCTCTTTTTGCACCAGGTGTACCCTCCGGTACCGCTTTTGACAGATTTCCCTTTTTTTCTTTTACAATATGATCAACCAGCAGCTTTTGTCCGTTCTCCTCCGGAAAAGCAAAGCCCGAACTCTTTACTGCAGCCGTGTATCTTTTATCAAACCTGCCTTTTTTGAGCTCATCTGAAAGGAAAGCAGCGGATCTTTTATTATTAGCAAATACAACAATTCCTTCCACCGGTTCATCAAGTCTGTGGATGGGAGCTGTATATGGGTCTTTTATGCCTTCTTTTTCATGAATATGATTTTTCAGAAAGCTTACACAATCCGCCTTTGTCTGCATGGCACTTTGAACCGAAAAATATGCCGGCTTCCTGATCACAGTGATCTCATGATCTTCATACAAAATATCCGGAATTTTTTTGTCACTTTTCAATTTTTTCTACCATATATAGCATTTTCCGACATTTATGAGTATATATTTATTGCAGGATATAGTCAAATCGGGAGCAGGTCTCACTTGACTAAATCGCTTATTTAAACGAAAATGGAGAGAACGGATATGGTTGGACTAAAAAATATTTTTTATAGAAAGGCAGGTATCTGATATGAGTTATGTATGTTCAGTTTGCGGTTATGTCCATGAAGGAGATGAGCCTCCCGAGAAATGCCCCCAGTGTCAGGCTCCCAGGGAAAAATTTGTTGAACAGAAGGGTGAAATGACCTGGGCTGCAGAGCATGTTGTCGGTGTCGCAAAGGGTGCACCCGAAGACATCCTCGCAGACCTCAGAAACAACTTTAACGGTGAATGCTCTGAAGTTGGAATGTATCTGGCCATGAGCCGTCAGGCTTATCGCGAGGGTTATCCTGAAATCGGGGAATATTATCACACAGCAGCCCTTGAGGAAGCAGAGCATGCTGCAAAGTTTGCGGAGCTTCTGGGAGAGGTTCTCACTGATTCAACAAAGAAGAATCTCCAGATGAGGGTTGACGCCGAAAATGGAGCAACCGCCGGTAAGACAGATCTTGCAAAGCGTGCTAAGGCTCTTGATCTTGACGCAATCCATGACACCGTTCATGAAATGGCAAGAGATGAAGCCAGACATGGCAAGGCTTTTGAAGGTCTCTTAAAACGCTATTTTAATTGACTCCAAGTGATGTGATGTAGCAAACAGGGCTGCCAATCGGCAGCCCTGTTTATTGTTTACAGTGATGAACTGTTTAAGTATCTTTCCTGTTCCGGAGTCAGTTTATCGATTTTTTTGTTTAAGAAATCAAGCTTCATTTCAGCAACTCTGTAGTCAACCTCATCAGGAACATCAATGAGCATTTCTTTAAGTTCTTTTCCATGCTCAACAAGGTATTTTGCCGAAAGAGCCTGAATTGCAAATGACATATCCATGATCTCAGCCGGATGTCCGTCACCGCAGGCCAGATTGACAAGCCTTCCTTCACCCAGGACATAGATCCATTTACCGTCTGCAAGCTTATAGCCCATAATGTTATTTCTCATCTCGGCCTTTTCAACAGCAAGCTCTCTTAAACGCTTCATGTCTATCTCACAGTCAAAATGACCGGCATTACAAAGAATCGCTCCGTCCTTCAGTTCTGCAAAGTCCTCTTCATCGATCACCTTTTCGCAGCCGGTAACCGTCACAAAAAAATCTCCCAGCTTAGCGGCCTCCTTCATGGGCATCACATCAAATCCGTCCATGATAGCTTCAATAGCCTTAACAGGGTCGATCTCGGTCACGATCACTTTCGCACCAAGACCCTTTGCCCTCATTGCAACGCCCTTTCCGCACCAGCCATAACCTGCAACTACTACCATTTTTCCGGCAACTATGAGGTTGGTTGTGCGATTTATTCCGTCCCAGACAGACTGTCCTGTTCCGTAACGGTTATCAAAGAAATGCTTCATCTGAGCATTGTTGACCCTTACCATAGGAAATCTCAGCTTGTTTTCCCTGTTAAGTGCCTCGAGCCTAATGATTCCGGTTGTGGTCTCCTCACATCCTCCGATCACATCTGCAATGAGATCAGTGTACCGGGTATGCATCATGTGAACCAGATCTCCTCCATCATCTATGATGATGTTGGGTCCTGCTTCAAGAACAGCCCTAATATGTCTTTCATATTCCTCCGGCGTGCAGTCATACCAGGCATGAACCTCAAGTCCGGCCTTAACAAGTGCCGCTGCCACATCATCCTGAGTTGAAAGAGGATTCGAACCTGTCACATACATTTCTGCTCCACCGGCATTCAGAACCAGGCAAAGATATGCTGTCTTAGCCTCAAGATGAACTGAAAGCGCAATTTTTTTCCCGGCAAAAGGCTTTGTCTTTTCAAATTCATCGTATAGAGTCCTTAAAAGATCGCAATGACGCCTCACCCACTCTATCTTTCTTTCACCGGATTCCGCAAGATTAATATCCCTGATCTCACTTGCCATATTTTTCTCCTTTATAAAAATAATTTATAACTGTTACATCCCGGTCAGATGTCTATTTTTGCAATATCAAGTAAAACACGTATAACATCTTTTTATGCTTATCAGGCTTCTGATTTCAAAAATAAAGGGGCAGGTCGATGCCTGCCCCTTAATGAGTTCAAATATTATTTAGAACTTTGCAAGATATGCATTGATGAGCTTCTGAAGCTCTGCTCTCTGAGCAAGGTTAGCTGCTTCAGCTGCACGGTTTGCATTGATCCATGCATTTAAGCGAGCCTGACCTGCGTTGTATGCAGCAAGTCTTGCTGCGTACTCAGCCTGTCCCTTAGCAACCTGAGCTGCACGGAATGCTGCAAGGTTTGCCTGATATGCATTGTAGCGGGCGATGCCTGCTGCCTTCTGAGCCTCTCCAAGAGCAAGCTGTGAAGCGTAGAATGCTGCAAGGTTTGCCTGATATGCGTTGTAACGAGCGATGCCTGCTGCTCTCTCAGCCTCTCCCTTTGCGATCTGTGAAGCATAGAACGCTGCAAGGTTTGCCTGATATGCATTGTAGCGAGCGATGCCTGCTGCCTTCTGAGCCTCTCCCTTTGCAATCTCACCTGCCTGGAATGCCGCGAGACGAGCCTGATACTCATTGTAGCGGGCGATGCCTGCTGCTTTCTGAGCCTCTCCCTTTGCAATCTCGGATGCCTGGAATGCGGCAAGATTTGCCTGATAGTTGATATATTCCTGGATCCTTGTGTTCTGGGTAGCAATGGCAGAAGCAACTTCCTCAGCAGGAGTAGCAGCAAATGCCGGAACTACCGAAATGATTGTGACAGCCATTGCAGCTATCATAGCTACGAGTTTCTTTTTCATTGCGAATTTCTCCCTTCAGAAAATATGAGTTTTTTTTATTGCTTTTCGTATTGTATCACTCAAAACAAACGATTTCAACCTTTTTTCACACTTTTTTATGTAAATTAGTTGTAACCATTCAGAACATACTCAGGCGTTTTGTTAACAAACCCACAAAAATGCTCGAGTATGTTCTATATAGACTACTTTTTTACTATTTTCCCTGCTTCACTGTATATCTTTTCAACATCCAGGTTCTTAAGCTCCCTGCCCTCCATAACTATATCACCGTCAATGATCACCGTATCAACTTCCGACCCGTTAGCACTGTAACAAAGAGACGAAAGCATGTTATTATGGGGAACCATGGAAGGAGTATCAAGCCTTAAGATAGCAAGATCCGCCTTGTAGCCCTCCTTAATCCTTCCCGTTACTCCTTCAAGTCCAAGCGCTTTCGCTCCGTTTTCGGTCGCGATCTGAAGTGTCTCCTCAGCACCAATACAGACGGGAGTCATGCCTGTTCCTTTATGGATCAGAGAAAGAAGACTCATCTCATGGAACATATTAAGTGAATTGTTGGAAGCCGCCCCATCAGTTCCGAGAGCCACATTTATACCCTCTTCCAGCATTTTCTGAACAGGAGCGAATCCGTTTCCGAGCTTCATGTTGGAGGCCGGATTTGTTACCACCGAAACATTGTGTTCTTTCATTATACTGATGTCTGAGTCAGTGACCTGAACACAATGAGCAGCTATGCAGGGTACGTCAAAGCATCCGGCCTTTAAGGCATATTCTATGGCTGTGCAGTTATGTTCCTTTTTCAGAGTCTCGACCTCAAAGAGACTTTCCGCAAGATGGATGTGGATCCCAAGACCCCTGTCCTTTGCAAGATCTGCTACACATCTGAGATAGTCGGGTCCGCAGCTGTAGGGAGCATGGGGTCCCAGCATGAAAGTCAGTCTGCTGCAGTCCTTTCCGTCCTCCATCTCCTCTAAAGCCTCACGGATCCTGACATCGTTTTTATCATATTCGCTGCCAACAAGTCCTCTGCTGATTACAGCCCTCATTCCCGATTCTTTTGCCGCTTTTGTAGTCTGGTGGATGTGCATCTGCATATCATTGAAGGTCGTAGTCCCGCACATGATCATCTCAACCATTGCAAGCATCGCACCCCAATAAGCATCCTCACCGGTCATCCGGTCTTCTACCGGCTGAACTCCCTTTGTGAGCCAGTCCATAAAAGGCATGTCATCGGCTATGTTTCTCAGTGGTGCCATATAGGAATGAGTGTGAGCGTTTATTAAACCCGGTATGACCAGTCTGTCATATCCGTCAATCACTTTTTCCGCCTTAAAGCCCTCAGGTTTTTTATCAATTCCCGCAATCCTGTCATCCCTGATATAAATGCTGTGCTCACCGATCTTTTTGTCGATCAGCACCTGGGCCTGTTTAATCTCGATATCTGACATCTTATGATCCTCTCTGAATATGTTACTGCTTACAGCCTTTTCTTCAGCTCCTCAGTCATGGCCTCAAATCCCGGCTTTCCCAGAAGGGCGAACATATTCTTTTTATAACTTTCAACTCCGGGCTGGTTGAAGGGATTTACACCGAGCATATAGCCGCTGACTCCACAGGCAAACTCAAAGAAATAGAAAAGCTGACCAAGATATTCTTCATTCTGCTCGGGAACATTGATCAGGGCGTTGGGCACCGATCCGTCGGTGTGTGCCAGTATTGTTCCGTTCATAGCACATTTATTTGCAAAATCCACTGTTTTTCCTGCCAGATAGTCAAGTCCGTCAAGATTATTGTCGGCTTTTTTCATGATCAGGTCGATACGGGGTTTTTCTATATTTATCACTGTTTCAAACATAATCCTGGCTCCGTCCTGAATGAACTGTCCCATGGAATGAAGGTCAGTTGTAAGATCGACCGCTGCCGGGAAAATACCCTTCTGGTCTTTGCCCTCGCTTTCACCGTAAAGCTGTTTCCACCATTCTGAAATATAGTGCATGGAAGGCTCATAGTTTGCAACAATCTCAACAGATTTTCCCTTTCTGTAGAGAATATTCCTGATAGCAGCATATTTAAGAGCATCATTTTCCTCAAAGGAATTTTCTATAGCCATTTTTCTGCCTTCGGCAGCTCCGGCCATGAGCTTGTCAATGTCCGCACCCGAAACCGCGATGGGAAGAAGTCCCACAGCCGTAAGTACAGAAAATCTTCCGCCCACGTCATCGGGAACCACGAATTCCTCATAGCCTTCGGAATCGGCAAGGCTCTTTAATGCACCCCTTGCCTTGTCGGTAGTTGCATAGATCCTCTTTGCTGCTTCGGTCTTTCCGTATTTATCCTCAAGCTTTTCCTTAAAGATCCTGAAGGCGATGCCGGGCTCGGTGGTCGTTCCGGATTTTGAGATCATATTTATGGAAAAATCCCTGTCTCCTATAACATCCATCAGTTCCGCCATATAGGTACCGGAAATGCTGTTTCCAAGGAAGTATATCTCGGGAGTTTTTCTGATCTCCTTTGAAACTGTGTTATAGAAATTATGCCTTAAGAACTCGATGGCTGCTCTTGCACCCAGATAGGATCCGCCTATGCCGATGACAAGAAGAACCTCTGAATCCCCCTGAATCTTCTTTGCTGCCTTTTTTATCCTTTCAAACTCGTCCCTGTCGAATTTTTCCGGAAGGTCGATCCAGCCTAAAAAGTCATTTCCTGCCCCCTTCCTTGAAAGCAGAAGCTCACGTGCGGCCTCGACCTGACCTTTTATAAGCTCCACCTCTTCCTCTGAAATAAATCCTGCGGTTTTTGAATAATCATAGGTTACTTTTGACATCTTTATCTCCTCCTTTAATTATTAGATTCAAGAACATTTTTTATGGTTGACAGAAGCTTTTCAGGTTCATAGGGCTTTAACATATAACCTGCCGGGATCAGCTTTAAAACCTCGGTGATATGTGCCTTATCATTTACACCTGTTAAAAAAACAACGGGGATATCCTTGATCTCGTCATCAGCCCTTATCATCTCAAAGGTCTGCTTCCCGTCACAGACGGGCATTTCATAATCCAGAAGAACCAGATCCGGTCTCTTTTTTGCAATGGCTGCGATGGCTCTCATCCCGGAGTTTGCAAGGATCACTTCATAATAGGGATCCAGAACGTTTTTTATACCCCTTAAGGTTGTGGCATTATCATCCACCACAAGGATCGTTTTCTTCATTCTTTGTCAGACCTCCTTCTTTATCTCTTCCATTATCTCCTGTGACATTTCAATGTCTAAATCTGCCACTGCAGCTGAAAGCTTTTTAACCAGTCCGTCAATTATATCATTATAACGGTATCCGCGCATTTTTTCCACCAGAGCATCGGCTGTATCCACATCCAGTTCTTCCATGGCAGGAGACAGCTCACCCAGCATCGATAAAAGCTCCTGCCGGTTGCCTTCAGGTCTTTCCTTTCCGTCATCCTCTCCCAGGCCGAAGACACCCCTTAATTTCTCCCCGTAGGAACGCCATTCCCTGATGAAAATGTCATGCATGTACCTTATAGTGTCGATGTTCCCGTCTTTAGCGGCAAATTCCAGCATCTTTGCCATACCTGCCAGAGGAACGATACCTACCGTAGCTGCGGTGCTCTTCATGGCATGAACCTGGATCCTGTAGGCCTCGACTGCTTCAGATTCAGGAAGCTTCTCATACATTCCCTGAAGCTTATCGGCATTGAGCATAAGAACCTCGTAGAATTCCTTAAGGGAAGAAGTCAACAGCTCCAGGTCGGGAAGATGGAGCCAGGCATAACTCCAGTCCAGACCCTCCACGGAGGGCAGGTCATCCGGAACGGATGATCCCTGACCCTGGCTCCTTGCCGTTTCATTCTCTCCCGAGAGAGGATGGATCATATCCTCCGGCAGATTTTCCCTGATAACCTGTTCCAGCTTGTCCGAAACGATGGGCTTTGAAATAAATCCGTCAAAGCCCTCTTCCATATACTGCTCCCTAGCCCCTGTTACGGCATTTGCAGTCAGTACATAGATGGGAACATATTTACAGTTGGGAAGTTCCTTAAGATGATGAAGAGTTTCGATCCCATCCATATCAGGCATCATGTGGTCTGTAAAGATTATGTTGAAGATCTCTTTTGATGCCAGTTCTATGGCCTCTCTTCCTCCCGTTGCAGTTGTAACCTGTATCTTTGTTACCTTAAGAAGACTCTTGAATACCTTAAGGTTCATTTCATTATCATCCACCACGAGTATCTTTGCATCGGGCGCTTCAAAACCTCCCTCATAAGAATAGACCTCGCCGGGATTTAAGAGTGTGTTTTCAAAGTTTCCAAGAGGCGTTTCATCCACTATCTTCTGCCGTAAGTCAAACCAAAACCTGGATCCCTTTCCGTAAACGCTTTCTACCTCCAGCTTACTGCTCATCAGGGCCAGAAGCTGGATCGTTATGTTCATTCCAAGTCCCGTTCCTTCAATGTGTCTGTTCCTGCCCTCCTCTATCCTGCGGTAGGCTTCAAACAGTTTTGGAAGATCTTCTTCTTTGATACCGATACCCGTGTCCTCCACACTGAAGGTAAGTATCTCGTCCTCTCCGTCCCTTCTTCCCGTGACACTTAAGGTCACTGACCCTGATGGAGTGTATTTTACGGCATTTGTCAGGATATTGGTGACAACCTGCCGAACTCTCACATCATCTCCGTAAAGCTGTGAGGGAATATCTTCCGCCACGTGTACATGGAGTTTAAGATCCTTGGCTCTTGCACGCTGGGATATCATGTTGACAAGATCCCTTATGAGAGTAGCCGGATCATATTCCACCGGAACGATCTCCATTTTTCCGGATTCTATCTTCGAGGAATCAAGTATATCGTTAATCAGTGACAACAATGTGTTCGCCGAGGTATAGATGTCTGAAGCATAGTTTCTTATCTCTTTTTCAGAAGATTCACGAAGAATCATCTCGTCCATTCCGAGAACTGCATTTATTGGGGTTCTTATTTCGTGAGACATATTGGCAAGAAATCTGGACTTTGCCTGATTTGCATATTCAGCCTCCTCCTTGGCCTCCTTGATCTGTTCATATTGTCTGTTTATGATGGCCATATTGCTGATCTTTGCCGCAAACCAGACAACAAGAGCTATGACAAGGATGATCAAAAGCAAAATCAAAGCCCTGAAAACCAGAGTTTCATAAAAATGTGCCGGTTTGGACAGCTGAAAGCTTGCTTCCTTTAAGACTTCACCGCTCAGCTCATCGATCACTTTAATGAACAGGTTGTAATTTCCGTGAACTATACTGGTATAATACATGTCTGTCATCTCAGACTGTCTAATATACAGTCCCTCGTCCCCGGAGCCTTCAAGCTGGAGAAATACAAGAGGATTCGATGACGTGTAGTTTAATATAGCCGGCTCAAGCATGAGGCGCTTTGTCCCTGCCGGTATGTGAAAAACCCCGTTTTCTTCACTGATTTTGTTTCCGTCGCATTCCACACGGCTTAAGACGACATTATAATCGTTGTTATGATCCGTGCAGGTTTTCATATTTATCCTTCTGACTCCATCAGTGCAGCAAAGAAAGAGCATGTTCCCGTCAACAACATTCCACGCGTTCGCGGTAAAGGTCGTATCAAACCCGTAGGAGCGGTTCAGAAGTATGTAGTTGTATTTTCCGTCGTCTAAAAGATCCTCTGTATTTACAATATACATTCCTGCACTGGAGCTGATCCAGGCCTGACCTGCTTCTGAAAGATAGATATCATAGTTATTGTTGTACGGAAAGCCGGTGATCCTTTTTATCTCTTTCCCCTCAATATCCGTAAACAAACCGTTGCTCGTAACATAGATGTAACCGCCTTCACAGGGAACGATCCTTAGAACCACCTGAGTCGTCAGCCCTTCGTCAGCACCGATCCTGTCCGTGATCTTACCGTCCCTGATCACATAAATACCGTCCCCATCGGAGCCGACCAGCAGGCTTCCGTCTTTTCTTTCAACCATTGTCAGGATAGTGGTGATGTTTAGTCCGTCATCCTTACCCAGAGTTTTTATTACTTTGTCATTTCTTATGTAGTTCAGACCTTCTACAGATGCCGCAACAATATCTCCGTCAGAAAGCTCTGTCACCAGCCTGAATCTTGAGCCAAGGGTCTTCTTTGTCGCCTCATTGAATATGGTTTCCCTGCCATCGGGGCTGATCTTAACAAGTCCATTCTTTCCGTAATCGCTGACCCAGATATTCCCTTTGCTGTCCTTAAAAAGATGACGGATCCTTTGGCCGCTGAAAATCTCTTCATGACCACATTCCCTTTTTTTACAGGTTTTTGTATCTATTACAACCAACCCCGTATCCGTACCGACATAGAGGTCTTTATCATCAAGCAACAAGGCATTTACTGCACTCTGCCTGATGTCCGCCTTCTTAAAAATGTCCACAAAAGTATTTGCAGAGGCCTTGCAGATTCCCTGCTTGGAAGAAGCGAACCAGATGTTTCCCTGGTAATCCAGAACTATATCACTTACTGCAGTGGAAAAATCCTCTCTTGAAAGGTTTTCGGTCTTTTTTGAATTATTGTCAAAGAACCCGAATCCGTTTGAACTGCCCAAAAAGAATCCGCCGTATTCCTCACTGAAAATAATACTGTTAAAATCCTGCAGTCCGGCAGTTTCATATTTAGCGGTTTCCTTTAAGCCCTTATCAGTGATCCTGACCTCAATAAGCTCCTGTCCTGTGGAGCCGACGATGAAAGTATCGTTTCCTGCATAGGCCGCAGAAGTGTATGAATTGGTTATATCTTTTCCGGATCTGCTTGCTATCAGTTCATCCTTTTTTATGACAAACAGTTCCCCGTCACGTGTCACACCCGAAACTCTTCCGTTTCCGATATAGTTCAGGGAATATGCACAGTCTATATTTCCTAGATGATCCAGTTTTTTCACGCTTCCATCACTTCCGATGATGCAGACATCGGTTGATGTTCCTACATAAATGTTCCCCTCCTCATCTTCACATACCGACCTTATGGTATCCGATGCCAGGCCGTTTTTTGTGGAATATATGGTGACATTTCCGCTTTTGGAATCATAGCAGGCAATACCACTGTCATTGGTTCCTATCCAAAGATCGTCTTTACTGTCTTCAAAGAGCGAAACAACGCTGCTGATGCTCCCATCCAGATCCATTTTTTCAAATTTTGCACCGTTATATCTGTAAAGTCCTGAATAAGATCCCACCCAGATATATCCATCATTGGCCTGTTCTATAGCATTTATTTCCGCGGAAATGAGACCGCTTTCAAGCCCGTAGGTCACATAGGAATATCCCGATTTAAAATCCGAGGCATATATCCTGGTTGTGATCAGAAGAGCCGGGATCAGGCCCAGACCGGATATGATCATTTTTTTTAGCATTTTCCGAATATCATTCATTTTTCTTTCACCTGTATCAAAAAATTTGCTGCTGTCCGGTTGTATCTGCTGTTCAGTCCATAAACCAGCACCGATGAAGCTGTCCGTGGGAGTTGATGGGCTGCAGCGAACAGGTACGGTTTTTCTTTCCTTCGGTCATCAAAAGACATCTGATTGTATATACCAGCAGAAAAATGATATCATATGCTTCGGCGGTTGTCTTGTTTATCGTTAAGGTTCTGAATAGTTAACCTTCGATTTTATTTACAGTTTATCAGAATTATTGATCTTGAAAGGATTATCATGAAAAGAGATTCAGATCTAAGAACACTTTTAGAACAGATCGACCGGAAAAGCTATCCGGCATATAAATCCACAAAAGGCAGTTATGATTTTAAGAGCTTTATATTAACCATAGACCATGTGCAGGGTGACCCCTTCGCTTCCCCTTCACATTTAACAGTCCTGGTGAGGGGTTCAAAAGCCGGCTTCCCAGGAGAATACTATGAAGAAAAACACAGACGGATAGCTCTTCAGGATTTCCTTTGCAGAAGATTCCACAAAGCCTCCTGCGAGTTTGACCACCTTGCCGGAGGGTCGGGAAAGAGCGGTCAGATCCAGACCTGCCGTCCCGGACAGGAGGTCATTGAACGCACTGCTCTTCATATAGATGAAAAAACAGGAGATATCAGTGCCCGACTGCACATGGGATTTCCGGCAAATGGAAGGACCATAAATTCAAGAGAACTTATTAAGATGCTCTTTGATTTTCTTCCCAGATGTGTTAAGAACTCTCTTTACTTTAACGAAAGCTTTTCGTCGGGTCTGCAAAAGGCTATATTCCTTTCGGATGATCAGCTTGAGATACGTAAGCAGCTTAAAGAAAAAGATCTGTGTGCCTTTGTTGCAGACGGATCCATTCTTCCGAGAGTCAGCGGGGTCTCTCCCCTTCCCATGAAGAATGCTGTTCCCTTTGAATCGCCTGAAAGCTTAAAGGTCACACTTAATCTTCCCCACAGGGGTGAGCTTTCCGGTATGGGGATCAAAAACGGTGTAACTCTCATAGTCGGTGGCGGCTATCATGGAAAATCTACCCTGCTCAAGGCTTTGGAGCTTGGTGTATATGACCATATTTCAGGTGACGGCAGGGAATATGTGATCACCGATTCCTCTGCAATGAAGATCCGGGCAGAGGACGGCAGGTGCGTACACGGAACGGACATATCGCTTTTTATCAGGAATCTTCCTGATAACAGAGACACAAAAAGATTCTTTACCGAGGATGCCAGCGGATCAACCTCCCAGGCATCAAATGTAATGGAGTCTCTTGAAAGCGGATCAAGACTGCTTTTAATTGATGAGGATACCTGTGCAACAAATTTCATGATACGGGATGAACTCATGCAGCGTGTCATAGCAAGGGATCAGGAGCCGATCACTCCCTTTATCGAAAGGATCCGTCCTTTCAGCGAAATGATGCAGATCTCTACAATCCTGGTTGCGGGGAGCTTCGGTGCATATTTTCACCTGGCGGATACAATAATCCAGATGGATAACTATAAGGCCGTGGACATAACCGAAAAAGCCAAAAAAGCGGCTGAGGATTTTCCGTTGGGATCGGACGGATCCGAAAAGGACACTCCGGTTCTTAAAATTGCCAAAAGGATCCCTTCCCTGAAAAAGAAGTTTGATTTCGACGGAAGGATCAAGAGTAAAACCCTGGGCAGGGACGGCTTTTCCATAGACCACGATACAGTTGAACTCCGCTATGTTGAACAGATCATAGACAGCGGACAGTGCTCCGCCCTTTGCAGGGCAGTTCTGATGCTTGCAAAAGATTCATTTAAGAAAGCCGGACAACTGAGTGACATGACGGATACTCTTATGGAAAAACTGCAAAAGGAAGGCCCGGATGCCCTGTTTTCCGATTCACCCTATGTTGCCGAGGGACTGACTGCCATCAGAAAACAGGAGCTTTATGCTGCACTTAACCGCTGCCGGTTCATAGACCTTTGATGAAACTGTTCGGAGTCGTCCGGTTTCCTAACAGCTACTCTTTAATCAGGCTTTTGAAAAAGTTACACTCGTCATCATTGCATTTCTTAGCATATTCCGACCGAATATCGCAATGGAAAACATGATCCAAACGGTGATTCTTATCTCCGTACAACCGGTAAACGAAGGGAACCCTGACTTCAGTCAGTTTTTCTGCCATCATATAAGGCTGGTTGTTCAGAAAATCCCCGGTTGCAGTCATTAAGAATACAGGCGGATAGTTACTCCTGATGTGGGACGAAACGTAGATCAGTTCCAACTCCCTGTCGGAACCCCTGTCCGGAAGATAGTCATCCATAAGATTCATGCTTCCCTGGTCTAATATCTTATATGCACCGCAGTTAAGACCTATTGCCTTGAAAACAAAGCCTTCAACCGCCTTGAAGCTAAAGTTTGAAGCATAATCCGGATTTGTGAGGATAGAAGTGTAAAGTCCGAGTATATGGGCGCCTGCCGAATCTCCCACGGCAAAAATATTATTTACATCCATCTTGTATTCGTCTGCATGGGCAAGGATCCACCTTATCACGAGATCTGTGTCCTCTAAGGGTGCCGGAAATTTAAAATCCGGTGCAAGACGATAGGTAAAATTTACAACTGCAAACCCGCGTTCTGCCAGATTCATGCAGTAAAACTGATATCTTTCCTTATCTCCGTATACCCAGCCACCCCCGTGAATGCTGACTATGACCGGAAGAACGACTCCCTCACTGTCTCTGGGGCGATACACATCCAGAATCTGCCATTTCTTATCATCCCCGTAGCAGATGTCATCAAATCTGACAATGTCATCCGGTGTCTTAAGACCCGCATCTCTTTTATCATCCGATCTCTTAAAATCGGCTCTTATCCTGTCACTTGCTTCTGACATGACCTGACCTCCGTTTTTTATATATCAATATGAACACCAAAGGGAATTTATACCACGCAGGCTTACCTGTAGAAACACCAAAATCTTTGTGCATCCGAATCCCAATATATTTGTACTGAAAATCAAAGTCAAGCATAAAAAGTCCCTTCCGGTTGACCGGTTCAGTATCTTTCGATTTTTGAACAGTTACAAAATTGTACTTATTATGATACAATCATAAAAAATAAAAAATAGTTTTCGGATTTACCAAAGGCGTCAGTTCTGTTATGACATTGGATTATAATATATATCTGCAAACAGCGGTGATCCCGCTTGACATAGTACTATGCTGTTACCTCATAATGCGTTATAAAAAGCCCACACGCTTAAACATAGCATTCAGGAGGTTTGCATTTGCTGTAACGATCACAAACATAATTGATGTTATTACAGCGGTTGTCACAAGCGCTCATTCACAGATCCCGAATCCTGTCCACTATTTTTTCAACATCCTGGATTCTACTCTTGCCGGTCTTTCCGGTCTTCTGTTCACCTACTATATTTATGCCTATTCTTCACCGGATCAGAAATTTCTGCAATATCGAAAAAAGATCAATCTGATAATTTATGGCGCAGATCTTTTTCTTCTTTTTACCAACCCGCTGACCGGCTGGGTATTCACTTATGATAATGCCGGCAATTATATCCTGAACCGGCTCTTCATTCCCGTGGCCTATGGTTTTCCTATCCTGTTCTTTGTCATTGGAAGTCTCTACATGATGACTCACCATGAAAGATATAAGAAAAGCCAGCTCACTGCCATGATCATCACTATTGTGATCGGAGCAGTCCTGTTCCTGACTCAGATGCTCTATTACAATGATGTTTTGATAACATTTTATTTTGCTTCCATCGGTATCCTGGTTATCTATCTTTCTCTTGAAACCCCTGAGCAGGAAAGGCTTGCGCAGATAACCTCGGAGCTGAAGGAAGCCAGAGCCAGAGAAGCGGCTCTCAAAGAAAAAGAAAAACTTTCAACCGAAGTCATGCTGGCATTGTCTAAAGCGGTAGATGCAAAGGATCATTATACAAAAGGCCACTCGGAAAGAGTTGCCATATATGCTCTTGAGATCGCCAAAAGAATGGGAAAATCTAAAAAGGAACAGGAAGAGATATATGAACTGGGTCTTTTACACGACATAGGAAAGATCGGGATTTCCGAAGAGATCATCAACAAAAAAGGAAAGCTTACCGAACAGGAATTTGACGAGATCAAAAAGCACACCATAATTGGCTGGGATATATTAAAAACAATAAACGAGATCCCCTGGCTCTCAAAGGGAGCAAGATGGCACCATGAACGTTATGATGGAAAAGGATATCCGGACGGCCTTAAAGGTAAGGATATTCCGGAAGAAGCCAGGATAATATGTCTTGCAGACAGCTATGATGCGATGACCTCAAAAAGATCCTATTCCTACCCGCGTTCCCAGAGTGAGGTGCGCGAAGAGATCCTTCGCTGCAGCGGAGCACAATTTGACCCGGACATTGCAGTCCATCTTATCCGGATGATCGACGAGGATAAGAATTACGATTTACGGGAATTTGAATAGCAGCCTCTTATCTGTTATCTATCTTTTCCGGCAGCATATCATGATATTTCATACGGTCTAAGGCAGCCTGCTCCCACCTCGTTCCCGGCTTTCCATAGTTGCAATAGGGGTCTATGGAAAGACCTCCTCTTGGAAGAAACTTCCCCCATACCTCAATATACTTGGGATCTAAAAGCCTGACCAGATCCTTCATGATGATATTGACAACATCTTCGTGAAAATCCCCATGATCTCTGAAGGAAAACATATACAGCTTCAGGGATTTGCTTTCCACCAGCTTCTGATCCGGCACATAGGAAATTATGATGTTTCCGAAATCCGGCTGACCTGTTATGGGGCAGAGACTGGTAAATTCCGGGCAGTTAAATTTCACAAAGTAATCATTTTCCGGATGTTTATTGCTGAAAGTTTCTAACACACTCGGATCATAGTCTGTCCTGTATTCCGTTTTTTTGCTCCCAAGCCTTGTTAAATCTTCTTTATCTCTCATTGTCATTAATTCCTTTCATTCAGCGGAACGATACTCCTTGCCAGATACATGAAGGGGGTATCCAAAAGTGCAACCAGTGCCTTAAATACATAAGTCGTTATGAGTATACTGAAGAAAATGCTTTTCGGGTACACACCCCAGAATGCTATGAACACAAAGATCACGGTATCGATCAGCTGACTGATAAGTGTGCTGCCATTATTTCTAAGCCACAGCCATCCTTTTGAGTTTCCGGTTTTGCTCCATATAAAATGATATAAAAAAACATCAATATTCTGACTGAAGATAAATCCGATGAGACTTGCCAGTGTCATTCTCGGAACAAGTCCGAAAACAACCTTAAGACTTTCGTTAATATAATCGCTTTCATTTGGAGTAAACAAAAGGATCAGCTGAGTTCCGATCATCCACAGGATCAATATGGTAAAGCTGTATATAACAGCCTTTGAAGCATCCTTCTTTCCATATTTTTCGGAAAGTATGTCGGTCACCAGAAAAGTGGATGCATAAAGAACATTTCCCGCAGTTGTGGCAGTCCCGAAAATATTAACATTTTTGCAGGCGGCAATGTTTCCCAGAAGTGCAGCAAAGATCACAAAGGCATAAAGCCCGTTTTTACCGTAAAGCTTATATAAACCGAGTACACTTCCCAGATAGAGCAAAACCGTTATGATGAAGATCAGTTCATTTGACATTTTTAAGTCTCACTTTCCGCAATAGTTATTTTTTCGCAGGAATACAGATAAATCCCGAATTCTTCAGACCCCGTTTTTTCCGGCAGAGCCCGGAGATAGGGTGATTTTTTTACATTCGTATTTAATGATGTAAGGGTCAAAAGCCGATATCCGAAGCGTTCCGCACTTCGTTCTCTCACACTTCTCCCACATTTCATGCTCTCGTGGGACTTATGACCCTGATATCATTTAATTATGAGATCACATATATTCCACAGGATCCTTTAAACCGTTTTCCTTAAAAGCTTTTAATCGGTCCAGGCATGTTGCACAGACTCCACAGGCCTTATCGTGTCCCTCGTAGCAGCTCCAGGTCAGTTCAAACGGTACACCGGTTCTTACGCCCTCTGCAACAACATCTGTCTTAGTCTTATTGATAAACGGCGCTTCTACCTTAAGGGCATTTCCGCTGCCAATATACAGGGCATCTGTTATGGCTTTGTTGAATTCACTGCTTGTATCCGGATAGGCACTTCCGGCAGCATCATCCGAATGAGCACCATAATAAATGACCTCACAACCCTTACTTAAAGCTATGGATGCGGCACAGGACAGGAACAGACCGTTCCTGAAGGGTACATAGGTGCTGACCGGTGCCCCGTTTGTTTTTTTAAGCTGTTCAGAATAATCCTCATGAGGAATTTCTTCATCAGAGCTTTCAAGTAACGAGCATGCGCTGTCCTTGAATATCTCACCCAGATCAAGGGTCATTCTCCTTACTTCGTAAAAGTCTGCAACCCTTTCAGAAGCCTCCAGCTCCTTTTTATGCTTCTGCCCATAAAAAATCGAAAGAGCAAGAACCTCGTCTGCTCCGTATTTTCTTACCGCAAGTCCCAGACAAACAGAACTGTCCAGTCCTCCGCTGAATAAAACAAGTGCTTTCATCAATATCTCCGAAAAACTCCGACAAAACGCTTTATTTTAACCTCATTGACCTGTTTTGTAAAGGCTGTTTTTCGATCCATTCTCTTATCCGATCATAGATCTGAGGATAGAATTCCTTTGAAAAATCATAGGGCTGCTCATAGAAGTGCCTTAAGAAACTCTCATGAATTTTCGGTTTTACCCCGGGTTCAGCAGGCTCTTTCATAAAATCGGATATCTTTTTCACAACATCATGCCACTTGAGAATATATTCCTCATATGCATCAATATCCGAAATCTCCAGCCAATCACAGACCCTCACCTCAGCACGTTCTTCCTTTGTACATCCATAAGTCTGTAAAATATAGGAAACGGTATCATCATGATAGTATCTTCCCAAAGGAAAAAGTCTGCATATGCCCGGACGGAATTTATGAACAGAGCATCTTTTTTTCTCATCCAGAAACCCGCAGCCCGATCCTCTGTCATTTATATGCGGCATACTTACAAGATTGTGAAGACCTGTCACGATGTATCCTTCTTTCATAAGGGAATCGTAATCCTTTCCCAAACCTTTACACAGTGAATAGATATCAAAGGGATCCAAAGATATGGTGTCACACATATCCTCACAGCACCTTGAACAGTCCATGCACCCGCCGGCATCGGCTCTGACAATATCTTTTGAGCCATAGAGCCTGCCGTCGGAAATTTCTTTTATCATCTGAAAATGATCCATGCAAATCCCTCATTTCAACATAAAATCCAAACTCTTTTGATCGACTTGATTATATCAGGGTTTTCTCCTTACTAACAACACCCCGGCACTGCAGATCAGCAGTAACGGGTCCGGCACAATAGATCTTTTGCAAAATAAACCCCGCAGAATCTGTAAAAACGATTCTACGGGGTTTTCAACGTCCACGAAAGGGCACTCAACGTCCAGTGGACGTTGGTTTTGCGCCGACCGGAGCGGAGCGGAGACCGAACCTTGTTCGAGTCTGAACAGGACTCAAACTGAAAAGCTGACAGAAGCCATGCGCTCCTGTCAGCTTTTCAAATCGCGTCCACGAGAGGATTCGAACCTCCGACCTACCGCTTAGGAGGCGGTCGCTCTATCCTACTGAGCTACGTAGACTAACTGAAACTGACCTTTCCCTGCAGCCAGATCGTACCCTTGAATCTCCTGCCCTTTGAGGGCTCACCTACGAGATCCTTTTTATTGATACAAACGTCTACAATAAGGTCATTACAGTTCAATGTTATAATATAAATGCCCTCATTTGTCAAACAGTTGACCTCTTCCCGCATCTCCAGGATCTCACCCAGAATGGAATAAAGATCACATTCGATCCCGCTGGGCATAAGATATGTATCCACCAGAGAAAAAACATCCTCATCCAGGATTTTCCTTGAAATAGCTGAATACGTATCTATATCCTCCAGGGTCAGAGTTTCCATGGCATCCTCATCCCCCTGTCTGGCAGCAACGATCAGATTATTCCTGTTTATAATGTCCTTTTTATAATCCTGAATCTGTCTTAAGTCCTTCTTTATTGGAAGCATGATGGAACCGGAAAAGGCAAGAGCAGAAAGGATCACGGAGGATCTGATGCTCACTATCTCCTTTTGCATTCCGGCTTTTATGTAATCAAGCCTGTTCTGTAAAAAAAAGATTATGGAGATCCCTACTCTTGTATCATCAAAAACTCCTGCAAAGGTTTCCTTTTCAATATGTCTTTCAAGATCTATCTCTGCATTGGTTCCCACATATGAACCCCTGAAATAGGGATAATAAAACTCATAGTCAAAATCTGCAGTATCAGAAAACTCTCCGCAGACGGCAATCCCAAGACTTGAAGAAAAATTTTTTCTGTATTCCACGGCAATGCTGTCATCTCCGAGAGTCACATACTGTTTCTCATCGGATTCGGTAAGAACCTTTTTCAATACCTTTTTCAGATCACTTCTTTTACTTATTCCCTTAAAACCTATCGATCTTAAATACTCATGCATTGTAATCAATATCCTGTCCGTTCATTCCATCGGTTACGTCATCATAATAATCCGGATTTTGCATCATTCCGTTATAGGCAGCATTTCGGTCATAATACTGCTGTTCTTCACTATATCCGTAATCCGCTTGTGGCTGCTGATATACAGGCTCCGGCTGTCTTTGATATACCTGACCATTAAAGTCTGTCTTAGGCTGGTTATATCCTGATGCATTGCTGACTCTCATGGCTCTGTTTAATGCTTCCTTCTCTTCATCTGCAAGCTCAATGGCCGAAACTCCATTCTGGATTTCTTTTGTGTAAGTATAACATCCGTTTGCCGAATGAACTGAATTTAAGATAAAACCGTTATCCTGTTTGTCAAGAAGTGCAATTGAAAATGAAAGCTGTCCTCCCATTTCACGAAAAGCGTCATATTTTACCAGCCCTACCTTTTGATAACAGTCCAATAAATTTACCTTAATATCCTTGATATCCTGTCTGAATTTGATATCATGTTCCTTCAGTACATTTATGTCCTTATATATGGCGGCAATCCCGTTTTCCAGGCTCATGGCATTTCGTCCTGACATAAATATCCTGAATCTCTTTTTGAGCTTTACTGTCAAAAAAGTCTGAACTATGATAAAAATAAGCATTATTAAAATGAGGATTCCAAGACCAAGAAACATGTAAAAAATATCAACGTTTCCAAGACCCATTTTGTCCATCATTTCACTGTTCATAATAATTTAACTCCTCTGTTAGACTGTATTCTTTTATCCCGGTTACAATCCCCTATCACTTGTTGCTTTACTTATTTGTGTACCTGCCTGACTCAATCAACACTTTTCGTTGTCTGGGGCTTTCGTACAAAACAGCAATTTCTCTTTTCCATAAAAGTCTGACGGGATAAAAGAACTCTTAATTATTCGTTATCTTATTTACAACCTCTTCCAGTTCCGTCTGGGAAAAATATTCTATCTCGATCTTTCCTTTCTGTTCATCTTTAGGATTTATACTTACTTTTACTCCAAGCTTTTCTCTGATCTTGTCCTCAAGATTTCTGTAAATCAGCTGAACTGCTTCGGGTGTAAGCTTTGGCTGCTTCTTAGGCTTGGATAATGCCTTGACTTCTTTTTCGATATCTCTGACTGAAAGCTTTTCATCAAATACTCTCTGCGCAAGATCATACTGTTTTTTATCATCTTCAATGGAAAGCAGGGCTCTGGCATGTCCCTCTGACAGCTTATCATCTACCAGCATCTCCTGAACCTGAGGACTGAGGTTTAAGAGACGCATTTTATTTGTTATGGTGGTTCTTTTTTTTCCGATCCTTTCTGCCAGTTCGTCCTGAGTCAGATGAAATTCCTCTATAAGTCTTTTATATGCAGCTGCTTCCTCAACAGGATTGAGATTTTCCCTTTGCAGATTTTCTATTATCTGTATCTCAACCTTTTCCTGTTCAGTGTAGTCCTTAACCAGACAGGGTACCTCTTTAAGACCTGCTATTTTTGCTGCTCTCCATCTTCTTTCTCCGGCAACGATCTCATAGTGGTCATCTTTCTTTGAAACAAGGAGCGGCTGAAATATTCCGTGTTCTTTTATTGAATCAGCCAGTTCATTAAGTTCATCTTCACTGAAGTTTTTTCTTGGCTGACTCTTATCTCTTTCTATGCTGGTCAGCTTTATTAAAACAACCTTATCTGAATTTGTAATATCATCCGTCTTAATCTCAGAGACAGACTTAACAGCCTTTCCCTTAGGTATGATAGAATCGATTCCTTTTCCCAATCCTCTTTTTGAAGCCATATCTTTCTCCTCGTTATTGCTTAAATATACTTTTGACCTTCTTTTCTTACATCTTACCTGTAATTATTTTTTATGATCTCTTCCGCCAGGTTTCTGTAGCTTTCTGCACCGGCGGATTTCGGTTCATATGTCGTTATGGGCTGGCCATAGCTGGGTGCCTCAGCCAATCTGATGTTTCTGGGTATCAGAGTATCAAAGATCCTTTCCTCAAGGTTTTCCTTAACATTTTCCACAACCTGGGATGAAAGGTTTGTTCTTGAGTCATACATGGTAAAGACCACTCCTTCCATTTCAAGAGATGGATTCAGTCTTTCTTTAACGAGATTTATCGTGTGGATCAGCTGTGACAATCCTTCAAGAGCATAATACTCACACTGAACCGGAACAAGCACCGTATCTGATGAAGCCAGAGCATTAACAGTAAGAAGGCTCAAAGAAGGAGGACAATCTATTATTATAAAATCATAATTGTCCTTAACGTAATCTACTTCATTTCTCAATATATACTCTTTTTTTTCTACTCCGATCAGTTCTATTTCCGCAGCAGCAAAATTTACATTAGAGGGAAGGAGTTCCAGGTTATCATATTCTGTTTTTACAATACAGTGATTTATGGTATCATTTCCCAGATATACATCATATATGGTTTTTTCAACAGCGTTTTTATCAACCCCAAGTCCACTGGTTGTATTTCCCTGAGGATCGCTGTCAATAACCAGAACCCTTTTATTCTTTTCTGCAATTGCAGCAGATAGGTTTATAGCAGTTGTAGATTTTCCAACTCCACCTTTCTGATTTGCAATGGATATTATTCTTCCCATTTTTTATACTCCTTTTATAATACAGTTGTTTTATATGTATTCTAAAATTATGTCTTCCCGTACAAAATCGGAAATTGTCCGCAAGAATCCCGCGTTCCGCGGGACTCCTCCTGCCTTCGGCAGGAGTCGGTCTAATACGATCATTGATTTTCTGATAAAAATCAATGATCTGTGACTTCTTGTGGACTAAATCGGAAATTGTCCGCAAGAATCCCGCGTTCCGCGGGACTCCTCCTGCCTCCGGCAGGAGTCGGTCTAATACGATCATTGATTTTCTGATGAAAATCAATGATCTGTGCAAACCTGATGAATTATAGCACTAAAGAATAAAAAAGAAAATATAAAGATAACTCTCATTCAATCATGTTTATTATAATCAAAGCTTTCTATACTTATCACACATCCCTCGTCAAGATAAACTTTCAAAACCGTATTCTGATTATTCAGCTTTACATTTTCCATTTTTATAGTCCCATATTCATTTATCGGAGTTAGTTCTTCTGATTCAATCAATTCATGAGAGTCAGTGTCCCAGAGTTCCATTACTCCGATTTTTTCTGCTTTGAGATCATCCTGTTTTTTTCCGGAATAATGCATAATAATATCAATGTTTCCGGTATAGTACCCCAGGTAATATGAAGAAATTACATAATCATTTTTTCCGGATGCTTCCAGTCTTCCTTCATCAGATATTTCTCCCTCATAAATTGTATAATCATCACTATAGCAGTAATCCCTGGAATTATCGTTATAAGATATTCCGGAGATACCGTCCATCCTGTTTTTTTCAGCTTTATATATTGTAAAATTCTGATATTCGTCTATAGGGGTATAAAGTTTTCTTAAATATCCGGGTAACTGTTCTATATCTGAAAATAATGAATTTACCACCAGCAAATGCTCATCCTCAAGCCGTGATGCATCTGTCAGATCCTGATAATAATCATTTACCACCAGACCCTTTTTTGTATTTCCGTCATCATCTGTTTTATATGCAAAATATAATCGACCACTATCATGATCCATAGTGCGCAGCAATTCTGCCGAATCTGTATCGCTTAAAAATATGATCGTTTTTTCATCATATTTTTCTATATATGATATCAATGTCTCAAGCTTATTATTATCCTCTATTTTAGGTGGAAAACATTCGCCTCTCACAACAGTGATATCTGACATAGACATCATTAAACAAATATACAATAAAATTGATAAACGTAATATAAAAAGATGATTTATACTCAATCTGTTTTGTTTGTTTTTCAGTATTTTATTAAATTCATATCCAGTCAGTAAAATTCCAGTGATTATGGAACTTGTGAGATATCTTGGTTCTCCGGTTCTTCCGCTGAAAACCAGAACGATGAAGTTAGTAATGATTAAAGCTGCAAAGCTTGAAATTATAACTGATTCTTTATCTGCATATAAAAGCTTCTTTATTCCTTCGATTATTCCTGAAATCATACAGATCAATACTATTATTGCAAATACTGTTTTCAATAAATATCCAACTCCGGACAGGGATGTAACACTCAATGGATTATATGGAAAACAGCCTAAAATTTCAAAATAACTTCTGATCGATTCTATTAATACATCCGTGAAATTGTGGATCGTTACTATTACCGCTTTTTCAGTTGATGATCCAACCTGCTTAAAATGTGATATTCCAATTCCGATCAATGTTAATGCTGTCAGGATACAGCATATAATTATTTCTTTATCGAATATTGATTTTTTAATGCTTTTCTTATTAAGAAAACCAGACCATATATAACAACACATTACAGGAAACAATCCGGTTAAATAAATATACTCTCTTCCTGAAACAGCACAGAGAACACTGAAAAAGAATAAAATTATCAGCAAAATATTGACACAGAATTTTTTAACCTTAGTTCCATTGGACTTTGTTTCTGTCAGGGAATCTATAAATAATAGCGGTACCAGTATCTTAACAATATACTGGGCTCCTCCAAATAAAGTCATATTATAGTATAAAAGTTGTCCAAAGGAGTATGGTATCAATAATAAAACCAGTGTTGTCATTATGATTTCAAAAGACATTTCCAGTTTTTTCAATAGCCTGTATACTACAATCAGGAGCAGAATCATGAGTATCAGGTTAGAAATACCAAAAGAAATATATATATTATTAGATATTCCATATAAAGGAACTGCCAAAAACAATGGACAATCTATTTCCAGCGTGGTCTGATTTATCCAGGATGAAATGAAAATACTTTTGTTTTTCCACATTTCCATTGCATGAATAAACAGTTTTGCGGAATCATTATCCATTGTATCAGGAATACAAAACAGATTTGTATATGTGATGAATATTATTTGAACTATTAAGAATAAAACCGGAACTATTGAAATATAATTTTTTTTGTTTTTTGTTTTTATTATCATTTTTTCTTTCATAATATGTATGTTTATATTTTCAGCTTTTTATCCTACAGGCTATTTCTGTACAGTTATACTTTTCTCCTGTGCCTTTATCATACACATCACAAGATATTAAGTATGTTTCACGCTACTTATTCAAAATTTTGTATTTAATGTTTCACGTGAAACAATATCTTGTATTAACAAAAAATAATATAAAAATGTTTCACGTGAAACTAACTATATATTGTGGTTATAAAGGGTGACGATTAGGTTCTCCGGCTTTTCTTGGATACTTATTTGAAATAGATTTATGTTTTTCTGCAAGAATAAGTTTTCTTTGAATGTCAGTGCCCGGAATAACTGAATCATAAATGACTGTCTTACATTTTCCAAGAATATCTAATGCATTTTTTGCAGCTGCAATTTCATTATTTGATTCGATTGACTTATAAAATATAAATTTTTTCCCATTTTTTATAAAAGGAAGACATAATTCACTTAAGGTAGAAAGATTTGCAACAGCTCGCGAAACTCCAAGATCAAACTTTTCTCTGAGTTCATTTTTTCTGGCAAGATCTTCTGCCCTTCCGTGAATAGTTTGAATATTTACAAGGTTCAGTTTTTCAATGACCTCATCAATAAACATCAGTTTTTTATTAACACTGTCTATCAGAGTCATATTCAGATCCGGAAAAAAAATCTTTAAGGGTAATCCGGGAAAACCCGCACCTGTTCCGATATCAATGACCTTGTCGTTCTTAAATTTATATACCTCATACGACAACAGGGAATCCAAAATATGTTTTATGATAAAATCATCTTTATCTGTTATAGAGGTAAGATTTACTACTTTGTTTTTTTCCACAAGGATTTCATAAAACAAGTCCACCTGATTTATCATAATGTCAGAGTATTTTATATTTAATTTATTAAGACCATCTGTTAATAAAGACATATTTTACTCACATAGATTTAATATATACCATCAGTACCTGAATATCTGCCGGAGAAACTCCCTGGATTCTTGAAGCCTGTCCGATGGATGAAGGCTTAAAGGTCTTAAGTTTCTGTCTCCCCTCAAGTCTTATACTCTTAACATCATCATAATCAATCTCTTCAGGTATTTTCATTTTTTCAAGTTTCTTAAACTGCTCAACCTGCTTTTTTTCTCTTTCTATATAACCCCTGTATTTTATATTGATATTAACCTGTTCACAGATATCCTCAAAAAGATGAGGTCTGTCGATATCTAGCTTTTCTGTTTTTACATATGTTAATTCCGGTCTTTTGATCAAGTCCTCAAGAGTGATACCGGTAGAAACCGGAGAACTGTTATTATCAGATAAAAGATCATCAAGCTCTTTACAGGGTTTGATCGTTGTTGAAGAAAGTCTTTTAATCTCTTCATTAATCAGGGCAGTCTTTAAATTAACATAGTCCATCTGTTCTTTTGTGATAAGTCCAGCCTCATATCCCTTTGCCCTGAGTCTTATGTCAGCATTATCCTGTCTTAATAATAATCGATATTCCGCTCTGCTTGTCATCATTCTGTAGGGTTCAAATCCATCCTTGGTTGTAAGATCATCTATAAGCACCCCTATGTATCCTTCTGATCTGTCAACCACAATGGGATCTTTCTTTTCCAAAAGTCTCGCAGCATTTATTCCTGCAATCAAACCCTGAGCAGCAGCTTCTTCATAGCCCGAACTTCCATTTGACTGTCCGGCAGAAAACAGACCACTTATATTCTTAAATTCAAGAGTATTTTTTAACTGCCTTCCTTTAATGCAGTCATATTCTATTGCATAAGCATTTCTAACTATCTTACAATTTTCAAGTCCGGGAACAGTTCTATACATCCTGATCTGAACATCTTCAGGAAGTGAACTGCTCATACCATCAATATACCATTCATCAGTATTAAGGCCTTCCGGTTCAAGGAAAACCTGATGTCTGTCCTTATCTGAAAATTTCACAACCTTATCTTCGATCGATGGACAATACCTCGGACCGGTTCCTTCAATCACACCGGCATAAATAGGAGATCTGTCAATGTTTTTTCTGATGATCTCATGTGTCTCTTCATTGGTGTAGGTAAGAAAACAATTCACCTGATCCTTTTGTATACTATCCGGATCGGTTGAAAATGAAAAGGGTACTATCCTTTCATCACCGGACTGAGGCTGCATTTTAGAAAAATCTATTGAATCACGTGAGATTCTGGCCGGTGTTCCTGTCTTAAATCTTTGGATCTCAATACCATGCTCCATCAGGGAAGCACTTAAGGAATTTGCTGCCTGTAATCCGTTGGGTCCGGTATAGGTTATTGATTCACCGCAAAGACACCGGGCTTTAAGATAAACCCCGGTACACAAAATAACCGCTTTTACTTCATAAATAATTCCGGTAGCTATCTTCAGACCACAGATTCTGTTTTCATTATCTGTAATGATCTCAGTAACCTCAGCCTGTTTTATATCAAGGTTTTCCTGTTTTTCGAGAACCTGCCTCATTGAAGAAGAATAGTCAGCCTTATCTGCCTGAGCCCTTAATGAATGGACTGCCGGACCTTTTGAAGAATTAAGCATCTTTGACTGGATAAAAGTCTTATCGATATTTTTACCCATTTCTCCGCCCATTGCATCAAGTTCTCTTACAAGATGTCCTTTTGAACTTCCTCCGATGTTGGGATTACATGGCATCAGAGCAATGCTGTTAATACTGACCGTAAATACAATGGTCTTTTTTTTCATTCTTGCACAGGCCAGGGCTGCTTCACATCCTGCATGCCCGGCACCTACAACTGCAACATCATAATCATCTATAGTCATCATATTTATTTACCCATACAGAAATCTGCAAATATCTTATCTGCCAAGGCATCATCAGTAGACTCTCCTATAATCTTACCCAATTCTTCATAGGCATTCATCATATCCACTGTAAAAACATCCTCAGTCATGCCGCTATCTATAGCTTCAATCACCAAAGCAATACTGTCTCTGGCTTTTATAAAAGAATCCAGCTGTCTTATATTTGTCAGATAAATTTGATTATTATCAGATATTTTATTTTCATAAAACATCAGCCTGATCAGTTTTTTTAATTTATCAAGACCTTTGTTATTTTTTGCCGAAATACTTACACAATCACGATCTGAGTATTTTTTTATCTCAGTCTCTTCGATCACAGTATTAAGATCATTCTTATTTAGCAAAATGATTGCAGGCCTGTCATTTATAAACTCAAGTAGTTTTTTATCATATTCATTGATCTTTTCGGATGAATCGATGATAAGAAGTATAAGATCAGCTTTTTCACCATTCTCCCAGGTTTTTATTATTCCAAGCCTTTCTGCTTCATTATCCGAATTTCTGATCCCGGCAGTATCCATGAGATTTAATACTATTCCATCCAATGATATCCTTTCTTCGATCACATCTCTTGTGGTTCCTTCCTCCTTAGTCACTATAGCTCTTTCATAACCAAGAAGCATATTAAGTAGAGATGATTTTCCTGCATTGGGACGTCCCATGATGGTAACTTTTATCCCTTCTTTTAAAAACCTTGCATCCTTTGAAAGTTTTATCAGTTCATCTGCCCTGTCCTTTATCCCTGTCATCTTTTTTCTGAGTGTTTTACTATATCCATCAAGGCTGTAGTGTTCAGGATCATCCAGCGCTGCTTCGATAAAAGCACATTCATTTAACAGATCATTTCTCAGATCAATGATCATATTCCTGACGTTTCCCCTAAGCTGGTTAATGGAATTAGTAATTGAAAATTCATTTTCTGAGGAAATTATATCCATAACAGCCTCAGACTGGGTCAGATCTATCCTTCCGTTTAGAAAAGCCCGCCTGGTAAATTCCCCGGGTTCTGCAAGTCTTGCCCCATTTTTTATGACAATTTCCAAAATTCTGTTAAGAACATACATTCCTCCGTGACAGTTTATTTCCACACAATCTTCAGCTGTGTAGCTTTTTGGCGATCTGAAGACAGAAACCAGAACTTCATCAATACATTTTTCATCATCAAAAACGAAACCATAACTGATCGTATGAGAAGCCTTATCTATGATATGGATTTTTTTTCCTTTTCTGTTTTTTATGATCCTGTCAGCTGTTAAAATACTGTCATTTCCACTGATCCTTATTATCCCTATTCCCGAATTTCCCGGTGCTGTGGCAATGGCAGCTATAGTATCCCTTGTATTCATAATAAGAACAATACAAAAAATAATGATCATTTTCAAGATAATTAAAAAACACCCCGCGAAGATGCGGGGTGTCTGAAGAACAAAACTGATCTTAAATTCGCATTTTCTGTTGGAAAACCCACAAAAATGTCGAGTAATTCCATAATGGTAATTTTTATATCAGTTGTCAGCCCTGTCTTTTTAATGTGATCACAACTCTTCTGAAGGGTTCTTCTCCCTCAGAATGAGTTGTAACAAACTTATCATTCTGAAGAGCCGAATGTATGATCCTTCTTTCATATGGATTCATGGGTTCCAGGGAAACAGACCTTCTGGTACGTTTAACCTTATATGAGAGATTCTTTGCAAGATTTTCCAGAGTTTCTTTTCTCCTTTTCCTGTAATTTTCAGTATCAACCTTAACCCTAATATAATCACTGCTTTCCTTGTTGACTACAAGACTTAACAGATACTGGAGGCTGTCAAGGGTCTGACCTCTTTTTCCAATAAGAACTCCCATATCCTTGCCTTCAAGATCAACATCGACCGAATTTTCTTCCTTATTGAACTTTGTTGTGATGGTAACCTCCATATCCATCGCCTTAAACACATCATTAAGGAAATTCTTTATGCAGCTGTCTGTTTTTTCTTCGGAAAAATCCGAAGATCTGTTTGAAGCCGTTGAATCTTCATTCTTTTCTTCTGACGGCATTGCAACTGTTTCTTTATTCTCATTGATCTCCGATGCAGAAGTTATTTCTTTTTCAGTTTTTTCTGCAAAATCGGATTCTTCATTTTTAACTCTGGCTTTAATGATTGCAAGATGGCTGTTTAATCCTAAAAAACCCGAACTTCCTTTATCTACAACTTCATAATCAAGCCTGTCACTGGTCACAGTAAATTTGGTACATGCTTCAGTTATCGCATCCTCAACGGTTTTACCGCTGAATTCTTCAAAATCCATTTTGATCCTCCTTACATAAAACTCAGTTTTATAGCTGACTCTTATTTATTCTTTTCATTATACTCTTTTACTCTGTTTGCCTTTGATGCAATACTCCCGGGTTTAGCATTCTGATTGTAGGTATTAATATCACTTCCATTGATATTCTTATTTGCAACACCTGCTATTCCTTTGGTAGAAACAGCGGCAAGTGAGGAAATGCTTTTAGAGTTATTTTCGTTAATCTTATTTTTTTGTTTTTCATACTTTTCCTGATTTTTAATAATGATCTGTTCGTAATCCATTTTGTCGATCTGTTTATTAATGATCACCTGTTCAATGGAACGGATCACGGCACCTGCTATCCAGTAGATACCCATACCACAGGGAAAGGAAAAACAAAAGAAAGCAGACATCAGGGGCATCATGACATTCATTGACTTCATGGATCTGGCCATTGGATTATCGTCACCCTGAGAATCCGGTTGTGGCATAAAAAGATAATTCAGCCACTGACTAGCTGCAGCCAGAACAGGAATCATCAATGCTCCCAGGATCAACAGAAAATTGCCTTCAGAAAAAGCATTTTTAATGATAAATGACGGTGAATCGGAAATATTTAAGCCAAAAAAACTGTTGTATTTCTGAAATGCAATTCTCGCTGCATCAAAATTCTGAAGATCCGGAAACATATTGATGATAGAATCCCATTCATCGGAGCTTGCCCTGTTTAGAACATCAATTATGGATTCGGGAAGGGAATAGTCCAGCTTTGAAAAATTTACCGTGGCGGTCTTTAATGATGCCACAAAATCAGATCCTCCGGGAGTACTGACTATTTCCTGTGCAAGTCCCATAAGTGAATCTTTAATAATGGTTACATATGCCGGAATATTGTAAATAACTCTGTAAAGAGCAAAAAGTATAGGCATCTGTATCAGTATAAAAACACAGCTTCCGGTAGGAGATACTCCGTATTTTTTATAAACAAGCTGCATTTCATCATTTTGTTTCTGCATGGATGCCTGATCTGTCTTATTCTTATATTTTTCTCTGATCTTAGTGAGCTCAGGATTCATAATTGCAGAAAGCTTTGAAAACTTCTGCTGTTTTATCGTTAAAGGAAGAAGACAGATATAGATGAAAAAAGTAAAAATTATGATAGCAAGACCCGTATTAGGCAATCCTATCATATTAAGGAAAATAAATATCCAGTTAAGGATTATTCCCAAAAGCTTTGCTATCGGACCCAGTATTCTTCCATTATACTGAGTAAGCAAAATACCGTTAATCAACATTTACCTCCATAAATAATAGTAGTTAAAAGTAACTGATTTAAACCCCAAAAGATTATAAACAATCAAACTGTTTTTCTGCGCAGCCAGATATCAGATAATTTTTCCGGTACTCTGTCCACGCCGCCTTTAGAAAAAGGATTGCATCTTAAAATTCTCCAAAAGAGCAAAGCTGAACCTGTTAAAACCCCGTGCTTTTTGACAGCCTCAAGACCATAATCCGAACAACTGGGAAAATAGGGGCATTTTGTTCCTTTATAAGGAGAAATATATTTTTTATAGAAAAATATAAGTGCAATCAGTATTTTTCTCATTTACCTTAAAGATCTTTTTAAGATCTTATGATACCTTGCGAGCCTTAAAAGGGAACCTTCTATTTCCTTGCATTTAACAGGATGATATTTTTCACCTTTTTTTGGATTGGCGCCCTGCTTACCAACGACCACTATGTCCAAACCACTATTGAACTCATCCTCATGCAGTCTGTAACTTTCTCTTATCAACCTCGTCAGTCTGTGTCTTTCAACACTGTTCCCGACTTTTTTACTGACGGATATTCCAAGGCGGTTCATATCAAGACCGTTATTTCGTATGAAAACTATAATATTATTATCACTTTTTGCTCTTCTTTCGTCATAAACTGCCTTGAACTGCCGGGTATTTTTTAAGCTGACCGTATTCTTCATTATTTTTAATCAATAAAGAGAATAGACCACACAATGTGCGGTCTATACTGTAAGTCTTGCTCTGCCTTTAGCTCTTCTGGCAGAAAGCACCTTGCGTCCACCTGCTGTCTTCATTCTTGCTCTGAATCCGTGTACTTTTGATCTTTGCCTTTTTTTAGGCTGATATGTCATCCACATATTATTCACCTCCTTCGTAAATATGATGAATTCATACGAAACGGCCGCACTTTTATACTTCTTATAAAAAAAGCGCTGACTCTCATTATATCCATAGCCTTTTATTCAGTCAAGAAAATTATTGCAACTGCTCATATTACTGTTTTCTATTGCATGATGTGGTTTTAATCATTTTTCGTGCCTCTTAAAATATCAGTTACCATAATTTTATCAACATATTGTGTATAACTTGTTGAAAAAGAGTGTAAACTTTGTTTGATTATAAGCAGATTTAGGGTTAAATAAGGGAATTTTTAAAGTTGAAAAACAAAAAATCATAGAATCAATAATTTGTGGATAATTTCTCTTTTTGATTTATATATAATGAATATGTTAACTAAATAACATTATCAACAATTAAATTGTGGATAACTGGTGGGCTATAGGTTTATTTTTAATAGGCCTTAAACGCGCTTACTTGATAAAATCAGCTATTTAATGTATTATAGGTAAGATAATTTTCATTATGGGAGATTTTTTGCGTAATGCCTGATTTAAGAGACAATTGGACAAATATTAAGATAAAACTCAAGGAAGAGTTTAATATTTCGGATATTGCATATAAAAATTTTATAAAACCTCTCGAAATCAAAAGAATGTCTGACGAAACTATCTTTATTGAAATTCCTTTTGATACAGATAACAGCATCGACATTGATTATTATAACAGAAGATATATGCAGATAATTCAGGTTGCCATAGCAGAGAGCACTGGCAAGGAATATGAAATCTGTTTTATCAACAGAAACAATGATGATCCTTCCTATGATGAAGAAATTAAAAATGATCACTATGATATAAATGCTAATAATATAGAAGAAACTCGTTCAGGCCAGATAAATAGTATTAATAACAACAATACTTTTGCTAACCTTAACAATGAATATACTTTTGATAACTTTATTGTAGGGAAAAACAGTCAGCTGGCACATTCTGCTGCTTTAGCAGTAGCGGATAATCCGGGTGTACGCTATAATCCGCTTTTTATACACGGAGGACCCGGAGTTGGAAAAACTCATCTTATGCAGGCTATCGGAAACTACATTCTTTCAAGGAAACCTTCTACAAAGGTTTTATATGTAACCTCCGAACAGTTTACAAATGAACTGGTAAAGTCCATACAAAACGGATCAATGGTTGCATTTAAGAAAAAATACAGAAATATAGATGTTCTGCTCATAGATGATATTCAGTTTATTCAAAGAAAAGAGGGAACTCAGGAAGAGATCTTTCATACTTTTAATGAACTTCATTCCGCAAAAAAACAGATCGTAATCACTTCAGATAAACCTCCCAGAGAATTAAAAACTTTGGAAGAAAGGCTTCGCTCAAGATTTGAAGAAGGTATCATGGCTGATATCAGTTTTCCGGATTATGAAACAAGAGCCGCCATATTAAGACAGAATTTTGAAAGAAAAAATATGGAAGTAAGTGATGATATCATAGATTACATCGCAAGTAATATAACTTCAAATATAAGAGAGCTTAACGGAGCAACAAATAAACTTAACCTGATTTCTAGAAACAGGGATCTTACTCTGGAACTCGTTAAGGAAAATATCAGCGAATATATAAGTGATAATAACCTGCATAAAACTACGATGGATGACATTATTGATGTGGTATGCAGTTATTATTCCGTTTCAAGAGATGATATTAATTCATCAAAAAGAAGCAAGGAAATAGCACATCCCAGGCAGGTGGCAACCTATCTTTGCAGAATATTAACAGATAATTCACAGGAAATGATAGGAAAAGCGGTCGGAAACAGGGATCATTCGACTGTTATAAACAGTATCAACAAAATATCCGAAGAAATAAACAACAATTCCAACACTGCTGCCGAGATAGACGAGATAAGATCTAAGCTTCAGGAAGGCTGAAGAAGCTTTTTAACACAATTATTTTTAATCTGTCAACATGGGATGTTTTTAATAATATGGCTTAAATACTCAAATTATCAGACTTACTAACAAATTAACACTCTCTACTATAACTATTATATTTAAACATATTGTTTTATTACACATTGCATTCTTAAAAGGAGACCAATTATGAAGATCAGATGTTCTCAAGCCGAACTTGAAACAGGAGTAAACATCGTTATGAAAGCAATACCTTCAAAAACGACGATGACTATTTTGGAATGTATTCTTATCACTGCCTATAACGGAACCATCACTCTTACCTCAAATGATATGGAGCTTGGTATTGATACTATTATAGACGGGGATATTGAAGAAGAAGGATCTGTTGCCTTAAGCGCAAGACTTTTGTCCGACATAGTAAGAAAACTTCCTAAAAATACGGTGCTTGTTGAAACAGATGTCAACTTTATGACAAAGATTTCCTGTGATAAAACAAAATTCAACCTGGTGGGAAGAAGTGGAGAAGAATTTCCTTATCCGGAAGAAGTTGAAAAGGATGATTTTATTACAATATCACAATTTACTTTAAAGGAAGTTATAAAACAGACCATATTTTCAATTTCTGATAATGATAATAATAAGATAATGACTGGTGAGCTCTTTGATATAAAGGGCAATACTTTAAGAGTGATATCTTTAGATGGTCACCGGATATCCATAAGGAATATAGAATTAAGGCAGGATTATCCGGATAAAAAGGTAATTATTCCCGGAAAGACCTTAAATGAAATTGAAAAGATTCTTTCCGGCGAGATTGAAAAAACAGTCAATATATATTTTACAAACAGTAATGCGGTATTTGAGTTTGACAGCACTATAGTAACAACACGACTTATTGAAGGTGAATATTTTGATGTTGACCAGATGATGTCAGACGATTATGAAACCAGGGTTATAGTAAATAAAAAGGAATTAACCTCTTCTATCGAAAGAGCAATACTTCTCGTAAAGGATAATGACAAAAAACCGGTTATTTTTTCAATTGCCGGTGATGTGCTTGAAATAAAGATAAATTCAACAATTGGTTCTATGAATGAACCTGTTAATGTCTCAAAAGAAGGTTTTGATCTTATGATAGGATTTAATCCTAAATTTGTTATAGATGCCTTAAGAGCCATAGATGATGAAGAAATTAATCTATTTTTTCTTAATTCGAAGGCACCCTGTTTTATTAAGGATGATGCAAAGAAGTATACATATCTGATACTTCCGGTAAATTTCAATAATGTCGGATGATCTTATGAAAGAGTTTAAGCTTCGTGATGAAGACGATTTTATAAAGCTGGGTCAGTTATTAAAAGCAGTAAATTTTGCCGGATCCGGTGTTGAGGCTAAAATGATGATACTTGACGGTAAGATAAGGGTCAATGATTCGGTCGTTATTGAACGCGGAAAAAAAATACGTGAAGGAGATATTGTTTCATTCGGATCCGAAAAGATTAAAGTTGTCAAATGAAAATAAAAAGCATTGAACTTGAAAATTACAGAAATTATGACTCGGCTTTAATAGAATTTGATGATAATACAAACATCTTTTTCGGAGATAATGCACAAGGAAAAACAAATATACTTGAAGCTGTGTTTATGGCCGGTACCACTAAGTCTCACAAAGGAAGCAGAGACAGTGAAATAGTGATGTTCGGCAATCAGGATGCTTATATAAGAGCTGTGTTTTCAAAGAACGATGTTGATTATAAAGTAAACATGCAGCTTCGGTCTTCAAGAAGAAAGTCTGTTTCAATAAACGGGGAAGCATTAAAAAAAACAACACAGCTCTTCGGTCTTATCAACATTGTTTTCTTTTCACCCGAAGATCTGAGCATTATAAAAAACGGTCCTTCGGAAAGAAGACGCTTCATGGATTTAGAGTTGTGCCAGCTTGATAAGGCATATCTTTATAATCTCACAAATTATAACAAAATAGTAAATCAGAGAAATAAGCTGTTAAAGTCAATGGATAAAAAATATGATATCAGGGATACCATTGATGTTTGGGACGAACAGCTTGTGTTTTATGGAACCGAGATCATAAAAAGAAGAAGAGCCTTTATAGAAGAACTGAATCCTGTAATTGATGATATACATAAAAAACTCACCGGAAAAAGTGATATATTGAAGGTTATTTATGATTGCGATTCAAATGAAGAGGATTATTCTCAAAGAATATCATATTCAAAAGAAAAGGATCTGAAATATAAAACCACATCCGTAGGACCTCACAGGGATGATCTTAAATTTGCTATAAATGATGTTGACTGCAGAAGATTCGGTTCTCAGGGACAGCAGCGTACAGTGGCTCTTTCTTTAAAACTTTCTGAAATTGAGCTTGTTAAGAAATCAGTAAATGATACTCCGATCCTTTTACTTGATGATGTTTTATCGGAACTTGACAGTAACAGACAGAATTATCTGCTTTCAAGCATCAAAGAAATTCAGACTTTGATCACATGTACGGGACTCGATGATTTTATAAAAAACAGATTTACTATAAATAAATGCTTTAAAGTGAATGAAGGCATTATTAATGTATACAGAAAGGCTTAGGTGAAATATGAGCGGTACAGGTCAGGAATATACGGCGGATCAGATACAGATCTTAGAGGGTCTTGAAGCAGTCAGAAAAAGACCGGGAATGTATATAGGAACCACATCTTCCAGAGGTCTTCATCATCTTGTGTATGAGATAGTTGATAATTCGGTGGATGAAGCTCTTGCGGGAGCCTGCGATACTATTCATGTTACGGTAAATCCGGATAATTCCGTTACTGTTGAAGATAACGGAAGAGGAATTCCTGTAGGTATAAATCAGAAGGCCGGCATACCTGCAGTTGAAGTTGTTTTTACCATTCTTCATGCCGGAGGAAAATTTGGCGGTGGCGGGTACAAGGTTTCGGGAGGTCTTCACGGTGTGGGAGCTTCCGTTGTTAATGCTCTTTCCGAATGGCTTACAGTCAATGTATATACTGACGGAAAAATTTATGAAGAAAGTTTTTCAAGAGGACACATCACAAAAAATCTTGAAATAGTTGGAAATTGTGACCCGGATAAACACGGAACAAAGGTTACATTTCTTCCGGATAAGGAGATATTCAAGGAAACAACAGAATTTGAGTTTTCCATTCTTAAACAGCGTTTAAGGGAGATGGCTTTTCTGACAAAAAATCTAAGGATAGAGCTTCACGACACCAGAGAAGGTAAGGAAAAAGATGAAGCATATCATTATGAAGGAGGTATAAAAGAATTTGTTCAGTATCTGAACAAGGCTTCTAATCCTCTTTATAATGACATTATCTATGTTGAAGGCAGCAAAAATAACATATATATAGAAATAGCTCTTCAGCATAATGATACTTATAATGAAAATTCCTTAAGTTTTGTTAATAATATCAATACACCGGAAGGAGGAATGCATCTTACCGGTTTTAGAAATGCCATAACAAAGACCTTTAATGATTATGCAAGAACAAATAAGATATTAAAGGATAATGAGGAAAATCTTACCGGTGAAGATATAAGAGAAGGAATGACTTCTATCGTTTCAATAAAGATAGAAGATCCGCAGTTTGAAGGACAGACAAAACAGAAGCTTGGAAATGCCGATGCAAGAACTGCCGTTGAGTCTCTTTTCAGTGAGCAGCTCACCTACTATCTTGAGCAGAATCCTTCGATAGCAAAGATAATCTGTGAAAAATCAATACAGTCACAAAGAGCAAGAGAGGCTGCAAGAAAAGCCCGTGATCTTTCAAGAAGGAAAACAGCGCTTGATGGTCTTTCACTTCCGGGAAAACTGGCAGACTGTTCGGACAGAGATCCTAAAAACTGTGAGATATTTATAGTCGAGGGAGATTCAGCCGGCGGAAGCGCTAAAACTGCAAGAAGCCGTGCTACTCAGGCTATTCTACCTTTAAGAGGAAAGATATTAAATGTTGAAAAAGCCAGACTTGACAGGATTTATTCAAATAAAGAGATCAAATCCATGATCACTGCATTCGGAACAGGTATACATGATGAATTTGACATTGAAAAGCTGCGTTATAACAAAATAATCATAATGACGGATGCAGATGTGGACGGAGCACATATTGCCACGCTTATGCTGACCTTCCTTTACAGATTTATGCCGGAACTCATTAAACAGGGTCATGTATATCTGGCACAGCCTCCGCTTTATAAGCTTGAAAAAAATAAAAAAACCTGGTACTGCTATTCGGATGATGAGCTTAATAATCTGTTGAATGAAGTAGGCCGGGATCAGAATAATAAAATTCAGAGATATAAGGGACTTGGAGAAATGGATGCCGAACAGCTCTGGGAAACCACAATGGATCCGGAAAAAAGAGTGCTTTTAAAGGTTGTTATGGATGAAGAGGACGAAGCTTCCATAAATGTTACCTTCCAGACTCTCATGGGAGATAAGGTTGAGCCCAGAAGGGAATTCATAGAACAGAATGCAAAATTTGTTAAAAATCTGGATATTTAAGAAAGTGAAAGGATAAATTATGGAGGATAATGTATTTGACAAAATAAACGAAGTCGATATGCGGCAGACCATGGAATCTTACTATATCGACTACGCCATGAGTGTTATAGCAGCAAGAGCCCTCCCTGATGTAAGAGATGGATTAAAGCCTGTTCAGAGAAGGGTTCTTTATTCCATGATCGAATTAAATAACGGACCGGACAAGCCTCACAGAAAATGTGCACGTATCGTTGGAGATACCATGGGTAAATACCATCCCCACGGTGACAGTTCTATTTACGGATCACTTGTAACCATGGCTCAGGATTGGAATATGCGTTATCCTTTAGTTGACGGACATGGAAACTTCGGTTCTGTGGACGGTGACGGAGCTGCGGCTATGAGATATACGGAAGCAAGACTTTCAAAAATCTCCATGGAGATGCTTTCGGATATAAATAAAAATACTGTGGATTTTGTAGACAATTTTGACGGGACTGAGAAAGAACCCACGGTGCTTCCCGCAAGATTTCCGAATCTGCTTGTAAACGGTACAACAGGTATTGCAGTCGGAATGGCAACAAATATTCCACCCCATAATCTGAGAGAAGTCATATCAGCAGTAGTAAAGATCATTGATGACAAGATCAATGACTGCGATACCACGATTGAAGAAATACTGAGCCTTATCAAGGGTCCGGATTTTCCTACAGGAGGAGAGATCCTCGGAACAAGGGGTATTGAAGAAGCCTACAGGACAGGAAGGGGCAAGATCAGGTGTCGGGCCATAACAGACATTGAAGAACTTCCAAACGGTAAACAGAGAATAATTGTTACCGAACTGCCTTATATGGTTAATAAGGCAAATCTTCAGGAAAACATAGCTGAACTGGTTAAAGATAAAAAAATAGACGGCATCACGGATATTAGAGATGAAAGTAACCGTGAGGGAATGAGGGTTGTCATAGAATTAAGACGGGATGCCAATCCCAATGTCATATTAAACCTTCTTTACAAACATACTCAGATGCAGGATACCTTTGGGGTTATCATGCTTGCACTTGTTAATAACGAGCCTAAAGTCATGAATATTCTGGAGGTTTTAAAGCACTATCTTGTTCATCAGGAGGATGTTGTCACAAGAAGAACTCAGTTCGATCTTAATAAGGCTGAACAGAGGGCACACATTTTAGAGGGTCTGTTAAAGGCCCTTGATGTAATAGATGAGGTAATAAAGAGGATCAGAGCCAGTAAGACAGTTGCAGAAGCCAAGGAAAGCCTCATTGAATTTCTTGAGATAGACGATCCTCAGGCACAGGCTATCGTGGATATGAGACTCAGGGCTCTTGCTGCTTTGGAAAGACAGAAGATCGTAGATGAATATAATGCTCTTCTTGAGGAGATTAAAAGATATAAGGAAATACTTTCTGATAAGAAGATCCTTTTGGGAGTCATAAAAAAAGAGATAATTGAGATTTCGGATAAATTCGGGAACGACAGAAAGACAAAGATAGGCTTTGATGCCTATGATATCTCAATGGAGGATGTTATACCCAGGGAAAATACTGTACTTGCAATGACCTCCCTTGGTTATATCAAGAGAATGACGGTGGATAATTTCCGTGCCCAGCACAGAGGTGGCAAAGGAATAAAAGGTATAACCACCATTGCTGATGACTACATCGAAGATCTTTTGATGACCACAACTCATAACTATATTATGTTCTTTACAAATATGGGAAGAGTCTACAGATTAAAAGCCTACGAGATTCCGGAGGCTTCAAGAAATGCCAGAGGAATGGCTATAGTAAATCTCCTGCAGCTGAATCCGGGAGAAAAGATATCAGCTACGATCCCAATTAAAGACTATGAGGAAAACAAATATCTCTTCATGGTCACAAAGAAGGGTATAATTAAGAAGACAAAGATAAAAGAATACGAGAATATCAGAAAAACAGGTCTGATTGCCATAAATCTGAGAGATGATGATGAGCTTATAGAGGTTAAGCAGACAAGTTCTGAGGAAGAAGAATTTCTCATAACCAAATACGGAATGTGTATTCGCTTTAATGATACTGAAGTCAGGGCAACCGGAAGAAATTCAATGGGTGTTACCGGAATGAATCTTGATGACGGTGATGAGATTGTGGGAATGCAGCTTAAAAGCCAGGGTGAAGCTCTTCTTATTGTTACCGAAAACGGTATGGGTAAGCGTACAAATATTGAGGAATTCAATGTTCAGCACAGAGGTGGCAAGGGAGTCAAGTGTTACAAGATAACCGAAAGAACGGGCTTTGTTATTGGTGTAAAGTCTGTTAATGATGATCATGAAGTTATGCTTATCACCGATAAGGGAGTTATAATCCAGATCAGAGCCAATGATGTTTCAATGATCGGAAGGATAACTCAGGGTGTCAAGATCATGAATCTTGAAAACGGTGTTAAGCTGGCAAAGATAGCAAAGGTAAGAGACAAGGTTTCCGACGGAGATAAAGAGCTTGAAGATGTTTCTGAGAAAGTCGAAAAGATCAATTCATCAGAAGATCCTGTTTCAGAACCCGAAGAATCAGATGATAATGATCAGGAGTAAAATTTATATAAAGAGAGGATAAAAATGCTTGATATTAAATTTTTAAGGGAAAATCCCGAAATCGTAAAAGAGAATATTAAGAAAAAATTTCAGGATGAAAAGCTGCCTTTGGTTGATGAAGTGATTGAACTTGATAAACAAAAAAGAGCAGCCCAGCAGGAAGCGGATGAGTTAAAGGCTCTTAAAAACAAGACTGCAAAGCAGATCGGTGCTTTAATGGCTCAGGGAAAAAAGGAAGAAGCTGAGGAGGCTAAAAAAAGCGTCGCCGATAACGGTGCACGGATTGCAGAACTTGATAAGTTAAATTCCGAACTTTCCGAAAAGATTTTAAAGATAATGTATACGATTCCGCAGATCATTGATCCTTCCGTTCCTGTTGGGAAGGATGATTCACAAAACGTTGAGATCGAAAAATTCGGTGAACCTCTTGTTCCCGATTTTGAGATACCCTATCACACTGATATAATGGACAGCTTTAAGGGTATTGATATGGAAGCAGCGGGACGTGTTGCCGGAAACGGATTTTATTATCTATTGGGTGACATAGCAAGACTTCATTCCGCCGTTCTTTCTTATGCAAGGGATTTTATGATAGACAGGGGCTTTACCTATGTGATACCTCCCTTTATGATCCATGGAAACGTGGTTGAGGGAGTAATGAGTTTTCCTGAGATGGATGCCATGATGTATAAGATAGAAGGAGAGGATCTTTATCTTATAGGAACTTCAGAGCATTCCATGATAGGTCGCTTTATCGACAGGCAGATTCCCGAAAAGGATATGCCTTTAACGCTTACCAGCTATTCACCCTGTTTCAGAAAGGAAAAAGGTGCCCACGGAATAGAGGAGCGCGGTGTTTACAGAATACATCAGTTTGAAAAGCAGGAGATGATCGTCGTATGCAAGCCGGAGGATTCACCCTACTGGTATGATCAGCTTTGGAAAAATACAGTAGATCTTTTCAGATCGCTTGATATCCCGGTAAGGACTCTTGAATGCTGTTCAGGAGATCTTGCGGATCTTAAGGTCAAGTCCTGTGATGTTGAGGCCTGGAGTCCCAGACAGAAAAAATATTTTGAGGTCGGAAGCTGTTCAAATCTGGGTGATGCACAGGCAAGAAGACTTAAGATCAGGATAAAGGGAGAAAACGGAAACTATCTTGCCCACACCCTGAATAATACGGTGGTTGCACCTCCAAGAATGCTTATAGCATTTCTTGAAAATAATCTTAATGCAGACGGAAGCGTTTCAATTCCGGAAAAACTGAGACCCTATATGGGCGGTAAAGAAAAGCTTGTTCCCACAAAGTGAAAACTGTGTCATCCCGAACAGATGTGAGGGATAATAATTATGGATATCAGAGAAATAGATGTAAAACTAATTACTGACAATCTGGCAGAAATGAGCTTTAAGATAAATCATTTCCTTTCAGAGGATATGAAACGTGCGCTGGATAAAGCCTGTGAAGAAGAAAGTTCGCCTCTTGGCAAGCAGGTATTAGGTGTTCTGCAGGAAAACCTTAAGGTTGCAGAAGAAAAGACCATTCCCATCTGTCAGGATACAGGAATGGCCGTGGTCTTTCTTGAGATCGGTCAGGATGTTCATTTTGTGGGTGGAGATCTTACCCGGGCTGTGAATGAAGGTATAAGAAGGGGCTATACCGAAGGTTACCTTCGAAAATCCGTTGTTGAAGATCCCATATTAAGAAATAATACAGGAGACAATACACCTGCAATAATACACACAGAGATCGTTCCCGGAAACAGACTCAGGATCTCACTTGCACCAAAGGGCTTCGGATCTGAGAATATGAGCGCGGTATATATGCTAAAGCCCGCCTTTGGTATTGAAGGCGTGAAGGAAGCAGTCCTTAAGACAGTGAAGGAAGCAGGACCAAATGCCTGTCCGCCTGTTGTTGTTGGAGTTGGTATCGGCGGTGACTTTGAAAAATGCGCTTTAATGTCAAAAAAAGCTCTTCTGAGAAAAACCGGTGAGCATTCCAAAATCGAATGGGTCAGTGAGTTGGAAAATGACCTGCTTAAAAAAATAAATGAAAGCGGAATCGGACCGGGTGGGCTTGGAGGAAGGATGACAGCATTGGCGGTAAATGTGGAAACCTATCCCACTCACATAGCCGGATTACCTGTTGCCGTGAACATGTGCTGTCACGTTAACAGGCATATTACTGTTGAAATATAGTATTATTCAATATGTTGTGTCTGAGTTTTAAACAAAGTATCAACATCTTGTGGAAAACTTCGGGGATAGATTGTGGAAAGAATTCTGAATGTACCGTTTAACAAAGAGGATATAACAGATTTCAGGGTCGGGGATATGGTATATATCACCGGCACTGTTTATTCCGCCCGTGATGCTGCTCATAAGCGTATGTCCGAGGCGCTTGATAACGGCAACATACTTCCTATTGACCTTAAGGGTAATATCATATATTACATGGGTCCGTCTCCGGCGCGTCCGGGAAGGGTCATAGGATCTGCAGGTCCTACTACATCCGGAAGAATGGATATATATACTCCGAGACTGCTTGATCTGGGACTTTCGGGGATGATAGGAAAAGGAAAAAGGAGTCCGGAGGTTAAGGAAGCTATTGTAAGGAACGGTGCCGTTTATTTTGCAGCCGTCGGGGGTGCGGGGGCTTTGCTTTCAGAATGTATAAAGGAGTCGGAAGTCATTGCCTATGATGATCTGGGAACGGAGGCAATCAGAAAAATGTATGTTGAAAGATTTCCCTGTATAGTAGCCATCGATCCTGAGGGAAATGATATATATATGTAAGGGTCAAAGGCCGATATCCGAAGCGTTCCGCACCTCGTGCAAGTACGAAATGGGTTCGGACTTATGACTCTGATATCATTTAATGACAAATTCTTAATTCTGTGCAAATTTAGACTCCAGTCAAATGATTTTGAACAGCTATAAAGAGATTATATTGGGAAGGGAACCGGAAAATGTTAAAAGACGGAAAAATCTGGATTGCCAAAAATACAGAAGGACAGGATATTTTTATTGAGCCATCCATGGCAAACAGGCACGGGTTGATAGCAGGAGCTACCGGAAGCGGAAAAACCGTTACGTTAAAGGTACTTGCTGAAAGCTTTTCGGAAATGGGAGTACCTGTTTTTCTTGCCGATGTGAAGGGAGATCTTGCAGGACTCTGCATGGCCGGAGAAAACAGTGAGGATATGTCGGAGCGCAGGCAGCGTTTCGGTCTTGATGAAGCCGGCTTTGAATTTGACGGTTTTCCTGTCACCTTCTGGGATATTTTCGGACAAAGAGGTCTGCAGCTTCGTACCACCATATCTGAAATGGGACCTCTGCTTCTTTCAAGAGTTCTTAAGCTTAATGAGGTTCAGAGCGATATTTTGAATATAGTTTTTAAAATAGCGGATGAAGAGGGTCTGCTTCTTGTGGATACCAAAGACTTGAAATCCATGCTTAACTATGTTTCGGAAAATCATAAGGATTTTGAGTCAGAATATGGCAAACTTTCACCGGTTTCCATTTCAGCCATAACCAGATCCCTTGTTTCTCTTGAAATTGAAGGAGCAGATAAATTTTTCGGTGAAACTGCATTGAATATCGGTGATCTGATCTGCAGAAATGACGACGGAAGAGGAATGATAAATGTGCTGGACAGCACAAAGCTTGTGAATAACGGAATTCTGTATTCAACCTTCCTCCTCTGGCTGCTTTCCGAGCTTTTTGAAACCATGCCTGAGGTGGGTGATCTACCGAAACCCAGGCTTGTTTTCTTCTTTGATGAGGCACATCTTCTTTTTAACGGTGCCTCAAAAGTGTTCACGGATAAGGTTGAGCAGGTTGTAAAGCTAATCCGTTCGAGAGGTGTGGGGATCTATTTTATTTCCCAGAGTCCTTCGGATATTCCAAACGGTGTGCTTTCACAGCTTTCAAATAAAGTTCAGCATACTCTTCATGCATATACACCTGCTGAACAGAAGGCTGTTAGGGCTGCTGCAATGGGTTTCAGGGCAAATCCCGGTTTTGATACCCAGGAGGTCATCATGCAGCTTGGAAAAGGCGAAGCTGTGGTCTCTTTTCCGGATGAGAGCGGGGTTCCATCCGTGGCACACAGAGCCTTTATCCTTCCTCCAAAAAGCAGGTTCGGTGGTATAAATGATGATGACAGAGACCATGAGATAAAGAGCAGTCTTCTTTACGCCAGGTATTCCAGATCATATGATCCGGAATCTGCATATGAATTTCTCTTAAGAAGAGGAGTCGAACAGGCAGAAGCGGAGGAAATAAGAAAACAGCAGGAGGCAGAAGAAAAGCAGCGTGCCAAAGATGAGGCGGCTGCCTTAAAGCAGAGAGAAAAGGAAGAGGCTGCTGCTATCAAACAGCGGGAAAGGGAAGAGGCAGCGGCATTGAAGGCCGCGCAAAGAGAGCAGGAAGCAAGGAACAAACAGACAAAGAGAGCTGTTAAGTCCGTCGGAAACACCGTTGCCGGCACAGTTGGCAGGGAGATAGGAAAGCAGGCGGGAAAGAGCTTCGGATCCTTTGGAAAAACCCTGGGCGGAAACGTGGGGGCCAGCATAGGAAGAGGGATTTTAAGCACCTTGTTTAAATTTTAGGTAGGATTACGTTTCAGAAGTTAAGGACAGAATATGAACAATGATCTTGATGAGCTGGGTCGAGAGATAATTGAAGAGATATCCGGCGCCATCAATAAAAAAAGTTATATAAACTTAAACCGAAAGGTCTCTAAAATCACCTCGAATGCGGTAAAAAGTGCAGGCGAGGGAATAAAGAGTGCTTTTGCTTCTTTTGACGATGATAACAGCGGTAAGGACGATTATTCCTATGATTCACCTGCCGGCACCATGAGGGATATAAAGGGCAGAAATTACAGAAGATCCGATATTGAAGAGGATGAGGGCTGGAAGAATACCAAGACAGCACAGTATATAAACAGGATAAATAAGGAACACAGAAGATCCGGATCGAAGACAGGAAAAAGGAATCATTCTGAGGATATGATGCTTTATGACAAGGCAACCGCGAAAAAGATAACATCCATCATCTCCATGATTGTTGGCTTTCCTGTGGGACTGGTTCTTTTACTGACAGTACTTATCACAGCTGCGGTTAAAAGTCCCTGGCTCCTGTTGCTGCTTTTGATCCCGGGCGCTTTTTTAGGTCTGGGTTTTAACGGTCTTATTGACCTTAACTTTTTTTCAAGATTTGATAAATATGTTTCTGCTCTTTCGGGAAAAACCTATGGGGATATAAAACTCCTTGCCCAAAGTGTAGGAAGATCGGAAAAATCGACTCTTAAGGATCTTAAAAAAATGATCAGCAAGGGTCTTTTCAGGCAGGGTCATCTTGATAATGATGAAAAGACTCTCATAACAAGCGATGCTTCCTATGACCAGTATCTGATTGCGGAAAAGGATCATCAGGAAAGACTTATGGAGGAGCAAAGAAAAAAAGAGCGGATAAGCAAAGAACAGGCCGGCTGGACAGAAGAACAGAAGGAGATCTTTAAGACCTGTGAGGAATATATTTCGGAGATCCGTCATTGCAATGATGAAATCCCTGGGGAAGTGATGAGTTCAAAGATCGACAGGATGGAACATTCGGTTTCCCAGATCCTTGACAGGGCAAAGAAACAGCCTAAACTGATAAACGATCTGAGACGTCTTATGAACTATTATCTGCCTACGACCGTTAAGCTCCTCAATGCCTATGCAGACCTTGACAGGCAGGAAAAAACAAGTGAAAATATTGAAAAGTCCAAGAAAGAGATCGAGGATACCATAGATACCTTAAATGATGCTTTCGATAAACTCTTTGATGAACTCTTTGAGGATACTAATCTTGATATTTCTACAGATGCCCAGGTCATGAAGACTCTCCTTGAACAGGAGGGTCTGACGGGGCATAGGTTTACTTCTGATAATAAGTTGTGATCTTAGTGTATGGGAGGTATGAATAGTTATGGATGAAAACGAAAAAGTAACACCGGTTCTGACTCTGGATCCTTTCGGTGAAGCTCCTTCACCGGAGACTGCTGTAAAGGATGCGGAAAAACCGTCGGTTTCAAGTGTTATGGTCACAGGAGAAAACGTTACCGGTGCTCTTACGGAGGCTGAGCAGAGGCTCACACCCGAGGAGCAGAAGATGGTAGATGATTTTGCTTCACAGATAGACATCTCCCAGACAAATTCAATTCTTACCTACGGTGCAGCTACACAGCAGAAAATGGCTGATTTTTCCGACAAGGCTCTTGAAAGTGTCAGAACCAACGACATGGGTGAAGTTGGCAGTCTTTTGGCAGGAGTTGTTACGGAGCTTAAAGGCTTTGATCAGGAAGAAAAAGGACTAAAGGGATTCTTTAACAAACAGGCTAACAAGGCTGCTGCCTTAAAGGCTAAATATGACAAGGCAGAGGTTAATGTGAACAAGATCGTGGATGCCCTTCAGACACATGAGACAAGACTGATGAAGGATACTGCCACTCTTGATAAAATGTATGATATGAATCTTTCCTACTTCAAGGAGCTCACAATGTATATCCTTGCAGGTAAGAAGAAGCTGGATGAGGCGGAAAACAAGGTTCTTCCCGAGATGCAGAAAAAGGCAGCCGAAAGCGGACTGCCTGAAGATGCACAGGCCGCCAGGGACTATCAGGAGCTTTGTGAGAGATTTTCAAAGAAGCTGACAGACCTTGAGCTCACTAGAACCATAGCCATGCAGACCGCTCCACAGATCAGAATGATACAGGCAAATGACATTCAGATGGTGGATAAGATCCGCTCTACAGTTGTAAATACCATTCCTCTGTGGAAGAGTCAGATGGTCATTGCTCTGGGAATCCAGAATTCCACAGAAGCTGCCAAAGCCAACAGAGCCGTTACTGACATCACAAATAAAATGCTTACTGCAAATGCAGAGGCACTGAAGGTTGCAACAATAGAAACCGAGAAGGAATCCCAGAGAGGTATTGTGGATCTTGAGACATTGAACAAAACGAACCAGTCCCTTATCTCCACCTTTGACGAGGTCATGAAGATCCAGGCTGAGGGCAGGGAAAAACGTGCACAGGCCGAGCAGGAGATGAACAGGATGGAAAACGAATTAAAGGAAAAGCTTCTTGAAGTTCAGAACAGTCGTGGTTAATTTCTTTAAGGCTCTGATACCCGGGCTCCCAAACTCTTTAGTTGTGGGAGCCCTGCGTTTTTTCAGCATATTCAGCTATATTCCCAGGAAAAAAAGAATTCTTCATCTTGAAGATAATAAGGACAAAGATAAGGGAGAATACATTGAAGACCAGAACCTCCTGAAATCTCTTCCATTTGGGAGTACAGATATGGCTTATGCCGGCTGTGAGGTTATTGCGGTCTATAATCTGCTGAAAAATCTTGGAGAATATACCTGTCTTAATGACCTCATAGAAACATTTGAAAAAAAAGGCACGGTATTTAATGGATATTTCGGAACCTCTCCATATGCTCTTTATAAGTTTCTTAAAAATAGGGGATTCGATGTCGAATTCAGTGCAAGAAAAAGGGATTTTGACAAGATCGCTAAAGATAGCAGGGTATTTATCATCACATTTTATAATGATTTTAAGAATATCATGAATATGATACATACCGTTTGTGTTACAAAAAATGAAGAAGGTATGTTAAGAGCACATAATAGTGTATGCAAAAATGAAGTATACAGTGATATCAATAGTCTTGAGAAAAATGTTGGTTTAGAAAACAGAGCTAAAATTATTTTTATGATAGGAGTTAGAAATGAATAATAAAAAAAAATATATATATCTTCTATTGATTTCTTTTCTTGCCATGGGTTTATTTCATTCGGCGACGTCATATAAAAAATCTGATGAGTATAGTTTTCCATTAAATACCTTTCTTCTTCATGCTGCATCATACACGTCAGAGGGAATATATGTTGATGCTTCTACGGGTGAATATGCAGATGTAGCAGATTCCGTAAGGTTTTTTTTATCTAAGGGATCATATACGATTATTGTTGATTATGATTGCGATATAGATTCTGAAATAAATTTAGTTCCTGATAATGATCAGTTTATTGACATTATGCTCCCTTCAAATAGTCATACGGTTAATTGTACGTTTACAATGAATCATCCCAGTAGCAAAGCTATTATGTATGTTAACAGTTTAGGAAAAGGCAGCTTACTGATCAAAAATATTTCACTTAAAGCTGATCATAAAATATATAATGATGCAATTTACCATTCATTCTTATGTATTTTTCTATTTGCATGTATCATTCTTTTTGTTAAACAATGGGATCATATCTCTGTCAATAAAAGAAAAGAGGTTTTGATCCTGACGGGTATCATCACAGCTGTTAATCTTCCTCTATTTTTTACGTCGTATAGTCCGTTTACTGTGGATGTACGTAACCATATGATGCGCATCGACGGGGTAATGTACGGTCTTTTAGATGGTCAGCTTCCAGTTATAATAGCACCGAATTTTTTTAATGAATTCGGTGAACTGTCTTTTATGTATCCTGACATAACTCTTTATCCTGCAGGAATATTAAGATTGCTGAATATATCAATGTTATCGGTTTATCGATCTCATATGGTAGTGATAAACATTTTTTCTGTACTGATAATGTATTATTCCTTAAAAAGCATCGATGTTTCCCAAAAAAATGCTTTGCTGCTTACCGGAATATATACATTTCAACCCAACAGATTATATCTGATGTATCGATTGGGTGCAGGAGCTGCATCAGGAACAGCATCCATGTTTATGCCACTGTGTATAGTAGGTATATATTTACTTTTGAACAAAAAGAAAAAAGGAATATATATGTTGTCGATAGGACTGTCAGGAATGATGCAGTCCCATATACTTACATTTTTACTTGCTTGTATATTTATTACTATTGTGTGCATAAGTTTTGCGGGAAGTTTATTCCGCGAAAAAGCAATTCGAATGAGGATGCTCTTAAAATCGGCTATGTTCACAATACTTTTTAATTTTGGCTTTTTGATCATTTTTATAGTTTATTACAGATCTGATTGGGATAAACACGGTCATTTGAATTGGGCAGTTTTTACAGAATGGCTTATTTCAGGAAATAATTTCTTTTTGGAATCAAAGAATCTGTATTATTTTATTGTAACAGTATTAATGATAATACTAACGATCTTTAGCTCAAAAGAGAATAATATCAAATGCAGATTTGCCATTCTCCTTACATTTTTAGTGACATTTCTGTATCTTATGACTACTAAAATATTTCCATGGGATTTTATATTATCCAATAGTCCTAGAATAAATAGCATAGTAAACTATTTTCAACAACCGCGTAGGTTTTATTCGCTTTCAGAACCCTTATTGGTGATGATACCTGCTTTTTTACCTGTTTCGAATATAAAAAAGATTAATTCAAAACTAAAATTCTCATTGATAGTTATTTTCTATGCTATTTCAGTTTATGCAGCAGGATGTGAGTTTTATTCATATTTAATGAGCGGACCTCTTATATATGACGAAATATCAGGTGACCTGTATTCGGAAGTTTTGTTTGACTATGCACCTTACGGACTTACGGAAGAGAGTATAAGAAGTGATGCAGGATATTTGTCCGATGAGGAAAGTGTAGAATCCACATATTATAAAAAACTCGGTACGCATATTGATTATGAATACTCAGCATATAAGGATGACATATATGCTGTTCTTCCTCTGTCTTATTATGAGGGTTACAAAGCATATAACGAGAAAGGCTTACCCTTGAAAGTAGAAAAAACAGAAAATGGACTAATTCGTGTTTGGATAGAAGAAGGAAAGCACTCTATGCACATAAGTTTTCATGTAAAACGAATATTCACAATGGTATTTATTATTTCTGTTGTTTTAGATATAGTTATATTTTTGTATTTTGTTGTGAATAAAACAAAAATAGAAAAGGAAGTAAATTGACATACAAAACATCACAAAAAAATAGCATAATCAAGAATAATGGAGCATAAGAGAAAATTTAAGAGAATTCAAGAGATTTTTAAGACAAAACCGGGCTTGCAATCTGATATTTAAAAAAGTATTATGTGTTTTGTGGTTAGCACTCAAAGATAATGAGTGCTAATAAGTTGGATGAATAATTAATATATATTATAAAGGAGGAGCAAAAAATGAAATTAAAGCCTTTAGGTGACAGAGTAGTTTTAAAACCCATCGAGGCAGAGGAGACCACAAAGTCCGGAATCGTTATTCCCGGTAAGGAGAAGGAAAAGCCCCAGCAGGCAGAGGTTATCGCTGTCGGACCCGGCGGAACAGTTGACGGCAAGGAAGTTAAGATGGAGGTAAAGAAGGGACAGAAGGTCATCTATTCCAAATATTCCGGAACAGAGGTTGAGCTTGATGACAAGAATAAGGTAATTGTAGTAAGGCAGAGTGACATTCTTGCAATCATTGAATAAGCAGATACTGCTGGTGATCGTTTCAGTACGGAATTGATCATCTGTAAGCCAGGCGATTGCAGATGAGAAATGATTCAGGTATATAATTGCATTATATTTAGGAGCCTTTTTTGCTATCGTGTGTTTTTTGCACGACACTGCAAAAACGGACATCCGACAGTTTTTAGCCAAGAGGAGGAAGATAAAAATGGCAAAAGAGATAAAGTACGGAGCAGAAGCAAGGGCAGCACTTGAAAGTGGTGTAGATCAGCTTGCAAATACCGTCAGAGTTACACTTGGACCCAAGGGAAGAAATGTTGTACTTGATAAATCCTATGGCGCACCCCTCATCACAAATGATGGTGTGACCATCGCAAAAGAGATCGAGCTTGAAGATGCATTCGAGAACATGGGTGCACAGCTTGTTAAAGAAGTAGCAACAAAGACCAATGATGTGGCAGGTGACGGAACTACAACAGCTACCGTTCTCGCTCAGGCGATGGTAAGAGAAGGGATGAGAAATCTGGAGGCAGGTGCAAATCCCATCATTCTAAGAAAAGGTATGAAGAAGGCAACCGAGGCAGCAGTTGACGCGATTGTAAAGATGAGTTCCAAGGTTTCAAACAAGGATCATATTGCAAGGGTAGCAGCTATCTCAGCCGGAAATGATGAAGTTGGACAGATGGTGGCTGATGCTATGGATAAGGTTTCCAAGGACGGCGTCATAACCATCGAGGAGTCCAAGACCATGCAGACAGAACTGGATGTGGTTGAAGGAATGGAATTTGACCGCGGATATGTTTCGGCTTATATGTGTACCGATATGGATAAGATGGAGGCAGAACTTGAGAATCCCTACATTCTTATCTATGATAAGAAGATATCAAATGTTCAGGATATCCTTCCCTTACTGGAGAACATCGTTAAGACAGGTGCTTCTCTTCTCATAATCGCTGAGGATGTTGACGGAGAAGCCCTTACGACTCTTATCGTAAATAAGCTTCGCGGAACCTTCAATGTAGTTGCTGTTAAGGCTCCCGGCTATGGTGACAGAAGGAAGGATATGCTTCAGGATATCGCTATCCTCACAGGCGGACAGGTCATCTCTTCTGAGCTTGGCCTTGAGCTTAAGGATGCTCAGATGGATATGCTCGGAAGGGCAAAGAGTGTCAAGGTTAAGAAGGAGAGCACGGTAATCGTTGACGGTGCCGGAAAGAAAGCCGACATCAAGGCACGTACTAACCAGATCAAATCACAGATCGAAACAACCACTTCCTCATTTGACAAGGAAAAACTTCAGGAAAGACTTGCAAAGCTGGCAGGCGGCGTTGCCGTTATCAGAGTCGGCGCAGCAACCGAAACCGAGATGAAGGAAGCAAAGCTCCGTATGGAGGATGCTCTTGCAGCAACAAAGGCAGCTGTTGAGGAAGGCATTATTGCAGGTGGCGGATCTGCATATATCCATGCAGCAAAGGCTGTTGAAAAGGTTGCAGAGAAGCTTGACGGAGATGAGAAGACCGGAGCAAGAGTTGTTCTTAAGGCTCTCGAGTCACCGCTTTACTACATAGCAGACAATGCAGGTCTTGAAGGAGCAGTCATCATCAACAAGGTTAAGGAAAGCAAGCAGGGAATCGGCTTTGATGCCTTGTCCGAACAGTATGTTGATATGGTTAAAGCAGGAATTCTCGATCCTGTTAAGGTTACCAGGACGGCTCTTCAGAATGCAACATCTGTTGCAAGCACGCTTCTTACAACAGAATCGGTTGTTGCAAACATTAAGGAGCCTGTACCTCCTATGCCTCAGGGCGGACCCGGAATGGGCGGAATGATGTAATAAAAGAAGAAAACGGGATGTGCAGGAAAAGCACATCCCGTTTTTATTTTTACACCTTTAAGCTAAGAGGAATTCATTCATAAGCCGTGACATCATGAAGTAAATCTCTGAACTTTTTCAGAACATTCAGGAAGACCCTTCTTTCAGTACCCTCTATCCAGCGAACCCCCTTGTATCTTCCCTCTAGTACATACCGGCTTAAGATCGCTCTTAATAGATCGATATCCTTAGGCTTTGAATAGATTATGGCATCTGCCTCCTGTTTTTCTGTCTGAATATGAGCACTGCGATACTTATACATGTAGTTGGGATCCATGAGTTTTGTCCCGGAGGCTTCATTTGTAAAACTCAAAAGAGTGGAGTCATAGACCGGGAATTTAAGGTTTGATTCACCCAGCTTTCCGTCATAGGTTGAAGCAACATCTTTTCCGCCTTTATTTTCAAAATAGGGTATGTATTTAGAGAGTCTGTTTATGTCATCAGCATAAACCTGTGTCAACAACTCGGAATAATTAACCTCGTCCATCATACCTCCTCCTCTATTGATGTATAAATGGTTGGTTACATTATAGTATATTTGTGATAAAATAAAAAGACACGCTGTAAACTCGCCAAAGAGGTATAGAGATAATGGGAAAAATGACGGTGGAAGCAGGGGAACTTATTCATGCTTCAAATGAAAGAGTAAAAGAGATAGAGATAGTATTGAAAGGCTGTGTCACGGCAGCTGATTCGGTTTCATCCATAAAGCTGCCCTATGGAAGCATTATAGGACTTTTTGAAAACGCAGGCGAGCTTTATCGCTATGATTACGAAGCAGAAGAGGAAACAACGATATACTCCTACCCATACAATAAGCCGGATGATATTGCTTCAGTTATAAAAGCCAACCCCCAGATAAGTCCACTTCTTACGGAAAGTGCCTTAAACTGTGTTAAAGAGGTATATCATACAGCCAGGCAGGCATATGAGGACATTCTTAACGATTATAATGAGATCATGCTGGATAATGCAAAACTGAAGGAATATTATGATTCCGCAGCTCAGAATTATAAAAGAGATCCCTACATAGATTCCTTAAAAGAGCCGGCCAAACCTGACTTTCACAACTGGTCTGCCGAATTTTTCTCAAAGATAACCAAGGAGCAGTTTTCCTTAGGTCCCATGTATTGCATGGGAATCATCATTTTTGCCGGGGAATATATTAATTATCTTGTAGGGATCATTTCCGATCTTTCGGATATGAAGATAAAGTTCAATCAGGATACAGCTTCCTTCAGGATGACTGTAAATGAGCTTAAGCGTCAGTCCGGAAGCATCGAAAAGGAAACGGAGGAGGCACTGGCAAGATATTCGGGGGAAGCTGAAGGTGGAAGCATTGAGATAAAAAATGCCTATGACACAATAACAGCCTATGCTGAGGTGGATAAGGACTTCAATCTGGAATTCAGAAAGAACCTGACAGATTTCGGCAAGCTGAAGGATAAGACAGATCAGGCGGATGATGTCAGAAGACTCAGAAGAAAGATTGCCGAGGATTTTTATAAGCTTTATGAAAAAGCTTTCTTAAAGAGCATGAACCATCCCTCGATCCCGATAGAAGTTAAAATGTTTTTCCTCTTCGGTTTTGTGGATGAAAAGCTTGCCGGTGAAAAATACACTACCCAGTTGGCTGTGCTGGCTGATACCTATAAGCCGGATCCTGAAAGCAGGATCGTTTCCATATATGAATGGCTGAGACTTGTTTATCAGAAGAGGGTTGAGCCATCCAAAAATGAATTTGATATGGAATATCCTGCCTATCTGAAAAATCTCTATGAAAGCGGGGAGATCAAGCAGAATCAGATCGCCGTTATGCTGGCCAGTAACGAGGAAAGGGCAAAATACGAGATACACAACTTCTTTTCACTTACCGACAGGATAACCTATGGTCGAATATCCTCATTTGTGCCGATATTTTATGAAGAGGATTATATTAAAGAGCCTGCGGATTCCGTATTAAAATTTACGGATGTCAGATCCTATATTGATGAGATCCGGTCCATTGACTACTCCTGCTTCTGCAGAGAAACAGTTTATTCAAATGTGGGTATTGGAGTAACGAGGGAATATATAAGCACTGAGGTTCTGCCTTACATCATAATGATGCCTAATTCAGGAACCAGAGGTGCCCTCTGGCAGGAGATCTCGGGTTCAAGAAGAGATACACCGGCCAGAATGGCTATACCCATGTTCTCTTCCGGAAATACAAAACTCATATTTGATACTCTGGCAGGGGAATTCCGTTGGGAGATGTGCCGTAGAGAGCAGGGTGTCAGATGGAATGATGTTACAACACCCTCGCTCACGTCCGAATTTTCAGATTATATTCAGTTCTACAGGAAAAACAGGGATATAACACCTGAGCTTCGAGAAAAGATCAAGTCTCAGCTCCAGTCGGCAAGAAATTCCGTAAAGGGAGTTTTTGTCAGTGATTATGTGGTCTATATGGAATATGAGAGCAAGGGATCTTTAAGACTTAACAAGGTCTCAAGAGGAATTCTGTTTAAATACTGTACCTTCCCGAAGGCAACAAGGGAAAGCCTTTCATCTACACTTCCTGCATATAAGGATCTTGTTGACAGATACAACATCAAGAATGCACAGAAGGTTCATTTGATGGATATCGTTATCCAGAAGATCGAAAAGAGTGGCTTTAAGGTGCCTGATGAGATCAGATATCAGGCAGAATTCAACAAGCGTTAGAGTTTTTTTATTTGTATACTAAGGCAGCAGACCTCCCCACATGTAGGAAAGCTGTTCGTTGACGGTTTCCTCGGAAACGACAGAGGTCAGGGATGCGATCTTTAAGCCCTCGCAGACATATAGGATATTTTTTGCGGCAATCACGCTGTCATCATTGACAAATTCGCCGCGATCGATACCTTCTTTGATGAGATCGGAAAGGGCATCGGCCTCCTCTTCAAAACGTGTTTTGAGGATATTTTCTGATCCCTTGTTGCTTCCTGACATATAATATTCGTATTTTGCATATTTCAGATCATAGAGAGTCAGGATCTCTCTTTTCTGTTCTTCGAGATAAGAGCCCAGAATCTCGCTGATGGAGGAGTCTTTTTTGACAATTTTCCTAAGATTTCTGCAGGTAAAATAAGGCTCATTTTTAAGGATTTCTTCGAAAATCTCCGAGGTAGACTGAAAATAAAGATAAAGACCACCACGGCTTATCTCACATTTCTCCACTATATCCTTCATGGTGACGTTTTTAAAACCGTATTTTATAAACAGATCTCTTGAAGTATTAAGGATAAGCTCCTTCTTTTTTTCTCCCTTAGCACCCATGACCGTATTATGACAAACGTGTCATAAAATATCAAGGGTTTATATTTTATGAAGCATATTGTAAAATAACACAGGAAGGGGGTAGAAGTATCAGTAAAAAGGGCTGATGCTTTTGGTGAATTTCAATAAAGAAATTCTGCAGGAAGAAGTAAGATAATGATGGTGAAAACATAAAAAAGCGACCGGTAAAAACTCTGGAGTATATTCAGCAATACCTTGAAGATTGAAAGCAAGGGTTTAAGGAGATCAAATGGTAAGACGAGTATATGTTGAAAAAAAAGAAGAATTTGCAGTAAAGGCGGGAGAACTCAGGGAGGAGATCAAAGGATATCTGGGAATAAAGGGAATTGATAAATTCAGATATCTCATAAGATATGATATTGAAAATCTGAATGACAAGGTATATAAGAGAGCCTGTTCATCAATATTTTCAGAAGCCCCCACAGATCTTTTGTATGAGGAGGATTTTCCCCATTCAAAAAATGATGTGGTTTTTGCGGTAGAGTATCTACCGGGTCAGTTTGATCAGAGAGCAGATTCGGCTGTACAGTGTGTGAGATTTCTGGATGAAAGTGCTGAACCCGTCATAAAGACTGCTGTGGTTTACTGTATAGAAGGTAGCATCACAAAGGAAGAGGAAAAAAAGATCAGGGAATATGTTATAAATCCGGTAGATTCAAAGCTTTCGGACGATGATAAACCGAAGACTCTTCTGACTGAATATGATGAGCCGGAAGATGTGAAGATCTTTGACGGTTTTAATAAGCTCAGCGAAAAGGATCTTAAAAATCTTTATGATTCTCTTGGGCTTGCCATGACCTTCAGAGATTTTCAGCATATACAGAACTATTTCAAAAAGGATGAAAAGAGGGATCCGTCAGTTACGGAGATACGGGTACTTGATACTTACTGGTCGGATCACTGCCGTCATACCACCTTTTCCACCGAACTTAAAAATATTGAATTTGAAGACGGTTATTATAATGAGCCCGTAAAAAAAGCATATGAACGCTATCTGAAAACCAGGGCAGAGGTATATAAAAACCGTGTAACAGAAAAGGGCGGCGACAAATATGTCTGCCTTATGGATCTGGCTACCATGGCTATGAGAAAACTAAGAGAAGCAGGAAAGCTTAAGGACATGGAGGAAAGCAATGAGATAAACGCCTGCTCCATAGTAGTTCCCGTGGAATTAAGAGATGAAAAGGGTAAAAAATATACTGAGGATTATCTTGTGATGTTTAAGAATGAGACCCATAATCATCCCACAGAGATCGAACCATTCGGAGGAGCGGCAACCTGCCTCGGAGGCGCGATCAGGGATCCGCTTTCGGGAAGATCCTATGTCTATCAGGCAATGAGGATCACCGGAGCCGCAGATCCCACGGTTCCTGTTTCAAAGACTTTAAAGGGAAAGCTTCCCCAGAAAAAGATCGTCCGCGAAGCGGCAAAGGGCTATTCCTCCTACGGAAATCAGATCGGACTTGCAACGGGTTATGTTCATGAGATCTATCATCCCGGTTATGTGGCAAAGAGGATGGAGATCGGAGCGGTTATCGCATCTGCTCCAAGAAAAAATGTCGTAAGAAAGGATGCATCTCCCGGGGATATTGTGATCCTTCTTGGAGGAAGAACCGGAAGAGACGGTATCGGAGGTGCAACCGGTTCCTCAAAGGTTCACACCACCAGCTCAATAGATACCTGCGGAGCTGAGGTTCAGAAGGGAAATGCTCCCACGGAAAGAAAGCTTCAGAGGCTCTTTAACAGGAAGGAAGTGAGTCTCCTGATCAAGGTCTGCAATGACTTCGGAGCAGGCGGAGTTTCAGTTGCCATCGGAGAGCTTGCACCGGGACTGAAGGTAGATCTTGATAAGGTTCCAAAAAAGTATGCCGGACTTGACGGAACTGAACTTGCCATCTCTGAATCCCAGGAAAGAATGGCTGTTGTGGTTGACAAAAAGGACGAAGCTGAATTTATGAAATATGCTTCGGAAGAAAACCTTGAAGCCACGAAGGTTGCGGTTGTAACGAAGGAGCCTTACCTTGTTCTCACCTGGAGAGGAAAGGAGATCGTCAGACTTTCAAGGCAGTTCCTGAACACCAACGGAGCCCATCAGGAAACAGATGTAAAGGTTAATGCTCCCTCTGAAAGTAAGGCATATTTCAGAGAAAAGATAGAGGTAAAGGATATTAAGGAGAGATGGATAAAAAGTGTCTCCGATCTTAACGAGTGTTCGCAGAAAGGCTTGGTGGAAATGTTTGACTCCTCCATAGGAGCCGGCACAGTACTAATGCCCTACGGAGGAAAATATCAGACAACACCGATCCAGACCATGGTGGCGAAGCTTCCTTCGGAAAAAGAAAGTATGTGCATGGATACGGTTACCATGATGTCTTATGGCTATGATCCCTTCATTTCGAGCTGGAGTCCCTATCACGGTGCAGTTTATGCCGTGACGGATTCCATTGCAAAGATCGTTGCTTCCGGCGGAGATATGACAAAGATACATTTTACTTTCCAGGAGTATTTCAAGAGGATGACGGAAGATAAGACCCGTTGGAGTGAGCCCATAAGTGCTCTTCTGGGAGCTTTTGACGCGCAGATGGAATATGGACTGGCCTCAATAGGAGGTAAGGATTCCATGTCAGGAACCTTTGAGGACATAAACGTACCTCCTACTTTGGTAAGCTTTGCGGTGGATGTGGGAAAGCATAGGGATATAATAAGCCCTGAGCTTAAAAAAGCAGGAAATGTTCTTGTGAAGTTCACCATACCCACGGATTGCTATGACCTGCCGGACTATGGGGAGACGATCAAGCTCTATAAAGGCTTGTCGAAGCTGATAAAAAAGGGCACCATTGTTTCGGCTTATGCTCTTGATGAAAACGGGATAGCTCCGGCAGTTTCAAAGATGGCATTTGGGAACATGCTGGGCGTCAGCCTGAATGAGAATCTTAAAAAGGAGGAATTCTTCCTTTCGGAAACAGGTAACATCATTGCGGAAGTTGACAACAGCAGACTGAAAGATATCGATCTTCCCTATATGATAATCGGTAAGGTAACGGCTGTAAAGCAGATCACCTACGGAAAAGAAAAGCTTAAGCTTTCAGAGATAAAGGATGCCTATGACAAACCTCTTGAAATGGTATTTCCTACCATCGCCCGGAAGGATAAAAAAGAAATACCTGAAATTCTCTGTGATGCTTCCTCGGTACATATCTGCAGGCATAAAACAGCAAAGCCAAGAGTGTTTATCCCAGTGTTCCCCGGATCGAACTGCGAATATGATTCAGCCAGAGCCTTTGAGGCTGCGGGGGGAGAGGTCAGCATAAGAATATTTAAGAACCTTTCCGCACAGGATATCCTTACTTCGGTTGATGAATATGTAAAAGAAATAAATGGCAGCCAGATAATCATGTTCCCGGGAGGGTTTTCCGCAGGCGACGAGCCTGACGGATCGGCAAAGTTCTTTGCAACGGCCTTCAGGAATGAAAAAATAAAGGAAGCTGTTGAAGATCTTATAAATAACCGTGACGGACTTGTTCTCGGAGTCTGCAACGGATTTCAGGCTCTCATAAAGCTTGGACTTGTGCCTGAAGGCAAGATCACGCCGGCACAGACAAAGGATTCACCCACCCTTACATTTAACACTATTAACAGACATATCTCAAAAATGGTCTATACAAAGGTAGTTTCAAACAAGTCACCCTGGCTCATAAATGCCTGCCTTGGAGGAGTGTATGTAAATCCCGCATCCCATGGGGAGGGAAGATTTGTTGCATCTGGAGAGAAGCTGGAAAGACTGATCACCATGGGACAGGTGGCAACCGTCTATTGTGATGCAGACGGAAAGATCTCCATGGATGAAGAGTGGAATGTAAACGGTTCATATAACAGCATTGAAGGCATCCTTTCTTCTGACGGGCGGATCTTCGGGAAAATGGCTCACATAGAAAGAAAAGGCGACGGGGTTGCTAAGAATATCTACGGAGAACAGGATATGCAGGTGTTTGAATCCGGCATAGAATATTTCAGCTGAGGACATGGAAGCTTATCTTGACAATTCCGCCACTACAAGGGTTTATGATGACGTGGCGGAGCTCATGAAAAAAATATATCTTTATGACTGGGGTAATCCCTCAAGCCTTCACAAAAAGGGATTTGAGGCACAGCAGTATTTAAGGGATGCATATAAGACCTTTTCAAAACTCTTGAAATGTCCCGAAAAAGAGCTTTTTTTCACCTCGGGAGGAAGTGAGAGCAACAACACTGCGATTCTGGGTGCTGCCATTAACAACAGAAGAAGAGCAAAACATATCATAACTACAAAGATCGAGCATGAGGCAGTTCTTCAACCGGTGAGATTTCTTGTGGATCGGGGCTATGAAGCAGATTTTCTGGAGGTGGATGAAAAGGGACATATTGATCTTGGGGAGCTGAGTCATAAATTGAGACCGGATACCCTTATGGTCTCCATTATGCATGTCAACAATGAGATAGGCTCTCTGCAGCCTGTTAAGGAGGCGGGAAAGCTCATAAGGGAACTATCCCCGGGCTGTCTTTTTCATGTGGATGATGTTCAGGGCTTCGGAAAGCTGAGGCTTATACCTAAGGATAACAACATAGATCTGCTTTCCGTCAGTGCCCATAAGCTCCACGGACCAAAGGGTATCGGGCTTTTGTATGTCCGGGAAAAATCAAATGTGTCACCCCTGATCTTCGGAGGAGGCCAGCAAAGAGGCTTCAGATCAGGTACCGAAAATGTGGCAGGTATAGCGGGCTTTGCCCTCGCTTCTGAAAGGATGAACAGAAATATTGACGAAAACTATGACCGGTATCTGGAACTCAGGGATGTTTTTTTTGAGAATCTTAAAGGCATCGATGACATCGAGATAAACGGGGGAGATGCCCCCTGGATAATTTCTCTTACAGTTTTCGGAGTTCGCTCAGAGGTGCTCCTTCATGCACTTGAAGAAAAGGGGATTTATGTATCTTCCGGCAGCGCCTGTGCTTCCAACAGACCGGCCGTGTCGGAAACATTGAAAGCCATCGGCGTGAAAAAAGAAGCTTTGGATTCGACAATAAGGCTGTCCTTATGTGAAGAGAATTCAAAAGAAGAGCTTATTTATGCGGCTGAAAATATAAAGGAGCTGTCGATCAGATTAAGGCAGTTTGTGAGGAGATAAATGCTACATTCATTTTTGGTAAAATATGCTGAGATCGGTGTTAAGGGCAAGAACAGATATATCTTTGAAGATGCGCTGATGCAGCAGATCAAGTATGCATTAAAAAGATTTGATATAGAGGGCTGCACAGTATCCAGAGCAAACGGCAGGGTTTATGTGGAATGTCCGGAGGATTATGATTATGACGGAGTAGTCGGGGCATTAAGCCATGTTTTCGGGGTCAGTGCCTTCTGCCCCATGGTGCGCAGGAAGGAAAGATCCCTTGAAGACATAAAAAGAAATGTCGTTGAATATATAAGGAATAATTATGAAAAAACCTCCTTCTCATTTAAGGTAGACACCAGGCGGGCTGACAAAGGTTATCCCTTAACCTCAATGGAGGTTGATGCTGCTGTGGGAGAGGCGATACTTGAGACTTTTCCCGAAACACGGGTGGACGTTCACTCTCCGGAGGAAGTTATCCATATAGAGATCAGGGAGACCATAAATATATATTCAAAGGTGATAAAGGGTGCAGCGGGCATGCCGCTCGGAACCAACGGAAAGGCTATGCTCCTTTTATCCGGTGGCATAGATTCTCCGGTTGCAGGCTATATGACAGCAAAAAGGGGTGTGATCATAGATGCGGTTTATTTTCATGCACCGCCTTATACTTCAGAAAGAGCAAAACAGAAGGTGGTTGATCTGGCAGAGCTGGTTTCAAGATATGCCGGACCGGTCTACCTTCATGTGATAAATTTCACTGATATACAGCTTTATATTTACGAAAACTGCCCTCACGATGAGCTGACCATCATAATGCGCCGATATATGATGAAAATAGCCGAACGTCTTGCAAATGAAAACGAGTGTCTTGCTCTGGTCACCGGAGAAAGCATAGGACAGGTTGCAAGCCAGACCTTAAAGAGCCTTTATGTGACGGATGAAGCCGTTAAGACCATGCCGGTTTTCAGACCTCTTATCGGACTTGATAAACAGGAGATAGTTGATATCTCAGAAAAGATCGGAACCTATGAAACCTCCATTCTGCCCTTTGAAGACTGCTGTACCATATTTGTGGCAAAGCATCCCGTTACAAAGCCTAATCTGAATGTGATAAAGCATTCCGAAGAAAAACTGTCTGAAAGAATAGATGATATGCTGGAAGAAGCAGTAAGAAATGACGAGCTCATAGTAGTTGGAAGGCATTCTGAAAAGGATGGGGATAAATGAAAGATCCCACCGAAAAAAAAACAGTAACAGAAGAAGAGTCAGGTTTACATAATTCTGATTTTTATATGCTGTTTTTCTTCGGAGCTGCTCTGGGTGTGCTGGCTTTTCTCATAACCTACGGAACTTCGATCCTTGATCTGGCTAATGACAAGTGGATCCTGAGAAATACGGATATCGATATTAAACAGCACTATATAGGTCTACTGCACTATCTTAATGCACCCTGGTCCTTTCCTTTGGGATGTATGGACACTCTTTCCTATCCCTACACAATGTCGATAGTCTGGACAGATTCCATTCCCATATTCTGTGTGTTTACAAAACTGCTTAAGGGGCTGCTTCCCACAACTCCTCAGTTGTTTGGCTGGTACGGACTTTTAACCTTTGCCTTAAACGGCGGTTTCGGTGCGATATTGACATTCAGAGTGACAAAGAACCGCACTTTGTCTTTGTTTTCATCATTCTTTTTTATATTTAGTTTTCCTGTTCTTCAAAGACTTTTTTATCACACTTCTCTGGCAGCACACTACATAATTTCAGCTGCACTTTACTATTTCTATTCCGACATAAAAAGAAGCCCTCTAAAAAGAGGTATTATTTACGGTTTTTTCGGATTTTTATGTGTTTCGATACACTCCTATTTTTTACCCTTTGCAGGAGTGATACTATTAGCGGATACCGTAAAAACATATATAACTGAAGTACCTGATAAAAAGAATATTATGGGATTGGTAAAGACCGGGATCCCGCTTCTTTCATTCTGCATCGTTGCACTGTTTTCCCTGTATTTTTACGGAGCTTTTTCCACGCCGGTAAACCATGCCGGTTTTTCACTCGGGGAATTCAACGCAAATCTCAACACCTTTTATAACTCACTTGGAGACGGAAGACTTCCGGGTCTTAAAAATAAATACAACACACAGTATGAGGGATTTGGCTATCTTGGTCTTGGTGTGCTTATCATGTGTGCTGTTTCAGCCCTGATCCTGATACAAAAATCTGTCAGGCTGATTTCAGAAAATAAACTGAAGGTCTTTATGAAGTCTCATGTTAAGATTCTCCTGACAGTCTGCATGTTCATTATTTTTTTCATTATGGCAGTAGTTCCCGAAGCTGATCTTGATGAAGTTACCTTGATCCCCGGTATTTTTCCGCACAGCATAAAAAGGATCCTGGGAGTGTTCAGATCCAACGGACGGTTTATCTGGGGAGACATTTATATTTTGATCCTATCCTCGGTCTATGTGCTCAATAAAAAAGCAGGAGAAAAGGTACTATGTGTAATAGTGAGTGTCTGTCTCATCCTTCAGGTCTTTGATATTTCTCCCATGATCATAAAAAAACGAGAGTATTATACGGGAACTTATGATGATTTTGACCTGCTTGGAAAATATGTACCTGAAGATATTTATGATCATATTGTTATGACTTTCGACAACGGTGATCTTAAGATGAATTTTGCCTATTATGCGGCATTGAATCATAAGACCATGAACCGGTTTTATTTTGCCAGGGATATTGACAGTGTAATAAATGAAAAGCTTGATGAATATAAGAAAGAGGCAGTTGAGGGAAGACCGGACGAAAGAACAGTATATATATTTAATGCCGAAACGATGAAGGAATGGGAAGCAGCCCCCCTTCATACAGAAAAAGTCAATGATGATCTGTTTTTTGGCTACAGAGTACCCGAGATCTCAACATCGACCCGACAATAAAAAAGAGACGGCACCTGCCGTCCCTTTCCATCAAACCGAGAATTAAACTGTGTACTGCTTTAAAACAGCGAGTACATCATCTACATTGTCCTCTGCATGGATGTTAAGATCGATGGGCTTTGAAAGATCAAGGCTGAAAATACCCATGATGGACTTTGCATCGATCACGTATCTGCCAGAAACAAGATCAAAGTCATAATCGAACTTTGTGATATCATTTACGAAGGACTTAACCTTATCGATGGAATTCAGAGAAATCTGTACTGTCTTCATTTGCAATTACCTCCTATAACTTATATTATATTATACGGTCACTGCCCAAACATCCGATCATACGCGGGATTTGCCTTAAATGCCGTAAACAGTGACTCTAAACACTTTTTTATAATAGAAGTGGAAATAATAAAAGTCAATAAGCAAATATACCAAAAAATAATGAGAAAAGTTGCATTTCACAATCTTGGCTGCAAGGTTAATTCCTATGAAACCGATATTATGCGTAAAAATCTTCTTTCAAACGGGTATTCTGTTGTGCCCTTTGACCAAAAGGCTGATGTTTACGTGGTTAACACCTGTTCGGTAACAAATATTGCCGACAGGAAGTCAAGGCAGCTTCTTCACAGGGCAAAAAAGCTTAATCCCAATGCGGTCATCGTTGCCGCAGGATGCTATGTGGATACACGTTCAAAGAATAGTGTACTTGAAGAGGGGGTGGACATTGCTGTTTTAAACAGCGAGAAGGAAGAGCTTTTTCATATACTGGATGCCTATTTTGATAAGAAGGGATCAGAAGCTGAAAAATGTGGGGAGGATCTCTTTCAAAGAGAGATCATCGGAGAGGGACACCTATCCGGGGATGTACATCTGCACACCAGAGCCTTCATAAAATGCCAGGACGGATGCAATATGTTCTGTACCTACTGCATAATCCCCTATGCCAGGGGACGCATAAAAAGCAGAAATATCCGTGATATATGTGAAGAGGTTAGACGGCTTTCTTCCGAGGAAGGCTTTAAGGAATTTGTTTTAACCGGGATCCATATCTGTTCCTACGGTATTGACAGAAAAGAAGAAGGAGAAACACTTGCTGAACTGATCAGGGCTGTGTCTGAAACAGAGGGGGTTGAAAGGATACGGTTGAGTTCGCTGGAGCCCAAAGCGGTGGATGAAGGCTTTATTTCAAAAATAAGCGGGATAGATAAGCTCTGTCCGCATTTTCATATGTCTCTTCAGAGTGGATCGGACACGGTGTTGAAGAGGATGAACAGACATTATGATACCGAAGATTTTAAAAGCAGGGTTCTTGCATTAAGAGAGGCTTTTTTCGATCCGGCAATAACAACGGATATAATCGTGGGATTTCCCGGAGAGTCAGAAGAAGAATTTGAGGAAACGGTGAGGTTTGTTGAAGACATAGGATTTTACGAAACTCACATCTTCAAGTATTCCAGAAGAAAAGGCACACCTGCCGACAGGATGGATGGTCAGCTGACTGAAAAGGTCAAGGCCGAGCGTTCTTCAAGGCTACTATTGATGAACAATGAAAATAAAAGAAGGTTTATCGACAGGCACATGAAAAAGGAAAGTGAGCTTCTTTTGGAGGAGGAGCTTAGTATCGGATCAAATAAATATCTGACAGGTTATACCGGAGAATATATTAAGGCAGCAGTTGAAGCCGGAGATTTTGAAAGTGGTCAGATCATCAAAGGATATCCGGACGGATTTATTGATGATGAAACGGTGCTTTTTATTCCGGAGTGATCAGACGATCCCGGGATCGCAGTCATCCGGATGGATATATACAAAGAAGGAAGGCAACTGATCAGGAACTGAAAGGTTCTGATCAGTCAGGAAGTAAGCTTATAAAAAGACGATGAATAGAATACAATATCTGTTTATGATGGCGGCTCTTTTTGCGGCAGCGGCATTCATTTCATACCTGATTTACAGAAAAAAAGGAAAAGCAGCGTTGATTTCTCTGTTTGCCCTTACAGGAGGGATCTTAAGGATCAGCTACGTTCTTTACACCCCTCATTGGGTCAGGCAGCATGATGTGGTTGGTTTCGGAAATGACTTCGGTCAGGCGGCATATATTGAATGGTTCTACAAAAACTTCAGGCTTCCGGATTTTGATCCCAGGGAAAAGTGGGGTTTTTTCCAGCCGCCGCTTCACCACATGTGTTCTGCACTTTTTATGCATCTCCAGACTCTTGTGGGAATTGCATATAATAAGGCCTGTGAAAATGTGATGCTTCTTACCTTATGCTACAGTCTTCTGATACTCCTTTATGCCTGGAGGATCCTTAAGCAGATGCAGCTTTCCGGCTGGGCACTTTATCTGTCCTTTGCCCTTGCTGCCATTCATCCCGGATTCATTTTGCTCGGAGGTTCAATAAACAATGACTGCCTTTGTGAGCTGCTGATGGTCATGGGGCTTTATTACACAATTAAATGGTATAGAAATCCCGGGATCATCGGAATTGTAAAGATCGCCCTATGCACTGGTCTTTCAATGATGACAAAGCTTTCCGGATTTCTAATCGCTCCGGGAATAGCGTTTATATTCATTGTACGCTGGATCAGGGGAGGAAGGCAGGATTTCATTAAATATCTCAGACAATACATTGTATTCGCTATGATCAGCCTTCCTTTGGGATTATTCTATCCTGTGAGAAATTTCATCAGATTTGATGTTCCCTTTAACTTCACCCCGGAGGTTGGAGAACCTGTAGGTTCCTTCAGTCTTTTGCAGAGATTGTTTGACATCAGGACAAAGAACCCCTTTGCCTGCATGATAAATCATGGAGATGCTTATGATGAATATAATGTTTTTCTGGCAATGCTGAAAACATCGATTTTCGGAGAAACCAACCTCAGCGAGGGAATGCCGAAAATGATTCCCTTTGCCTGGGTTGCTCTGATCACTGGAGGAATACTTGCACTTTTTGCCCTTGCGGCAACGATTATCGTGTTGATTAAAACAGCAGGAACATACATCAGAAACCGGAAAAAAGGAGCTTTAAGAAATCTGAAGGATCCAACTGATACGAGTACGGAAACAAAGGAAAAAAGATGTGAACCGACAATGATCGCTGATGGAACAGAGATTGCTTTTTGGGGAATATCCTGGATCATACCGCTTGTGTTTCTGATAAATTTCAGTTTTTCAGCCCCCTATTTTTCTTCTCAGGATTTCAGATATATTCAGTATGTGATCGTGGTGGAAGCTCTGTTTACGGGTCTGTACCTTAAAATGTCGGGGTCAGAAGAAAAGCCGGGTGTTTCAGGTAAAGCATATGCTTTTGTTTTGACCTTGTTTACAGCAGCAGTTACAGCCGTCTATGTTCTTCTTGGAGCCGCCTCTATCACGTGAGGCCTGACTTGCGGGGCAGGGAGGTTTGTGGTATAGTAACGCTTGGTGCAACTGTTCAGAAGATGAAGGGTTATGGACAGCTGTCATCTGGTTTGCAGGCGGGTATGGTGGAATAGGCAGACACAAGGGACTTAAAATCCCTCGGTAGCAATACCGTGCCGGTTCAAGTCCGGCTACCCGCAGTGTATTGATAAAAAAGAAAGACATTTTTGACAGACATGATCTGCCAAAGATGTCTTTTTTTGTAACGGTTTAGAATTCCTTGGTTTCTGAACAGTTACGGTCAAAGTTCAATGACTAGTTTTGTTCCGCGACGTTCAAAGCGCCGATATGCGACACCGGCCGCATCCAGCATTCTCTTAGAAGCGACGATAGAAGGAAGGGCGGCATATTTGTCACTGTCATAGACAATGGATTTTATTCCGCTCTGGATTATAGCCTTAGCACACTCGTTGCAGGGAAAAAGGGTGACATAGAGTCTGGCTCCCTCAAGGTTTCCGCCCCTGTAGTTTAAAATGGCGTTCAATTCCGCGTGAGTAACATAAAAGTATTTGTTTTCAAGCGGTTCTCCTTCTCTTGCCCAGGGAAAGTCATCATCGGAGCAGCCTGTGGGAAAGCCGTTATAACCCATGGAAAGGATCTTGTTATCCTCACTGACTATGCAGGCTCCCACCTGTGAGTTAGGATCCTTTGAACGCATTCCGCTTAGCAGGGCAACCCCCATGAAATATTCATCCCAGCTGATGTAGTCAGTTCTTTTATCAGACATTTTCTATATCTCCTACTCTTCTGACATGCCTTTCACCGTTTGAAAAATCAGTCGAAAGAAATGTGTCCATAATATCAGCAGCAAGCTGCGGGCCAAGGATGTATGCACCCAAAGCAAGTACATTAGCATCGTTATGCTCCCGTGTAAGTCTCGCCATCAGGCTGTTTGTACAGATAGCCGCCCGTACCCCCCTGACTTTGTTTGCTGCAATGGAAATACCTATTCCGGTAGAGCATATCACGATCCCTTTTTCACATTCTCCCGAGGCAACTGCTTTTCCGACGGCATGTCCATACTCCGGGTAATCACAGGAATCTGTACTGTTGCAGCCAAAATCTTTATAGCTGATGCCCTTTTCATCCAGATGTTTCATTAAAAAAAGCTTCAGCTCATAGCCTCCGTGGTCACATCCTATTGCTATCATGTTAAAATCCTCCTTATTATTAAAGCCATTATTGCGGCTTACTTACCGTTAGAACAAAAAAGTCATGTATATCGGGACTTAAAAGTACTGCAGTATCCATTAAACATGGACGATCCTGTTACCGGCCGCTTTTTTCAGCCTGTTCATTATAGCCAGTCCCATGTTTGGGGTGTTAAATTCCTCTGAATAGATGACTTCCACATTATCCCGGTCAAAATTTCGCAGTACAGAAAAAAGATCATGTGCGATCTCTTCTTCATTATAGATTGACCCGGCGTCATACACAAGTGAACGATCATAAAGCCCGACGTTTTCCCTGCAGCACAGAACAGCAGCTTTTATTCCTTTATCAGCAGCTTCTTTTGTTCTTTCATTAATATAGGAAGAAACAGCTTTTTTTTCTCCACTGATGATAGTCAGTGTACCCCTGGGGGCATAGTGTCTGTATTTCATGCCCGGAGCCTTTGGAGGAGCCGTACCCGCATTACCAAAAACGGCAGGATCTGTGCTGACATCCTTCAGTATGTGCCTTAAGGCCTCAAGTCCGACAAATCCGGGTCTTAGGAGACAGGGAATTTCGCCTGTCAGATCGATTATGGTTGACTCCAGACCAATCCCTACTTCTCCGCCGTCAATTATGAGAGGTATCTTTCCGCCAAGATCCTCTTTTACGTGTTGGGCTGTGGTACAACTGGGACGACCCGAAGAATTAGCCGAGGGTGCTGCAATATATCCTCCACATGCACCTATAAATTCAGCAGCTATGGGATTAGAGGGCATTCTTACTGCAACAGTATCCAGACCTCCTGAGGTTTCATCAGGAACGGCAGAGCTTTTTTTGAATATCATAGTTAAGGGTCCCGGCCAGAATTTTTCTGCCAGAATAAAGGCACAATCAGGAATATCTGCAGTAATCCTGTCGAGTGCTTTTATATCACATATATGCACTATAAGAGGATTATCCGAAGGTCTTCCCTTGGCTTCATAGATTTTTTTTGAGGCAGAAGGATCAAGAGCGTTTCCCGCAAGGCCGTAGACTGTTTCAGTGGGGATCGCTACAAGCCCTCCATTCTCTATTATGTTCTTAGCCAGGTTTATGACCGTTTCATCCTCCGGCATATGACCAAGGGCTTTCAGGATTTTTGTTTCCATGATCCTATTTAGCAGCTTCTGCTGAGGGAATGGAAGCCTCAGCCGAGACCGGATAATAAGCACTTATTACATCCCATATATCAGGTGTTTCCATCAGGAGCCTCCAGCAGGCCACACCTGCCAGATTGTTGTTTTTCATAACGGACAGTTTTGCGCTGATGGACTGTGAATCCTCAAGCCAGATGCTGTGGGTGACACCGTTTTTCTCAAAGACAGCCATATTCTGACAGGTCGTATCATCCCAGGAAGCAGATACGCCGTTATCGGAAAGAAAAGTGGCTGCATCAGACATGGACAGAACCGCACTGCTTAAGACTCCATTTTCAAGAGCCCAGCGTCTGGTATAGAATGGAATACCGTTTATTACCTTCTGTGCCGGTACATCCTTTAACGTATTCACAATTCCTTCCGTGACAAAGCTGATAGATGCAACAGACCCTGCCTCACCTGAATTTGAAGTGTGCTCATCGTAACCCATAATGATCAGATAGTCGCATACCCTTCCCTGAATGTCCCTTCTGTAATAGTTTGTGTATTCCTTAGGAACATAGTTATCTGATGAAAGCACCAGGTTTTGAGAATGACATATGATCGAAAGTTCTCTTAAAAACTGAGCGAAATCATCACCGGCTGTTGCAGGAAGCTGCTCAAAATCTATGTTGATACCGTCAAGTCCATATTGAAGGGCAAGATTGACGATCCTGCTCTCCAAATTACGTCTGGTGGTGGTGCGGGAAAGAACGGCTTCGGTGTCTGCTTCTCCGGTGAAGTTGTCAAGAAGACCCCAAACCTTCAGGCCGGCCTGATGTGCCTGTGAAACATAGCTTTCACTGGCTATGGAGGTGACATTTCCTTCATTGTCCGAAATGGTAAACCAGGTAGGGCAGATGACATTCATTCCATGAACTCTTGCAAGAACATCCGACAGCATTGAATTTGCGGTATCATTGGTTACATTGTGCCAGCCCAGAACGATGTTTCCCTGCATCAACGGAGCGGGATATGTGATGGGAGGAACATCGTTTACGACTGCTTCCTCCTGACTGCTGTGTCCTTCAAGCCGTTTGTTATCCACATAGCCTATTAGATGGTCTTCGGTGATACATTTTGAAAAAGCGGTATTGGAACTTATGATCTCAATGACTTCTCCCTCTTCCAGCTTTCTGAGGTTGTCAGATCTGTTGTCCTCAGCTGCCTTAAGGTATGCTTTTTTAGTGGCAGTTGCCGTGTTTTTCTGTCCCCATTCGGTCTGAATGAAGATCCTCTGAGGATTTTCAGCGGTTTCAAAGGAAAAATTAGCAAATTTTCTAATAAAAGCGGGCGAAACGCAGACAGTATCTCCATTCAGGATAAAATCCGATGGAGAGGCTTCATTGGAAGCTGATGCAGTGGTAGCAAACAAACGATTTTCAACCTGATCATAGTAAAAAATATCTGCCAGATCGTTTGCCATGGAGATTGGAAGAAAAAAGCCTCCATTAACATATAGTGCTTTCTGGTCTGAAAGCTCCTTGTTATATATGATGGCGGCCTCTGTCTGGGAAGTAACGCCAAATACAGCATTAAGGTCGGCCTCTTTTCCTGTGCCTGAGGGAGCTATCTCATCAAAGAAGCCGTTTAAGAGGCTGATAATAATCACTATTATGATCAGCACGACTGCAATAAGCACAGGCAGATAACTCTGTCTGTGCTTTCTGACACGATTTCCACGTTCACGATAATCACGCATTATTTTATATTTTCCTTGACCTTTATTAATCTTCCAGATTTTCCTGTATAGTATCCAAACGTTTATTTATCAACCTTAATGCCTCAATGTCATCTTCAGAGAGGTTTTTTTTGATCTCAAGCAGTCTGTCGCGTTCATCCCGGAGATACATTTTTAATTCTTTTTCAATCATAAAACTCTCCATTTTTTACCTCCAAACAAGACAAAGCCGGCAGGGTAAGTGTAAAACCCGAAGGTCTGCTTCATGTTGGAAAGTATAACATAATCCCACAGCCTCATTCAACCTGCGCCATTATCTAAGCTGCCTTTGTTTTTAAGCTTTGGGGGCGCCTTCAAGGACAGTATGACTTAAACCGGCGCAGGCTGATGACACTGTTTTTGTGCTATGGTTCACGCAGTCAAGCCGGATCACGCAAACCGTTTTGCCTTAAAAATCAACTAACATGGTCGTATCGTATCTGGGTAAGATTACCCCTGTCATCACGTACGAAATCTGCCATATAGACCTCGTTCTCCCTGACACGGAGATTGTTGACGACGTCAAAAGGTGTGGACGGTACATTATCGAAATATATGGGAATGCCCTGCTGGACATAATCCCCCAGCTGCATCATGAGCTCAAACTGGATCTCGTTGTACTGTACCGCCTTTTTTGGATCGTGGCCCATATCGACCTCCTTATTTTGTTTTCTGATGAATCTTTTTTGTCTTACAAGCGCAAAAAACAGTAAAGAAAAGTGTGATATACCCGCGTTTTCTGCGGTTGCCTTAAGAATTCAAAACGGACAAACGGTGCAAAAATCAAAAAATATGAATTGTTCTGCTTGTTTGATATTTGAAAAAAACCGAGCCGGCATTCAGCCGTATCTGAAATTCCTGATATCGGTATCATAAACCGATAAAACGGCGCCTCCTAAAAAAGCACCAAAGAAAATCCTGAAACTATAGCTCCTTAAAAAATTTTCCTCCAGTAAACCACCTCCGTTCCGCACCGGAGATTGTTTATCCGTTTCGTGCTGTTCACTATACACTCACTTTTTTCAAAATGCAATACCCAATTTAAAATTTTTAGGTAACTGTACAGAACCCTTCGGTTTCTGAACAGTCAGGCTGCTTTGCGCTCAGAGTCGCACTGCGTGCAAGCGCAAAACAGGTGTTGAACTCGCATTTTCTGTGGACAAACCCACATAAAGCCCGGGTATATTATGAATAGCTGCACTTTTAGATGCAGTCCAGACCAAAGGATTGTACACAAATGCTTGACTTAACAGGGCTTGAAGAGTATTGTTAGTTTACAAAACTGTCTGTATGTGCAGAAAATACAGGTTTTGTCCGATACAAATAACAAACAGGGATCCGAAATAATTGTTCAGTCCTTAAGTCACGAGCGGCGGAGTTTTCCGGATGAAATCAGGAAGCTTCTGGAGGTTAGTGATTTTTGCGATGTGAAAATGGTTGATTCGGGGTGAAAGATATGAGGATAGAGAAAGTTAATGAGCGTCAGATACGTTGCACCTTAACTAAGGCGGATCTGGCAGACAGGGAACTTAAGATAAGCGAGCTGGCTTATGGAACTGAAAAGGCAAAGCTTCTGTTCAGGGACATGATGAAACAGGCTGAATATCAGTTTGGCTTTGAGGCAGAGGATATTCCTCTCATGATCGAGGCGATCCCCCTGTCCGGTGAGGCAATCGTTCTGATCATCACGAAAGTGGATGATCCCGAAGAACTGGATACACGCTTTTCCAGGTTTGCCCCTTCTGTCAGGGAAGAAATGAACAATGACTATTATCCTCCCGAGAAATCTGCGGGAGCTGATGATGTGATCGATCTTTTCAAGAAGATCAAGGAACAGGCAGCGGCTGCTGTTGAGGCAGTACAGTCACAGAAGAAGGTCGGGGTTTCTTCGCAGGGAGTGAATCCCGACGCAAACACAAAGGAAGTTCAGATCACGATCCAGGTGGATCTTACAAAGATGTATTCTTTTGACTCCATAGGCGAGGCAGTCAGAGCAGCTCACATTCTGAAAGGGGTTTACCATGGGGAAAACTGTCTTTATAAATCCATGGAAAACGGCAGGTTCTATCTTGTACTGAAAAAATCTGACCATACTCCCGAGCAGTTTAACAAGATCTGTAATGTGCTTGCGGAATATGCCGATATGGAACAGTACTCACCTGCCATTGAGGGATACATCAAGGAACATTCCGAGCTCCTGATCCCTGAGCTTGCTTTGGAAAAGCTGTCACTTATGTGACTGATGTCTTGTTTTTTTATGAACGACTATATAAAACTGAAGGATATACCGAAATATTTCGGGATAAGCAAGGGCGACTCTGTTTGGGTCGCCTCTGATATGACAGCCCTAATCTATACCTGCATGGAAAACGATGATGATACTGACTTGAATGTTCTGATCGACAGTATCATCGAGATTCTTGGTCCGGAGGGTACGCTTTTGATCCCTGTTTTCAACTGGGATTTCTGCAAGGGAAAGCCTTTTGATATCAGAAAGACTCCCTGTCGCACAGGCTCGTTGGGAAAGATCGCACTTAAAAGAAAAGATTTTTTAAGAACCAGGCATCCCATCTATTCTTTTGCTGTCTGGGGAAAGGATGCAAGAATGCTTGCAGACATGGAAAATCTCAGCTCTTTTGGTAGCAACAGCCCCTTTTCATACTGCAGGGATGTGAACGCAAAAAATGTGTTTATAGATGTTCCGCCACAGCATTCATTCACGTTCGTCCACTATGTAGAACAGATGCAGGGGGTGGAATACAGGTATTTGAAAAATTTCACCGCAGATTACACGGATGAAAACGGGATCACGACTAAAAGAGCTTACAGTATGAACGTTAGATGCCTTGATAAGGATATATATCTTACGATCTATCCCTTTGAGAAGCTGTTCAGGGAGATTAATGCTTCCCATCATTATGATATAAACGGAATACATATGGAGACCATAGAGATGGGGAAGGTGTACGATATCATTGCCGATGATGTCGTTAATCATAATAGCAGCAGGATCTGCACATTTAAGGGACAAATGGAAAGCTGCGCCGGTGAGGAGGATTATGGCTGGGGAAGTGTTTGACGGTAAGAGGATGTATGATCTGTGCAGCAGGATGTTTCCCTTAAACAGGAGTATTACCGGAAACGGTGTGCGGGAAACCTTCAGACTGATACAGAATGAGATTCCGGATATAAAATTTGATATGCATGAAGTTCCTTCGGGTACAAAGGTCCTTGACTGGACCGTGCCGGATGAGTGGAACTGTGACGAGGCCTTTTTGCTGGGACCGGACGGTGAAACAATTGTCGATATGAAGGACAGTAATCTGCACGTCTTGGGCTATTCTGTCCCTGTGGATGAGGAGATTGATCTTGAAGACCTGAAAGAACATCTTTATTACCTGAAGGACCAGCCGGATGTTTTTCCCTATGTTACGAGTTATTACAGCCGCAGATGGGGTTTTTCTCTTACTTATGACCGGTTTGTGACTCTGAAACCCGGAAAATACAGGGCTGTAATAAAGTCCGTGCTTAAGCCGGGAAGCCTGACTTACGGAGAAGTTCTTATAAAGGGAAAAAGCGAAGAAGAGATCCTTTTTTCAAGCTACACCTGTCATCCTTCCATGGCCAACAATGAATGCTCCGGACCCTCACTTCTGACTGCTCTTGCAAGGTATGTCATGGATAAAAAGGATCATTATTACAGTTACCGATTCATACTTGCTCCGGAGACTATTGGGGCGATCACATATATCAGCAGAAATCTTGAGCACCTAAAAAGTCACGTTATCGCAGCTTTTAACCTTACGTGTGTGGGCGATGACAGAACCTTTTCAATTATTCATTCAAGATACGGTGACACCTATGCGGACAGGCTTCTTATGGCTGCGCTTGAAAGCAGCGGACGTCATTTTGATGAATATCCTTACATAAAAAGAGGTTCGGATGAAAGACAGTATCAGGCTCCCGGAGTTGATATTCCAATGGTCTGCTTCTGCAGATCAAAATATCATATATATCCGGAATACCACACAAGTGCCGACAACCTTGAACTGATCAGTCCTGAAGGCCTTCAGGGATCCTTGGATATAATGAGGTCGGTGATAGAACTTGTGGAGGTTAACAGGAAATACAGGGTGACAACCCTTGGGGAACCCCAGCTTGGAAAAAGAGGGCTGGTTCCGACAATGTCCAGTAAAGAAACATATCAGCAAACCCTGGCTCTTAAGGATCTGTTGGCCTATGCGGATGGGAGAAACGATCTCATTGAGATAAGCAGGATAATCGAACAACCCGTTGAGATCCTTATACCGCTTGTGAAAAAACTTCTGGATTGTGGTCTGTTTGAGGAGGTGTAACAGGGAGAGCTCATGAACAGTTATACCTATGAAGAGATAGAGATTGGAAAGAATGAAGCCTTCAGTGTTACTGTAACAGAAGAAATGCTGAAGGGTTTTGAGATGATCACCGGGGACACAAACCCGCTTCACACAGACGAAGAATATGCCCGTTCCAGACAATATAAGGGCAGGGTTGCCTATGGCATGATGTCAGCTTCATTTTTGTCAACTCTTGCGGGTGTTTACCTTCCGGGCAGATATTCTCTGATACAGAGCGTTGAGATAAAGTTTGCGGAACCTGTTTTTATAGGGGATGTGCTGGAAGTCAGAGGTGAGGTTACGGAAAAGAACGATACCTACAGGCTTATTTTTCTTAAGGTCACCATAAGAAATGACAGCGGTAAGAAGGTCTGCCGGGGCAAAATGCAAATCCAGATTCTGGATGGAGCTGCTGACGGAGGTGAGAAATGACAAGAGAAGAACTATTCAGGGAGTTGACGGATATTTTCAGAGATGTCTTTGATGATGATACTCTGATCATCGTGGATGAAACCAACTCAGAGGATATTGAAGACTGGGACTCTCTGGAACATATAAACCTGGTTGTGGCAATGGAAAAGAGATTTAACATGAAGTTTAACATCAGGGAAGTCGGAAAGCTGAAAAATGTCGGTGAAATGGCAGATCTGATCTTAAGCCGGATGCAGTAATAAGGCTGATCAATAAAAGGAATATCAGGGGGGTAGATTATGGATTCACTTGAAGGCAAGATCGAAAAACTGCAGGAATATGTTGATGGCACGGACAATATTGTCTTTTTCGGGGGTGCGGGCGTATCTACTGAAAGCGGGATTCCGGATTTCAGAAGTCAGGACGGACTCTATCACCAGCATTACAGGTTTCCTCCCGAGACTATCTTGAGCCACGGTTTTTTTATGCAAAAGCCGGATGAGTTTTACCGGTTCTATCGGGATAAAATTCTGGTAGACGGGGTTCTGCCCAACAATGCCCATAAAAAGCTGGCAGAACTTGAAGAGAAGGGAAAGCTTAAGGCGGTTGTGACTCAGAACATCGACGGTCTGCATCAGGCGGCGGGAAGCCGGATCGTATATGAGCTTCACGGATCGGTTCTAAGGAATCATTGCATGAACTGCAATAAGAGTTTTGATCTGGATTATATGAAAAAGACTTCAGACATCCCGAAATGTGATGACTGTGGCGGCACGATAAAGCCGGATGTAGTACTTTATGAAGAAGGCCTGGATGATGCTACGGTTCAGGGAGCGATTGAGGCAATCGCTGCCGCGGATGTGCTCATTATCGGCGGCACGAGCCTGGTAGTTTACCCTGCCGCCGGTCTTATCAATTATTACCGGGGACATAAGCTCATTCTTATAAACAAAGGCGAAACCGGAATGGACAGCAGGGCAGACCTTGTGATAAATGCCCCGATAGGTGAGGTTTTTTCAAAGATAAAGGTTCGCTGACTACAGCGGGGTACCACAATATCATGATGTCAGGGTCAGAGACATTTCCTGCTGTTTTGGGTTACAGGATATAGTGATTCAGATTGAGATTACTCACAATATCCTGTATCAAAAAGTTGCAAAAGTACCTGATTTATCATGACAATATAGCATGAAATCTGTTGAGCAGTGATACAAAATATGGTATAATCGTTAATCGTTATGAAAACAATAATGTTGATGGGACTGGAGATCAAAGAACTTTCTGTCAGGGAATGTCTGCATATGACAGGTGAATTCCTGAAGAACGGAAGTCTTAATGTGATCTATTTCCTTTCCGGGCAGGCACTGCTTTCTGCAGAGGATTCCGAGGAACTGAGGCAGCTGGTAAAGGATGCGGATATCGTTCTTCCCGACACAACCGATATACTTCATGCTGCAGGAACAAATAACAGGAGCAGGGAAAAGGAGATTGAGAGAAATCTTTTTCTAAAGGGATTTTTCAGGATCTGCAGCCGTGATAAAAAAAGGATCTTTATAATTGCAGACAGCGAAGAACGTGAAAAAGCCATAAGGTCTGCTGTCAGCATGATCCAGAAAGATCTGAATTTTGTCGGCACTTATATTCTGACAGATGCAGATGATGCTGAAAACGCTGTTAATGAGGTAAATTCCGTAGCGCCTGACATAGTTTTGAGTGTTGTCAGGACTCCTCTTCATGAGGAATTCATATACGGACAGAAAATGAAGATAAATTCAAAACTTTTTGTCGCCATGACGCCTGCCATGCTGAAATTAAGGGAGGATGGCACCATTAATAACAAGGGGTTCCTAGACAGGCTGAAGGCAGGTTTTTTCAACAAAGCGGTACAAAAGTACAAAGAAAAGGAGAAGTGACTGCATCATGATCATATTGGAAGATGTCAGTAAAACATACTCCACGGGTACTCCGGCACTGAATAACGTCAGTATACATATTGAGCCGGGTGAATTTGTTTTTATCGTCGGTGACAGTGGCTCCGGAAAATCGACCATGATCAAACTCCTTCTGAAGGAACTATCTCCCACATCAGGCAGGATAATCGTAAATAATACTGATCTTGGGAGACTGAGGCACAGACAGATCCCAAAGTACAGAAGAAATATAGGGGTTGTTTTTCAGGACTTCAGACTTTTAAAGGACAGAAATGTTTATGAGAATGTGGCCTTTGCGCAGAGAGTTATTTCCGTACCAAACAGACAGATCAGAAAAAATGTTCCCTCAGTGCTTTCCCTGGTGAGTCTTGCAGAAAAATACAGATCTAAACCCAGGGAACTTTCGGGAGGCGAGCAGCAGAGGGTGGCAGTTGCAAGAGCTATTGTCAACAGACCCCCGATTTTGCTGGCTGACGAGCCGACAGGTAATCTGGATCCCAGAACCTCCTGGGAGATTATGAAGCTTTTGGAACAGATAAACAGAGACGGGACAACGGTTCTTGTGGTTACTCATAACAGGGAAATCGTAAATGCCATGCGGAAGAGAGTCATAACCATGAAGAAGGGTGTTATATTAAACGACCAGCAAAAGGGTGGATACATAGACGAGGATTAAAAAATGGGATACACCTTAAAACAGGGTATTAAAAACATAATGAGAAACAAGATGTTTTCTCTTGCTACCATTGCAACTATTAGTGCCTGCGTATTCCTTTTTGGTTTATTTTATTCGGTAGTGGTCAATTTTCAGAATATCGTGAGGCAGGCACAGTCAGGTGTCGCGGTTACGGTCTTCTTTGACGAGGATATTGATGATACAAGGATACAGGAGATAGGACAGGAGATTTCTACAAGAGCTGAGGTTTCAAGGATCGTCTTTGTTTCAGCTCAGGAAGCATGGGATTCCTTTAAGGATGACTATTTGGGAGAGTATGTTGACACTTTTGGTGACGATAATCCTTTGGCCGATTGCGCAAACTATGAGATATACCTAAATGACGTTTCTATGCAGGATTCGCTTGTGATGTATCTTTCTACCATAAGCGGCATAAGGGAGGTGCATAAGTCTGCGAATGTTGCAGATGCCCTTTCCTCTGCAAACCAGCTTATTGCCTATGTTTCCCTTGGTATTATCGGAATTCTTCTTGCGGTATCCATCTTTCTTATAAGTAATACAGTTGCCATCGGAATTACAGTGAGAAGGGAAGAGATAGCGATTATGAAGCTGATCGGTGCAACGGATTTTGTGGTGCGTTCGCCCTTTCTTTTTGAGGGAGTGCTTTTAGGCATGATAGGAGCTGCCATACCCCTCGCGGCTGTTTATGTTATCTATGACAATCTGATCAACTATCTTATAGCAAAATACAGTGTTTTGAATTCGATATTGGTTTTTCTCCCTGTGGAAGAAATATTTTATACGTTGGTACCGATCTCGATCATAATGGGTGTCGGGATCGGATTTTTAGGCAGTCTGTTTACGGTTCGCCGTCATCTTCGGGTATGAGATAAATGGAAGAGAAAAAAAAGAACAACAAGGGGCTTTTTGTAGCCGGTGTATTTACGGGAATGGCTATGATCATAGCCATTTCGATATTTGTGGTCAATATTACCGGATTTGTAGGTGATATTTTCGGTCGGGGCTCCGGGACAAAAGAGGCCGGTTCTGTCGCTGATAAAAGTGAACTTAACAGTAAGATAAAGAGCATAGAAAGGCTTATTGGTAAATACTATATCGAGGATATCGATCCGGCTGCTGAGGAAGAGGGCATATATAAAGGGATCGTTGGTTCTTTGGGAGACGTTTATTCAACCTACTACACCGCCAAAGAGATGGAAAGGACAATGGAGGATAATACCGGCAGATATGGTGGTATAGGATGTTACATAGGCTATAATGTTAATTCAAAGTACAGCTATGTTGCAGGGATAATTCCAGGATATTCTGCAGAACAGGCCGGCTTAAAGGATGGAGATGTATTTTATAAGGTCGACGGAGAGCCGGTATATGAAAAGAACAGTGAAGAGGTTTCAAATCTGGTCAGAGGACCGGAGGGTACAACCGTTAAGATAACGGTATTAAGAGAGGGGGAGGAAAAAGAATTCACCCTGATAAGACGGATAGTAGAGGTTGCATCAGTATCATCAGATATTATTGATGAGAAAAACAATATAGGATATATACAGATAGCATCTTTCGACATTGCCACAAAGGATCAGTTTCACTCTGCCATGGATGAACTTGAGGAGAAGAATATAAGCGGACTTATCATAGACCTTCGTGATAATGGAGGGGGAGATGTGGATGTTGCTACAAATATGGTATCAAGGCTTCTTCCAAAGGGTCTTATCATTTATACCGAGGATAAAAACGGAAGAAGGGATGAGTATAATTCCGATGGGAAGAACGAGTTTACAAAACCGATCGTTGTCCTGGTAAACGGCAACACGGCAAGTGCATCGGAAATCTTTGCAGGAGCCCTTAAGGACAGGAAAAAGGCTGTAATAGTTGGAGAAAAGACCTACGGTAAGGGTGTTGTTCAGGTTGTTGTTCCAATGACTGACGGATCTGCAGTTAAACTTACAACTGCCAAATATTATCTTCCCAACGGTGAATGCATTCACGGCGAGGGAATTGAACCGGATGAGAAGGTTGAGCTGGATATTGATGCCTACAGAGAAAAGGGAAAGGATAACCAGAAGGACAAAGCTTTAGAGCTTATCAGGGAAAAAACAGGCAAGTGAAGAACAGGTTGAGGATAGTATATCTTGATGTACTGCGCGTGTTGGCGGTTATTGCTGTGATTTTTATTCATACCTCAGCACAGCACTGGGGTGAAAAAGAAATCCCCTATATGACGTGGCTTTTTCTTAATCTTTGGGATTGCTGTGTTCAATGGGCGGTGCCGGTTTTTATCATGATCTCCGGTGCCGTTTTTTTAAGTAAAGATCATTCTGTCAATATAAGAATACTTTATACCGGAAATATTAAGCGTATCATTATTGCATATCTTACCTGGTCATTCATCTATTCCATATACCAGGTATGGCATGAAGGGGGTGGCTTTTTAAGGGTTCTGGCATTGACTCTGGACGGACACTACCATCTCTGGTTTTTATTTATGATAACATCCCTTTATATCCTTACCCCATTGTTAAGAAAGCTGTCGGATGAGGATATGAAGTATCTGATAAAGGTGGCTTTTGTTCTGTGTTTCGCCGTTCCTACTCTGGTGAGATTGAAAGATGCCTTCTTAATGATCTCGGAAAACGATATGCTAAATAAGGTAGTCAGTCAGATTTTTTCTCCGTATATGATCTTTATGAAATATATAAAAATAGATTATATATCCTATTATATACTTGGTCATTTTCTACACGAGACGACATTTGATAAAAAACAGATGAACAGGATATATTTTTTGGCTGCTGTTTCTCTCATATTTACGGTAGGATTCTCGTCGGTCATAACCCTGTTGGGTAAAGAACCCTATGGGATATTTGATATCTTCACTCTAAATATGCTCATGGTGTCTGTAGGGGTCTTTGTTTTTATCAAACAACACTGCAGCCGGGAGAGTTCCATTCTTTCAGACAGAAAGGTCAGAGCGATCGGTTTTCTTTCTTCCTGCACTTTCGGAATTTATCTTGTTCATGCCATGATACTGGAGATAATAAAAAACGAATTTGGAATCGACAGCCTGAGCTTTCCTGCTTATATTTCGGTTCCTGTGATAGGATGTTTTGTTTTTTTGATAAGCCTGGGGATCACTGTGATTATAAAAAAGATACCTGTTTTGAACAGATATATGGTATGATAACTGATATGAAGGTAGAGGAGCCGCGATTTATGAATGATTATACACTATCAATAGTGATACCCTGCTATAATGAAGAAAGCAATATAGAAGCTATTGTAAAAAAGGTTCTTGAATCACCTGTAAAAAACAAAGAGATCATAGTGGTCAACGACTGTTCAACAGATGGAACCGCTAAGATCCTTGAGGAAAAGATAAAGCCTCTGGTTGCAAAGATCATTACCCATGAGGTTAATCAGGGGAAGGGTGCTGCATTAAAAACGGGTTTCAGTGCGGCAACGGGGGACATAGTTATTGTTCAGGATGCGGATATGGAATATGATCCGAACGAATATCCTCTGGTAGTAGATCCAATTGCCGATGGAAAATGTGATGTATGCTATGGTTCAAGATTTAAGAAAACAAGAGCAAAGGGATATCTTGCAAATCAGGCTGCAAACAGATTTCTGACCTTCTTTTCAAACATATTTACCGGATTGAAGCTTACGGATATGGAGACCTGCTATAAGGCTTTTAAGCGCGAGGTGATACAATCCATAGATATCACTGAAAAGCGTTTTGGATTTGAACCTGAGATCACAGCGAAGATCTCAGCAAAAGTGAGGAGCGGGGAGATCAGAATGGGAGAGGTTTCAATATCTTATTATCCAAGGACTGTTGAAGAAGGAAAAAAAATAGGTCTGAAGGATGGTATAAGAGCGATCTACTGTATCATTAAATTTGGGAATGGAACCAGATGATAGCGGTATTACTTCTACCTGCAGCTCTTGCTGCTGTAATAGTTGCGAAGAGATCGATAATGAAAGGCGTTATTATTTTTAACGCCTTTTTATTTATAACTACCGAGATCCTTTCCCTTTTTAACATGGTTACACCATTGGCAGCTGTTGCCATTTGGAGTATTTTTACAACAGTATTTATCGCACTATCCTTAAAGGATCATATGAAAATAAAAGCAAAAAAACCGGCTAAACCGGATATACTTTTTATTATTCCGGCTGTTTTGTCACTGATCCTTCTTTTTCCGGCTCTTTATACCGTTCCTTATAATGTGGATTCAATGTGCTACCATCTACCCAGAATCATGTTCTGGGTTCAGAATCGTTCTGTCAGTTATTATGCAACCAATGATATGAGACAGCTGGTAACATCTCCTTTCACTGAATATGTTCAGATGCAGACGATGCTTTTGGGAGGAGAAGACAGGTTTTTTAATATGATCTCATATTTTGCCGGGATCATCAGTATTTACCTGATCAGTTCTCTGGTTTTCAGAATAACCCACTCAAAAGTTTCAGCAGCTTTTTCGGGTCTCCTGTATGTCACTACTCCGGTGATAGAGTCTGAAATGATATCAACACAGGTAGATGTGATGGCAGGTATGTGGGTCATGATATGCATAAGTCTGATTTATGACCTTGGAATGGACAGTGAGCTTAAATGCAACAAGGAAGGAATAAATAAGATCCTGTATCTTGCAGTATCTATGGGTCTGCTTTTTGTTTCAAAAACAAATGCCTGTATACCGGTAGCAGTGATGCTGATCTGGCTTCTTTATAAAAGGATAGCAGCCAAGGACGGATTAAAATCGATAATTGTTTATTTATCAGTCTGTATGTCTGCCCTTGTTTTTGCGCTGCCTTCTTTCATTCGAAATTTTAAACTCTGTGGAGACTTTCTTGCCTCAGATTATATGGGGGATATTGCGGTAGGATCTTTCCTTCCGGCATTTCTTATAGTGAATGCACTGAAGAATGCTGTAATGGCCGGGGTTTTAAGCAACGTTCCCGACAGTCCTGTAAGGTCATTTCAATTGATGATAGTTAAAGCTTCGGGCAAGGTACTCGGAGTTGACATCAACGATCCAAGGATATCTTTTGTGAGTGGAGAAACTGCTTTTCAGGATAATACCGGGCTTTCATATGAACATGACCACGCAGGTGCACAGTTCCTGCTGATATTGTTTATGATTCTCCTGGTCTGTTTTTTGGTCATTTCGATAAAAAACAGATCGGTAGATTCTTTCGTTCTTTTTACCGCTTTGCAGGTTCCTGTTGTATTTATGACGGTGAGGTGGCAGCCCTGGGTTGGAAGATTGCTGATTCCCTCTTTCGTTATAATGATAGTTTTTTGTGGATGTATCATAGGATATATAAGTAGAAGAAATGTCAGGACTTTTAAGGCGTTGATCATTTTGGGTGCTATAGTGAGCTGCTTTATTTATTACAGATCCTACGCCTACAACCTTAAGCCTGCCTTGCTAAACATAAGGGGGGAGTATACCAGAAACCAGTTGTATTATTATAATCATAATTTTGAGGACGGATCATCAGATAAACATGAGGCTATATGTAAAAAAGCGATTGAATACGCACAAAAGGCGAATAATCAGATTGGACTTATGGATGGAACATTTGTTTATCCGGATATACGAATTCTAAGATCTGAGAATATCAGAGTAGAAAACATAAATCCGGAATGGGAGGTGAAGGATTTTTATCCGGATATTATAATGGTAACAGGTTCTGCATTTAAACCGGATATGACTTTGAGCTATAACGGAAATGATTATTGTTTGGAGTACAGCACGGAGGAAGGAAGATATTCTCTTCTTAGAAAAAAATGACATATAACGAATTAAAAAAGAATATTAAAAAGTATAAGGATACGGAATTTAATAACAGGCTGAACATTGCAGTTTTAGGCGATACGGCTACTCAGTTCCTGTCAACTGCAATAGAGGGTATGGGATATGAATTTGATATTAAGTCAGAGGTATATGATGCGGAATATGATTCCATTGACACAGAGATCCTCGATCCATCATCCGGTCTTTATGAAAAAGATAGAAACTTTATAATAATATATATGTCCTCGGAAAAGCTGTATGAGCATTTTCAGGACACTCAGCTTTCAGAACGAAGAAGATTTGCTGATGCAGTTTCTGACAGAATAGAAAATAACTGGAATGTGTTGGCTAAAAACAGCAGGGCAAAGATCATTCAGTTTAACTTTACAAGGATCGATTCCGGGGTTTTCGGGAACTTTGCCCTTAAGGAACCCGGTTCCTTTGAATATCAGCTTTTACTTCTGAACCATAGGCTGTCTGAATTGGCATCAGAGCATAAGGATGTTTTTGTTCTGGATATTGATGCAATTCAGGCACGTTTCGGAATTACAGGTTTCAGCGACAGGAAGTTCTATTTCCAGGCAAGGATGGCAATGGGTTTTGAAGCTCTGGTTGAAACAGTAAAACAGTTGTATGATATAATGCTTGCTCTTAAGGGAAGACTGAGGAAATGTCTGGTTTTGGATCTGGATAATACCCTTTGGGGAGGCGTGATCGGAGATGACGGTCTAAAAGGGATCGAGATTGGCGAGCTTGGGGTAGGAAGAGCTTACACAGATCTGCAGAAGTGGTGCAGGGAGCTTGAAAGAAGGGGAGTTTTGCTGGCAGTCTGTTCAAAAAACGAGGAGGAAACGGCAAAGGAGCCCTTTATCAAACATCCGGATATGATCCTTCATATTGAGGATTTTGCGATCTTTGTGGCAAATTGGGAGGATAAGGCTTCTAACATAAGATATATTCAGAAGACCTTGAACATAGGGATGGACAGTCTCGTTTTTGTGGACGACAATCCCTTTGAAAGAAACCTTGTCAGAGAGCTTATACCTGAGATAACAGTACCCGAACTTCCGGAGGATGCTTCCGAATATCTCTCATATCTGCAGTCACTTCATCTTTTTGAAACCGTGACATATTCCGACGAAGATGTGAAGAGGACTGAGCAATACAGAATTGAGGCAGAAAGAAAAAAGGCCGGAGAGATTTTTTCCAACATAGATGATTATCTTGAAAGTCTTCAGATGACGGCCGAGGCAAAGCCCTTTGATGAATTTCACTTTCCCAGAATAGCGGAGTTGTCGCAGCGTTCTAATCAGTTTAACTTAAGAACTGTACGGTATTCTGAGGAGGACATTAAAAAACTCGCCGATTCAAAAGATCATCTGACTCTGTATTTTACACTGAAGGATAAATTCGGCGAATACGGGCTCATAAGTGTAGTGATAGTTGAGAAAAGGGGTAAGGGAGAAGGCTTTATAGATACCTGGTTTATGAGCTGCCGTGTCCTGAAGCGGGGAATGGAGGAGTTTATAATTAATACAGTGATCAATGAAGCAGAAAAAGAGGGAATTGATCAGCTTATTGGTGAATATATTCCCACAGCAAAAAATAAAATGGTGGCTGACATATATGAAAGAATGGGATTTAAGGATGAGGGAGAAGGAAGATACATGGTTCGTGTCAGTGAATACATTCCCAAACCGGTACACATAAAAAGGGCTTAAATGAATCCCCCGTCAAGACCTATGATCTGACCGGTGAGATATGAAGGGGCTTTGTCAGCAAGATAGAGAGTAAGATCTGCTACCTCGTCTGCCAGACCGAAGCGGCCGGCGGGGACATCATCTGCAAGAGAGGATCGTTCTTCCTGTGTCAGAAAACTGTTCATTTCCGTGTCTATTGTTCCGCAGGCTATGGCATTTACCTGGATATTGCTGGGAGCAAGCTCTTTTGCAAGGGCTTTGGTAAAGGAATTGACACCCCCCTTTGAGGCTGAATAGCCTGTTTCCATTGATGCACCTGAGGTTCCCCACATAGAAGATATGTTTATTATTCTGCCTGAATGTTGTTTAAGCATCATTTTGGAAGCAAAATGACAGGTATTGTAGATTGAGGTCAGATTTATACCGATCAGTTCATCCCAATCTTCCCTGGTCATATCCTGAATGAGACATCTTTTTGAAATGCCGGCATTATTTACAAGTACATCTATACGAGGCATTTCTTTGAATACGGAAGAAATAAAAGAATAATCCGATACATCTCCCTTATAGTGATGTCCGGGTACCTTCTTCATTTTCTCAATGTTATTCCTGCAAATAAGATAAAGTTCATAACCGCTTTCATTAAATTTTTCTGCGATCTGCTTTCCTATGCCGCGGGAGGCACCTGTGATCAGAGCAATTTTTTCAGATTTTTCAGACATAATATCCTGCTTCCGGGTAAACAATTCGATTTATAGTAACTACTTTGTCATTCTGAGTTTGATCGATGCATGGGAAAACAAGAAGCACATGTGTACTCGGAATGGCATTATAAAGGTTATAGCACAAATGAAAAGTTATGTAAATTTGAGCTTTTCAGATGTTAAATGCGCTGTTAACATTTGCGGAAATAACAAAAATGCGATATTTTCGGTATTTTTATAGCCGATTGTATACAATTAGGTTACAGGATAACACACATTCAAAGTTGACAAAAGGGTATCACGGTGTTATATTTGTTTATGGATTTAACAAATTTGTAACAAATCATGCAGGAGAATTATGAAGAAAAGAATAGTTAAGCTTATCAGTGTCGGACTTACAGCAGTTATGATATTTTCAGGCAGTACGGTGTGTATGGGAGCTGAGTTGATGTCTTCAGTTCTTCCGGCCGCCGGGACAGCAAGGATCCTTAATGAAGGAAAATCGGTTACTTCACTAAAGGCGGATCAGATAAAGACAACAAGGGGATTGAGCACAAATACGCAGCAGAGTCAGTCAGAAGCGGCAGATAAGGTCATGGCTTCACTCACATCAAGTGTGGGAGACAGCATGGTGAGCACATCTGCTTCGAATACCCAGACCGGGGGAATGACGGTTGTCAGTGAGACTGCGCTTAAAGATGTAACGACGATTCAGACAGTTGCGGCTCAGGCAAGTCCGGAGCCGGAGATTATGACGGTGGGTGCAGGTTCGACAGCAGGTTCTGTGGATGTTATGAATGCCGCATCAAATACGGATGCCATGGTCAGAACTGTGAACACAGAGTCGGCTGAGGGATCGGATGCTGAGGTACTGAACCTTGTTGATGCGGTTACTTCAAAAAATGTTCCGGAAGAGGAAAACTTTACAAATCTGGTTATTGCTCAGGTTACCGATTATGTGAATGTCAGAGATATTCCTTCCGAAGACGGTGAGGTAGTCGGTAAGCTCTATAATCATTCGGCAGGAGATCTTCTTGAGACTGATGGCGATTGGTACAAGATCAAATCGGGAAATGTTACCGGTTATGTTAAAAGCGAATATGTTGAGACGGGGGCTGAGGCGGAACATCTGGCGAAACTTGTCGGGATGAGGATGGCTGTGGTTACCACCACAACTCTTTATGTCAGGAGCGAGCCCTCAAAAGAAGCCGAGGTCATCGGTATGGTTCCCATGGAGGATGAGCTTCAGGTTTTGGATGAACTTGACGGATGGGTTAAGGTTTCAGTCGAGGAAGGTGACGGTTTTGTTTCTTCCGAATTTGTCAGGGTATATACAGACTTTGTAAGAGCTGAATCAAAGGCTGAAGAAGAGGCCAGACTTGCGAAGGAAGAGGCTGAAAGAGAGGCTGCAAGAAAGGCAGCGGAAGCAGCACAGAAGAAACGTGGAAAGACCCAGAAGGGATCCTCTTCCTCAGGCGGTGGAGCCTCCTACAGTGCACCCGGAAGCAGTACGGGAAGTGCGGTTGCGAATTATGCTCTTCAGTTTGTCGGAAATCCTTATGTATATGGTGGTTCTTCGCTTACAAACGGAACAGACTGCTCAGGATTTGTTATGAGTGTCTACAGGAACTTCGGTGTGTCCCTGCCTCACAGTTCCGGTGCAGACAGATCTGTTGGATACAGCGTTGGAGGAGTTGCAAATGCACAGCCCGGTGACATCATCTGCTACTCAGGTCACGTTGGAATTTACATCGGAAACGGACAGATTGTCCATGCATCGACAGCAAGAACCGGTATAAAGGTTTCAAATGTAAGTTACAGATCGGTTCTGGCAGTAAGGAGAATATTCTGATTAAGATCAGGAGTGGTCATAGGGGGACAGACAAGGGTCTGTCCCCCTTTAATAATTGCAAAAAAAACGGTGCTCTGATATACTAAAACAACAAGCAAAAACGTGTGTCTTTCTGAATAAGTGTAACTGTTTAGAACCCTTTGGTTTCTGAATAGTTACAAAAAAGGATTCATTAATGCGAAGGGAGAAAACAGCATGAAGTTTGTGATTGTAGGAAAGAATATCGATGTTACACCCGGCTTGAAGCAGGCAGTCGAAGAAAAGATCGGTAAGCTTGAGAAATATTTTACCCAGGATACTGAAGTGCATGTGACTTTAAGCGTTGAGAAAGACAGGCATAAGATAGAGGTCACCATTCCTGTTAAAGGCAGCATAATAAGATCTGAGCAGGTCAGCAACGATATGTATGTTTCGATAGATCTTGTTGAGGAGATCATAGAAAGACAACTTAAGAAATACAAAACCAAGATAATCGATAAGGAGCAGGAAGCCGGACAGAGCTTTAAGCAGGAATATATTGAAAGAGACTATCAGGATGATGATGAGATAAAGATCGTGAGGTCGAAGAGATTCGGCATAAAGCCCATGTATCCAGAAGATGCCTGTGTACAGATGGAGCTTTTGGGGCATAACTTCTACGTTTTCAGAAATGCTGAGACGGAAGAGGTTAATGTTGTATACAAGAGAAAGGGGAATACCTACGGGCTGATCGAGCCGGAGGCCTGAGGCTCATAAGAAGATGATCTATGGTAAGGGGAGGCTGTTTTACAGCTTCCCTTTAATAGTTTTTTACAATTAAAAGGGGCATCAACAATTGAAAAAATCAGATAACATCATAATTCTCCTCATATGCTGTATAGCATTTTCTGTCGCATTTATGGTTCTGCGGATCACGGATGATGATGAGCTTGATATATCATATCATTCCATGACGCCTACAGACGAAAAATATATCAACAACGAGCTTGGTATAATAGATGTGCCGGTGGGAGGGATTAAGAATCCGGATGGAAGATATGCTGTTGTAGGAAGTTACTCTTTTCAGAAGGGAAAATATACTTTTCTGGTAACGTATTCCTGTAAAGAAGAAAGTCTTATGAAAATAAAGAGCGGCAACAAGGTTCTTAAGATTGTTAAAATGCCGGGAATGCAGTCAGAGATTTCTGTAGATTTAGATCTTAATAAACCTTCAGATGATCTTTCTTTGGATTTTTGTTACTCCGGAAAAGAATCAATACAGCTTAAGAATATTAAAATCAGGTCGGATAGGTTGTTTTATACAGATTCTGTCGTATCAGGCCTGGTAGTCATACTGATATTTGCCTGTTTACTATTCTTTCGTATAAAAAAAGAAATTCCCGATCCAAGAGTTTTGATCTCTGGAATGGCTGTACTTATTGCATCGCTCCCACTCTTATCCGGTCACTATGTGGGAGGATTTGATCTGGGATTTCATCTTATGAGAATAGAGGGAATAAGGGACGGATTACTTGATGGCCAATTTCCTGTAGTTATATATCCTGCAGCAAAATCCGGTCATGGATATATGGGAGCATTATATCCCTCATTATTTATTTATATTCCTGCGATTCTGAGGTTTGTTCATTTATCGGAGCCGGAAGCCTACAATATCTTCATGATCCTGATAAATATTTTTACTGGATGGAGCATGTTTGTATCTGTAAAGCATATTTCCGATTCTGAAAAAACAGCTTTGTTTTCTGCTGTGATATATCTTCTGATGCCGTTTCGAATTTATAACATTTACACTGGTGCCGAAGTGGGTGCGGTTTTGGGAATGGCGTTCTATCCGCTTGCTGTCTGGGGAATATATGAAATAGCTTCAGGTGATCATAAAAAATGGCCGGTATTGACACTTGCATTTACCGGCCTTATCGGATCCCACGTACTGTCAACTTTGTTTATGACCATTTTTTGCATTGTCGTCTGCATATTTTATGCAAAAGAATTCATGTTTGAAACAAAACGACTTACTTCTTTAATAAAGGCCGCAGTATGTGGAATTGCTATGAACATTTATTTTTTAGTCCCTTTTTTATACTATCAGCAGGGTCTGAGATATAATGATGTTTTACGCGGTAAAGATCCGTATCAGTACATGCTCACACCCGCAGAACTTTTTGGGCTGACACCAAGGGATACGCTTTTTCCATCAGCGGGGGTAGTTACAACGATTTTGATAATGATCTGCCTGATATTTGTTTTTCACGGCAATACATATGACAAAGGCAAAACTTCACCAAAAAGCAACTTTCTATCTTTTATTACTATTGCGGCAATTATGTCACTGATTTGTGTTACCCCCATGTTCCCATGGAACGCGCTGAAAAAAATGGAAAGCATCTGGAATATGATAAAGATCATTCAGCTTCCCTGGAGGCTGATAGGGGTAGCAGGAGTATTACTTGCCATATCCGCTTCAATTATAATCATGCAAAATGAGACTACGGAGCATTACAGGGGCTTGCTGGTGATGCTTATTGTCATCCTTTCTCTTGTGAGTGATCTTGCTCTGATGAGAGACTACATCGGAAAAGCAATAGTTGATGATAAGCTTTGGGGAGGCTTTAATGACGACTTTACCGATGAATACACTCCTGAGAATTACACTTCCGATGAAGAAATGAAAAACGATGTCGTACCGGTTTTTTCAGAAAAAATCAAGATATCGGATTATGTTAAAAACGGTACAAGCATATATTTTAAATATTCAGCGAACGAGGATTCCATAATAAGACTCCCACTGATCTGGTACAGAGGTTATAGTGCGAAAACAGATTTGGGAACAGAACTTCCGATCCGTCAGAGCAGTATCGGTACAATCGAGGTAGAACTGCCGGAAGGAGCAGAAACAGGGGTTTTCCTTAGACATAAAGAAGTGTGGTATTTAAGGATCGCAGAATTGATCTCTCTTATATCAATCTGTCTTTTCTGTACGGGTATCATTTTTTCCCGGAGGAATAGCCGAAGAAAGAAAGAAAGCAATGCAGAATAATATTTTGGAATATCTGGAAAAGTCTGCCGGGGACTATCCATCAAAAAATGCATATTCTTCACCGGACAGAAGTTTAACCTGGTCAGAACTTAAAGAAGAAGCGGAAAGAACGGGAACCGGGATCTTGAATCTTTTGGGAGAGATAAAGACAATATCCCCGGTTGTGATACTCATGGAAAAAAGTCCCGAGTGTATCGCTGCTTTTTTGGGTGTATTGGAAAGCGGTAATTATTATGTTCCGATAGATATTGAGATGCCTGTTCAAAGGATCAGAAAGATTTTTGACAATCTTGATCCACTGTTGGTGATATGTTCTGATGATACTTTTGAAACAGCAAAAGAGGCCTCAAAAGAAGGAATCCCCATAATAAAATACACTGAAATCAGGAATTGTAATTCCGACATGGAAAAACTAAAGAGTATCAGACGGAGACATATAGATACTGATCCGGCCTACGCCATATATACCTCCGGATCTACCGGAGTTCCCAAGGGAGTCATTGTTTCCCACAGATCTCTTATTGATTACGTAGAAAACTTCTGCCTTGCATCAGGATTCTCGAAAGATGATATCGCCGGAAACCAGGTTCCTTTCCATTTTGATGCATCACTAATAGACATTTACTGCACTCTCAAGATGAGTGCTTCAATGTTTATGATTCCAATACAGTATTTTTCTACACCTGTAAAACTTCTGGAACTAATGGATGATATGGGGATCACACTGATACGATGGGTTCCGTCTGCTCTGGGTATGGTGTCTGCTTTTAAGGCACTGAAATTGAAGAGACCCACAGCATTGAGAAAAATAATCTTCGGGGCAGAGGCAATGCCTACGAAATGCTATAACTACTGGAAAAGCTATTATCCCAATGCCACATTTATTCAGATATACGGTCCCACAGAAATCACAGGAGTCTGTACCTGCTATGTGGTGGACAGGGAATTTGAGGATACAGAGACTATTCCGATAGGAACGCATTTAAACAACACCGGAGTTTTTCTCCTGGATGAGGATGACCGACTTATAGATAATGACAGACCGGGGGTTACAGGTGAGATCTGTGTCAGGGGGAGTGGTCTGGCTAACGGTTACATTAACGCTCCTGAACTCACCGAAAGGGCATTTACTCAGAATCCTCTGAATAAGTCATATCCTGAAAGGATCTATCGTACCGGAGATCTGGCTTCATATAATGAGCGAGGTGAGCTGGTTTTTGCATCCAGGAAAGACTTTCAGATCAAACATATGGGACACAGGATCGAACTTGGGGAAATAGAGGCTTCAGCCTGTAGCATGGAAGGGATCAAAAGTGCAGTCTGTCTTTTTGACGGAAATAAAAATAAGATTATACTTGTATATGTTTCCGATACACTTGATGATATAGGTATAATAGGGTATCTTAAAGAGAGACTTCCAAGGTATATGATACCGAATGTCCTGAAAAAGATAGAAACAATGCCTCTGACATCGGGGGGAAAGACTGACAGGTTAAGGCTAAAGGAGATGTATATAAAATAAAGCAGAAGGGAAAAGACTTATGGAAGAACTGATCGAAATATTGAAAAGCATTCATCCTGAAGTAGACTATGAGACAGAAAAGTCCCTGATAGACAGCAGAATATTTGATTCTTTTGATATAGTAACTCTGGTGGGTGAGATCACGGAAAACTTTGAAGTTGAGATCGGTCCTCAGGATCTTGTTCCGGAGAATTTCAATTCTGCTGATGCAATTTACGCTCTTATAACAAGACTGATGGAGGAATAGCTAACAGGATATGTCCTTTATCTCGCTTACTTTTGCCGGTTTTGTTGCGGCTCTTGTTTTGATCTATTATCTGTCTCCGCTCAGATACAGGTATCTTGTGCTCCTTTTTTCAAGCTGGTTATTCTACTTTCTTACCTGTGGAAAATATATGGTTTATATCCTGGTTACCACAGCATCGACATATGTTGCGTCAGTTTTAATGGGAGACCTCAGACAGAAGGCTGAGATGCTTATCAGAAGCGAGGAAGTCAGAACAGACAGAGCCAGAAAAAAAGAGATAAAAGCAGATCTAAAAAACAGGCTTAAAACTGTTATGATCTGCTGCCTGCTGGTAAATTTCGGAATACTTGCAGTTCTAAAATATTCACCGTTCTTCTTTACAAATCTAAACCGTATCGGGGAGATCATTCTCGGCACCACAGATATTCTGAGTTTTGGAAATCTCGTCCTACCTCTTGGAATCTCCTTTTATACCCTTCAGGCAACGGGATATATCATAGACCTCTTTTACATGAAGTATTATCCTGAAAAGAATCCCTTTAAGCTGGCTCTTTTTGTATCATTCTTCCCACAGATAGTTCAGGGACCCATCAGCAGACTTAATGAAGTATCAGAAAGTCTTTTTGCAGGTAATGAATTTAAGACTGAGAATATTCGAGTTGGTCTTTATATGATCCTTTTTGGTGTGGCAAAGAAACTAATTATAGCAGACAGACTTTCCGAATATATTAAGCTCTCCGTGGTCTATTATGAAAAAATAAACGGAGGATATCTGGCACTGACTGTTTTTTTGTATTCTATTCAACTCTATGCCGATTTTTCAGGCGGTATAAATATTGCGACAGGGGTGGCAAGACTGTTCGGGGTCAGACTTGCGGAAAATTTCAACCGACCCTTCTTTTCAAAGTCGGTCGCCGAATATTGGAGAAGGTGGCACATCACTCTGGGAACCTGGTTCCGTGACTATATCTTTTACCCTATATCTATTTCCAAAAGACTTATGAAGCTTGGAAGAAAAATAGAAAAGATCAGTCCTTTTTTCGGTAAAAGAACTTCTCTTTATACTGCTACGGTCGTGGTTTGGACGGCGACGGGCTTTTGGCACGGTCCGGAGTGGAGATATATAGTATGGGGACTCTTAAATGGTATCATTATGTGTGTTTCGGCGGAGCTTGAACCTTTGTATGAGAAAATAAATGCCCGGATAGGATGGAAAGCGGACGGTTTCTGGCATAAATCTTTTTCTGTGATAAGAACTTTCTGCATAATGAGTCTGCTCAGGATATTTGACCTTTCCGTGAGGGGTCTGGCTCAGGCAAAGGGAATATTCATGAGGATATTTACCGACTTTGGAATGATACACTTGGAAAAACTGGAGGAGCTGGGTCTTAAGAGGGAAGAGCTGATGGTTGCAGGTATCGGAATGCTGACTCTGTTGAACATAAGCCTGCTTCAGAGAAAAAAGAGAATTTATGACAGATTGATGAACTGTCATGAGGCTGTCAGGTGGGCAGTATGCTTTGCTGCTGTGACTCTTGTGATCGTATATGGCTATTACGGTCTTGGCTACAGTTCGGGGGATTTTATATATATGCAGTTTTAGGGTTACTGTAAAAAGTTTAGGACACGAGCGTGGGGTACTTCCGCCAGGAGTTAAATGGCTGTGGTAAAACAAATGATATTAACACATTCTCTAAAACTGCTTCATGGATATGGCATGAAAACAGGAAAAAAAATAATTATAAGAGCCATTCTGGCTTGTTTAATCTTAAGCATACTGATTTTTCTGCTGGACAGGATTTTTGTGCCCAAATATATCACGGAAAATCCTGACGGAAATGTTACGGCCGAATTCTATGCCGTCGAAACACCGATAGATGCGGCATATTTTGGGTCTTCAACAGTCTACAATGCGATACCTCCGGATTATCTCTGGAATGAATTCGGAATAGCCTCATACACAAGGGCAAACGCTTCACAGACTCTGTGGCAGAGTTTTTATCTAATGAAGGATACGATCAGATACAATAAGCCGGAACTTATAACACTTGATGTGAGTTTTGTAAAATACGGTGAGGATTTTTATGAAGAGCCCTCAAACCGTAAGACGATAGACGGAATGCGCTTTTCAGTGGATAAGCTACGGTGTGCCAGAGAATCAATGTGGAAGGAAGAAAGCCTGTATTCCTACATTTTTCCTGTTTTAAGGTTCCATTCAAGATGGAAGGAACTTAAAGTGGAAGATCTAAGATACGCCATTAGGAGACCGGCAGTAACTTATGATGGCTTTATAATGGAATTTAATGAGTATGGAGAAAATGATGAATATGCGCCGCCGGTGGATGAGGACAGGGATTTTCCGGAAAAATCTGTATTATATCTTGAAAAAATAATAGCCCTTTGCAATAAAGAGGAAATCCCCCTGCTTCTTATGAAGACTCCGACTTATGTGACAAACTGGTATCCGTCTTACGACAGAAGACTTTCTGAACTGGTCTCGGGAATTGAAGGAGTGGATTATATCAATTTTGATATATATGAAGAAGAGCTTGGAATAGATAGACAAAAGGACTACGTGGACGGAGGAAGCCACCTAAATATAAAAGGAGCCGAAAAGTTTTCAAAAGCCTTCGGAGCATATATAACGGAAATATATGGACTGGAGGATCACAGAAATGATGAGAGATATTCAGGCTATTGGGACAGGCAATATGAGAGATATGAGCATGATAAAAAATCGGGAACAGACATCCTGTGACCCTTTTTCACATTGCATTGATTTTTTGCATGTGCTAAAATATTGCGTGATTGAGCGTTTTTTACCAATAGAAGGAGGTAAGGTATATGGCAAAAAAAGTAGTGCTGGCCGGTGCATGCCGTACGGCGATCGGAACAATGGGGGGAACTCTTTCCACTACTCCCGCTGCAAAACTTGGGGAAATCGTTATAAAAGAGGCATTAAACAGGTCAGGAGTGAAGCCTGAACAGGTGGATCATGTTTACATGGGCTGTGTTATCCAGGCAGGTCTGGGTCAGAATGTTGCCCGTCAGGCATCGATCTATGCCGGACTTCCGATCGAAACACCCGCTGTTACAGTAAACGTTGTGTGCGGTTCGGGTCTTAACTGTGTTAATATGGCTGCTCAGATGATCCAGGCAGGAGATGCGGACATCGTGGTTGCAGGCGGAATGGAAAATATGTCAATGGCTCCTTTTGCACTTCCTCAGGGGCGTTACGGCTACAGGATGACATGGCCCAGCCAGAGTCAGGGAGCATTGGTTGACACTATGGTAAAAGATGCGCTCTGGGATGCATTCAATGATTATCATATGATACAGACTGCAGACAATGTTGCAAAGCAGTGGAAGCTCACGAGAGAAGAGCTTGATATATTTGCATTAAAGAGCCAGGAAAAGGCTGTACATGCCCAGGAAGAAGGCTGGTTTGACAAGGAGATCGTTCCCGTAGAGGTTAAGCAGAAGAAGGAAGTGATCTCTTTTGCAAAGGATGAGGGACCCCGTGCGGGATCCACTCTTGAGAAGCTTGCCAAGCTTAAAGCCCTGTATCCGGATGGAGTTACAACAGCCGGAAATGCTTCAGGAATCAATGATGGAGCTGCCGCTGTTGTTGTTATGAGCGAGGATAAGGCAAAGGAACTCGGAATCAAGGTTCAGGCGGAATTTGTTGCAGGAGCCCTTGCAGGAGTTGATCCTTCAATAATGGGTGTAGGACCGGTTGCCGCGTCAAAGAAGGCTATGGCAAAAGCCGGGATGAAGATAGAAGATTTTGATATCTATGAGGCAAACGAGGCTTTTGCGGCACAGTCGGTTGCTGTAGGAAAGGATCTCGGATTTGATCTTGACAAGCTGAACGTCTGTGGCGGAGCTATAGCACTTGGACACCCCGTTGGAGCATCCGGAGCCCGTATTCTTGTTACTCTCCTTCACAATATGGAGCGGACCGGGGCAAAGACCGGACTTGCTACACTTTGTATCGGCGGCGGAATGGGCTGCGCAACGATCGTTAAAGCAGTTTAAGAAAGGCGGTTGATATGGGATTTGTAGAATATGAAGTAAAGGACAGATATGCAGTCATTACGATCAACAGACCTGAAGCATTAAATGCACTTAATTCTCAGGTTCTGGATGATCTGAATGCTGTGATAGACGGTATAGATGTGAACAATGTCAGGGCAGTTGTTCTGACAGGTGCCGGAGAAAAGTCTTTTGTTGCAGGTGCGGATATCGGAGAGATGAGCACTCTCACAAAGGCTGAAGGTGAGGCTTTCGGAAAGAAGGGAAATGATGTTTTCAGAAAGATCGAGACATCTCCCGTTCCTTTTATAGCTGCGGTTAACGGCTTTGCTCTTGGTGGTGGCAATGAGCTGGCAATGAGCTGTGATATTAGGATATGTGCTGATTCCGCTCTCTTCGGACAGCCGGAGGTGGGGCTTGGGATCACACCGGGATTCGGTGGAACGCAGAGGCTTGCAAGACTTGTAAGTCCCGGCATGGCAAAGCAGCTTATTTTTACTGCAAGAAACATAAAGGCAGATGAAGCACTGAGGATAGGACTTGTGAATGCGGTATATCCTCTCGCGGATCTTATGGCTGAAGCTGAAAAACTGGCAGCAACCATAGCAAAAAATGCGCCTATCGCAGTGAGAAACTGCAAGAAAGCAGTAAATGACGGTCTTCAGACAGACATTGACAAGGCTCTCGTTATCGAAGAGAAGCTTTTCGGTGACTGCTTTGAATCATGGGATCAGAAGGAAGGAATGGCAAATTTCCTTCGCAAAAAAGATGATCCTGCAAAGGTTAAGATCGTAGATTTCAAGAACGAATAAACTGTAGATCATATAAGGAGGATAAAACATGAAGGTAGCGGTTATTGGCGCCGGAACAATGGGCCAGGGCATAGCTAAAGCATTTGCCCAGTGTGATGATTTTGACAAAGTATATCTCTGCGATATCAAAACAGAATTTGCTGAAGGCGGTCTTGCAAAGATCAAAAAGGGCTATGAAAAGCTTGTCAGCAAGGGAAAGATGGAGCAGAGTGCAGTAGATTCATATCTTGCAAAATTTGAAACAGGTCTGAATTCAATAGCAACCGATCCTGATCTTGTTGTAGAGGCTGCACTTGAGGTTATGAAGATCAAGCAGGAGTGCTTTAAGGATCTTATGGAGAATGTGGTTAAGAATGACAGCTGCATTTTCGCATCGAACACTTCATCTCTTTCCATTACCGAGATCGGAGCAGGACTTCCGAAACCCATAGTCGGAATGCATTTCTTTAATCCTGCTGACAGGATGAAGCTCATCGAGGTTATCGCAGGGGCAAATACACCTGCAGATATGGTTGAGAAGGTTAAGGACATTTCTGTTAAACTCGGTAAGACTCCTGTTCAGGTCAACGAGGCTCCCGGCTTTGTTGTAAACAGGATCCTTATTCCGCTTATCAACGAGGGCATTTTTGTTTACTCGGAAGGTGTTTCAGATATAGAGGGCATCGATAATGCCATGAAGCTTGGTGCAAATCATCCCATGGGACCCTTAGAACTGGGTGACTACGTTGGTCTTGATATTGTACTTGCCATCATGGAGACCCTTTACAATGAGACCGGAGACAGCAAGTATCGTCCCGCGCCCCTTTTGAAGAAGATGGTCAGGGCAAAGAAGCTTGGCGTTAAGACCGGCATAGGATTTTATGACTATTCCGATGGAAAGGTTCCGACGGATAAGAAATAAACTCAGGGAGTATCTAATATTGTCAGTTATAGTAAATTAATATATAAAACGGAGGAAGGTAAGACATGGACTTTCAGTTAAGCAAGGAACATGCAATGGCAAGATCCCTGTTCAAGGATTTTGCTGAAAAAGAAGTAAAACCCCGTGCAATCGAGGTTGATGAAACAGAGGAATTCCCCAGGGATACTGTTGAAAAAATGGCTAAATACGGTTTTCTTGGGATCCCGGTTCCCAAGGAATATGGCGGACAGGGCTGTGATCCTCTTACTTATGCGATGTGTGTAGAGGAACTGTCGAAGGTTTGCGGAACTACAGGCGTTATAGTTTCCGCACACACATCTCTCTGCTGTGATCCCATCATGACATTCGGAACAGAAGAGCAGAAGCAGAAATGGCTGGTGCCCCTTGCAAAGGGCGAGAAGCTCGGAGCTTTCGGACTTACAGAGCCCGGAGCCGGAACAGATGCCCAGGGAATGCAGACAAAGGCAGTTCTTGACGGGGATGAGTGGGTGTTAAACGGTTCAAAGTGCTTCATAACAAACGGCAAGGAAGCAGATGTATATGTTATTTTTGCTGTCAGCGGCAAGGTTGAAAAGCGCGGCAAGATGATGAAGGAAATTTCTGCGTATGTTGTTGAGAAGGGCACTCCCGGATTTACCTTTGGTACAAAGGAAAATAAGATGGGTATCCGCGGCTCATCCACATATGAGCTTATATTCCAGGATTGCAGGATCCCCAAGGATAACCTTCTCGGACAGCAGGGCAAGGGCTTTAACATAGCCATGCATACACTTGACGGTGGACGTATCGGAATCGCTGCTCAGGCGCTGGGGATTGCTGAGGGCGCATTGGAACGCACAATTGACTATGTCAAGGAAAGAAAGCAGTTCGGAAGGGCTATAGGTCAGTTCCAGAACACACAGTTCCAGCTTGCAGATATGGCTACCAAATGTAAGGCAGCTCAGCTCCTTGTTTATCAGGCAGCTATGAAAAAGGCTGAATATCAGAAGGATCCCAAGGTTTCTTATTCCGTTGAGGCTGCAATGGCTAAGCTTTGTGCTGCTGAGGTTGCCATGGAGGTTACCACAAAGGCAGTCCAGTATCACGGCGGATACGGATATATCCGTGAATATGAAGTTGAGCGTATGATGAGAGATGCCAAGATCACCGAGATCTATGAGGGAACATCGGAAGTTCAGAGAATGGTAATTTCGGCAAATCTGCTTAAGTAATAAAGAGAACTTGAGATTATTTTAATTATAAGGAGCGAAAATAATGAAAATAGTAGTGTGCGTAAAACAGGTTCCCGATACAAAGGGAGGCGTTAAGTTTAAGCCCGACGGAACGCTGGACAGGGCTGCAATGCTTACCATCATGAACCCTGATGACAAGGCAGGACTTGAGGCGGCCATAAAGATAAAGAATGAAAATCCCGGAACAGAGATCACTGTTGTAACCATGGGTCTTCCCAAGGCAGATGATGTCCTCAGGGAGGCGCTTGCGATGGGTGCAGACAAGGCTGTCCTCGTTACTGACAGGGTATTGGGAGGAGCAGATACATGGGCAACAAGCCAGACTCTGGCAGGTGCCATCAGAAATCTTGAGTACGATCTGGTCATCACCGGCCGTCAGGCTATCGACGGAGATACCGCTCAGGTCGGACCCCAGATCTCAGAGCGTCTTGACCTTCCCGTCATCTCTTATGCAGAGGATATAAAGATCGATGGGGACTATGTCATAGTTAAGAGACAGTTCGAAGACAGATATCATATGTTAAAGGTGAAGATGCCCTGCCTTATCACTGCTCTTGCAGAACTTGGTGAGGACATGTATATGACGCCCGGCGGGATCTTTGATGCATATCAGACAGAGGTTACTGTCTGGGGAAGAAAAGATCTGAAGGATGTTGATGATTCAAACCTGGGTCTTAACGGTTCTCCCACGAAGATCGCTAAGGCATCCGACAGGGTTGCAAAGGGTGCGGGAGAAAAGGTGATTCCCGATTCACCCAAGGAAGCAGTTGACTATATTGTTGGAAAACTTGCTGAGAAGCACGTCATCTAATATACGGAGGTAAATCAAAAATGAGTTTAAAAGTTGAGGAATGTAAAGGCGTATTTATCTTTGCTCAGCAGGTTGATAACAAGATAAATAACATTGCATATGAGCTGCTCGGAAAGGCTAAGGATCTGGCTGCAGACCTTGGTCAGGAGGTTACGGCAGTTCTTATCGGATCGGATGTTAAGGGGCTGGCTGACAGTCTTGCATGGTATGGTGCAGACAGGGTTATAGTTGTTGACGATCCTGAACTCAAGGAATACAGGACAGAGCCTTATGCTCACGCACTGGCTTCGGTTATCGAGCAGTATAAGCCCGAGATCATGCTAATTGGAGCTACGGCTATCGGAAGAGACCTGGGACCCAGAGTTGCAGCCAGGATCCACACAGGTCTTACGGCAGACTGTACACAGCTTGATATCGGAGACTTCCCTCTTCAGCCTGCACCCGGACAGGAGCAGAAGAAGAATCAGCTTCTCATGACCCGTCCCGCATTCGGAGGAAATACGATCGCAACCATCGCATGTCCTGATTTCAGACCTCAGATGGCTACAGTTCGTCCCGGTGTTATGCAGAAAAAAGAAGCTGATAAAAACGCTAAAGCCAATATTGAGGAGTGCAAGCTTGACTTTACTCCCAACAATAAATATGCAGAGATCCTCGAGGTGGTTAAGAGTGTTTCAAATGTTGCGGATATTGCAGCAGCAAAGATCCTTGTTTCCGGCGGTCGTGGAGTTGGGTCACCTGAGAACTTCAAGATCCTTGAGGATCTGGCAGAGGCTATCGGCGGAACGGTGAGCTGCTCCAGAGCAGTTGTTGATTCAGGCTGGAAACCCAAGGAGATGCAGGTGGGTCAGACAGGAAAGACTGTCAGACCTCACGTATATTTTGCCATTGGTATTTCAGGAGCCATTCAGCACGTTGCAGGTATGGAGGAATCAGACATCATCATTGCTATCAACAAGGATGAGAGCGCACCGATCTTCGATGTTGCAGACTATGGCGTGGTAGGTGACTTAAACCAGATCGTGCCTGAGCTTACAAAACAGATTAAAGAGGCAATGGCTGCAAAAGCGTAAATTACGTTTAACAAGGCCCGACGATAAGTGTATTATCGTCGGGCTTTTCTTTGTTATGAGACAAGTAAGTACATCAAAAAAGAATCTTATAATCATATATCTGATTTTTGCATTAATTTTCGGGGTCTTATATATGATATTTTTGCCTTTCCCGGCATCTCCGGATGAAAACAGGCATTTTCTGAAAATCTATTCGATCACGGAAGGGTATATTCTGCCCTCTGATGATACCGTTCTTCCGGACGGTCTGGACATTCCAGATCAGTTTGACTTAAAATACCGGGAACTTAAAGCTCATTATGGAGAGAATGCAGACTATGAAAACAAAAGGCCATATGATCTATCCAGGACGGCCTTTTACTTTCCTCTTGTATACAGTCCGCAGATCACAGGCTTTATAACAGCAAAGACCTTTACTCATGAAATTTACAGGATAGCGCTGGCAGGACGTATCATGGGCTATCTTTTCAACATATGCATGGTTTGCGCAGCGATCAGCATAATACCTTTTGGAGAACTGATCATTTTTCTGTCGGTGTTGAACCCCATATATATGCAGCAGGCGGTGTCCCTTTCAGGAGACAGCGTGGTAAACACTCTGGCTGTCTTCATCACTGCATATATTCTTGCCTTAAGGAATAAGAAGGTAAAAAGAATGTGGCCTGTGTTTGTGATATTTCCAATTCTTGCGGTATGCAAGATGTTTTACCTCCCTATGGTGTTTCTGATCCTGCTGATTCCGAAGGATTATTATAAGAGTGCAAAAAAGGCAGTCACAGTCCGAACAGCGGTTATATCGGTATCGATTGCTCTGAGTGCAGCATGGGCTTACATCGTTTCGCGGACGACCCTATATATTGTAGACGATAAGTCAGGATCAAATTTTGAATATATAATAAACAAGCCTCTGAATTATCTTAATATCATCGGAAAGAGCATTCTGAGTGATGGGAGAACCTGGGTAAGGCAGGCTTTTGGTGGAAATCTGGGATGGATCGCCGTGAATCTTTTTATGCCCTTTATTTTGGTATATCTGCTTCTTTTTATCTATTCAGCTCTTGCTGAAAAAGGAGATATGAAACTATCTGACAGGATATGTATCTTAGCGGTCGATCTTGTGATCTTTTTTATAGTTCTGACCACGGAATATGTTCAATGGACAGCTTACAGAGCAGATGTCATAGACGGGGTGCAGGGAAGGTATTTCCTCCCCCTGATCCCGGTTACATTTCTTGGACTTGCGGGTAAAAACCCAAAGCTTCCGAAAAAGTATCTGAACCGGATAGTATATATATACATGGGAACATATAATATTGTGGCACTTTTAACAGTCTATTGGGCATTTTCATAGGAAAACAGGTGTATTGATATAAAGGCAAAAAAAGAATAGGAAGTTTCAAATCGGAGCAAAAGATATGGCTGTAAAAACAAACAAATTGATTATACTGTTTTTGACAATTCCATTATTTTTAATAATACTATCCGGGTGTAAAAAAGAAGCCCTGTTTATTGACGAAAATCTTTCATATGAACTTGCAAACAATAATAATAATGGGTTCTTTTACTGTGTGTTTGATGACGGAAAGGAATATAACGGTGATGAGGTTTTTTTGAATTCGGTTTTGGCTGGCAGGAACAAAAGGTTTGATTATAAAAATGTTTGGAAAAATCAGTCAAATGATGTACATCCACCCTTATACTATGCCTTATTACATTCAGTATGTTCTATCATGCCCGACACTTTCAGCAAATGGCAGGGGATAGGTATCAATCTGATATTTGCTGCTGTAACCCTGCTTTTTCTTTATAAAATGACAAATAAAATAATATTGTCGGAAGTCGGCTCCATCCTGATAGTATTGGGATATGGGATTACTGAAAGTTTTATTGATGCGGGAATATTTATCAGGATGTATATGATGCTAAATGCAGTCGTAGCTATCACTTCTTATCTTTATTATAAATTGCTATACGAAAAAAATGAAAATATCAAATTTTATCTGGTTTTGACTGTTGTAGTTACAGCAGGGGTTCTTACTCAGTATTTTTTTCTGATATATCTGTTCTTCCTGACAGTTATTTCCATATGGATTCTTTTGACTAAAAAAAGGTATATGGCAATAATAAGATTAGGATTCTCTCTGGCAATTTCGGCAATTGCTTCATATATGGTTTTTCCGGCCATGATATATCACATTTTCAAAGGATACAGGGGAAAAGAAAGCTTTAATAATTTGGTTTCAAACAGTTCTTTTACCCGGAATATTAAAATGTATATGCATTATGTACTTAAAGGAATAACGGGATATCCTGTGATTCTGACAGCAATAACAATAGTAGTATTATTAATGATCCTTGTATTTGGAAAAAAAGGAGGAGATTTTTGTAAATCAGGATGGATCAGGAGTTTGCCGTTTCTGCTATCATCATTCTGCTTTATTATTGTTGTAGCTAAAATATCGCCTCAGTTTGCGGAAAGATATATTTGGTGTGTGGCACCGCTGGTTTTTTCATGTATGATGACCCTATTTTATTCTTTGCTGATTTTTAACGGGAATAGAAAGACGAAGATGGTCATATTGGCTGCCACAGTGCTGATATGTGGTGGATCAACACTTTTCAGCGGTTTGATGTATGATTTTGATGAATGTCATCAATCTATTGAAAATGTATCAAAGCATTCAGATAACCCGTGCATATACATTTATTTACCTGAAATATATTATATGACAGTCGATAATTATCCGGAATTAAAGGATTACGATAATCTGGTCTACTATGCTTCAGATAATCTGAACTATAATAGCATGACCAAAAATTACAATAAGCAACAGGTTGTACTTATTTCTACTCCGGTGGAAAATCGTGACGAGATCATAAATAAGATAAGGGACGAGGGCGGTTATAAAAAAGTTGAATTGTTAACTGTTGACGGCCATGACTTAGGGGTGGAAAGCTATCTGTTGAGTAAAAATGAGGAATAGAGTATGACAGAGATAATTATATTATTCATAATTTCGAGTGGAAGTATGTTAGGAGCAGTAAGGTTTAACAGGAAATATGAAGAAATACTTCCAATTACGTGTATGGGAATAACCGGAATACTGTTTTTGTTCGGAATCTGTGGATTATTAGGTTATGGAGAGGTCGTTGTTGTCTTCGCATCACTCGCTCTTTGGATCTATTCTTTTTACTGGATGATAAAAAATAAAAATAGCAAAGAAGCAAGACAGAACCTGGTTACTCCAGCGGCTTTCATTTTTGCAGTATTGTTTTTCGTTCTTGCATTCTTAAATAAAGGAAAGCTTTCTGCAGAATATGATGAATTTACTCATTGGATGGATTGTGTAAAAGAAATGACACATTTGAATGATTTTGTGACGAACCCCTCTTCGGAGTCGTCGTTTGCTTCATATCCACCTTCTATGGCACTGTTTCAATATTTCTACCAAAAAATATATTCATGGTTGACACCTGGTGTTGTATTCAGTGAGTGGAGATGCTATCAGGCCTTTCAGATTTTTTCCCTGTCCCTTTTCTTCCCTTTTTTTTCACATCTTACTTATAGAAAACCATATACGGTATGTGTATATACATTTACCGTGATAGTGATGCCACTTTTTTATTATGCCTGTTATTCAAACATATTGATAGACCCATTTTTGGGAATGCTCACAGGAGCGGGACTTACCGGGATTTTTCTTGAAAAGAAAAAAGATATTTTATTCAGACTATATATGATACTTCTGGTATCAACACTTTCGCTTGCAAAAGATGCCGGGCAGTTTTTTGCATTTTTTTTAGGAATCTTTTTTGCTATGGATTATCTGTCGGAAAAAATAAAGAAAGTAAAATTATCATTAAAGGATGTGGGATGGTCTATATCGTTATTCCTGAGTCTGGCAGTATCCAGACTGTTATGGAAGATCGAACTGATGACATCAAAGGCATTTGTTAATTTTGGAGGAAAGGTAGACCTTCTGAAGTTTGGAAAATTGATTCTTACGGGCGGAGATGGTTATGAGAAAGTTACAGTGAGTAGTTTTATAGATGCTTTTTTTGAAAAAAGGATCGGGATAAGTGCTCTAGATATCCAGGTCAATTATTTTGTACTGTTCTTTCTCAATGCTTTTCTTTTGTATGCGGCATATAAGCTTCTTGCGGTATTTGAACCGGAAAGAAAAAGGCTGAGAGTATTCATGATATTCGGAGTACTGTTTCAGACAATATTTTATGTATATAGTCTCGGAGCAACTTATATCTCAAACTTCAGTGAAGCAGAAGCTATGGCACTTGCCGGGTATAACAGATATATGAACATCGGTTTCCTTCCGGTATGGATAATGGTTCTTATGATTTTTTTGCACTGTATTTCTAATTATGTACAGGATAATAAATTAGCTTTGTCAGCAATCGTTTTGATCCTTATTCTGGTTTCTCCTATGGAAAGTGTAACGCATTTCATGATGAAAAAAAGCGTCAGGTATTCCATAGCTTTTAGACAGCCATATGAAGAGATTAGTGAAAAGATAGAAAAAACCTGTGAAGATGGAGCAGAAATAGCCTTCCTTTACCAACCTCCCGCAAATGATGAGAGCTTTTGGGTGGTAAGATTTAATTTGCGACCGAACAGACAGGTCAAATATGGGTATTTCCTGGATAAAAACGAAGATGGATCTCTCAAGAATTCCCCTGAAAATATGATCAAAGGTTTGAAGGAAAATTATGATTATGTTGTTACATATATGATAGATGACGATTTTGCCAGTGATTATGGGAGCTTATTTGAGGATGTTAATGATATTGAGAACAATTCAGTATATAAAATAGATAAAGATAGCGGACTGTTGAAGAAATTGTCACAGTGATATAAAGAGATAGAAAAGAATCCTCAAGATAAAAAGAAGTATAAATTATGCAAAAATACTACAGAAATCAGTTATGGCAGAATATTTTTTTTCATTCCCAAAAAAGAGAGTTACATGGCTCCCGTCGGTCAGCTATTATTATAGTTCTATCGGGTGTTTTGTATACATGAAGAAGCGCAACATAAAATTATCATTGGATTAAACCTATGACCGATATGGTAGATTTTAGAGGACATTATAAGTTTATTGCGGATCCAGATATCGATATGCTGTGCTAAGTCGAAAAAGAGTATACCTTGACCCTGTAAATCATAGATGATATATTTAAGTTTACGGTTTTTGATATTGTTTTAGAAAAATACACATATATTTAAGGAGAGGTAAAGATGAGTAAAAATTTTGATGCGATCTTAAAAAAAGTAAATGAATTTCCCACCAAGAAGCTTTCGGTGGCAGCGGCAAATGATGACGCAGTTATCGAAGCTGTTGCGATGGCACATGAAAGAAAGATCGCAGATTCCATTCTTGTGGGCGATGAGGCTGAGATCAAAAAGATCTGTTCAGATATGAAGATCGATCCTTCAATTTTTGAGATCATAAACATTCCGGATCCCATAGAGGCAGCACACGAGGCTGTTAAGCTGGTTCACGACGGCAAGGCGGATATGTACATGAAGGGACTCATTTCAACAAAGGACTTCTTAAAGAGCATCCTGGACAAGGAAGTGGGACTACGCACAGACAAGCTTCTTTCCCATGTATGTGTATTTGAGATAAAGGGAGTTGAAAAGCTGCTTTTCTTAACGGATGTTGCCTTCCTTCCCTATCCGACTCTTGAGGAGAAGGTAAAGATAATCGAAAACACCGTTGAGGTCTGCAACGCCTGTGGAATAGACATGCCCAAGGTGGCTCCGGTGGCAGCGGTTGAGGTTGTCAATCCTAAGATGCCTGCTACGGTTGAAGCAGCAGAACTTACGAAGATGAACGACGAGGGAACCATTAAAAACTGTATAGTTGACGGTCCTCTTTCCGTGGATCTTGCCATCTATCCCGAAGCAGCAAGGCACAAGCATGCAGAGGACAGGAAGATCGTGGGAGATGCGGATATCATCCTTTTCCCTGACATCCACGCCGGAAACATTGCATATAAATTCATAGTTCACACCACGGAATTTAAGAACGGCTGCATACTTACCGGAACAAAGGCACCGGCCATTCTTACCTCAAGGTCTGATTCTGCAGAAACAAAGGTAAATTCAATAGCTCTGGCCGCTGTTGTTGCTGCACATATGAACAAGTAACAGGAGTATTTCATAGAGGAGGATAATCTAATGGCAATAAAGTCACTTATCATCAACCCGGGTTCAACTTCCACAAAGATCGCGGTTTTTGAAGACGAGAATATGCTTTTTGATAAGACACTCCGTCATTCAACGGAGGAGATCTCAAAGTACGACACGATCTTTGATCAAAAGGATTTCAGAAAGGGAATAATCCTTGATTTCTTAAAGGAACAGAATTTTGATATCAAAACTCTCGACATGGTTGTCGGAAGAGGCGGACTTGTTAAACCCATACCCGGAGGAACTTACAGAGTGTCTGATGAACTGGTGGCAGACCTTAAGATCGGACCTCAGGGGCAGCATGCTTCAAACCTCGGAGGAGTATTGGCCCGCGAGATAGCCGATGAGATCGGAAAGCCTTCCTTTATAGTAGATCCGGTTGCTGTTGATGAGCTTCAGCCGGTTGCAAGGCTGTCGGGTATCCCCGAAATAAAGAGAAACAGTATCTTCCATCCTCTTAATCAGAAGGCTATGGCTAGAAGATATGCAAAGGAAAACGGAAAGAAATACGAAGACATCAATGTAATCGTTGTTCATATGGGTGGCGGAGTTTCTGTTGGAGCTCATAAGAACGGCAAGGTGATAGATGTCAGCAATGCCCTTGAAGGGGACGGAGCCTTTTCACCGGAAAGAGCCGGAGGACTTCCTGTGGGACCCCTTGTAAGAATGTGCTTTTCAGGCAAATATACTGAAAAGGAAGTGTATAAAAAGCTTGTGGGCGGTGGCGGAATGACTGCATATCTTGGCACCAACGATATGCAGGAATGTCTTAAGAAGGCTGAAACAGATGAGGAAGCAGCACTGATCATCGAAGCTTTCAAGTATCAGATAGCAAAAGATATCGGAGCCAGGGCAGCAGCGCTTGAAGGAAAGGTTGATGCTATAATCTTTACAGGCGGAATAGCCTACAATAAGTCCATTACTGACGGTATCGGAAAGTACGTCAGCTGGATAGCTCCCGTTGTTGTATACCCGGGAGAAGATGAGCTTCTGGCTCTTGCTCAGGGCGGTTTAAGAGTTTTGAACGGAGAAGAGGAAGCTAAGGAGTATTGATGTATGAACATCATTGAGAAGATCTTTGGCACTCACAGTGAAAGAGAATTAAAAAGAATAGAGCCAATCGTAGATAAGATCGAATCCATGCGGGATGCCATGATGGCATTAAGCGATGAGGAGCTTAAGGACAGGACCAGACAGTTTAAGGAAAGACTGTCTGCGGGGGAGACTCTTGACGATATTCTTCCCGATGCCTTTGCCACTGTCAGGGAGGCTGCCAGAAGGACACTTAAAATGGAGCACTTCAGGGTTCAGCTCATCGGAGGGATCATCCTTCATCAGGGCAGGATCGCCGAGATGAGAACAGGTGAAGGAAAGACACTTGTTTCAACGCTTCCGGCCTACCTTAATGCCCTTGAAGGCAGGGGTGTAGAGGTCGTAACGGTTAACGACTACCTTGCAAAGAGAGATGCCGAGTGGATGGGTCAGGTACATGAATTCCTGGGACTGACAGTGGGATGCGTCTTAAACGGAATGACCAGTGAAGAGAGACAGAAGGCATATGCCTGCGACATAACCTATGTTACGAACAACGAGCTTGGTTTTGACTACCTTCGTGACAACATGGTCATATATAAGGCACAGCTTGTTTTAAGGGAACTTCACTATTGCATTATCGACGAGGTGGACTCAGTACTCATAGATGAGGCAAGGACTCCTCTCATCATTTCCGGACAGTCGGGAAAGTCCACTTCGATCTATCAGGCCTGCGATATGCTGGCACGACAGCTGCAAAGAGGCGAGGCTTCCAGTGATGAGCTTTCCAAGATGGATGCCATCATGGGTGTCGAAATAGAGGAGACCGGAGACTTCATAGTCAATGAAAAGGATCACCTTGTAAATCTTACCGAACAGGGTGTTAAGAAAGTTGAACAGTTCTTCCACATAGATAACTTTGCAGATCCCGAAAATCTTGAGATCCAGCATTGTATCATCCTGGCACTGAGGGCTCATAACCTTATGGCCAGAGATAAGGACTATGTTGTAAAGGACGATCAGGTTCTCATAGTTGATGAGTTTACCGGACGTATCATGCCCGGAAGGCGCTATTCAGACGGACTTCACCAGGCGATAGAGGCCAAAGAGCATGTGAAGGTCAAGAGGGAAAGCAAGACGCTGGCAACCATAACCTTTCAGAATTTCTTTAATAAATTTGATAAAAAATGCGGAATGACAGGTACGGCTCTTACGGAGGAAAAAGAATTCCGTGAGATCTACGGAATGGATGTCATAACCATCCCCACAAATAAGCCTATAGCCCGTGTGGACATGCAGGATGCCGTATTTAAGACCAAAAAAGAAAAGTTTAATGCTATCGTAGAAGAGATCGACAGGATCCATAAGACCGGACAGCCGATCCTTGTGGGTACGATAACCATTGAGACATCGGAGATGCTTTCGGGGATGCTTAAAAAACATGGCATCGCGCACAATGTCTTAAATGCCAAGTTCCATGAGCAGGAGGCTGAGATCATAGCCGAGGCCGGCGTTCACGGCGCTGTTACCATAGCCACCAACATGGCAGGTCGTGGTACGGATATTAAGCTGGATGATGAATCCAAGGAAGCCGGCGGACTCATGATAATCGGTACGGAAAGACACGAAGCCAGACGAATAGATAATCAGCTCAGAGGCCGTTCCGGAAGGCAGGGGGATCCGGGTTGTTCAAGGTTCTATATCTCTCTTGAGGATGATCTGATGAGACTCTTTGGCTCAGAGAGGATGATAAGGGCCTTTGAGGCTCTGAATGTACCGGATGGAGAGCAGATCGAGCATAAGATGCTCACAAGTGCCATTGAGCGTGCTCAGAAGAAAATAGAGGATAACAACTTCGGGATCAGAAAGAACCTTCTTGAATATGACAGGGTGAATAACGAGCAGAGAGAGAAGATCTACGAGGAACGACGGAAGGTTCTGGATGGCGAGAGCATGAGGGATGCCGTCTACAAGATGATCACCGATATCACGGATGAGGCTGTTGACACCTGTATCGGAGAAGATCCGAATGCGGAAAACTGGGATCTTGTAGAGCTTAATGAACTGCTTCTTCCCATAATACCAATGGCTCCCATAAAGACTCCTGATGTCAGAAATTTAAGTAAGAATGAATTAAAACACAGGCTGAAGGAGAGCGCTGTTAAACTTTATGAGAGTAAGGAAGCGGAATTTCCCGAGGCAGAGCAGCTTAGGGAGATAGAGCGCGTTATTCTCCTTAAGGTCATAGACAGAAAATGGATGGATCATATCGATGACATGGATCAGCTCCGTCAGGGGATAGGTCTCCAGTCCTATGGTCAGAGAGACCCTGTTGTTGAATATAAGCTCACCGGCTTTGACATGTTCAACAGTATGATAGATTCGATCCAGGAAGATACAGTGAGACTTCTTTTCCATGTTAAGGTTGAGGAAAAGGTAGAAAGAGAGCAGGTTGCAAAAGTTACGGGAACAAACAAGGATGACAGTGTTGCAAAAGCTCCCAAAAAGAGAGAAACAAAAAAGGTTTATCCCAATGATCCCTGCCCCTGCGGAAGTGGGAAGAAGTTTAAGAACTGCCACGGCAGAGGGGTAGTCTGACAGGTAATATATATGGTCGAATTAGATAATCTGAAAATCGAGATAAAGCAGTTTGAAGAGCCCTTAAGCGAGCTTAAGGCTTCCCTGAATCTGGAGAGCAAGAGTAACCGCATCGAGGAGCTTTCAAGACTTATGGAGGAGCCTGATTTTTGGAACAATCCCGAAAAGTCGCAAAAACAGTCACAGGAGCTTGGAAATCTTAAGGATGATGTTAACACCTTCACAGGTCTTGAGAGCAAATATAATGATATGCTTGATCTCATTGACATTGCCAATGAAGAAAATGATGAGTCAATGATCTCTGAGATCAGGGATGATTTTGCCGCATTTAAGGAAAGTTTTGAAACCATCCGGATCAAGACACTGCTTTCAGATGAATATGACAGAAACAATGCCATTTTAAGCCTTAATGCCGGTGCCGGAGGAACGGAATCCTGCGACTGGTGTTCCATGCTTTATCGTATGTACTCAAAATGGGCTGATAAGCACGGATTTACCATTGAAGAGCTGGACAGCGTGGAGGGAGATGAGGCGGGACTTAAATCCGTTGATTTCCAGATCAACGGTGAAAACGCCTATGGCTATATGAAATCCGAAAAGGGTGTACACCGCCTGGTGCGCATATCTCCATTTAATGCACAGGGTAAGAGGCAGACCTCCTTTGTGTCCTTGGATGTTATGCCTGACATTGAGGAAGACATCGATATAGACATAAAGCCTGAAGACATAAGGATAGATACCTACCGCTCGTCTGGGGCAGGCGGTCAGCATATTAACAAGACATCATCTGCCATAAGGATCACGCACTTCCCTACCGGGATAGTGGTCACCTGTCAGAATGAGCGTTCGCAGTTTCAGAACAAGGACAAGGCCATGCAGATGCTGAAGTCCAAGCTCTATATGCTTGCAAAAGAAAACAATGCCGAGAAGCTTTCCGATATAAGGGGTGAGATCAAGGACATTGCCTGGGGATCCCAGATCCGGTCATATTTTCTGCAGCCCTATCAGCTTGTTAAGGATCTGAGGACAGGTGTGGAGATAGCACAGGCAGATTCTGTCCTTGACGGAAACATCGATCCTTTCATCAACGCTTATCTAAAATGGGATAAGACCGAAACGGCGGGAGAAGGGTAATGGTTTTCTCCTCTTCCATATTCATTTTTGTCTTTCTTCCGGTATGTCTTGCCGGATATTACCTGCTGAAAGGCAGACAGATAAGGAACATGTTTTTACTCATCATGTCCCTTATTTTTTATGCCTGGGGAGAACCAAGGGTAGTTTTTTTACTTATACTTTCCATAGTATTAAATTATACTATTGCGATCTTTATAGAAAAAAAAAGAAATACAGTAAAATTAGCTAAAACCCTGTTTATTTTTGATATAGCTGTTAATTTGGGAATATTATTTGTATTTAAGTATTTGGTTTTTTTTACAAAAAATCTGAATACTCTTTTTGGAATACAAATAACTGTGCCGGATATTGCCCTTCCGATAGGAATATCATTTTTCACATTTCAGGCGATCTCGTATGTTGCGGATGTGTATACCCAGAGATCAAATGTGCAGACAAGTATTTATAGGCTGGCTTTGTATATCTCTTTTTTTCCTCAGCTTATAGCCGGTCCTATTGTCAGATATAATTCTATAGAGGAACAGATAGATAGCAGAAGGGAAAGCCTTGAGCTTTTTTGCAGTGGGATACGGCGGTTTACAATAGGTTTGGCCAAAAAAGCTATTTTGGCAAATCTGTTTTCGGTTTATACAGATCAGATTTTCAATTATTCAGTTCATGAACGTACGATATTATTGGCATGGTTTGGAGTTCTGGGATATTGTCTGCAGATATATTTTGATTTCTCCGGATATTCAGATATGGCGATAGGATTGGCTAAAATGTTTGGATTCATACTGGAAGAAAATTTTGATTATCCGTATATTTCGAATTCTGCTTCAGAATTCTGGAGAAGGTGGCATATTTCTCTTGGTCGCTGGTTTAGGGATTATGTATATATACCGCTTGGAGGATCTAAAAAGGGACAGGTCAGACATATAATAAATCTTTTTATTGTATGGCTGCTTACAGGGATCTGGCACGGAGCATCCTGGAATTTTGTCTTGTTCGGACTATATTATTTCGTTTTTATTACTGCGGAACATATGTTAAGAAATATAATATCAAAGGAAAGATTCAGGGGAATCTGGTTTAATATTATATCACATATTTATACCTTGATAGTTATATATTTTGGATGGTTGATATTCAGAGTGACAGGGATAAGCACACTTGCAGGATATTTAAGCGATATGTTCGGCTTTTCGGGAAATCATACATCAGATGCTTATACATTATCAATGATAGTTCAGTATATGCCGGTCGTATGTTTGGGGATTATTCTATCTACACCGATATTGCGGGTCATATATTCAAAACTGAATAGTGAAAGAATTTGGGTGAGATTTTCATCGGATATATTATTTTTGACTTTATTTATCGTATCAGTTTCTTTTGTTGTAAGTTCATCATACAATCCGTTTATTTACTTTAATTTTTAGTATATATGAAAAAAAACTCAACGATAATATTGACAATTGCATTTTTGACTTGCCTTATATTGCCGCTTGTTTTCTTAAATAGAGAAGAAGGTAAGATATCAGAGACAGAAAACAGATTTCTGGCTTCTTTCCCGGAACCGTTCACAAAAAAAGGTTTTGAAGACTGGATAAATGACAATATAGGTTTCAGAAATGAATTTACCGGAATTTACGCAAATATAATGTATCATATTCTGGGGTTATCTCCTTCTGAAAAGATTGTGATCGGGAATGATGGCTGGCTTTTTTATAATGGCGATAACAATATGAGGATTGCAGACGGGACTTATCCTCTGACAGAAGAGAATCTGAATGATATAGTAAAAGGACAGCAGGAGATTAGAGATTATCTGAAAACGAAAAACTGCGAATACTGTCTTATACTGCCTCCAAGCAAGGTAAGTGTTTATTATAAATACTTAAAAGGAAATTATGAGATTAAGGATACGCCTGCGGATATAGTAGAAAGAGAACTAAACGATAAAACGGATGTGGAAGTAATAAATCTAAAGCCCGTCCTTCTTAAAGCAAAAGAGAAAGACAAAATCTTCTTGAAAACTGATACTCACTGGAATCAGCTTGGAGCCTATGTTGCTTATAAGGAAATACATAATAGGCTTTTGCCGGGACAGGATGAGCCGGATGTTGAAATATATGAAACTACAGTAAAGGGAGAGTTTTCAAATATGATGGGTTCATCCGGGCTCCTTAAGGATGAAGAAACCAAAGCAACAAGAATAACGGCACCTGATGCGGAACTTATTTCCGAAACAGGGGGAAGGGAATTTAAATATCATAATGATAACGGTAACGGAAAGATCTGCCTCATGTTCGGAGATTCCCTTTTTGGAGCAGATTGGAACATAAAAGAACTGCTGGCGGAGGATTTTACGGATTTTATATTTGTATGGTCATATGATATTGATGTAGAAAAGATAGAGAAATACTCTCCTGATATTGTACTTTATGACATGGGAGAAAGATTTTTAAATATACTGGGTGAAAACTGTAGACTATGACAGCATTGTTTTTACTCCACCACTGATAGGAATTCACTCTGAAGGAAATCATAATGGTTTTTTCAAGTGTAACATTTTTGTTTTTTTTCATGCCGATTGTCATTTTAGTATATTTTGCGGCAAGAAAAGAATTAAGAAACATAGCATTGCTTTTTTCCAGTATCCTATTTTATGTTTGGGGAGAAGGATGGTTTGTACTTGTTCTTTTGGCGAATGTGGCGGTTAATTATCTTTCGGCGATATTAATTAATGGTATAAAGAGCAAAAACATCAGGAGATTTTTGCTTGTTTTTACTGTGATTTTCAACCTGTGGATCCTGTTTTATTACAAATATTCGGATTTTGCCATAAACATTTTTAACGGGTTTGCGCGAATTTTTCACAAACAGGAGATACCGTTGCTTAATGTGGCTCTTCCAATAGGACTGTCTTTTTTTACATTTCAGGGTCTGTCTTATGTCATAGATGTTTACAGAAAAGACGTTCCTGTTCAGAAAGATCCTCTGAAAGTTGCGCTATACATATCCATGTTTCCCCAGCTGGTAGCCGGACCCATTGTCAGATACAGTGATATCTGCAAGGATTTGGACTATAGGACGACAGATGTTGACAAGATCTACAGTGGCTCGCAAAGATTTATTGCCGGACTGGGAAAGAAGGTCATACTGGCAGATGTTCTTGCAGCTACGTCAGATAAAATATTTGCCCTCCCGGTTGATCAGCTAACCCCTTCAATAGCCTGGCTTGGAGCAATAAGTTATACACTTCAGATATACTTTGACTTCTCAGGATATTCGGATATGGCGATAGGTCTGGGCAGGATATTTGGTTTTGAGTTTTGTGAGAACTTTAATCTACCCTATATATCCACTTCAATCTCGGAATTTTGGCGAAGATGGCATATATCGCTCAGTTCCTGGTTTAGGGATTACCTTTATATTCCTTTGGGTGGAAACAGAAAAGGTAATGTTTATTTTAACCTCTTTATTGTTTTTTTCTGCACGGGTCTGTGGCATGGGGCAAGCTATTACTTTATAGTATGGGGCTTGTGGCATGGTTTTTTTGTTGTAACAGAAAGAGTATTGAGAAAAAGAGGAATAGAAATACACGGTATCATCGGTTGGATATATACGATGATGGTGGTTGTAGTGGGATGGGTGTTTTTCCATGAAAGAGGATTTAAGTTTATTTCTGCTATGTTTGGAATTTACAGCAAGAGCTTTAAATGGTATGGATTTGCATATTATGTTGATGCCCGTCTGATTTTTACGATCATTACAGGTATTATCATAAGTTCAGGTGTGATTCATAAATTGAAAACTCTGATAGAAGAGAGTATTTCAAACAGAAATATCGTGACAGTTATGAGAAATGTTGTTTTAGTATGTATATTATTCTGTTGCATTTTTATGATAGCAAGCGGTAATTACAGTCCTTTCATATATTTCAGATTTTAGGATTAAGATAAAGAAATATGAACTGTTCAGCAGAAAGAAATGTAAATATGGATATTATGAGGATACTAGCACTGTTCCTCGTTATTTCTGTCCATTTTTTCCTGTGGAATGATTTTTATGGAATGAGTATGGACACGGCAGAAGCTTTTTTTCTCAGTGTCATAAGAACAATATCTATGAGCTGTGTGCCTTTGTTTTTGATGTTATCGGGTGCTTTGCTTTCAGGTAGGAGTTTATTGCCGGTAAACAGGAATTACCTGAAAAAACCGGGAGAACTTTTGCTGATATATTTTCTATGTACGATCATACTGATATTCTTCAGAAGTATGATATTACATGAGCCTATGAGTCTGAGAGATATGATAGTAAATTTATTTTCTTTCTCGCAGTACTCCTGGTATGTTTTCATGTATGTGGGGCTATTTATTCTCATTCCATACTTCAATTTTATTTGGAACAAACTTAATGATCGTTGGGATAAAATCATTCTGATAGTCATACTTTGCGTGCTGACAACGCTTACATCTATACTGAATATCAGACAAACTATTTTACCCGAGATCTGGTCAGGCATATATCCGGTGTCATATTATTTTTTGGGGGCTTATATTTCTAAGGAATATGAAAAGATAAAAATCAAAAAAAATGTCATATTTATGGTTTGGGTGATATCAGCCTTCATTTTTTCAGCGTTTAATTTCATAATCAGCCGAAAAGACAGGTATGCAATGGGAGCATGGAATGATTGGGGATCTTATGAAAACATTATCCTGTCATTGCTGGTATTTGTTTTTATTTTAAAACTTGATACGGGAAACATGAAAACCAGGTGGAGAAAAATATTAAAAGTGGTTTCAGGTTGGACATATGTTGCATTTATGCTGTCATATATCTCCGATATAATAGCATGGAAGGTTTTTAAGGATATAATACCTGTTTCCAATAAACTGCTGATATATATTCCGTCAGTGTTCATATCGTTTGGTATGGCTATGATCATGTCATGGATATTTAATATAGTATATGGAAAATTAAAAGGTTTATTGTTATGGAAAAAAAGATATTTTTGATAATAGTATCAGTTATGATCCTTTTGCCCGGATGTTTCACTCAATTTGGGAGGGAAAAGGTATCCGATATTGATAACCGTATGCTTGTTAATTTCGACGCGGCAGAGGGAGATACTATCTTTTGTAAGATAGATGCGGTACTTGAAGACAGGGTTGGATTCAGGGAGGAACTGATAACAATAAATGAGACTGTTACGGATGCTCTGTTCCATAAGTTGGTTCATCCGCTCTATATCTACGGCAAGGAAGGTCATCTTTTTACTGAATGGGATCTGAGTGTATATCAACATAAAGACCCGATTCCCTGTTACGCAGAGGATTTTGCCGGATATCTTAAAAGTGTGGATGATTACTGTAAAAGCATCGGAACGGAATTTATATTTTTCATGCCACCTGACAAAGAAACAATCTACCCTGAATTCTTTCCAGACGGATATAATATAAAGGATCAGAAAAACAGGACAGAACTGATCATGGATGAGCTTGATACAATTGGTTTGGATTATATATATCCAAAGGATATCTTTTTGAGCATAAAAAATAAGGAACTACTTTATAACAGGATATATGATGTGGGGCATTGGAATGACACGGGTCTGTTTTACGGATGCCGGGAGCTTTTTTCCCATTTGCACAATAAAGACGGGAATATAGAAGAAATAAAGTCCTCGGACTTTGAAATCGGAAATCAAACGGAAAAATACCTTCCTCAGTCAATGGAATATAAGCCGGATACTGTGCCGGTATATACCAGCAAAAAAGAACCGATTATAAATAATGCCAATGATTTTTATGGATCGGAGATTAAACTGGCTCACACAGAATACAAGTTTCATGGGAAAAATGCAATTGATTCACGAAAACCAAGGATACTTGTCGTTGAGGATTCGTTCTTCGGACAAAGAGAGGCATATAAATACTTTTATGACAATTGTTCCGAGCTCTTTATGATACATGCTATGAACCTAACCGACTTGGAGTATTATCTTTCCGTGATTAAGCCTGACATTTTTATTCTGGAATGCTGCGAAAGGGGACCTGAAACAGGTGGAGTCTATGGTTCTGATCATCTGAAAAAAAGACTTTATACAGAAGGTGTTGATAACAGTGATATGAGGATCATTGAATGTCCTGCAGAAAAGCTGGGATTAAACAATTCCTATTTTTTCAGAGGAGATAACAGTGAGTTTGCAAGCATAAACGGAAGATACTCTGAGGATATAAAAATGCCTTCAATGCTGATGGCAAAGGTCAACGGTGAGATTTATTTTGCCCATGATGACGACTATTTTAATAATGAAAAAAGAAATATCACTTTTACCTTTAGGACGAAAGACCTTCTTGATTTAAATGACATAAGATACTATCTTGTCTATCGTAATGAAAGTGAGTGAGAAAGTATTGAAGAAGGGTGCAATGGCAGAATGGTTTAACAATGAAAAAAAAAGTACGCTTTTGTCAGTTTTTCTGTTTTTGATTGCTGCCGGAGTGTTGCTTTGGAAGGTTCCATACGGCTGGGGAGCATATGATGAACCATTTTATGTCTCTACTCCTTACAGATTCATAATGGGAGCAGATGGTTTTTTAACAGATGAATGGAATATGGCACAACTCAGCTTTTTTTTTCTCATTATTCCCATTAAGATTTTCAGTCTGATCCGCCCTGATATGGAGGGAGCTGTTCTTTTCTTCAGAATTATTTTTTCTGTTGTACATATCTTCGTTTCGGTATTAATATTCTTTTTGTTAAAAAAAAGAGGATCAGTAGCGGTAATAGCTGCTATCTGCTACATTCTGTTCATCCCCTTTAATATCATTAATTTTTCCTATGACGCAGTTGGACTTACTTGTATCACATTAATAGCATTAATGACCTATGAAATAAAAGAACCATCCGTGGGACAGCTATTCTTTACCGGAATATTATTTGCAGCAGCGGTTTTATGTAATCCATATCTGAGTATCATAATTTTAGTATATTTTATTGTCACTCTTCTTCTGTCTGTAAAAAAGCTAAAAATTCATTATATTAATTTAAGAGATTTTATCTGGATATTAAGCGGGATCTGCTTTCCGGCGATCATATTTCTGCTTTTTAATTTTAGCAGAACCACTATGACTGACATTATTAATAACCTGCCTTATATCCTGAATGATCCAACCCATGGAAAGACTGATTTTGCAAAAAAACTGACAGAAACTCTAAAAGAAGTAAATAGTCTGTATTTTCCGTGGATATACTTATGGATCTGTTTGATCATCTGTCAGATTTTCGATAAGGCAAAAGAAAAAAGAAGAGAAGTCTATATTATATCCTCAGCCTCTGTTTTTCTCCTGTCTATAGCTAAATTTGCATTCAATGTAAGGGTGAATTGCTATATGATGCCTTTTGCCCTTCTTGGAATAAACATGTTTCTAATCTCCGAAAAGAAGGACAAACGAACACTAATACTGTGGCTTACAGGTCCGATATATGGTATATTTATGTGGATGGCATCGGATCAGGGCATATATATTGTGTCAATGGCAATGCTCATATCTGTGATTGCCACTGTACTTATGGTTCGGGATGTATATGATGGGAATAAAGAAAGCAAATGGAAGTATGTTCTTCTTTGCATTATTTCAATGCAGATTTTTATGGAAGTTATTGGTCTGACAAGATATAACCATTGGGAGTCTGTCCGGACAGAACAACTGGATACAGTTTATGAAAGAGGTCCACTGAAAGGATTGCGGTCAACAAAGGATAAGGTTGATACATATTACCTTATGCTGGATGATATTGAAGATTTCAGGGATGGTTCGGGTAAAAGAATTGCTTTTATGACATTAAATACCTGGGAGTATCTTTATACGGGAAGACCTTATGGTACTTTTTCTGCCTGGCTGGGATATACTGATGGTTTTATAGGGGAAAAATTCCTGAATTGGTGCAGAATTCATCCGGATAAATGCCCTGATTGCATATACTTCTCAAAATTGGAAGATTCCGCTTTTACTAAGGATGACATCGATAGAATTTCCAGGGAGCTGGGCTATGATATAACTGATAGTAATATCAGCATTAAACTAACAAGGCGTAAGTAACAGTATAGGGGAAAAGATGACAGTAGGTTTATGTTTAATAGCCTGGAATGAGATAGAAGGCTGCAAACATGATGTACCATTGATAGATCGTAGCAGGTTTGATGAAGTAATCTGTGTGGATGGGGGCAGTACAGATGGAACAGTGGAGTATCTCAGATCTCAGGGAGTTTCTGTCTATCCGCAAAGCAGAAGAGGTTTGAATCAGGCATGCAAGGAAGGGGTGCATCATTGCTCATGTGACGCAATAGTTTTTTTTCATCCAAAGGCCACAGTTCCGGTGGAAGATATATATAAATTCAGGAATTATTTTGAGCAAGGCTATGAGTTTGTAGTTGCCAGCAGGATGATGAAAGAGTCGGAAAATGAGGAGGACGGAAAACTCTTTAAGCCAAGAAAATGGTTTGTGCTGGGATTGGGTCTTGTTGCAAAAATATTGTTTAAGAAAGAAGGAGACACCATATGGGATACGTTGCATGGATTCAGGGGCATCATGGTTAAGTCTTTCGAAAAGATGAATATTTCTGACAGAAGTCCATCTGTGGACATTGAAATGGTCTGCAGATCCTACAAATTCAGAATGAAACGAACTGAATTTCCGACCAAAGAGACTCCGAGAACCTCTGGGAATACACATTTTAAGGCTTTTTCTACAGGGATGAAGCTCTTAAGATATATTTGCTGGGAAATAACCAGAAAAGAATGATTTATAATGAAAAAAAGAGCTCTAGATACTAATTTATTCGATATATTGGCTTTTTTGCTTCAAATCCTTGTTTCATTGTCGATTGTTATTCTCTTAAATGCCTTTAATCAGCTATCAAGTGCAGCAGGATTCATGATCGTTTCCGTGCTGGTCGGATTTGGATTTCAGAAAAAAAGAAGAAATCTATGTAATGCTCTTAATTCTTTGGGAGATAGAATAATATTTTCTTCTTTATGTATATACACAGCTTTTGTTCTGGTTGGAAACAGGATATTAGTTTATCCGATAAACGGATCAGTCTCTCATAGGGATCTTATTATACTTCTGCTGGCTCTTGTATGGTCTTTTCAGGCAGTGTGTACCTTGTTTTACTTTTTTGACATTTTTAAGGATTCAGTATTTTACCAGGATGAAGAAAAAGAGCAGTTTAATCGCATTGCTTTTACTGCCGTTATACTTGCAATAATATTTATTCCTGCAATGCTGTCATTGGCGGCCTTTAATCCGGGAATTTCAGATTCGGATTCCACATATAGTATATATTTTGCATATCATTTGAAAAAATGTATAAACTGGTTTCCGCCCTTTTACTATCTGTATTTAAGGGCATTACTTTCGACATTTAAGACCGTTTATGCCATAGTGGTATTTCAGTGGATATTTTTTTCTTTTGTAATTCTTGAATTTGCATTTCTTTTATATGATCTGAACGTGAAGAAAAGATTTATCTATCTAGCGGTGCTATTCATTTCCATAAATCCTGCAAATTACCTTCATCTTAATGCTATCTGGAAAGATGCACCGTACTTATGCAGTATATTATGGATGACAGTGATTTTACTGAGGATCTCGATTTGCGATGCAATAGGAAAAAATCTGAGTAAGAAAGTGTATCCGGAACTGACCTTTTCGATCGTTCTGACATGGTTTTTCAGAAAAAATGGTATCATACCGGTTATGTTGACTGTTCTGACGCTGATCATATTATTCTTTTTTAACAAAAATAAAAAAATATTGATATCTGCCATTTCAGGTGTATTGATCATAGCACTGATCCACACAGTAGTTTACCCGGCAATGGAGATCAGAGATTACAAAGAGGACAGTTCTAAGCAGGGCGATGCATTTATCGGGTTGGGACAGGATATACTGGGGGTGTATTACTCCGGAGGACGGGTTTCTGAAAAAGCAGAATACATAGTTAAAGGATTGAGTCGAGGAGGGGAAAATTACAAGTATGATCCGACTTATTACAGTGATTGGAAATCTGATCTGGATATAGGATTTGTTGAGTTTATAAGAACTTATATAGATGTATTCTTAAACAATCCGGTTAAACTTATAAATGCGTTCCTTTGCAGAAATGACGGAATTTGGTCAATATTTCACGGAGAATTCGGAGATGTATATGTTATTGGCTATGATGGAAATGCAGATGGTGAAACAGTAGGGGGAGGGCATTATATAATTGACGAAAACGGAAAAAGGATCATGGATAAATGGAATGATTATGCCCCTGCTCATAAAGATAATGTACTGACAGGTGTATTTTCATTTATCGATCATACTACGGCAAATGTGGAATTAATTAAGGTATTGATATGGAGGAGTGGTCTTTCCGTATGGCTGATGATTATGGTTTGGGGTTTTGCTATAATAAAAAAGAAAAATTTATTACTACCCTTTGTTCCTGTTGTTGGTCATATAGTTTCCCTGATGCTTGCGTGTGGGTGGGCAGTTTTTCGATATTACTGGCCGATAAATCTTATGGCTCAGATATTGGTTGTGACCGTTTATGCTTTTAGCTACAAAAAAGATCGTTGAATTATAAGAAATTGATCATTTACGGACTTCCTTTGTAAATTCATCATAATTCCTGATATATTCATCCTTATCATAGTGCCTGCTTGAAAGGCACAAAAGAACGGAGTCTTCGGAAAAGTCATACATATCCTTCCAGATCATGGGTGCCATGTAGAGCCCCATTCTTGGTTTGTCAAGTTCAATTATCTTTGTGGTAAATCCGTCGTCCAAGCGTACCTTGCTCTTGCCTGCAACGTTGATGAGAACAAATTCACTGAAACGGTTGGCATGTCGTCCGCGGATTATGTCTTTGTCAGAACCATACATATAGAAAACCCTTTTTATCTCAAAGGGGATGTCTTTTTCACCTTCAGCAACCACGAGGCTTCCTCTTTCGTCACCAAATTCTGCAAATTCCAGTACTCTGAACTTTTCGCTTATATCACTCATCTTTTCATTACCTTTCAGGATTTTGGAAAATCATGACTTTCCGAGTCGATCAGGGAAATCGCCTCGGAAATCCCGCGTTCCGCGGGACACGCCTTTCGCTGTCGCGAAAGCCTGGTCGTATCAGACCGACTCCTGCCGAAGGCAGGGGGAGTCACGCGGAACGTGGGATTCCTGTGTACATTTTCTGATTTCGTCCGCAAGAAGTCATAAGTAAACTGTCCAGAAACAGAAGGGTTCTGAACAGTTATGATCATAATTCTTTTAGTAACGATACGTCAAGAACCATCACAGAAACATTGCCATATATAGAGGAAGAGTGATCTTCTTTCCATCCTTTCCCGCATTTCCTGTAATCAGTTTATAGCCATAGGGAATATTGTCTTTTTTTAGAGCATTATCCAGAGAGCGGGATCTTGAATTTCCGGCTTTAACTTCGACGGGAATAACATTAATTCCGTCATCCAACAGAAATTCTATTTCAAAGGAGCCCTGTTCAGTTTTTCTGAAATACAGATGATCGTGTCCATTTTTGTATAGCATATCTGCAATGAGAGCTTCATAGAGACCTCCTCTTAAATATCCCATGGCTTTATCAAAACTGTCGGTAAACAGGGTTTTCTTTATTGAATAATCGAACATTGAGGTCAGAATTCCAATGTCGGTTGGGTAGATCCGGAAATTATCATCTATCTTTACAGACATAAGGGGAGAAACCATTCGACTGACATTGTTACAGCTTATCACAAGGTACGCTCCCAAAAGCCATTCAATACTGCTTTCATATTTTCTTGCATTTCCCCCTTTTTCTACTACGGAATACTTAAATTTATGGTTTTCCTTGGATAACTGATCAGGCAGAGAAAAATAACATTTCTCTGCTTTTATCTTGACATCTGAAGAGGCATAGTGAGCGATATCGTAGCGGTAGTCATTCAGGATAGCTGTTTGTTTTTTATAACAGTCAGAAATGGAACTTCCGCTGACATACATTGCTATGACCTCGGGCATTCCTCCTATACACATGTATTCACGAAGAAATGAAAAAAATTTATCGTTCAGAGCATCCGGGATTTTTGTCTGTTCCCTGAAGTGACCCAAAAGTGTATGCAATACATCCTCACTGATACCTTTTGCCCATAAAAATTCCTCGAAGGACATTGGTGTCATGTCGATGTAATCTATTGAACCGACCGGATAGGATGTGGGTCTTTTATAATCGATCCCCATCATGGAACCGGAGGCAATTATATCGTATCTGCCATCTTCCATCCAAAATTTCAGGGACGTTATAGCATTAGGGCATTCCTGAATCTCATCCAGAAAAATCAAAGTTTCATTGGGTATAAAATCAGCTTCCGGGAGATATAGTGAAAAATTCAGAAGAAGGGTCTTAATGTCCAGATTACCGCTGAAAATGGCAGACAATTCCGGGGTTTTCAGAAAATTGATTTCGATAAAAGAGTTGTAGTTTTTTCCGAATTCTCGAACAGAGGTAGTTTTTCCAACCTGTCTGGCACCTCTTATCAGAAGACATTTTTTTGATGAGTTGTTTTTCCAGTTATTCAATTTACTTTCTATTTTTCTTCTAAGCATGATAAAATCTCTTGTATAAAACTGACACTAAAATAATGCGTATACAGGGAATGATGACAAACTACAGCATCGAAAATTGCCAAAATATGCACACATACATATTTTTATATGAAAAAAAATGTATGTGTGCATATAATAACATCGAAAGATATGTATGTAAACATAAAAAAGAGCATTTTAACTTAGGAAACATATATGTTAAAATCGAATATGTTTGGAGGCAGAGTAATGACATTATTAAGTTTCGTGATCCCCTGTTACAGGAGTGAACTGACAATTAAAAAAGTAGTAGATGAAATAAAGGAAACGGTAGCTCTCAGAGGAACTGAGTATGACTATGAAGTGATCGCTGTTAATGATTGTTCTCCTGATAATGTTTATAAGGTCTTAAAAGAATTAGCGGCTGAAGATAAAAGGATAAAGCTTATAGATTTTGCAAAAAACATGGGAAAGCATGCTGCTGTACTGGCGGGGTATGCTGTGGCAAAGGGAGAATATATCGTTAACCTGGATGATGACTTTCAAAGCCCGGTGAATAAACTTTGGACTCTCATGGCTAAATTTGATGAAGGATATGATGTTGTTATGGCTGACTATCCAAAAAAGAAAGAGTCTGCTTTTAAGAGCTTCGGGAGTAAGGTCAATTCCTTTTTTATACGAGTTTTGCTGGATAAGCCAAAGGAGCTTGCTTTTGAAAATTTCAGCGTTATGAAAAGGTTTGTAACCGAAGAAATGATGCGCTACAGGCATCCTTATCCTTATCTTGAGGGTTTGATGTTAAGGACGACCAGGAACATTGCCATAGTTACGGTTGAAGAAAGGGAAAGGGGTGATGACCGGTCGACAGGCTACACCTTCATAAAATCACTTCAACTGATGATAAACGGACTAACAGCATTTTCTGTTAAGCCGCTTAGGATAGCAACTCTTATGGGAGTGTTTTTTTCTATAATAGGCTTCGTGTTTGGAATATTAACGATAATCAGGAAACTTATACACGTAAATACAGTTCTGGGCTACAGTTCTTTAATGGCAGTGCTTCTGTTTATCGGAGGATTGATCCTCCTGATGTTGGGGCTGATCGGAGAATATATCGGCAGGATATACATATGTATAAACGCCTCACCTCAGTATATAATCAGGGAGACAGTAAACTGCGAAACAGATACTGACCAATGAGCGATAGATGGATGGATGAGCAAAGTGTAACTATAAGACCTATCTCAGAGGAGGACACCGACCTTGTGATAAAATGGAGAAACAATCTCCGTGTGAGGGGTCATTTTGTTTTCCGGGAAAGATTCACCAGAGATCTGCATGAAAACTGGCTTAAGGAAAAAGTGGGTCGGGGACTTGTAATCCAGTATATAATCTGTATCGGAGAAGAGTGCGATCCTGTGGGAAGTGTATATTTCAGCAATGTAAAAAAAGACAGTGCCGAATATGGGATTTTTATCGGAGAAGACAGTGCAGTTGGAAGAGGGGTGGGGACAAAAGCCGGAAGGCTGCTCTTAAAAGAGGGATTTGAAAGGTATGGATTTAGGGAAATATTCCTCAGGGTGTTTACAGATAATCTGGCTGCAATAAAGAGCTATGAAAAACTGGGATTTAAGACAAGTGAGACCTTAAAGGAAGTGGAATGCAGTAACGGTGAAAAAAAAGACATGTATCTGATGATTATAACAAGGGAGAGGTATGATCAACTTTAACGTTCCGCCATTTACCGGCAAAGAGATAGCCTATATCGAAGAAGCAGTAAAGGCAAGGAAGATCTGTGGAGACGGGTCTTTTACGAAAAGATGCAGTGAATGGATCGAAGAAAAGACGGGAAGCAGTAAGGTACTGCTTACCACCTCCTGCACACATGCCACGGAGATGACAGCTTTTTTATGTGGCATAGGCCCGGGCGATGAGGTCATAATGCCGTCATATACCTTTTGTTCAACAGCCGATGCATTCATTTTAAGAGGGGCAACAGCCGTATTCATAGATATTCGTCCCGAAACCATGAACATGGATGAAAGGCTTATTGAGGATGCCATAACGCCGAAAACAAAGGCCATTGTCCCGGTTCATTATGCAGGAGTTGCCTGCAGGATGGATGAGATTAACGAGATCGCAAAAAGACATGGATTAAAGGTCATAGAGGATGCGGCGCAGGGGATTATGGCAGAATATAAGGGCAGATCACTTGGAAATCTGGGCGATTTCGGGTGCTACTCCTTCCATGAAACGAAGAATATGAGCATGGGAGAGGGGGGAGCACTTCTCATAAAAGACCCGGAATATATCGAAAAAGCAGAGATCATCAGGGAAAAGGGTACTGACAGGTCAAAGTTTTACAGAGGCCAGGTGGATAAATACCGTTGGCAGGAGGGAGGATCCTCTTATCTTCCAAGTGAGTTAAATGCCGCATATCTTTGGGCACAGCTTGAGGTGGCGGATAAGATAAATGAGGACAGGCTTTCAAGCTGGAATACATATTACGAGCTGCTAAAGGATCTGGAGGATAAGGGATATATTGAACTTCCGACCATACCGGATGACTGTAAGCATAATGCCCATATGTTCTATATCAAAACGAAGGATCTTGAGGAAAGAACAGCTCTCATAGAATTTCTTAAGGAAAGCGATATTCTGTCGGTTTTTCACTATATTCCTCTTCATTCCGCGCCTGCAGGAAAAAAGTATGGCCGGTTTAACGGAGAAGACAGATATACAACAAAGGAGAGCGAAAGACTTGTGAGACTTCCCATGTATTTCGGTCTTAAAAAAGCCGATGTGGAATATATCTGTGACCGGGTGACCGGCTTCTATTCTCAAAAATAGACAAATCTTTCCGGGTAGTGTATATTCTATGATGTTTGGCATCTGAATCGTTTGAGATAGATTTAGAGAGTCTTTTGTTGTCACACGTATTATGCATGATACTGCAAAAACGGACATCTGACAGCATTTAGCCGGATATAAACTAAGGCTTATCGAGGAGGAAAAATGATCAAGGCAGCGATAATGGGCTTTGGAACAGTGGGTTCCGGAGTTTTTGAATGTTTGAACACAAACAGGGACATCATAAAAAAAAGAGTCGGTGATGAACTGGAGATAAAGTATGTGCTTGATCTGAGGGAATTTCCTGGCAGTGCGGTAGAGGATGTTTTGACTCATGAATTCCGGGATATTTTAAATGATCCTGAGATAAAGGTTGTCGCTGAAGTCATGGGCGGTATTAAACCCGCATACGATTTTACAAGGCAGTGTCTGGAAGCCGGAAAAAGTGTGTGTACCTCCAACAAGGAGCTGGTGGCAGCTCACGGTCCGGAGCTTATGAGAATTGCCCGGGAGCACAATGTAAACTATCTTTTCGAAGCCAGCTGCGGCGGAGGGATACCGATCATAAGAGCCTTAAATGAGTGCCTGACAGCAGACAGGATAGATGAGATCTCAGGTATATTAAACGGAACCACAAACTATATTCTGACAGAAATGACAAAGAACGGATCAGCCTTTGAGGATGCCTTAAAGGAAGCTCAGGATCTGGGTTATGCCGAAAAGGATCCGACGGCGGATGTCGAGGGTTTTGATGTTCAGAGAAAGATAGCGATCCTTTCCTCTCTGGCTTTTGGAAAGACTGTTAAAAATGATGACATAAGTACTGAGGGGATCTCAAAGATAAGCCCTGTTGATATTGAGTTTGCAAAGAGCATGGATTGCTCAATAAAACTGCTTGCCCACAGTGTAAAGAAGGATGGCAGATATTTTGCCATGGTGGCGCCCTTTATGGTGAATAAGGATCATCCGCTGCACTCGGTGGATGGAGTATTTAACGCCATATTTGTTCACGGTAATGTTCTGGGTGATGCCATGTTCTACGGCAGTGGAGCAGGAAGTCTTCCAACTGCCAGCGCGGTAGCGGCAGATATGGTGGAGGCGGCCAAAAATCCTGAAGAGACGCTTTACTGTGAATGGGGTGAGGGAGAGATCAGTCTTTCATCTCCGGATTTCTTTGAAAGCCGGTTCTTTATCAGGATACCGGCAGACAGGGAAGAAGAGTTAAAGGCCTGCTTTGACGGTAATGTAAAAGTGATCAGATCCGAAAATGCCAAAAGTGAACTTGGGGTACTGACCGGGATCATGAGTGAAGCTGATTATAAAAAGAAAACCGAGAATCTGGATTTCATTTTAAGCAGGATAAGATATAGATAGGGATCATACTGCGAGGGAAATGTTTCCTCCCTTTGTGGCATCATCCAGAAGTCCTTTAAGATTTTTGTTATATGGATTATTGTCTTTGGGGAACTTTATGCAGGTGTTTGTCTCACCTCCTGCAACATATGACCTTCCACATTCGGGACAGATCGCCATTTTGATTGTGACTGAAGCCCTCAAAACCTGACCGTCCTTTTGGGCGGCCTTTTTGTATGCATTTTGAACATGCTCATTCTCATGAGCCCTGACAGCTGACGGAGCCTGTTCAGGGGAAATGTGGGAGGCTGATTTGAAGGAAACCATCTCATCAGAGCCGTCCTGATATTTCCTTTCCTTGCAGGTTTCGCATTCGGCGGGAGAAGACTTACGACCGGGAGCCTTTACTTCGGACTCGCCGGGATTTTTCTCAACCTTTCCGGTTTCTTCTGCGCCTGAAATGCCTCCTATACCGGGAACACTTCCCTGCATGGAAAAACCGCCGAAAGAATCGGCTGAGGGATATTTTATATTTCCGTATGCATTTATCATGCTTATGTTCATAAATTCTGATCCCCCGGTGATCCGTGAGCCGCTCCTGCGACCTGAAACGTTCACTGAATGACTATTTCTGCCTGCTGCTGATAATTGACAAATAACCCGGGTACCATCATTTTCTGACGAAAACCGGTAATAGAATCCTATCAGGCTGTGTAAACAATAAAGGCATCAAGGCACGTCCGTATTATTCAGACAAATATACACAATTATCATAGCATAAAAGTCATGAGAAAACAATGCCTTGACAAAAGCTGCCTTACATACAATAATTCTCTCTGTAACAGGATCATAGAAAATCTTCGGGGTATTGTGTAATTCAAAACCGGCGGTAAAGCCCGCGAGCCTTAATGGCATGAACCGGTGTAAATCCGGTGCCGACAGTCAAAGTCTGGATGAGAGAAGAGACGCTTTTTTATATTGCTTAATTTTGCCCCCCGGATTTTTTCCGGGGGTTTATTCATGAAGATTTTCTGTAAAAGAAAGGGGTTTAGTCATGAAAAAAAAAGAAAAGAAAATGAATGTGAGAATGCTCACCGGAACAGCTATGCTGTCTGCCATTGCCTATGTGCTTATGTTTCTGGAATTCCCGGTTCCCCTCATACCTTCATTCATCAAAATGGATTTTTCGGAGCTGCCGGCTCTCATCGCGGCATTTGCCTACGGACCGGCTGCAGGGGTTATCGTGTGTCTGATTAAAAATGTGATACATCTTTTAAACACCCAGTCGGGGGGAGTTGGAGAGCTTTCTAATTTCCTTCTTGGAGCTGTCTTCGTGTTTACAGCGGGAATGGTCTATAAAAAGGCACATAATAAAAAGGGAGCTGTGATCGGGGCAGTAGCGGGAACTGTCATAATGGGGATCATTTCTGTTTTCACTAACTATTACATAGTTTATCCCATATATACAAAATTCATGCCTATGGAGGCAATAATCGGAGCCTATCAGCTCATCTATCCGGGAGTGAAGGATCTTTGGGGATGTCTGCTGGTGTTCAATCTTCCCTTTACTATAGTTAAAGGTCTTTGCAGTGTGATCATAACGGTTCTGGTCTATAAACCTCTCTCTCCCATACTTCACGGCAATCGTTAGTGGCTGATTACAGAACCCTGTTTTTAATCAGAAAATATGATTCGTATTAGACCGACCCCTGTCGAAGGAGGGGGAGTCCCGCGGCTCGGGACTGAACTGTAATATTTCCATACAACTGTTACCGTTGAGCATTATCGGGAAATGGTGTATAATTGTTCGAATATAAAAACAAGACTCGGTAAACGATGAGATCTTAACGCTATGAAAAAGGTATTTGAATCTGTAAATGAAGAGGCAACCTTCAGGTATGCCATGAATATGGGAAAAGAAGCAAAGCCCGGGGAGGTTATCGCTCTCACTGGTGACCTTGGAACCGGAAAAACCGTATTCTGCAAGGGCTTTGCAAAGGGATTGGGAGTAGATGAAAATGTTAGCTCTCCCACCTTTACCCTTCTTCAGGAATATGAGAGCGGAAGACTTCCTCTGCACCATTTTGACGTGTATCGCATCGGCGATGTGAGCGAAATGGAGGAAACAGGATTTGAAGATTGCGTTTACGGTAACGGCGTTACTCTCATAGAATGGGCCGAGCTGATAGAGGATATACTGCCGGAAAAGCTGATACGGATAAAAATAGAGAAAGATGATGACATGGAATTTGATTACCGGAGGCTGACAATTGAAGATTCTTTCGATTGATTCCTCATCTCTTGTGGCATCATGCGCATTGACGGAGGATGATGTCCTGATGGCAGAGTACACTGTCTGTCATGCAAAGACTCACTCTCAGACGCTAATGCCCATGATCGCCGAGATATTCTCCATGACTGAACTGTCACATGAGGATATTGATGCAGTAGCCGTTGCCATGGGTCCGGGATCCTTTACCGGAATAAGAATAGGTGGGGCGGCAGCGATGGGATTTGCAGCATCGATAGAAAAACCTTTGGTTCCTGTACCCACTCTTGATGCCATGGCAATGAACCTCTTTGGCTGCACAGATCTTATAGTCCCCATGATGGATGCGAGAAGGGAGGAAACCTACAGCGGAATATACACCTTCGAGAACGGGAGGCTTAAAGTCATTGTCTCACAGAATGCCGGACCTGTTTCAGAACTTATCGAAAAAGTTAATGATCTGGGGGACAGGACGGTTTTTTTAGGAGACGGTGTTCCGGTTTTTAAGGAAAAACTTGAAAAAGGAATACGATCGGAGCATTATTACGCACCGGCGGGCTTAAACAGACAAAGAGCTGCCTGCGTCGGAGCTCTGGCAGCTGTACTATTTTCAGAAGGAAAAGGAATATCGGCGGGAGAATTCAAACCGGAGTATTTAAGAATGTCTCAGGCTGAGAGAGAAGCAGCAAAAAAGAGTATAAAATGATAGTCTTTGAAAAACTGGAGATCAAACACTGCAGGGAACTCAGCGAGCTTGAGAAAAACATATTTGGACAGGATGCCTGGACGGAAGACGATTTTAAGGAAACCCTGTGCTGTGATTATGCCTACTATCTGGTAGCGAAGGACGGGGAAACTGTGATCGGCAGTGCGGGCTTGAGGAATATGTGCGGTGATGCGGACATCACAAATGTGATGATCAGAGAAGATTACCGCAGGCAGGGAATAGCCTGGAAAATGCTGAAAAAGCTGATGGAGGATGCACGTGAGATCGGAGTCAGGAACTTCACGCTTGAAGTCAGGAGATCTAATCTTCCAGCCATAATGCTTTATGAAAAGATTGGTTTTAAGTTTGAGGGAGTGAGACCCGGTTTTTACGAACATCCCAAAGAGGATGCTCTGATCTATTGGCTGAGAACAGAATGAGGATTTAATGCTTGACGTTTGCCTTTTGGGCTGTGGTGGAATGATGCCCCTGCCCTATAGATTTTTAACATCACTTATGCTGAGATTCAACGGCAGCTGTCTTCTCATCGATTGTGGGGAAGCTACACAGATAGCGATGAAGAAGAAGGGCTGGAGTCCGAATCCCATAGATGTCATTTGCTTTACCCACTACCATGCCGATCACATAAGCGGTCTGCCGGGGATGCTGCTGACGTTGGGCAATGCGGAAAGAACCGAGCCTGTCATACTGATCGGACCGAAAGGCCTTGAAAGGGTTGTGAGATCTCTGCTTGTGATCGCTCCCGAGCTCCCCTTTGAACTGATCTTTAAGGAAATAGAGGGTAACGAGCAGGAATTTGAGATAAACGGATATTTTATCAAAGCCTTCAAAGTGAACCATAATGTTTTATGCTACGGGTATTCGGTAAGGATCAAAAGAGCGGGAAGGTTTAACGCTGACCGGGCAAAAGAACTTGAAATACCCTTAAACTTCTGGAACAGACTGCAAAAGGGAGAGACCTGTACAGCAGAAGACGGCAGAACTTTTACGCCTGACATGGTTATGGGAGAAGAAAGGAAGGGACTTAAGGTCACCTATACCACAGACACAAGACCGGTCAGGTCTATCGTTGAAAATGCCAGAGGCTCGGATCTTTTCATATGTGAAGGAATGTATGGAGAAGATGAAAAGCTTGAAAAGGCCAAAGACAACAAACACATGACTTTTCTTGAGGCAGGGAGACTTGCAAGAGATGCCGGGGTTAAAGAACTTTGGCTTACGCATTTTTCCCCTTCACTTACAGACCCTCGTGAATATATGGGCAGCGTGAGGAGGATCTTCAGGAACAGTGCACCGGGAAGAGACGGAAAAACGGTGATACTTGATTATGAAAAAGAACAAGACTAAAAATACCATAATAGGTCTCGTAGTGCTTTGTGCTGCAATAGTCGTCATATATTTTGCTATCGTAAACATACCCAAGGAAGATGAGAAGGTAGTCATGACGGCGGCTGCAAAACAGCTCACCAAGAACTTTGAGACCGGCTATCCACCGACGCCCAGGGAGGTTGTGAAGGAGTATGCGGAAATAACCAAATGCTTTTATGACAGTGAGACCACCGAGGATCAGATAAGTTCCCTTGCTAAGATGGAGAGGATCCTGCAGGATGATGAGTTGAATGCCAACCAGACCTTTGATGACTATCTGGCGGCCTTAAGAGCAGAGGTTCTTCAATATCGCGATAAGGGAAAAAGCATAGCAAGCTATTCTGTTTCTCCAAGCACAGAAGTAAAATATGCGACTAATGAAAACGGCAGCCTTTCAACCCTTTTTCTGACGCTTAATACCCGAACCAACGGTGTGATCGGAAAGGTCAAGGAGGAGTTCATTTTAAGACAGGATCAGGAAGGGCATTGGAAGATCCTGGGCTGGCAGCTTGCTGAATAAGTGCGGGAGCAGGGCATATTCACTGACAGTACAGCCAGATAAACATAGCAGGGCAGGAGATCATTTATGTCGGATTCCGAAATTTTTATACTGGGAATAGAAAGCTCCTGTGATGAAACCGCAGCAGCTGTTGTAAAAAACGGCAGGGAGATACTGTCGAATGTCATATATTCCCAGATCTCAACCCACACCCTTTATGGAGGTGTGGTTCCCGAGATCGCATCCAGAAAACACATTGAAAAAATAGTTCCGGTGGTAGAGGAAGCACTGAAACAGGCGGGGATACAAAAGTCAGCCCTGTCTGCTATCGGAGTCACTTATGGTCCCGGTCTTGTGGGACCTCTTCTTGTGGGAGTATCCTTTGCAAAGGCGTATGCCTTCGCTTCCGGAATTCCCCTTGTGGGAGTCAATCATATCGAGGGACATATCTACGCAAATTTTATTGAAAACAAGGATCTTGAGCCTCCTTTCCTCTGTCTGATTGTATCCGGGGGACATACTCATCTTGTAAACATGACTGATTACGGCAGCTATGAGATCCTGGGCAGGACTATGGATGATGCGGCAGGAGAAAGCTATGATAAGGTTGCAAGAGCGATAGGGTTAGGCTATCCAGGAGGACCCAAGATTGATGCAAAGGCAAAAGAGGGGGATCCGGAAAGTATTGCCTTTCCCAGAGCAAAGGTAGCGGAAAATGAATACGCCTTTTCTTTCAGCGGACTGAAAAGCTCGGTGCTGAATTATCTGAATTCCTGCAGAATGAGTGGGACAGAGGTGAACACGGCAAATGTTGCAGCATCTTTTCAGGCTGCGGTCGTCGATGTTCTGGCTGAAAATGCCATGAGGGCGGCGGAAACTCTGGGATCAGAAAAGTTTGCCCTGGCAGGCGGAGTGGCTTCAAATTCCGCCCTAAGAAGACGTATGCAGGAAGAATGTGAAAAGCGTGGGATCGGATTCTATGTCCCCTCCCCGATACTTTGTACCGACAACGGGGCGATGATCGCCTCTGCGGCATACTACGGTTTCATTGGAGGAAAGAGGGCGGGACTGGATCTTAATGCGGTTCCGAATCTTAAACTGAGTGACGGTTGAGGGTAAGCAGTGAAAGGATCAATGAATTGAAAAATATCGCAATTGTTCTGGCCGGAGGCAGCGGCCGGAGACTTGGAGGAAAGCAACCTAAGCAATATATGGAGCTTTGCGGAAAGCCGCTCATATACTACTGTCTTAAGACCTTTGAGGAATCCTTTATTGACGAAGTAGTCTTAGTCTGCCGCGAAGGTGATGAGGAGTACTGCAGAAAAGAGATAGTTGATAAATTTGATCTTCGAAAGGTTACAGATATCGTTCCCGGAGGCAGGGAAAGGTACGATTCGGTATATAACGGACTTAAAGCCTGCAGGGACTGCAAAAATGTGTTCATTCATGACGGTGCCAGACCCTTTGTGACCCGCTATGTTCTGGAACGCTGTCTTCACTATGTTGAAAAATACAGTGCGGCGGCAGCGGCGGTTAAAGCCAAGGATACAATAAAACTTGAAAACGGAGACGGTTTTATCGACCAGACTCCGGACAGGGATCTGGTATGGCTGATCCAGACACCTCAGGTTTTTAAATTCGATATGATCTTAAAATGCTATGAAAAGCTCAAAAGGGAAGAAAAAAGGCTGGCAGCGGCTAATGTATCCGTGACGGATGATACAATGGTAGCAAAGATGTTTGCCGACGTTGATGCAAGGCTGGTGGAAAGCGACTATAAGAACATAAAGATTACCACGGCCGATGACCTTATTATTGCGGAGGCATTTTTAAGGGAATAGTTTAAGCAGTTTTTTTGCTTTTAGAGGAGTGAGTCTTGGTCAGTATCTTAAGTGCCGTATATTTTGACAGGAAAACAGAAGAGACTGTTCCGGTGGTGACATATATTTTTATGCTCCTTTTTTATCTGGCCGGGATTGCCGGCGTGATCGCGCATGCCCTGGAACTTCTGTTTCTTTACCTGGTTTTTGGCTGTGGTCTTTTTGCTGTTCTGGGAATAAAAAAGAAGAAAAAAGCGTTTTTTACGGAAATTCCGGAAAAAATCAAGTCCCCGGGACTTCTTGTTTTCATCATTCTCATCGTGATTTCGATCCTGATCTCGCTTCATCTTCGCATAACAAACTGGGACGATCTTCATTATTGGGCTATTTTTCCCAAGGACATGTTTGTCATAAACGGTGTACCCACCGGAGGAATGAGCAGTACGCTCTATCAGGATTATTTCCCCACTGTCCAGTATCTGTATTATCTTGTTTTTAAACTTATTGGCAGATTTTCTGAGCCGGCCATGTTCGCGGTAAACTATTATCTCATACTCACCTGTCTGCTTCATTTTTTCAGGGTACGAAAAAGCAGGGGAGAATATGCCCTATCTGTTATCCTTGGTCTGATCCTTCCTTCGGTCTGCTCCTACCAGCTCTACTACTGTCTGGGAGTAGACATCATCATGACTTTTCTTTTCGGATCGGCACTTATCTGTATATTTGACGAAAAAAAGGATCTATTCTATTACATCAGATTTGCATCTGTGACTACAGTGCTGACCATGTCAAAGACCACGGGACTGATCTTTGCAGCGATCGCCATAGCCGTATTTGCTGTTGAAAACTTTATGCTCAGGATGAAGCCTGCAGCAGTGATAATTATGACCGGAGCGGTCAACCTTCTGTTCTATGCTTCCTGGAAGGTTTTCTGCCGTGTAAAGGGAAACACAACCTACCTGTCAAATGTGCTTAACTCAAACATAGAAGGAAAAAGAGGACTTGCCCTGCCGGACTATGCGCCGGATACCATAAAACTCTTTATAAAAGCTTTTTTTACAGAAAGACTTAACGGTTCTGTCATTGGACTTTCGGCAGCCTTTATGCTTTTGATATCTCTTCTGATCGTTTTGACGTGCCTGAAGGATCAAAAGGGAAAGCCAAGGAAAATACTCGAACTGGCAGTAATGTTTTGCGGCATGGCAGGATATATGGCGGTCATGCTTTATATATATCTCTTTGTGTTCGACAGGTGGGAGGCACTTTCCCTTTCAAGCTATGAAAGATATATTGCAACCTTCTTCGGGGGGATACTTTGTGCTTCGATTTACTTCCTGACTCTTAAAGAAGGTAAGGTGTATGAATACGTAAGGATAGCCGTTGTTGCGGTATTTCTTTTAACCATAAACTATAAAGCCATGTACAATGCCTGGACACCATGGGGATTTCAGCAGGAGTATGGAAAGATGGTTGAGCTTATTGACGGGATAGATGAGGAGCTTAAGGGAGTACTTGTTGGGGATCTGCATTATGGAGATGAGATCGTATTTGTGGACGGAAAGGATGTCATGGCAAGATCGAAATCCATTCCTTACTGTGCGGTGCCCTATGTTTCAAGGATCATGTCGCTCATAGACAGGGACAGCTACACAGCAGAAGAACTGCTGGAAATGGCAGCCGGGAGGAGGGCAAAATATATGGTCTTTATGAAGAGGAAGCCCGGGGAAAAGGCAGTGGTGGAAAATGAAAGCCTGCTTTTTTCTGATGAGGGAGAAGTACTTGAAGAGGATGTCCTCTACAGATATGACACGGACAGGAATGTCCTGGTTAAAAACCGGTGATCAGACAGAACACGGAATTTTGGTGCGCTTTGTACAGGGATACCGCTGTTGCACCTGATATTTGTAAATGTTATACTCGAACGGGAAGATCTCCCGGATTCGCCCGGGATCTCATAATATGATGTTAGGGTCAAAAGACCTTTTGACCCCAACATCATAATATACTTAAGGAAATTATGATCATGGAGAAAAAAAAGCTTATAATAACAGGCTGCAACGGGCAGCTGGGAAGAGCAGTGAACCGGATAATAGGAGATACCGGTAAATACGATCTGATAAATACGGATGTTAACGCAGATGTGACCCTTGATATAACGAACATAGATGAGGTCATGTCCTTTGTAAAGGATCGCAGACCCTATGCAGTCATAAACTGTGCTGCGTACACAGCTGTTGACAAGCAGGAAAAGGATGTGGACTTAAGCTATAAGATAAACGCCATAGGACCGCGAAACCTTGCCATAGCAGCTGAAGAGACAGGAGCAAAGCTTGTTCATGTTTCCACTGACTACGTGTTTGCAGGGGATGCGGACAAGCCCTATACCGAATTTGACAAAACAGATCCGAAAAGTGTTTACGGAAAGACCAAACTTGCAGGAGAGGAATTCGTTAAGACCATAGCCCGGAGATTTTTTATGATAAGGACGGCCTGGCTCTATGGCGACGGACATAATTTTGCGAAGACCATGCTTAAACTGGCGCAGACTCATGACCGGGTGAGCGTGGTGGATGACCAGCGGGGAACTCCCACCAGCGCCCTTGAACTTGCCAGATGCATTACATCTCTTCTGGATACGGACAACTACGGTCTTTTCCACGGAACCTGCGAGGGTGACACGAACTGGGCAGTGTTTGCCGAAACAGTGTTTGCTCTTAAAGGTCTCAACGTAAAGGTTGATCACGTTACATCTGATGAATATGAGAAGATGAACCCCACAAGTGCCAAGAGACCGGCATATTCCATACTGGATAACTATATGCTCCGCCTCACAGACGGCTACACCTTTGCAGACTGGAAGGATGCATTAAAGGAATACCTTTTATGATAATGGCAAACCGCCTCGACAGAGGCTTTTATAAATATCAGGATGAATTTGAGCAAAAAGCGCTGGAAGTTTTAAGGTCCGGCTGGTATGTTCTCGGAAAAGAGGTCGAAGCCTTTGAAGAAGAATTTGCCGGTTACATAGGATCAAAATACTGCGCCGGACTTGCAAGCGGGCTGGATGCCCTGTATCTTGCTTTCAGAGCCATTGGAGTCAAAGAAGGCGATGAGGTAATTGTCCAGGCAAACACCTACATTGCAAGTGTCATGGGGATCACGATGAACGGCGCAATTCCCGTTTTTGTCGAACCTGATGAATATCACGGGCTGGATGCTTCAAAGCTTGAAGCAGCGATAACAGAAAAGACAAAGGCAGTTCTTGTCGTGCATCTTTATGGCCAGTCCTGCAGGATGGATGAGATTGCCGGGATATGTAAAGAAAAGGGCTTAAAACTCATAGAGGACTGTGCCCAGTCTCACGGCTCTCATTTTAAGGGCAGAACCACAGGAACCTTTGGAGACATAGGCTGTTTTTCCTTCTACCCGTCAAAGAATCTTGGAGCCTTCGGAGATGGGGGCGCCATAGTCACGGATAGAGAGGACTATTGCAAAAGAATAAAGATGCTGCGAAACTACGGCAGCGAAAAAAGGTATTACAACAAAGAAGTCGGGGTTAATTCCAGGCTTGATGAGATACAGGCGGGTCTTTTAAGAGTCAGGCTTAAGCACATGAATGAGCTTACCAAGGAAAAGCAGGATATAGCTGCAAGATATCTTAAGGAACTTAAGAATCCTTCAATCGAGCTGCCGAAGGTCAGGGAAGACGCCGATCATATCTGGCATCAGTTCGTGATAAAGAGCAGTCGAAGGGATGAGCTCATTGAATACCTTAAGGAGAGGGAGATAGGAACAATAATCCATTATCCTGTTCCTCCGCATCTTCAGGAGGCCTATAAATACCTTGGTTTCAAAAAAGGAGACTTTCCCATAGCTGAAAAGCTTGCTGACGAAGTGCTTTCGATACCTATGTTCAACGGAATGACCGGTGAGGAGCAGACGAGGGTCATCGAGGCACTGAACAGATGGGAGGGCTGAAGATGAGCAGACTGTCGATAGTTGTGCCTGTTTACTATAATTCCGATACGCTCCGGGATCTTTATGATGACTTAAAGGCTAAGGTTTTTGATAAGATTCCGGACATAGAGATAGTGTTTACGGATGACGGCTCCGGGGATGATTCCTGGGAGGTCATGAATGAGATCCGCCGCAGGGATCCCGAACACGTTAAGTGCGTTAAGCTTTCAAGGAACTTCGGGGAACATGCGGCACTGCTCGCAGGTCTGTCGGTATGCACGGGAGACTGTGCGGTCACCAAGCAGGCAGACCTTCAGGAGGACAGCGCAATAATCCCCGAGATGTTTGAAAGCTGGAAAAAGGGGAATGACGTTGTTCTTGCTGTCAGAAACGGAAGAGAGGATCCTTTTCTTAAGAAAGCCATGGCGGGGCTTTACTACAAGGTGATCAACAGATTTGTGGATAAGAACATGCCCGTGGGTGGCTGTGACTGTTATCTGGTGGACAGAAAGGTCATAGAGGTGTTAAAGATCCTGAACGAGAAGAATTCATCTTTGACTCTTCAGGTTTTATGGTCAGGCTTTCAGACCGACAGGATCTATTTTCACAGAGATGAGAGAAAGAGCGGAAAGTCAAGATGGACCCTGGCAAAGAAGGTCAAGCTTGCCATGGATTCGATGATGAGCTTTTCTTATTTTCCCATAAGATTTATGACGGCGCTCGGATTTGTTTTTGCGATCATATCCGTGATATGGATCATTGCCACCATAGTTGAAAAAATGACAGTTGGAACACCGATCGCAGGCTGGGCAAGCATCATGTGTCTCAATCTCTTTACTTCGGGGGTCAGTATGCTTATGATAGGAGTTATCGGAGAATATGTCTGGAGAACCCTGGATGCGTCAAGAACCAGACCGCCCTTTATCATAGACAGGGTCGAATCCGCCGGGACAGAGCCGGAAGAAGAGAAATCGCAAAAAACGGACATCTGACAGCATTTAGTCAGATATAAAAAATAATATATAGGAGAGAGAATAATGAGAAATGTTGCGCTAATCACAGGTATCACAGGTCAGGATGGGTCATATCTGGCAGAATTCCTGCTGGAAAAGGGCTATGAAGTTCATGGGATCATAAGAAGGCAATCCAGCATAAACACCGTCCGTATCGATCATCTGTATTATAATAAGGAGATCAAGGACAGAACCTTTTTCCTGCATCACGGCGATATGACGGATTCAAGCAACTTAAACCGTCTCATAGAACAGATCCAGCCTACGGAGATCTATAATCTTGCGGCACAGTCCCACGTGGGTGTTTCCTTTGAGGTTCCTGAATATACTGCAGAAACAACGGGAGTCGGGACGTTAAGGATCCTTGATGCCATCAAGAAATCCGGCGTTAAATGCAGGTTCTATCAGGCTTCCACCTCAGAGCTTTTCGGAGGACTTCCGGACACGGCTCCCCAGTCGGAAAAGACACCCTTTTATCCCAAGAGTCCTTACGGTGCGGCAAAGCTCTATTCCTACTGGATCACTGTAAACTACAGGGAGGCCTACGGACTCTATGCCTGCAACGGGATCCTGTTTAATCATGAATCTCCCAGAAGAGGAGAGACCTTTGTCACAAGGAAGATAACAAGGGCGGTTGCACACATTGCCGCGGGAGAATATGAAAGCTTCAGTCTGGGTAATCTTAATGCAAAGAGAGACTGGGGATTTTCCGGGGATTATGTTGAGGGCATGTGGCTGATGCTTCAGCAGGAGAAACCTTCGGATTATGTTCTTGCAAGCAATGAGACTCATTCGGTTCGTGAATTTGTTGAGCTGGCTTTTAAGAACATTGGAGTTGAGATCCAGTGGAGGGGCAGCGGAGTTAATGAGAAGGGCTTTGATGCCGCAACCGGAAAGGTGAGGGTCGAGGTTAATCCCAAGTATTTCAGACCTGCCGAGGTTGAGCTTTTGTGGGGTGATTCCAGCCGTGCCGAAAAAGAACTGGGCTGGAAGAGGAAGGTGGACTTCCCTCATCTTGTGGAAATGATGGTTGAGTCGGACATGAAGGACATTGCCGGGATGACCTGTGAGGAATACATCAAAGCAAATTCCTCAAACAATGAAGGCTAAGGTCAATTGCAGGGAATCTTAAACTGCGTACGGATAAGATCTCTTGGCCTGACAGCCGGGTTTTGTGTCTATCGGTATATAAAAAAACGGAAACAGGGATAAATGGAGTATTGGAGTAACTGTTCAGAAACCGGAAGGTTCTGAACAGTTAAGTATTGGAATACAAAACTTAAATACCGGGTTTCTTCAGAAGTGAGTGTTGAAGACCTCATGTTGAAATAAGGAAGGTACAAATGGAAAAGAATTCAAAGATTTATGTGGCAGGCCACAGGGGACTTGTCGGAAGTGCGATTGTAAGGAGCCTTGAGAGTAAGGGCTACACAAACATAATCTACAGAACACACAAGGAACTGGATCTGACGGATCAGTCGGCGGTCTTTTCCTTCTTTGAAAAGGAAAAGCCCGAATATGTAGTTCTGGCAGCGGCTCACGTGGGCGGGATCAATGCAAACCGGAATCATCCGGCTGATTTTATATACATAAACTCAATAATCCAGTGCAACGTGATAAAGGCAGCTCATGATAATAAGGTCAAAAAGCTTCTTTTTCTTGGAAGCTCCTGCATTTATCCCAAGATGGCACCCCAGCCCATCTCGGAATCGGATCTTTTGACCGGTTCTCTTGAAACCACCAATGAGGGCTACGCCATAGCAAAGATCTCCGGACTCGAGATGTGTAAATTCTTCAAAATGCAGTACGGAGATGATTTCATAAGCTGTATGCCCACAAATCTATACGGTCCAAATGATAATTTTGACCTTGAAAACAGTCATGTGCTTCCGGCTCTTATCAGGAAATTCGATGATGCAAAAAAAAGCGGAGTTGCGACAGTGACGCTTTGGGGAACGGGAAAACCCTTAAGGGAGTTTCTTTACGTGGATGACATGGCGGATGCCTGTGTTTATCTTCTTGAAAACTACAGCGGGGTCGAGCACGTGAACATCGGAACCGGAAAGGATATCTCCATTAAGGAACTGGCACAGATCGTCAAGGAGATTACGGGGTTTGAGGGAGAGATCGTCTGGGATGATTCCATGCCTGACGGAGCCCCCAGAAAACTCTTAAATGTGGACAAGCTTCACAGCATAGGATGGAAGGAGAAGGTTTCCCTGAGAGAAGGAATAAGGCTTGAATATGAATGGTATCTTTCTCAAAAGGAAGAGGATCTTAAAAAATGACCCTGACCTTTGTTCTGATAGCGGCTTTTTTACTCTATCTGCTTGATAACAGAAAGCTGAAATGGGTTCTCCTGTGTCTCCTGCCGGCATTTATCATATTGCCGGCTTTTTTCAGAATGAAGACACCGGGGGGATGGGCCTTTTATACGGGTCTTATTCTTATCGGACTGTCTCCCCTTCTGGAAGGTCTTTTTTCAAAGCTGGAGCCTAAACTTTTAATGCTGAGAAAGCGTGGGAGCAATGATCACAGGCTGGAAAAAAAAGAAGACATGATCGCAGAAGGACCTGAGGAGGATATTTTGGATAATAAAAAGAAATGGAGACTCATAGTCTCCGGATATGTGATCTTCATAGTATTTGCACTGCTTTCCATAGGGGCGTTCTTCACCCTCAACATGAAGATAAACAATATTTATGAGTTTTCAAATTCCCAGCAGGAGGTCATCGAACAGCAACAGAAGCTGATCGGGGAGCAGCAAAAGGAACTGGAAAAGCTAAAAAGCAGCAACAATAAGATCACTGACAGGGCAGAGAATAAATGATAAAGGCGGCCTCAGCGGCTTTACTGATATTTTTTAATCTGGGTCTCTATTTCCTTTTCGGACTTTTAATAACACCGGGAAAGAAAAAGAAGGCAGGGGATGTCAGCGTTACGGAAGTGATACTTTCGGGCTTTTTTTTCTATTACTTTCTTTTTGACCTTTTCTGCCTGCCCGTTATGCTGCTTTACAGACCTTTGTCCGTTCTGACACGGCTCTGGGCGGGGGTTCTGGTAGTGATTTCAGCAGCATCTGTGGCTTTTTCCTGTAACTTCCTTAAGCAGAAGCTGTCCGGCCTGGCGGGCTACTTAAAAAAGAACATTTTTCCCCTTTTGATAATTTTTATGATCACAGTTGCTCTTACACTTATTATTGTCCTGAATTACCAGTTTACTCTGGATGCTGCATACTACGTGGCTAATGTGACGACCTCGCTTCAGACAGACACCTTAAACATCTATGACCCCTACACCGGCGACTGGCAGGATCACTTCGAAATGAGATATTTTTTCGCCGCATTTCCCTTAAACGACGCGGTGTTGTGTGATATATTCAATGTCCATCCCCTGATCTGGTGCAAGACAACAATGGCAGGAGTGACAGTCTTTCTCACAAACATGGTTCTTTTCATGACCGGAAGGAAGCTTTTTAAGGACGATCATTTTAAAACTGCCCTATTTGTGTTTCTGGCGGATTTCATGAACTTCTTTTTCATAACCATATATACGACTTCCACTTTTTTACTGACCAGAACCTATGAGGGAAAGAGTCTGCTTGCAAACGTCGTTCTGCCTTCGGTTTTTTATATCTACATCAGGCTTTTTGAAGATGAAAGTGACCGTTATTCCTGGGGAATGCTCTTTCTGCTTGCCATCGGTGCCCCGGTTCTTTCCAGTTCGGCGAATATGCTGATCCCTGCCATGATAGCAGTAACCATACTTCCACTTGCCCTTGTGAAGAAGAACCTTAAGGTGGTACCAAGATCACTTCTGTGCATGCTCCCCGGACTGATTTTAATGCTGGTCTATGTTGCCTATGTCAGGGGCATGTTTGTGATTCATACATATCCGGGGTGAAAAATGCAGACACTGAATATCAATGATGCCGGATTTTCATATATCTTCAAGTGTCTGGGCTATTACAGCGAAGGGAATGTATATCTTGCCTTCTACCTGATAGCTCTTGTATTTGTGTGCATAAAAGGAGACCGGAGAGAAAGGGAAATATTCATCCCGCCCTCTGTCATGATGCTTATAACGGTATTTAATCCGGTCTTTCCCCTTGCTCTGAACAGCTTTTTTGATGTAAATAAGGAATACTACCGGTTTTTCTGGATGCTTCCCCTGCTGACACTCATTTCCTATGCATCGGTGAAGCTGATCCTTGATTTTCAGAAAAATGCAGTACGAAAGCTTCTGACCGCTGCTGTGATCCTGTGTATTTTTATTAGCGGGGGCACCTTTGTTTACGACGGAGGGTATCTAAAAGCCGAAAACATCTACAAGATGCCGGGTGAGCTTCCTGCAATAACAAGCATGATCCATAAGGATTCAAAAGCACAGTATCCAAGGGCAATGTTTGAATATGACTACAATATGCAGGTCAGGCAGTATGATGCTTCGATCCTTCTGCCCTGTGACAGGGAAGCATATCTGAATGCTGTTTCAGGAGGACTTGACTACACTGAGATAAGTGCGGATGAAAACTATTATAACCGGCTTCTGGCCGTAGTAGCCCTGAATATGCGCCTTGACAGGGAATTGTTCCTTGAAGGGATGGAACAGACCGGAACGGAATACGTGGTGCTGACTAACGGAAGCAATATGATAAACTACCTTCTGGATATGGGGCTGACAGTCGTGGGAAAGACAGCGAATCATACGGTTATGCACTACGAACTTAAGGAAAGAAAGGATTTTGAGCTTGCAGACTACAGCGAGGTCTGGAAACTCCAGGGTTTTTAAGATGCCGACACTGACGGTTTTCACTCCCACATATAACAGAAAAAAGCTTCTTAAAAGAGTATATAAAAGCCTGACCATGCAGACTAACGATGACTTCATGTGGCTGATCACGGATGACGGATCCGACGACGGTACAAGAGAGGAAGTAGAGTCGTTTATAAAAGAAGGTTTGGTTAACATAAAGTATATCTATCAGGAAAACGGCGGAAAAATGAGAGCCCACAACAGGGGAGTGATCGAATGCGAGACGCCGCTTTTTGTCTGTCTTGATTCGGACGATTATTTTACAAAAAATGCGGTGGATGATATCATTACTGAATGGGAAAAAATATCCGTAAACGACAGGATCGCGGGGATCATCGCCCACAAGGGGACTGATGAAGTACACACCCTTTACGGTGCCCGCTTTCCGGATAACGAAAACACTACCCTTAAAGGACTTTACGAAAGGGGCTTTAAGGGTGAAACGACTCTGGTCTTTAAGACGGAGGTCATAAAAAGGTATCTCTTTCCCGAGATACCCGGCGAAAAATATGTTCCCGAAGATTATGTCTATGACAAAATAGACAGGGATCATGAGTTCGTCATCCTTCCAAGGATCCTGACAGTGTGCGAGCTTGTGTCCAGCGGATATACGGATGCGGTAGAAAGACTCAGAAGGGAAAATCCCACGGCCTGGTTCTTATACTATGGGCAGAGGGTATCGAACACAAGGATGTCTGTTCTAAGGATCAAATATGCCGCACATTTTTTAAGATTTGAAAAAAGGGCGCAAAAGCAATACAGGAAGCTTGCAGGCATACCGCTTTACATGAGGCTTACGGGACTGCCTTTTGCTGCTCTCCTTTTTATCAGAGGAAAGCTTTAGTGAGAAGAACCATAAGAACCGACGCTCTAAAAAGGCTATATATACTGGTCACCGCTTTTGTCATGGTGACCTTTGAAACGGCAATGGTCATCTACTGCCTTAACAGGTATTATAACCCGCAGTTCAGGACCCAGCTCTATTTCAGAGGTCATGTGCTCATGGCTCTTATTTATATCGCAATGATCGTCTTCGTGGGAAGGGTTTTCGGCGGTCTTTTGATAGGCTTAAGAAAAAGCGGTGAAGTGATCTTTTCCCAGCTTTTTACGGTTCTTTTTTCCAATGCGGCATTTTACGTCCTGATGGTTCTTCAGGCTTTCAAATTTCCGAATGTTTTTCCCCTGATCCGAATTACCGTCATAGAACTGATCGTGGCCTTTTTGTGGATATGGTTCATGGGGGAGGGCTTTGTCAGGATCTTCAAACCGGTCAGTACTCTTCTTATCTATCAGAACGGATCTGTTGAGGAGTTCAAGGAAAGACTTGAAAAGAAGACAGATACCTTAAGTGTCACGGACTACATTTCAGCAGATGAGGACTTTGAGACTGTTAAGAAAAAAATCGATGAATTTAACACCGTTATGGTCTGGGACATCTCCTCATCAAAAAGGAACAGGATATTCAAATACTGCTATGAAAGGTCGAAGAGAATATATTCCGTGCCGAACGTGACCGACATTATCTTTAACGGTGCAAGACCTGTTCACCTTTTTGATACTCCCCTGCTTTTAACTGATGCAAATCCAATCCAATATGAGGAAAGGGTCATTAAGAGAACATTTGATATAGTTTTTTCAATCCTGCTCATAATACTCTTAAGCCCCCTCATGCTCCTGACGGCTGTGATAATAAAGCTTTCTGACGGGGGTCCCGTACTTTACAGGCAGATACGATGTACAAAAAATATGAAGGAATTTAAGATCCTGAAATTTCGAAGTATGATAGTGGATGCGGAAAAAAGCGGTGTTCCCCGGCTTGCTTCAAAGAAGGATCCAAGGATAACCCCTGTGGGATCCGTGATCAGAAAGTTAAGGATAGATGAGCTTCCTCAGCTTTTTAACGTCCTTAAGGGAGAGATGTCCTTTGTGGGTCCAAGACCGGAAAGACCTGAGTTCATAAAGAAATATATCGAAGAGATCCCCGAGTTTGTCTACAGGACAAAGATACGTGCAGGGATCACGGGATATGCCCAGCTTTACGGGAAATATAACACCAGACCCTACGACAAGCTTAAATTTGACCTCTACTACATGGAACAGTATTCCTTAAGACTGGATGTCCAGCTCATGCTGCTGACCCTTAAGATAATCTTTACAAAAGAAAGCACGGAAGGAGTTAAAGAGGATGGAACAGATCCCGGTATCGATAGTAATACCGGTTCATAATGCTGCCCGTTTTATAGATGACACGATCAGTTCTATACTGGCACAGACCTTTAAGAACTACGAGGTGATCCTTGTAAATGATGCTTCAACGGATTCAAGCCTTGAACTGATCAATGCGTATGCAGACAGGGAGAATTTCAGAATAATAGACCTGAAGGAGCCATCAGGGGCGGCGAGGACCAGAAATGCGGGGACAGATGCCGCAAAGGGGCGCTACCTGGCCTTTCTGGATGCAGATGACCTATGGGAGCCGGAAAAACTGGAAGAGCAGTTAAACTTCATGAAGAAGAAGGACTGCGCTTTCAGCTTTACCGGCTATGAATTTGCCGACGAAAACGGGGTCAGCATCGACCGGATAGTCCGGATACCGTCAGAACTTAAATACCGTCAGGCTCTCAAGAACACAACTATCTTTACCAGCACTGTCATGTTTGATACAAAAAAGATAAGTAAAGACCTTATACATATGCCCGACGTCAAAAGCGAGGATACGGCAACCTGGTGGAGGATCCTGAAAAACGGTTACACGGCCTATGGTCTTAACAGACCCCTGACCCTCTACAGGAGAAGTTCGGGCACCCTTTCGTCAAACAAGGCCACTGCAGTAAAGAGGATCTGGAATCTCTACCGTAAGGAAGAGGGCTTAAGTGCTGCCTACAGTGCCTGGTGTTTTGTTTTTTATGCGTTTCATGCAGTCTGGAGAAGACTATGAAGACTGAGGTGCTGCTTTCCGTTATGGACAAGGAGGATACCCTCCACTATACGGACATGCTGAACATCCGTACAGATGCTCTTATTGTGAATCAGTGCGGTGTCAGGAATACCTACCAGACAAGCTCCCGTTACGGTAAGATATATGTCAGGGAATCGGATGAAAGGGGCTTAAGCAAAAGCCGGAATGAGGCTCTGGACAATGCACATTCCGACACGGTGATCTTTTCCGATAATGATATTAAATATGAAAATGACGCATTCATAAAGATCGATTCTGCATTTGCTGCAGACCCCGAGGCGGCTGTACTTGTCTTTTTCATTGAAAGACCGGAAAGAAAGACCCCGGTCTATCCGGGAGAGAGCATTATGGACAAGATCCACATGATGAAGATCTTTTCTCCGGAGATCGCATTAAGACGGAGCCTAATAAAGGATCTGCGCCTGAACGAGGAATTCGGGGCAGGAGCAAAATATTCCATGGGAGAAGAGAACATATTTCTATTTGAGGCAAAAAGAAGGGGACTTAAGATAAAATATATACCGGAAAAGATTGCAACCATGCTGCCGGGAGGGTCTTCATGGTTTAAGGGCTATGATGAAGACTTTTTCTTTAACCGGGGAGCCGGCTACTATGTCATGGATAAGAAGATGTGGTATCCGCTTGCCTGGCAGTTCATTTTGAGAAAGAGAAAACTCTACAGCAGCGAGATATCAATGTCGGATGCATATAAGAGCATGCTTGAAGGCCGCAGGGAGTACATAAGGACACATGAAGAAAAATAAGGACTTTACCCTTTTTATAGTTGGGGACAATTTCAGCGGAACCGGGCCGGCCATTGTTACTGATCAGCTGATAAAGAACACTCCAAAAAACACTCTTTATCTCAAAAGAAAGGACAAGGCGGGGCGCGCTCTTGAAATCCTCTTTAAGCTTCCCAAAGCGGATGCGGTGCTTTTTTCCGGCTATTCAAGGCAAAACCTCTTTGGCATGGATCTGGCAAAGCTTTTTGGAAAAAAATCCGCCTATCTCATGCATGGCTGCGTGGAATATGAAAACCGTATAAACCGCGTGCCGGATAAAAGAATGGCAAAGGATGAACGGAAGATGCTTAAAAAAGCGGATCTCATCCTTGCGGTTTCAAGACAGTTTGAAGAGTGGCTTAAGAAAAACTATGAGACATATGAAAAAAAAATATCCCATCTTACAAACGGCATAGACTGGGATCTTATGACGGAAAGCCACAGCGGAAAAAAGAGAAATGAGTTCGGGGTGATCAGTGTCGGTGGAGGAATGCCAAGGAAGGGCATTGTAAACATCTGTAAGGCCATAGAAAAGCTGAGGATTTCGGGTCTGCCGGACATAACTCTCACGGTGGCAGGTGACTACGGGGCAGACACGGAAGAGATTAATTCCTATGAATTTGTAAAAAATGTGGGGCTTGTTGATCACAGGACACTCATGAGCCTCTACCACGAAAACAGGCTCTTCATTCAGAACAGCAGTTTTGAAACCTTTGGGCTTGCGCCTTTGGAGGCTCTTTTAGCCCAGACTGAGATACTGGTATCCTTAAAATGCGGTGCTCTTTCGGTCATAAAGAAATATGAAGACACGGATATCATCAGGGATACCGAAGACATCAGCGAGATAGCCTCAAAGATCAGACATCTCCTGAAGGAAGAAAACCACACAAGACTCATTTGCGAGCTTGATAAGGAGTCAACCTCATGGAAAAGCAGGGCGCAGGAGCTCATGAAAATAATGAAAAAGCTGGCAGGCTAAGGGAGAACCTCACCTGGATCCCCCTTAGCCTTATGATGGTCTTTTTTTCGGGAACCTGGAGTTTTCCCTGGTTCTATCACATAACCGAGATATATAATTCCCTGATAATATTTGTGGTACTATCTCTCCTGTTTTTTATAAGGATAGACTGGCTGAAGCAACTAAAGGAAAAAGACGTCTGCCTTTATGTGACAATTGCTGCAGTCGCTGTTGCCGTGGTCAATCTTTTTATAATTGGTTCAAACAAGGGCTGTATACTGATCCTGACAGACTTCCTCCTTCTGCTTTACATGGCGCCTCATCTCAGGCTCTCAGGGCTTCAGATGAGGGTTCTTGAGATATTTTTCCTTTTGATGTATCTTTCCTGGTTCATATACGACAGGGCATTTTCCTACAATTCAAACACAGGTGCCACCTACACGGTATTTACTCTCTTTGCGGCTCTCATAATATTAAAGCGTTTTCAGGAAAAAAGAGAGATCGCGGGACTTCTCATAGTCATGGCTCTTTTGAGGACAGGCACCCTTGTTATGTGGCATCTTGCCAGGGGAGCTTTCATGGCACTGTTTTTCTTTGCGGTTTTTTTCATCCTGTTTCTTATTTTTGACCCTTCTAAGCATAAAAAGACCTACCTCGCACTCTGTATTTTTGCAGTGTTCGGATCACTGTTATTTGTGATTTCCTATGTAAAGCTGTCACAAACAGGCTTTAATGCACAAATGCCCTTCTTTTATAAGAATGTCTTTTCCGGAAGGGAGCAGATCTGGGCTGAGGTCTGGGATATGCTTAAGCAGCACCTTTTAACCGGCATCGGTTCGGGTTATAAGCTTAAATCCTTCTTTGAATATAACATTCATAATGCAATGTATGACATACTGGCTGTACACGGTCTTATTGTGTTTATTCTTTCGGCTTTCATCATCATAAATAGACTTGTTTCCATGAGGGAGCTCATCAGAAAAAACTCGGATACCCTCATCGCAGCGGCTGCCATCTTTGCCATATTTTTTGAATCCTTTATAGATATGGATCTTATGTGGGCAGACTATTCACCGGTGATCCTTTTGTTGTTCCTGGAGGTTTTTAAGGTTGAAGAAAAAAGAGTCTAAGGCGGGCTATCTATTCTCGAATATGGCTCTTTTTACGGTGAGCAATTTTGTCTCAAAGCTCCTGGTCTTTCTCCTTGTTCCCTTTTACACGAATGTGCTGACAGAGCAGGAATATGGAACAGCCGACGTGATGCAGGTGACACTCCTTCTTCTGGTACCCCTGCTTTCGGTAAATGCAGGGGAGGCTGCCTTAAGATACGGGATTGAAAACCCCGAAAAAAGAGGAAGTATCCTCAGGTCATGCTTAAGGAGGGTTTTTTATTCGGCAGCAGCGGTTCTTGTATGCTGTGCTTTTGCCACCTTTCTTCCCTTTTTCAGCCGGGACATAAAAATATACATCAGTCTTTTTGCCATGCTTTTTCTGACAAATGCCTTTTATGAGTTCATGCTGCTCTACACTCAGGGCTGCGAAAAGGTTAAGGTTATGATCACGGGATCGGTGTGCTGTACGGTCATCATCATAGCCTGCAACCTGTTCTTTTTGCTGGTTCTTAAACTCGGACTATATGGATATCTCTATTCCCAGATGACGGCTTATGCAGTCTGTGCCGCTTTGATGTTTTTTCTCGCAGGCGGGGTCGGGCTTCTTAAGGCTGAAGAGGAGCAGGAGCTTAGAAAGGACATGTTTGAATATGGCAAAGGGATGCTCCTATATTCCACCTCCAGCTGGATAAACAATGCTCTTGACCGCTATTTCATTCTTTTTATGCTGGGAAGTGCCTCAAACGGGATATATGGGGCTGCATATAAGATCCCAGCCATTCTCACAGTTTTTCAGAGGATCTTTGCCCAGAGTTTTCAGATGTCTGCAACAAAAACCTATCGTGAATATGATGCGGCAAGATTTTTTTCAAGACTCTACAGTTTCTACAATGCAGTGATGGTCTGTGGCTGTGCGGGAATCCTTCTGATCCTTCATCCCCTTTCCGCTTTTATGTTTAACAAAGGCTTCATTGCCGCCAGGGTATATGTGCCGCCTCTTCTCATATCCATAATCTTCGGTGCTCTTAACGGATTTTTGGGCTCCATCTGCCTTGCCTATAAGGACGGGAAGAGTATGGGACAGGCAACCGGTACTGGGGCGGTTCTAAATATAGTTCTAAACTATATAGGGATCAGATTTTTTGGTATCATGGGGGCAGCCCTGGCAACCATGATCTCCTACTTTACCATGTTTGCCATCGCCTTTTTTAAGACAAAACAGCACGTGAAACTTAAGGTTAACCTCCTTCGGGACATCAGTGCCTGGATGCTGCTTCTTGCCGAAGCGGTCATAGCAATGAAGGAGGCTCCAATGTATTATATATACGAAGCCGTCATCACCCTGCTGATCCTTTTTACCTACTTTAATGAAGTAAAAAAAGCAGTGGGGGACATTCTGGGAAAACTGAAGAAGTAACAAAATGGAAATAATAAAGAATACAGCAAAGCATATCAGAAAATACGAAGACATCATCCTGGTGGTCATGTTTGCCATTCTTGTGGCAATCTCTTTCATAAACGAAACCCTTTATGAGACAGCGGGAAGGTATTCCTCACTCTTTATGTTTCTCGTGCTGGGGACCCTTGTGGCAGCACACCTTGGAGATATATTCAGAAATAAAGACCTTCGTTTTGCTGCTTTCATATTCATTGGAATTGCCGCCATGGCAAATCTCGTGATCCTGAATTCAAAAAAGGGTGCAGTGCTGATCCCGACAGATCTTTCACTGATCGTTCTGGCAGCTTCCTATGTGCGCTTAAAGGAAAAAGCAGCTTTTTTCATATCGGCCTGCGGAAGTATTCTGACCCTGATCTGGTATGCTGATGTCCGCTGGTCCTATAACTTCAACATGGCGGGTTTAACCTTCATGCTTTTTATGATCATGGGGGTGATCTTTCTGCAGCTCCTTAAGGAAAGGACGGAATATGATTATCTGACCTGTGTTCAGGTTCTGATGTTTGTGACTGCCTTCATTTATGCTACTCTCTATCACAGCAGATGTGCCATGGCCGGGATTGCAGCCTTCGGCCTCTTCTTCGCTCTGGGGTTTCTGATAGAAAGGTCAGGGATACTCTTTACGAGCCTTCTCATTTTGACAACAGTCGGTAGTCTGATCTTTACCATTGTCTATGTTGTCATTGCCGGAAAAGGGATGAATGCGACCTTTTTATATAAGGATCTGATCTCCGGGAGACATCTGATCTGGAAGGAACTCTGGGGAGCCTTTCTGGAGCATCCCCTGACGGGCATAGGCTCCTCCTATGAGCTTAAAAGTTTTGAGATCTTTGAAGTTCATAACGGATTTCTTGACCTTTTGACTGTTCATGGGATCATTGTTTTTTTCCCTCTTTTCATACTGATCCTTTCTGGCGTTAACAATGCCTGGCTTTCCCTAAAGGAGAAAGAAAGCTCCCTGGCGGTGCCACGAATGGCTCTGGCTGCACTGTTTGCGATGTTCGTAGCCTCATTTTTTGAAAACTTCTTTATTACTCCACCGTATTCAGCCTTTTTTCTCTTTTTTCTTCTTTTGATCCATTCAGATCTGTAAACGGATCATCGTTTTGGAAACGGACGGTAAGGGGAAAAAATCTGTTGAAATTCATCTATCTCTGTGTTATGATTCGATTATAACAAGCGGTCATTTCCAAGCGGCTTTGCCGCTGCCTTACCGGCATGACATCCGTATATGCCGGTGTCAGTTATCTGAAATTTCCTTTAACTGGTCAGAATCCTTTGATTTCTGAACAGTTGTGATTTCCTGCTTAATACAACTTAATATGAGCAGGAGAATAAAGGATCAGGAGGCTGCTTAAATAAAAAACAGGAGGGAAAGTATGTATTACGCAGGAATCGATCTTGGAACATCATCCGTTAAGCTTTTGCTGATGGACGGGGAAGGTAACGTTAAAAAAATTGTATCCAGGGAATATCCCCTGCATTTTCCGGCACCGGGATGGTCGGAGCAGGCTCCGCAGGACTGGTACAGGGAAAGCATGGAAGGACTGAAGGAGTTGATTTCCGATATCGGTAAGGATGAACTTGCCGGAATAAGCTTCGGAGGGCAGATGCACGGGCTTGTTATCCTGGACGAGAATGACGAGGTCATAAGACCGGCTATCCTCTGGAACGATGGGCGAAGCACTGCAGAATGTGAGTATCTGAATGAAGAGATCGGTAAGGATAAGATTTCCTCATACACTGCGAATATAGCATTTGCGGGTTTTACGGCTCCCAAGATCCTCTGGGTTGAAAAGAATGAGCCTGAAAACTTTAAGAAGATAAGAAAGATCATGCTGCCCAAGGACTATCTGGCATATAAGCTGACAGGCGTTCACGCAACGGATGTGTCGGATGCATCGGGAATGCTTCTCCTTGACGTAAAGAACAGGAAATGGTCGAAGGAGATGTGTGAGCTTTGCCACATTACCGAGGACATGCTTCCAAAGCTTTTTGAAAGCTATGAATGTATTGGAACACTGCTGCCTGAAGTTAAGGCGGAGCTGGGAGTTACCGGAGAGGTCAAAGTTGCGGCAGGTGCCGGGGACAATGCGGCAGCAGCTGTGGCAACGGGAACAGTTGGCAATGGAAACTGCAACATTTCAATGGGAACCTCCGGGACAATTTTCATTTCTCAGGCGGAATTCAGTGTGGACAGCAATAATGCGCTTCATTCCTTCTGCGACGCAAACGGACAGTATCATCTTATGGGATGTATGCTCTCGGCTGCAAGCTGCAACAAATGGTGGATGGATGAGATCATAGGAACAAAGGATTATGCAGCTGAGCAGAAGAATATAGACAAGCTTGGTGAAAACAAGGTATTTTATCTGCCGTATCTTATGGGTGAACGTTCTCCCCTCAATGACCCTGCCGCGCGTGCGACTTTCATCGGCATGACCATGGATACCACCAGGGCAGACATGACACAGGCAGTGCTTGAAGGAGTTGCCTTTGCCTTAAGAGATTCCTTTGAGGTTGCAAAGAGCCTTGGTTTGAAGATAGAACGCAGTAAGGTTGTAGGTGGCGGAGCAAAGAGCCCTCTTTGGAGAAAGATCCTTGCAAATGTTCTGGGTATCCCGCTTGATATCTTAAAAACCGAGGAGGGTCCTTCACTTGGCGGAGCGATGCTGGCTGCTGTTGCCTGCGGTGAATATAAGAACGTGGAGGAGGCTGCGGCAAAGATAGTAGAGGTTGTTGGAACAGAAGAGCCCGATAAGGAGCTTGCTGCAAAATATGATGCTCAGTATAAGAAGTTCCGTCAGATCTATCCTGCGGTTAAGGAACTGTTTCCAAAGCTTGACTGAATTATGGTAAACGACGATACTCTTTTCATTTTGGCGTTTACTGCGCGGGATTCTTGCGGATAATTTCCGGTTTCGTCCGCAAGAAGTCATATTTCGCCTGTTATAAGTTTTGGACTGTTACAGTATGAGGTGCTGAATGGAAAAAAAATATGATGTGATAATAGTCGGGGCAGGACCCGGAGGGATTTTTTCAGCCTACGAGCTTTCCGGGAAGGATCCAAAGCTTAAGATTGGAGTTTTTGAATCGGGAACCAGTCTGGAAAAAAGAAAATGCCCGATAGACGGAAAAAAGGTAAAAGCCTGCATCAAGTGCAAAAGCTGCGCCATAATGAACGGCTTTGGAGGAGCAGGTGCCTATTCCGACGGTAAATATAATATCACAAATGACTTTGGCGGAAATCTATATGAGTATATAGGCAGAGAGAAGGCCATAGAGCTTATGAGATATGTGGATTCCATCAATGTGTCTCACGGTGGGGAAGGGACTACGATGTTCTCCACTTCGGGGACTGCCCTGAAAAAAATCTGCATGCAGAATGAGCTGACTCTACTTGACGCCTCCGTCAGGCACCTGGGAACGGATAAGAATTACATTGTCCTGCAGAATCTCTACGATGAACTAAAGGACAAGGCTGACTTTATTTTTAATACTCCTGTCAGGTCTATTGAGAAGCTGGATGAGGGATACAGGGTACATTTTGATGGCGGTTTCAGCGACTGTAAGGTCTGTATTGTGTCTGTCGGGAGAAGTGGCAGCAAATGGATGGAGACTGTCTGCAATGAACTTGATATCAACACAAAATCCAACCGTGTGGATATAGGCGTCAGGGTGGAGCTTCCAGCAGTTATCTTTTCACATATAACCGACGAACTGTATGAAGGAAAGATTGTCTACCGAACTCATAAGTTTGAAGATCAGGTCCGTACCTTCTGCATGAATCCCCGCGGAATAGTGGTAAATGAAAATACCAACGGCATAGTGACTGTGAACGGGCATAGCTTTGAGGACGAAGGAAGGAAGACAGAAAATACGAATTTTGCCCTTCTTGTGGCAAAGCACTTTTCGGAGCCCTTTAAGGACAGTAACGGTTATGGCGAGGGAATAGCCAGACTTTCAAACATGCTGGGTGGAGGAGCTATCGTTCAGCGCTTCGGAGATCTGGAAAGAGGAAGGCGAAGCAATCAGAAGAGACTTGACGAAGGAACGGTAAGACCTACTCTTGCGGCAACTCCCGGAGATCTGAGTCTGGTTCTGCCGAAGAGGATCCTGGACGGTATTATCGAGATGATCTACGCCTTGGACAAGATCGCACCCGGAACGGCGAACGACGATACACTGCTGTATGGTGTAGAGGTTAAGTTTTACAATATGGAGGTTGAACTCGATAACAACCTTGAGACTAAGCACAAAGGGCTTTATGTGATCGGTGATGGCAGCGGGGTTACCCACTCCCTGTCCCATGCTTCTGCCAGCGGAGTTTTCGTCGCAGACCATATTGCAGAGAATATGTGAAGAATCCTTTTGTTTCTTACGGAGCAGCTGCTTAGAACCCTTCGGTTCCTGAGCAGTCGTCTTACAGATTCAATAAAAACTTTTGAACTGTCTTTTATCTGAAAACAGTAACTGTTCAGAACCCTCAGGTTTCTGAACAGTTACTGAAAAATGTCCGGCCTGATTCGCCTGATTCCAATTTTATGTAGACTAAAATAGAATAGTCATGCTATAATATGTGGACAAATGTAAAAAGAACCCAAGATATTGTGTATCTTTAACTGTTGACATAAATCTAAAAATCATGGTGACAAAAGCAAGATCTTTTTCGTATAACAGTGCAGGATATACTATCACTTTGTATTAAATCAAGGAGGCAAGAATATTATGAAAAAAACACTCTCATTGATTCTGGCGATCGTTCTTTCAATGTCGGTATTTATTACAAATATCGCAGGAATAAGGATGATAGTTCTGGCAGATGAACCGGCAGTGGAAATCTTTGATGATCCGGGAACGTGGCCGGACGACCCCTATGATCCCGATCCGACACCCGCCGAACCCTCCGAGGAGGAAAAGGCAAGGCAGGCTGCTCTTGAACAGCAGGCAAAGGAAGCCGAAGAGGCAGCAAAGCAGCAGGCAGCAGATGAGGCTTCGGCTGAGGCCATAAAGAAGGCAGAGGCTGAAGAGGCGGAAAGAAAGAAGGCTGCAGATGACGCTAAAAAAGCGCAGAAAGATGCAGCGAAGCAGCAGGATGCAGCTCTTGACATTAAGGCAAATGTAACTTCTGTTGATTTCGGAACGGCCGTTGTCGGGACTCAGAGAGATGTAAAACCCATAAGCATCACAAATCTCGGAACTTCCGATATCACACTCCAGTTTTATGAGTCCGATCCGGATCAGGCCTTCAGCTGTTCTCTCCACGGAGACAGCAATATCCTTAAACCCGGAAATACCGCAAGATATAACATATCAATGTCATCGAAGCTTTCTGCCGGAAGCTATTCGGCCGAGTTCTATTTCACCGATCTTTCACTGGATCAGGAAAACAAGAAGGGGGTATTGATCCCCATAACCGGAAGAGTTTCCGGAAAATCCGCTTCGGTGACCGGAGTTGAGGTCACTCCTTCGAGGGTATCGGTTGCATTGGATAATTCCTATGATTTTTTTGCCACCGTTAAGGGCGACGGAGATGTTGACCAGGATGTGCGATGGACTGTGGCTAACTGCAATTCGGGAAAGACATTTATCGATGAAGACGGTACCTTGTATGTGGCAAAGGATGAAACCTCCGGAAGCCTTACCGTAATAGCAACTTCGTTGCAGGACAGTTCCCAGAAGGGTTATGCTTCCGTAACTCCTCAGAGGAATTCTTATAATGTCTCTGTTATAGCAAGTCCTTCGAACGGCGGAAATGTTGCCGGGGGAGGAGCTGTGAGCCAGGGAGCATCCGTAACTTTAAGTGCAGCTCCCAACAGGAACTACTATTTTTCAGGATGGGTTCAGAACGGTAAGGTGGTTTCCAGATCCACGAACTACACCATAGATAATGTACAGGGTAACATTTCGATTACTGCCAAATTCGCTCTTAATGCAGTAACAGTGAGGGCTGAGCCTAATAACGGAAACGCAGGGACGGTCGTTGGCGGCGGTACCTTTGCCATAGGCAGCAGCACAACTCTTTCAGCCAAGGCTTATAACGGATATGTATTTACAGGCTGGAAGGAGGGGGACAGCATCATAAGCAGGGACGCCTCCATAAGACTTAACAACCTAACGGTGAACCGCACCATCACAGGAATGTTCGATCAGACTTCCCACACACTGACTCTTTCCGCAAGCCCTTATGAAGGCGGAAGAGTGGAAGGAGGAGGAACCTTTGCCATAAATCAGGGAACAACAGCGAAAGCAATCCCTAATCCGGGATATTCCTTTGTGGGCTGGCAGGTGAACGGGCAGATCGTAAACCGCGACGCAACGGTTAAGATTGATAAGCTTGAGACAGACTATAACTGCGTTGCGGTCTTCATAAAGACCGGAAGCGTTACGTATGAGATGTCTTCGGGTGTTGCCACAACAGGCGGCAGCATTACTCCCAGTGGAAGGGTTACAGTGGCACAGGGACAGAATCTGACCTATACCATGACTCCAAAGGCGGGATTTGCTGTTCTGGCTGTTGCAGTTGATGGAATTCAGGTGGGACCTGTTTCAACTTATACATTCTCCAACATTCAGGGAAATCACACTATAGCCGTTGCATTTTTGCAGACTGATGCCGGAAAGGCTGTGGCAGCGTCAACCGGACAGCCGGTTCAGGAACAGAAGGTACAGAAGATAGAGAAGGTTTCCGCAAACACCGCAACAGCAGAGTCTACCGTGAAGATTGAGGATGCTGCCAAGGGAGCCGGTGGAGACAGCTATGTTGAAGAGATGAATCTGGACGGAGTGACTATTCCAAGTGATGAAGAACTTGGGGTCAAGGCACCGGAAGAAGAGGAATCTACGGCAATCTCGCAGCTGATGGGAGTTCCGATCTCAGAGGTAAGGAGCATGGCTGAAACCGGGAACAATGCCCCGATCCTTGATGCGGCATTTTATGCGGGAACTCTTGGAGCCAACGTAATAAACACCTTTGAGCCTGCTAACAAGCACAGTGTAGACTATCAGAACATGACAGCTGAACAGCTGATGCAGACATCCGATGATGAGATCAACCCCAGCCTTCCTAACCTGGATGTTGTTGTTCAGAAGATGCTTACCCCCGATGAGGTTATGGGTCTGGTGAACGGAGGAGCAGGTAATGTTTCCGTAGCCCTTACAAAGCAGGACAGCCCGGATCCGGCTGTGAAAAAGATAATGAAAAATGCTGTCGGGAAGAAACCGGTTCAGTACTTTGACCTCACACTTATGAAGACCATGAACGGATATTCGGAAAATATCACGTCTGTTGCAGAACCCATGGAGGTAGTGATCGAAATACCGGATAACATTTACAAGAAGGGTAAAACATATTCCGTGTTAAGGGTTCACAACGGTGAACTTAAGGTTCTTCCCGATCTGGATGATGAACCGAAGACCATAACCTTCGTAACTGATGAGTTTTCTCCCTATGCGATCGCACAGGATGTGGCATCGGCCAGAGGAATGCTGACAGGGCTTTTCCTTGGCGCACTCCTTGCTCTTGCGATAGCAATAACATGTTTCATGATACTGGTGGCTCATCAGGCTAATATGAGAAAAGCAAGAAGAAGAGCAAGAGCTCAGGCAGAAAGAGAAAGGAATGAACGACGCTAATTATGATAAGGAAACCGTCAGAGCTTTCATTCAGGGATCTTTTGGAACAGGAAGCAAGTCTGTATCCTGAGAAGATATTGTTTTGCGATGACAACAGACCAGTCAGCTGGAAAGAACTTAACTCCTGCGCCGATAAAATGGCGCAGGAGCTTTATGAACTTGGAGTCAGGAAGGGAACCCATGTGGGTCTTTGTGGGGCTAACAGCACAGGGTGGATAATCGCTTTTTTTGCGATCCAGAAGCTCGGAGCCATAGGTGTCCTCTTAAATCCGGCACTGCTTCCGGGAGAGGTTGCAACTCACTCCGATATAGCGGATATAACCCACCTCTGTTACGGTAAGAGCAGATTCTCAAAAGATCCGGAGGGGTATATTTCTTCCATAAAGGCATCCGATGATTGTGGGATAAAATGTTTTTATAATATTGAAAAAGAGTGGAAAGAGGCAGCCGGGAATACGGAGCTCCAGTTCAGATCCCAGCCGGATGACCCGGCTCTGATGTTATTTACCTCCGGCTCAACGGGAAGACCCAAGTGTGCCATGCTTTCTGCCTATAATGTGCTTACGGCAGCGGTTGAAAGCAGAAACAGCCAGCTGTTGACGGAGGAGGACAGAACCTGTCTCATTCTCCCTCTCTTTCACATTTTCGGAATAATAGCGGGTCTTTTCGCCAATATCCTCGGGGGATCTGTTATGTACATGCCGGGGGATATGCATGCATCGACTCTGATAGAGTGCATAGAAAAAAATGCCTGCACCGTGTTTCATGCGGTTCCTACTCTGATGCTCATGATCCTGGGAAATGAAAACTTTAAGCCTGAAAAGCTCAAAACCGTTCGATGTACCATCCTTTCGGGGGCAGCAGCCACCAAGGAACAGATAGAGATGTTTCATAAAACCCTGCCGAATGATCACTTTCTCTCAGCATATGGTCTGAGCGAGTCGGCTCCGGTCAGCACGCTTCCCTACGGGGATACACTGGAAAACTGTATAAAGACCGTGGGAAAGCCCATGGATCATATCAGGCTTAAGATAGTGAACATTGAGAGCGGCATGGAATGCAGTCCGGGTGAGGAAGGCGAGATCATTGTCAGAGGTGAGAACCTCATGACAGGATATTATAAGGTGAAGATCGAGGATCAGAGTATTGACGGTGACGGATGGCTTCATACCGGAGACCTGGGTCGGTTAAGAGAAGACGGATATTTATGCTTTTCCGGAAGGCTTAAGGAATTGATCATAAGAGGCGGTGAAAACATCAGTCCGTCTGATGTTGCTGCAGCGGTGAGTTCCCTGCCGGGAGTGAAGGATGTTAAAGTCCTGGGAGTACCGAGTGAATTTTACGGTGAAGAGGTCTGTGCCTGTATAGTTCCGGATAAGGAGACGGAGTTCGATGTTGAGGCAGCCGGTGAGAAGCTTAAGAAAATGATAGCTGCATTTAAGGTTCCTTCTTATTTCCTCTTCTACGACGAGTTTCCCGTTCTGGCTACCGGGAAGGTGGATATGGTAAGGCTTAAAAAAGATGCAGCTAAGAGGATACTTGATAAGACATGAAAGAAAAGCTTAAATTGCTCTTTTCCAGGGACAGGATAAATACCGGCAGACAGCCTGAACTTGATTTTATGAAGGCCTACTGTATCATCATGATGATGATAACTCATTCCATAGATGAGCTCTATGTTGGCTACAGTGCCCACCTGCCTTCAAAAATAATAGATAACGTTCTTGCCCAGTCGATCGGAGCCCAGGCCTTTATGATAAGCATGGGTATCGGGATCGTTTTTACGAAAAAAAATACACCCGAAAGATTTGCCAAAAGAGGTCTTTACATACTTGTGACCGGACAGCTCTTAAACCTTGTAAGATATGCACTGATCTCAGGAATTTATTTTGTGATATCGGGCGGTGATCTGTGGGCAAAATCCATGATGTTCCTGACCTTTTCCGTGGATATACTCCAGTTTGCGGGACTTTTCTTCCTTTGCATGGCTCTTTTTTCAAAACTTAAGCTGAAATCGATACATATTTTCCTGATATCGGTTGCTGCAAATCTGATCGGAATGCTTCTCGGAGGAAATATCGCAACAGGAAGCTATGCATTTGACCAGTTTATCGGATTTTTTATTTTTACGGAAACGGAAAGTTATTTCCCACTTTTTCATTGGATGGTTTACCCGGCTTTTGGTCTGCTGTTTGGTGACATCTTACAACATGTGAAGAATAAAAATGCTTTTTACGGGGCACTGTTCTTTCCCTGTGCTATCGTTATGGCAGTCTACTATTACATAGGGATAAATTTTGAACAGCCGTTTTTTACTGTGTTTAACGACTGGGTCACAATGTGTCATCCGGGTATTTTTGATGTTATAATGCAGCTCATCGCTAATACGGCCGTTTTATGTCTGTGCTATTTTATTTCGATCCTGCTGACTGAACCTGTGATGAAGATAGTGAATTTCATATCAAAGAACATAAACAGGTACTATTGCATACATCTGGTCATAATAGCGGCTTTTGCGATCTCGCTGGATATCCGGGATCTTCCGTATCTGACCACACCGGGGCAGACTTATCTGTTCGCTTTGGTTTTGATGATCATCACTACGGTGTGTATACTGGTCTACGACAGATTTCTTTTGAAGGTACTGAGAAGAGCCTCCAAAGGAAGAGGAGGTGAGATCTTTGCTGTCATAATTATGGTTTTAAGTGCTGTGATCGCCATATGGGCGTATCAGGGGATCGACTGCTACACAAATATGATCAATGATTATACGATATAAAAAAATTAAAAAAAATCTGCCACATTTTTAATGTGCCTCGTATAATAATACAGAAAAGTAAAAAAAGCCCTTGCTGTGCAGGCTTTGAGAAGATCATAAAATGAGGAGGATAGTGATATGAAGGATGATATGAAAAATAAGATTGATGACAGCACCCTGGAGGGCGTTTCCGGCGGAGTGATCTTCTGCTCAAAGGGAATTAGCGGCGCAGATGCCGAAAAACCCTGGGAGGTACTTGATGATCACACGGGAAATAACATCTACTGGAATGGCGAAAAGCAGGTGTTTAGGACCAGGGAAGAAGCTGTAAAGGCTGCAAAGATGATTGGCGCAAACGTTGTAGAGCTTACCTGGGATCAGGTTCTTCAGATGAGAGGTCAGAAATGAGTTTAATGAAAGAAAATATGAACAGCATACCCGATGATCTGCTGGAAAATGTTTCCGGTGGGGTGATGGGAGCAGGTTATAACAATGCAATGCTTCAGAGGGCCGGTGTCGGAATCAAGTCCGTTAACGGCCAGACAGTATATACAGCTACTTTTTCCGACGGTAAGACGGTCAAGATCAACGAGAATGTGGCAAAGGGAATGTGTGACTGCTACAGGATCTCAGGAGGAACCAAGCTTACAGATCAGCAGCTGATGGATCTGATCAGGCAGAGCTGACAAATGTAGCAGCCGTTCGGAAGCCGAAGGATTCCAGACAACGGTCGGATATGTTGAAATTGAGCCGGCGTGCTTTTTAACGAACCTGAAAGCGGTGAATAAGTCGCTGAAACGGTCAGCCGGACTTGATTACATAGAAAAAGTCAAACAATATTTTATTAAGGAGGCAAATTGAAATGAGTGAACTGAACAAGATCAATGATGAGCAGCTTGAAGGTGTCAGCGGCGGAGCAGGCACGACAAAGTGGGGTTTCAAGTATGACGACAATGGCACAGTTGATTTCAAGGGACTGAAGATCAACGCAGCTGACTGGAAGTGGCTTCTCGGACAGTATAAGGGCAATATTGGAGATCCTGAGTATTATCTCTCAACGGTTCCCGCTCATGATGTTAACATCATCTTAAATGAGCATCACGAAGGAAAGAGATAATAATCTCCCGACGGAAGATGAAGGAAAAGGCCGGAAGAAATAAAACGATCGACCTTCAGATCGATGAGGGAAGAACATATCTTGACAGATGTGTCAGAACAGGGTCAGTCACGGATTCAATCGAGTCCGTGACTGATCAGTTTATTCTCGGGGATTGTTTTGAAACAATGGATCGGATGAGACAGATCGGCAGTTTTGCAGATCTTTTGATAGCAGATCCACCCTACAATCTTGATAAGGACTATAACGGTAACAGATTCAATAAAAAGAGCTTCGAAGAATACAGGGAATTTACGAAAGCCTGGCTTGAAAAGGCACTGCCTCTGCTTAAGCCCTCGGCTTCGGTCTATGTCTGCTGTGACTGGAGATCAGGTCTGGTCATAGGTGAGGTTCTGCAGGAATATCTTTATGTCAGGAACAGGATAACCTGGCAGAGGGAAAAGGGCCGCGGAGCCAGGGCAAACTGGAAGAACGGAATGGAAGATATCTGGTTTGCCACAATGGGAAATGAATATACCTTCAATCTTGAAAGTGTAAAGATCCGCAGAAAGGTTCTGGCACCTTACAGGATAGAAGGTAAGCCTAAGGACTGGGAAGAGACAGGCTCCGGAAACTACAGGAATACCTGTCCGTCCAATTTCTGGGACGATGTGTCCGTTCCCTACTGGTCGATGCCGGAAAACACGGCACATCCGACTCAGAAGCCGGAAAAGCTGATTGCAAAGCTTATCCTGGCAAGCAGTAATGAGGGGGATATTATTCTGGATCCCTTTGCCGGTTCGGGAACGACTGCCGTGACGGCAAAAAAGCTCAAAAGAAGGTTTGTAGCCATAGAACAGAACGAACTGTACGGAGTATGGGCTCAGAAAAGGCTTGAGATGGCAGATTCCGACCCATGGATCCAGGGATACAGAGACGGCGTATTCTGGGAGAGAAATTCCCAGGAGGTTAAAAAACATCAAAAAAAATCAAAAAAACAGAACAAAATAGATTAGATTTTTTAAATTTTACTGTTGACAGTAAAGTATCGGTTTGATAAAATACCATTTGCGCCTGTTTTCTAAGGCGCAGGTATTTTACCTTAAAAATCCTGTGCAAACGGGAAATGGAGAGGTATCGAAGTGGTCATAACGAGGCGGTCTTGAAAACCGTTTGTCCGCAAGGGCACATGGGTTCGAATCCCATCCTCTCCGCGATCGGAGCAGATCAGGGTCAGATATGACCCGGGAGAGCTTTTGCGTCTGACGGCTTCATGATCATAATATATATGAGACAATGATTTAGTCATTATGGAGAAGTACCCAAGATGGCTGAAGGGACACCCCTGGAAAGGGTGCAGGTCGTTAATAGCGGCGCGAGGGTTCAAATCCCTCCTTCTCCGGTAGCCGGATCATTTATGATTTCGGCGACGCACCTTGACAGATAAACAGCAATGCAACCCTGAAGATTCCAAGAAAAAGGAAATTTTCAGAGAAAAGCGAACCAAACCAAGTAAACGGAGCTTAAAAGAAATAAGCCAGTGAAGCTT